>Ga0302325_10011214_pt1 | contig 19331 bp, 20 predicted proteins | sample Palsa_T0_2_FD_201948 | JGI IMG/M metagenome (GOLD analysis project Ga0302325, IMG submission 201948) | Peat permafrost microbial communities from Stordalen Mire near Abisko, Sweden - Palsa_T0_2 | ecosystem: Environmental > Terrestrial > Soil > Palsa > Peat permafrost | place: Sweden: Abisko...
GACACCGGCGCGGAAATCCTCGACAAAGTCGACGCCTTCTTCACCGCAACCTCCGCATCCGCCGATTAGCCGCTTCGTTTTCAACGCAAAGTTTTCTCTAAAATCCAAGGAATTGTCATCCCGAAGCGCAGCGAGGGACCTGCTTTTTGCGATCTGGCGGCAAAATCAATCGCGAGGAAAATCCAAAAGGGGAAGCTCCAACGCCGCAAACCTCAATCGTCACGCGTAATCAAAAGCTGCTTATATGCTTCGCGCCGCGTCAACCCGCGCTCGCGAGCCACTTCTTTCAGCGCCGCTTTGTTGTCGAGATTCCGTTCCCTCATCACTTCTTCCACGCGGCGCGCCAGGGGAATTTTTGCCTTCTCATTGTCGGCATGGTGTTGTGGTTCGCCATCCGCCTCGCCGATCAGCAAAGTAATCTCCCCGCGAGGAGCCTTCTTGCGCACCGCCGCGAGCAAGTCTTCCATGTGTCCGCGCACGAATTCTTCATACACTTTGGTCAATTCGCGCGCGATGACCGCCGGACGATTGCCCAGAATTTCCAGCGCGTCCTCAAGGGTATCGAGCAGGCGGTGCGGCGCTTCGTATAACGCCAGCGTCCGCGGCTCCGCGACCAATCCGCGCAACCGTTTGCGCCGCTCCGTGGGCCGCGACGGCAAGAACCCGACGAACGTGAATTCCTCGATCGGCATTCCGGAAGCGGCCAGCGCGGCGACGAACGCACACGGCCCCGGAACCGGCACGACGTCAATGTTGTGGCGCAGGCACAGGCTCACCAGCCGCTGGCCAGGATCGGAAATCGAAGGCGTCCCGGCGTCCGTAACTAATGCCACCTTCGCCCCCTGTTCGAGTTCGATAATCATCTCCGCCGCGCGCGTAATTTCGTTGTGCTCGTGATAGCTGACCAGCCGCTTCTGAATATCGAAATGCGTAAGCAGCTTTACGGTCTGCCGCGTGTCCTCGCAGGCGATCGCGTCGCATTCCTGCAAAATGCGCAGCGCGCGCAGCGAAATATCTTCCAGATTGCCGATGGGCGTGGCCACGACGTACAGGCAGCCGACCGCAGGTTCGGCGAGCTTCGCGGGCGACGGAGGAGTGTGCTTCACCGCGAAAGTCTAGCACAGGCCACGCACCTGCAATGCAGCGCCCGAGGCGCGCTCCCCTTGGCCCTTGCGGCGAAGCGCGGCCCTACGACCCTCCTTAAGCGTGATACTATTTTCTATTAGCTCAAACCCAGGCGACTGACCGGAGGACTTTGCTTTGCCGTTATACGAATACAAATGCGCCAAGTGCGGGAATAAATACGAGAAAATCGAGGGTTATTCGGCGGCCGAAACGCAAAAATGCCCCAAGTGCGGAGGGAAAGCCGAACGTCAAATTTCGGCTGCGGGAATCCAGTTCAAAGGTTCCGGCTGGTATGTCACCGATTACAAGGGCAAGAATGCCGACAACACCTCGGTAGCAAAGCCCGGCGAAGGCGGCTCTTCGAATTCTAGCGAATCGTCGGAGTCGAAATCGAGCGACGCTTCGTCCTCGAACTCCGGCGATTCGAAATCCTCGGAGTCGAAATCGACTGACTCGAAATCGAACGATTCCAAATCCGGCGATTCCAAAGCGGGTTCATCGAAGTCCGGTGGCGAAAAGGGAAGCGGCAAGAAAAAGAAGTAACACTCGATCCGGTTCTAAAGCGGCGCCCTGCGGATATGCTTCGCGCGCCGCGCGGCCCGTTCTACAACTTCAGTTCCTTCAAATATTTTCGAAATTTCAATCCGAAACTCGGATTCCGTAGCGCATATTCGACGGTTGCCTTCAGGAAGCCCAGCTTGTCTCCGGCGTCATGCACCTTCCCCTCGTGAATGTGCGCAAAAAGCGCCCCGTTTTTCGCCAGCATGCAAAGCCCGTCGGTAAGCTGGATTTCCCCTCCGGCGCCTGGCCTGGTCGCTTCCAGATATTCGAAAATTTCGGGCGGCAGCACGTACCGGCCGGATACGCCGAGATTGGACGGCGCCGTTCCGGTCTTCGGTTTTTCCACGAGATCGGTTACTTGCAGCAGATGATCGCCCCAGCGTCCGGATTGCTTTGCCTCCTGCGCCGCGATCACCCCGTAAAACTGCAGCTCGTCCGCCTCCACTTCCTGCACGGTGATCGCGCCTTTTCCCGTTTCCTCGTAGATTTCGATCAGCGAGCGGGTCGCCGGCACCGGGCCGTCCATGATCACATCGCCCAGCAACACCGCGAAAGGTTCATCGCCGACCAGTTCGCGAGCCGTAAGCACGGCGTGGCCCAGGCCCAGCGCTTCATTTTGCCGCGTATAACTGAAATGCAGCCCGCCGCTGATTTCCCGCACCATTTGCGCTTGCTGCGATTTGCCTTTTGACTCCAGAAAGCTTTCGAGTTCCGGCGCGAAATCGAAATGATCTTCGATCGCGTTTTTGCGCCGGCCCGTGACGAAAATGACGTGTTCGATTCCCGATGCGATGCATTCTTCCACTGCGTATTGAATCAACGGCTTGTCCACGACCGGCAACATTTCCTTCGGCATCGCCTTTGTTGCGGGAAGAAATCGTGTGCCGAGCCCGGCGACTGGCAAGACGGCTTTGCGTACGCGTTTTCGATTGGATGTCATATTTTGTCTTGGACGCCTGTGTACGAGGGCGAGTTACTCTTTACAGCCTTTGTGCCAAGCATTAATTTATTTTACTATCCGCCGCCAACTCAAGAAAATCGCTATCGCGGCGCAGTTCGTAAACAGCAATTCGAATTCGATTTGCGCACCAACGACAAATTTACATCTCCTAAGGCTATCTTGTAGGTCATGGCTTCAGCCATGACGTCAGCCGGAACATTAGTGTGGGGCTTTAGCCCCTGAATTTCCCGCCAGTTTAGCCGTCGCTGCGGCCTTTCATCCCCGCGCGCCCTGCGCGGCGCGTTAATTTATCTGCGTAGAATCCGAAACGAAGCACCCACACACCATAACGCATCCACAAGCTTGAAAGAGTACAATGGTCGCTGTATGTCGGCGAACGAAAAACTCATCCTGGGTATCGAATCCTCCTGCGACGAAACCGCCGCCTCCGTCGTCGCCGGCGGCGAACGCGTCCTTTCGAGCGTTATCGCCTCCCAGATTGAAATTCACCGGAAATATGGCGGAGTTGTTCCGGAGCTTGCCTCTCGCGAGCATTTGCGCCAAATCGTTCCGGTGGTTCGCGAAGCGCTCGAGCAAGCCGGCATCACCATGCAGGATCTCGACGCGATTGCTGTCACGCAGGGACCTGGCCTGGTCGGCGCGTTGCTCGTCGGCGTGATCTACGGAAAAGCACTCGCGCTCGCGCTAGGGAAACCGCTCGTCGCGGTGAATCATCTGGCGGGTCACGTTCACGCAGTTTTTCTCGAAGCGCACGCCACCGGCGCTCGCCGGCCCGAGCTGCCAACGGTTTGCCTGATTGTTTCTGGCGGCCACACCGTGATTTACGAAGTAAAAAGCGAAAGCACCAATGGCGCGATGCAATTTTCGTACGCGCGCATCGGTGGCACTCGCGACGACGCCGCGGGCGAAGCTTACGACAAAGTGGCCCGTCTGCTTGCCCTCGGCTACCCGGGCGGGCCGGTCATGGACAAGCTGGCCGCACACGGCAACCCGCAGGCGATTCGCTTTGCCGAGCCCAAAATGCGCGGCAGCGTTCACGATTTCAGTTTCAGCGGAATCAAAACGGCGGTCCTGTATCACATTCAGAAGCACCCGGAGCTTCAACCGGAGATTGCCGCGCGAAAAGAAGCCCTCGCGCACGGCGAGCGCAGCGCTGCAGCGCTGCAGAAACTTTGCAGCGTCGCCACGCTCGATCTAATCGCTAGCTTTCAGCGCTCCGTCGTCACTAACCTCGTCACCAGCACGCTGGCTGCGGCGCGAGAAGTGTCGGCGCGGTCAGTCCTGGTGTCGGGAGGGGTCGCGGCGAATAGCGAACTGCGCGCCACATTCGAAATGGAAGCAAGAAAGATCGGAATCGAAGTGTTTTTCCCCAGCCGCGCGCTATCCACGGACAACGCCGCGATGATCGCCGCCGCCGGCTACAGCCGCTTCGCCGCGGGCCACTTTGAGGGCGCCAGCCTGGATCCCGTCGCGAGTCTTCCTCTCGCCTAATCGTCGGCGAGGTCTCAAATCTGCGGCGATTCATAGACGTATGCCATGCCGTCGCTAGTCACCGCGTAAGCCTTTGATCCGTCAGCGTTCCAGCGCAGGTCCGCGATATTCTCCGCCGCGTGTTCGTCGAGAATTTCTTGCGTGCTTAAGTCCACGACCAACAGTCGCCCCTTGGCGGAATTTTTCAGCCAAGAACTAAAGCACAGGCACAGTGGCAGCTGCGGATGGCAGGCGCAAAATTCCGCGCCAAACGGCAGTGGTTCAGAATTCAGCGCGCCAACGTCGAGACGATACGCCTGTCCCGCGGCGCAATAGATAATCTGGCAGCCGCCCGCTGTCCATGCGATGTCGGTGATGTGGCCTTGGCCGTTGAAAACGTCTGTCGTCCGCAGCGTCGCGGCGTCAAGCAGCACGATCGAATCGTCCGCCCAGTCGCCTCGAATTTCGACCACGCTCGCGAGCGTCTTCTCATCCGGGCTAAAAGCCGAACTGCCGTAGCCGGCAAACGCGCCCTCCTCGCCAAATTCCGCTTCGTAGGTTTGGCGCTCGAAGCCGCCTGGCAGTCCCATTTCAATCGTGGGCGATGTAGAAAACGGAACGGCTCCCGTGCCAGTCGCCCACAAACGCAGCGAAGCGCTTTTGCCGCCGGAAGAAGCTGCCACTAAATATCCGCCCGCTGCGGACCATTCTATCCGCGCAGGGAAATTCTGGAATTCGCCAAACGTGCCGAGGAACATTTTGGAATGGAGATCGAAGATGTGCAGCGCCGGCTCGCGCCACGCTTCCCGTGCCGCAACCAAGTAGCGTGATCCGGGAGACCATGCGAACGTACCCACCAAACCCTCACCGGGTGCCGGATTTTCATCCGGTACGAACAGCTCGATCGTCGGAACATTCATTTCGATATCGAACAGAATGAGTCGGCGCGCGCCGGACGAAAGTGACGGAACCGCGCACACTTGGCCACCGTCGGAAATCGCCGCATTTGCGCTGCGCCCCGCGAAACCTTTTTTGACCAGCCAGTTCGAATCGCGCGCCAGATCGCGGAGGCCCCGCCGCACCAGCGCCGCCGACCGCACCGTCAACCCCTGCGAGTCGGCGCGAACGATTGCTCCCGCGTCCTCCGGGGTGCTGCTTGACCAGTTTTCCTTGTCACGCACTTCCATAATTTGCCTTGAACTCGTCCCGCGACCGGGGCCCGTTTCAGCGAACCTTCGATGGAACCGCTTCGAGAAGCCGCTTGGCCTGCCCGATCTGATCTTCGACCTTGTCGATCATTTCTTTCAGTATGTCTCGTCCATCACGCTGCGCCCGATCCACTCGTGTCTTCAATTGATGCAGATCCGACCGCAGCAGCTCCTGCAACTCCGCCTCGATCTCCGCGAGTCGCCCGCGTGCCTGGCTGATTCCGCGGATCACGCGCACGAGTTCCGCGCCCGCGCCTTCGCCCTGCACCTGCTCGGGGCTCCATTCGTATCCCGCCAAAATTTTCTCGAGCCTGGCCTCGTCGCCGCGTTGGTAGGCGTCGTTGGCCTCGGCCATCAGCAGCTGGCGTTTCGCGCGGTCGTCGCGGTTCGAGGTCAAGTCGGGATGTATGCGTTTTGCGACGTCGCGGTAGAGCCGCTTCATTTCCAGTGACGATTCGAACGCACGTGGCGCGGAGCCCGTTTTTTCACCTGCCGTGGATTTGGTTTCCTTGGCATGCTCGCGCGCCTGGTTGGCGGCTTCCTGCGCGCGCGCGTTGTTTGGTTGTTCCTTCGCGATTCGTTCGGCGATGCCGGCCCGCAATTCGTCGAGTTCCGCGTACCGCGAGCCCACGAAATGAAGATATTGCTGCTCGAACGCACCGAGTTCGGCGCGCAAGTTCGCCGAGCGCAGTTCGCGTTCGGCCAATTCGCTTTCGACCGCGGTTTGCTCGGCCCGTTTTCGCGCGAGCTCTTGCTCTTCGGGATTCAGCGAGAGCTTCGCGGACGGTTTGACTTCCAGCTTGTCCGTCGTTTTCAGCGCCATTTCATGGCCTCGTCGACCTGCCCTAGAGCAACGCGCGAAGCGGGCTCTTGCCGGAGGCCGCCAGGCGCTGAGGTTACCTGTAAATTGTAAGACGCGGCGTGGTAGCTCTTCGCCCTTCCGTGCGCCGAGTTTCCAGAAGTGGAAATGGACCGCCCGTACAGGTGCCCGCAAGACGCAATCGAACCTTCGCATGGGCCGGAACCAATTTGGTTGGCATTCAAACTTCCGTCATCGCGGAGGAATTCTTTTCCGGCGCGCGCCACATCGCTACAATTGCCGGGGGGCAAGTCGTAAACAAGGAGATGGCGCCAATGAATGAAACTCCGCAGCAGTACATTCAAAGAATGCTAGGGCAAGTGGACGGGCGGCATCCCCTGAAAGTGCAAGCAGCTACCGCGAAGAAAATCAAAACTTTGATCAAGGGCATGTCCGCGGCGAAGCTGCGCAAGCATCCCGCGCCGGACAAATGGTCGGTCACCGAAATCATCACGCATTTGCTCGATTCTGAAATTGTCGGGGGTTATCGGATGCGCATGATTCTGGGCGCGCCCGGCGGCCCAATTCCTGCTTTCGATCAGAACGCTTGGGTCGCCGCCAACCATTACGATCAACGCGATGCGCACCAATCCCTCGCGCACTTCGCGGCCGTGCGCGAAGCGAATCTCGCCCTGTTGAAAACGCTAACGCCGGAACAATGGAAGCACCATGGAATGCACGCGGAGCGAGGCCAGGAAACAATCGAGCACATCGCCAGAATGTATGCAGGCCACGATTTGAATCACCTGAAGCAGATTCAAAATATCGTCGCGCCGCAAATCAAAGCGTCGCCTCGAAAATCAAAGTAGCTCAAGTTCCTTTGGAGTGCGGCGGCTCGCCGCCGCTTTCGACACGCCGCCCGCACCGGCCCGAAAATCCCACGCCGGAGGCGTACCGCGACGCAGCCCACATCCTCGATTTCAAGATCCCTTTGCCGCTAAAGCGGCAGTGCCGCCACACTTCAAAGAAGCGGGCAGCGCTTCGTCGGCCCAGCGAAAATAGAAGTGTTTGCGAGGCAAAAAAATGGGCACGGCCTTCGCAGACCGTGCCCGCCAGGGAGTAGCGAAAATTTACTCCGGAATTGGGGAGGCTTCCGGCATTTGCAGCTTGGCTTTTGCTAGAGCGCGGATCAGATTCGCTTCCACTGTGGATTCGGACGTGTTGCGCACCGTGGCCAGCTCGCTGACCAGCAGAAACTTGGCCCGTTCCAGCATTTTCTTCTCACGGAACGAAAGCGGCTTGGTCCGGCTGAGTGCTACGAGGCCTTTCAGCACCGCGGCAACCTCCATCAGCGATCCCGTCCGCATCTTGTCCGAGTTTTCCTTGAAGCGGTGTTTCCAATCGTGGTGGGATGCGGAGCGGCCCTTTTCCAAAAACGAAATCACCGCGCCGGCTTGCGTATTGCGAATGATAGGCCGCAGTCCGACGCAATCCACGTTCGTCTGTGGAACCATCACTTTCAAGCCGCTCGAAAGAATCTTCAGCATATAGAATCTTTCGGAGCGCCCATTCACGGAACCGTAACTAATCTGTTCGATCACCCCAACGCCATGGTTCGGATACACGACTTTTTCGCCTAGCTTGAATTCCATAGACATAGGTGGAAGTCCTCTCCCGGAGAAGCTATTGAAAGTTTAGGCACAAGGCAAGAAAAGGTCAAGAAAATAGGGCTTTTCTGCGGCGGCAGAAATGGCAGAATCCCGCCTGTTTTCAGCATGTTTGGCCCCGAAATTGCCCTATACTAGTGCACGTGCTAACCCTTTCGTTAGACACTTCCTCGCTTGTTGGCAGCCTCGCCATACTCCGCGACGACTCGCTTCTCGGCGTCGTTTCCACTCATTCCGAGGAGAATTACTCCTCCCGTATGTTCCGTCATCTCGAATTTCTCCTGCACGATCTGTCCCTCAAACTCGGTGATTTCGATTTATTTTCGGTCGCTGCGGGGCCCGGTTCCTTCACCGGTTTGCGCGTCGGATTGACGGCGGCGAAGGGCTGGGCCGAAGTTTTTCGCAGGCCGGTCGTAGGCGTAAGTGCGCTGGAAGCAGTTTCGGTGCAAGCATTTCCCCAGCTTTCTTCGCCTGCGTCATGGGTCGTTCCGATTCTCGATGCGCGGCGCGGGCAGATTTATTGCGCGTTCTACCAGCACACGCATTCAGGCCTGAAACTCGATAGCGACCAATGCGTGATTTCCCCGGACGAGTTGTTCGGCGAGATCCGTAGGCGTGCCGGCGCAATTCCCGGCGGCGCGAAAGGCGAAATCGTTATCGCCACGCCGGAGCCGCAACTGATTTCCGACGCGCTGTCTCGATTTGAGAATTCCGGCGCGACATCTCCGGCCGTATCCATTATTCTTCAGCACGTCTCCGCCGTCCTGGCTCCGTGGATCGGGCGCCTTGGAATCGCTAGCGCGCAGCGCGGTGAATTCAGCGACGCTTTGACGCTCGATGCGAATTACGTTCGTCGCTCGGATGCGGAACTTCAGCTCAAAGGGAAGTGATTTTTTTGTCGGTCCGCGCCCTCGAATCTCGCGACATCGAATCGATCTTGGCCATTCAATTCGCGTGCCCGGAAATCGCGCAGTGGACCGCCCACGACTACGAGCGCGTCGCCCGTGGAGAGATGAACGGCTGGATCAGCGCAAACGCGAACGTCGCCCACAGCGCGCACGCGCTCGAGGGCCCGCCTGTCGAAGCGGTCTTGCCACGAAGCCGGGATGTGAACGGCTTCCTCGTAGCCCGCCGCTTAGCCACGGAAGTCGAAATCTTGAACTTCGCCGTTCGTCCCGACGTCCGCCGCGCCGGAGTCGGTGCGGCGCTCCTGCAAACCGTAATGCAGTGGGCGCGCTCATCTTCCGCGGAGCAGGCCATCCTCGAAGTGCGCAGCGCCAATCAAACCGCGCTGCGTTTCTACGAACGCCACAAATTCCAAATCGTCGGCCGCCGCCGCAACTATTACGGTTCACCCACCGACGACGCCCTCCTGCTGAGCCTGCGCATCGTCTGAGAAATCTTGCGAATAACCGCTGAGGAAGTTCGCACCGCTTCCAGGCGCCCCTGCAGAGTCGTGCCGCTTGGCTTCCACAGCCGCGCTGTGGTATCAGTATCCCTTGAGAGGTACCATACGCTTGACCGAGAGGTGAAAGATGCCCGAGCCGTCGCACGATATTCGGCAGACACTGATCGAATCAAACCAGGAATACCGCAGCCTCTTCGAAGAACATCTCCGCTGTGAATCCAAACTGCAGCAATTAGGCCAGAAGTCCTACTGGAAAGTCGAAGACATGGACGAAGAAGTCGCCCTCAAACGCTTCAAGCTTTATCTGAAAGACATGATGGCCCTGATCGTCGCCCGTCATCGAAACGGAAACGGTTTCGGCGATCACTAGAGCCTCCCGTCACGCAGCGTGGCTTCAGCCCCAACACCCATCGCAGCGATGCGCCATGCAAATCTCTGCCCCCTCGGTGGGCGAATTGCTTTCCGGCAACCATTCGGGCGCTGATCCGTCGCCCGCCGGCATCCCGAGGAGTCCGCGACGAAGGTTCTCTCTTCGATTGCCGCCGCGCCTCGCACATCTCAGCCTCACCCTCGCACTTTTGTCGTACAATGCTCACTCAGTACGACACACTTCGCGTGAGCCGGTAACGACGAGACTCATTCCACTTCATGGTCAAAGACGCCTACAAGTTTGCTCTCCCGCCGCTAATCGTCGGCCTGTTATGCCTGCTTCCCGGCTGGAAATGGCCTGGTGGCGTTCTGATTTTTCTGGGACTTTTCGTCTTTTATTTTTTCCGTAACCCGAAGCGCAACATTCCCACGGACCCTCAACTGATCGTCTCTCCCGCCGACGGCCACGTGATGGAGATCGTCGACGAAATGCTCGATTCCGTCATGGGGCGCCGCATCACCATCTTCCTGGCAATCTGGGACGTGCATGTGCAGCGCGCCCCCGCCGCCGGCCGCATCGCCGACGTTGTCTACCGGCCTGGAAAATTTTATGCCGCATTCCGCTCCGCGGCGTCGCTCGAAAACGAGCAAAATATTATTTATCTCCACACCGCGCGCGGCGCCATCGTCTTCAAACAAATCGCCGGAGCAATCGCGCGGCGCGTGATATGCTGGAAAGAAGAGGGCGAAACTGTCGCGCGCGGCGAACTGGTCGGCCTCATCCGCTTCGGTTCGCGTGTGGATGTCTGGTTGCCTTTGAATACGGAAGTCGCCGTCAAGCGCGGTGAAAAAGTGAAAGGCGGCGAGAGCGTATTAGCGAAATGGAATTGAACGGCATAAGCCCCATCGAGCGTCCGCAAGAGGATGAATTTCCCCGCGTGCTTCGCAACTCTCGTTTGCGTCGCGGTGTCTACATTCTCCCCAGCGCCTTCACCGTTGCCAACATGCTGTGTGGCTACTACGCGATTCTGGCGACGCTTGACGGAAAAATCTCCGATTTCGAAAACGCTGCCCTCGCCATCGGATTCGCCTATGTTTTCGATTCGATGGACGGCCGCATCGCCCGCATGATGGGCACCGAGAGCGCCTTCGGCAGGGAATTTGATTCGCTGGCAGACATCGTCAGCTTCGGCCTGGCTCCCGCGTTTCTCGCCTATGCCTGGGGAATTCGCGCCCTGGCCGCGGCGAATGCTCCCGAAGCGCTGCACCTGCGCCAGCTTGGCTGGCTCGTGGGTTTTATTTTCGTGGCAAGCTGCGCCTGGCGCCTGGCGCGTTTCAATATTCAAGGCATGGCACCGGGCGGCAACCGCTATTTCGTCGGCATGCCCACCCCCGCCGCCGCCGGCATGTTGGCTGCGACCGTCTATTATTTTCACGGCAATCCGATCTCCGACATTCGCGTCTCGATTCTGTGGCTGGCCCTGATGGTCGTGTTGAGCGTATTGATGTCTAGCACCCTGCGTTTTTTCAGCTTCAAGGATATTCCGCTCCGTCGCAAGCAGCCGTCGCTCTTTGTAATTGTTCTCGCTCCTTTGCTCGCTTCGCTTCTCTATTTTTCGCACCAAATGCTTTTTATTCTCACCGCCTGCTACACCCTGCACGGGCCCATCATGCAAATCTTCCGGCATTTCCGGCTCCGGTCGCGGCCGGCCTGATCGATGCCCTCCGGACGTCCAAAATCCAGCCGCGTCGCCATCGTTGGCGCTTCGTCGCTGCGCGGCAGGGAAGTGAAACTCGTCCTTGAGGAGCGCAATTTCCCCGCAAGTGACATCGTCCTGCTCGACGAGCCGGTGCTCGCCGGAACGCTCACCGAAGCGGGTGGCGAGCCCACCTTCATCCGCGCGCTGAGCGAATCCAGTTTTGAAGACGCACGCTTCGCGTTTTTCACCGGCTCCCAGCGCGACGCGGAACAGAATTGGCAAGCCGCGCAGCGGTCCGGCGCCACCGTAATCGATTTGACGGGCTTCCTCGCCTCCACGCCGGAAGCCACGGTTTCCATTCCTTCGCTTGCCACCGTGTTCTTGCCGCGTCCCGGCCTAAATCTTAACGACCCAGAAACCGCGGCGGCGCCGCAGCAGAGCGCCTCGAAAATGCCTGCGCCATATTCCTCGCCCGGTTCCGGCGTCGTCATCGGCTGTACGGTCGCCGCGGCGCTCGCTAAATTTTCGCCGCTGCGAACCGTTGCCATGCTTTTCCCTCCCGTGTCCGAGCGCGACCAGCTCGGCGTGGACGAACTCGAAGCCCAGACGACCAACCTCCTTTCGTTTCGGCCCATCACCCAAACGATCTTCGACGCCCAGATCGCATTTAATCTGCTCGCCGGTTACGGCGACGAATCGAAGCCCACGTTCCAAGAGGTTCGCATGTCGATCGCCCGCGACGTGGCGCACTACACCAGCGAACGCGCCGATGCTCCGGCCATTCAGTTGGTGCAGGCCCCTGTTTTTTACGGCTATGCCTTCGCCGCGTTTGCCGATTTCGCGTCGCCGCCCTCGCTCGGCCCTCTCGAGCTTGCTTTCGCCAATCTCGGCGTCAAGATCGCTGCCGCGGGGGAAGCCTCGCCCACGAACGTCAGCGTCGCGGGCGAAAGCGAAATTCATCTGGCGCGAATCGAAGTCGACCCGAATGTCTCGAGCGGCATCTGGATCTGGGGCGTAGCCGACAACCTCAGGCTTTCCGCCGTCAACGCCGTGAGCATTGCGGAGGAACTCGTTGCCGAACCGCCGGTGCAGTAGAGAAAATCGCGTGCTGTTCAAGTGCCTGCTGGTGCTCGCAGTGTTTGCGTCATTCAGCGCCTCCGGATGCGGCTACCACGTAGCCGGTCGCGCCGCCAATCTTCCGTCCGAATGGAAAACCATCGCCATCCCCGCGTTCAAGAACGACACCACCCGCTATCGCATCGAGCAGCGCTTCACCGCAGCCGTCATCCGGCAATTTCTCCAGCGCACCAAATATCGCATCGTCCAGGATCCCGCGTCCGCCGACGCCGTGCTGCATGGCGAGGTATTGACCATTGAAACCGCTCCCATGATTTTTGATGCGACTACCGGACAGGTCACCACCTCGCTCGTCACGGTTCACACCAAAGTCCTGCTCGTCGACAATCAGACCCAAAAAACCGTGTACGAAAATGACGATATGGTTTTTCGCTCCGAGTACCAGATCTCCTCCGACGTGCAGACTTTTTTCGAAGAGCAGGACCCGGCTCTCGAACGGATGTCGCGTGACTTCGCGGCCGAACTGGTTTCCAACGTCACCGAAAAATTCTGATGCCCGAAACCTCGCCCACCCAGTTGCTTGAACGCCTCGCCAAAGGCAAACCGATTCCCGCAATCGTTCTCCTGGGCACCGATCCGTATCTGCGCGACATGTGCCGCGACAAAATCATCGAAGCATATGTGCCGGATGCGGTTCGCGATTGGGCGCTGGCGCGCGTCGCGGTCCAAGGTGGCGATTGGAGCGAAGTCTTCCAGCGGGCCGAAACTCTGCCGATGCTGGCTCAGCTTCAGCTCGTCATCGTCGATGGCTCCGAAACGATCGAAGTGAAGAAGAAAGGCGATGACGACTCCGAGGAAGCCGCGGAATCGGATGAAAGCGACGATCCGCGCAAGGAAACGCTGAAAGCCTTGTCCGCATATCTCGATTCGCCCGCGCCGTTCACGATTTTGCTTTTCGAGGTGCCTAAGCTCGACAAGCGCCAGCGCCTCTACAAAATTCTCAATGAAAAAGCCGTGATCGTCGAGCTCACCATTGGCGACCAGGTTTCCGCCTTCGTCGGCCAAATGGCCAAAGAGCTGGGCGCGCAGATCGATGCCGACGCTGCAGCCCTGCTCGCGGAAAGCACCAACACCGAACCAGCGCTCATGCGTCTCGAATTGCAGAAGCTATCGCTGTACGCGCAGGGTCGCGGCCGCATCACCCTCGCGGACGTGAAAGAACTCGTGCCCAACGCCCGCAAAAATACCGTTTGGGAATTGGCCGACATGATCGCCGAGAATCGCCAGAAAGATGCGCTGCAATTTCTCGAAAACCTGCTGAGGGAAGGTGAGCAACCCATCGCTATGGTGGGAGTTCTTGCGTGGAGATATCGTGTCCTGCTGCAAGCGCGCGACCTGCCCGCCGGGATGCGCGGTTTCCCCCTGAAGCGCGCCCTGAATATATGGGACGACGCCAAAGCGGAAGCAACTCTAAAAAACGCGCACCGCATGCCCAAACAAAATCTGCTCGCCGGTCTGGTGGCTCTTGCGGAAACCGACAGCCAGCTGAAATCCTCGAACTCCGACAAGCGCGCCACCATGGAATTTCTCATCGCGCGCCTTACATCCGCCACCGCAGCCAACGCCGCAAACTCCCGCTAGCCCCCAGCTCTCTAAGTTCGGTACTTTTGGAGTGCGGCGGCACTGCCGCCGCTTTCGATACGCCGCCTGTGCCACCAAACTCCCCGTGCCGGAAGGCGCGCCACAGTCCGCCGGGTTACCCATCGCGCCGTCTCCATCTCCGCCTTGACTTCCCGGCGACGCACCACCCGCCTTCGGCCGTCATCCAGAGCAGCGCAGCGACGAACGGACTCTCTTCGATTGCAAGCCCAAGAATCGCCCGCCAAAAAAAAGAGGCGTCGGAAAAAAACCGGCGCCTCACCAAAGAACCCCACCGCTCGTCGCGCTACGCTTTTTTCTTGCTCTTCAGCGCATTCAACGCCAGCGTCAATCGCGACTTGTAGCGATTCGCCGTGTTCTCGGACAGCGTGCGCTTCCGGATCGCCTTGTCCAAATCGGAGAACGTCTCGGGCGCCAGCTTTTCCGCCGCGGCAGCGTCACCAGACGTCAAAGCCGCGCGCATCTTCCGCACCGCAGAACGAACGTGCGTGCGATTCATTCGATTCACCGCCGCCCGCCGTTCCGTCTGGCGGATGTTCTTCAATACCGACTTCGTCTTCTTCTTATGCTTTACCGCCGTGCCCTGAGCCATTCAGTACTCCTCGCAAGTCTATTTCGAATCACCAAGAATATCCGACCGACGCGTGCCTGTCAATTTTGGCGGGCAGGGCGTGTAACTTTAGCTCCGCGCATGCGTAACATAGGGTAAGGAGGCCACACATGGGTAACGGTGGAAATCGCAGGGGCCGCTCGATCACCGGCGGATTGATCATCATCGCGATTGGCGTATTTTTTCTGCTGCTCAGCCTGCATCCGGATTTGGATCTGTGGCCGATCTTGGCGCGGTACTGGCCGGTAATCCTGATCATTATTGGCCTGGGCAAAATTTTCGATGCAATGCAGACTCGCAACAGCGACGGCACTGGCGGAGGCCGCGCCAACCTCGGACTCGGTTCCGCCGTTCTGGCCCTGGTCGGCGTGTTCGTGCTCGTGGCCATGCTCCATGGCGGTCGGGTCGTCCCGCTGCAGGAATCGCAAGCGGTTGAACTGCAAGGCGCGAAAAGCGTCACCGCCAGCGTCGATCTCCCCTCCGGCACACTCGATTTGGCGGGCGGCGCGCCCCGGCTTCTGGATGCGAATCTCAAATACCGCCAACGCGACGGAACCCCTCAGGTCAACTACTCGGTAGCTAACGGCCAGGGCGCTCTCGACGTCACTCAGGATAGCCCGACGCATACGCATCTCGCGGGCTCTGGCAACGACTGGCAATTGCGTTTTGCCGATGACGTCCCTCTCGATCTCAACGTGAATATCGGCGCGGGCGAAGCCAACCTGAACTTGCGGGGGCTTGCCCTTACACACGTGGATGCGAAAGTGGGCGCGGGCCGGTTGAATCTGGATTTAACCGGCCCGCGAAAATCCGATTTGCACGTTGATATTCACGGGGGCGTCGGCAATGCCGTCATCCGCCTGCCCAAAGACGTCGGCTCGCGCGTCCACGCCGGCGATGGCCTCGGCTCGGTCGACGCGAATGGTTTTCACGAGGAAGGCGATGACTACTCGAACGACGCCTTCGGCAAATCCCCTGCGACCATTTACGTCACGATCAGCGGCGGCATCGGCACCATCACGCTCGTGCAACAATGATCGGCGCTCTGCCCGGCGGCCCGCAAAAGATTTCTTGATTCACCGCGGAATCCGCATATAGTCTCACCTTATATCGCACTGTTATCAGCGGCCAGTTCGTGTCGCGTCCACGATTTGTAACCGGCCAAGTAGCTTCCATCAAAACTAGAATCGACAATCTTCGCGAAAGAGGAGATTCATGACCACGAAAAAACTGTTCTCTGCCCTTGGGGTTCTGCTGCTCACCTCGGTGGCTAGCTTCGCCCAGCAAAAACCCGGCAACATCGCTGCGCTGGAATTCCAGACGCCCAAGAACGGCCAGGTCAAGGCGTACGAAGACGGCCGGAAACAGAAGGCCGCATGGCACAAGCAGCAGAACGACACGCAGCCGTTGATGGTATGGGAAACGATCAGCGGGGATAACACCGGCACGTATATCGTCGGCAGACTCGGACAGCACTGGGCGGATTTCGACAAGCCGTCCATCCCGGAGCAGGCCGACCTCGACGCCTACAACAAGCTGATCGCCGCGAATGTTCAGTCTCTCGTTACCCGTTACTACGAATTTTTGCCCAAGTTCAGCTCGTCCGATTCCGGGGCGCCTGCGAAGTACTCGGAAGTCTTCACCTACCGGGTGCGTGTCGGCAAAGGGCCCGAGTTCCGCAGCGCCTTAACCCGCGCTAACGAGGCCATCGCGAAAACAAAGTGGCCCGGACGTGGCTACTGGTATGTACTGGCCAACGGTGGTCCTGGTGGGGTCTACGTTCTGGTTATCCCACACGCCAATTGGGCGGATTTCGAGGACAAGCCGGATACGAAGCCCTTTGACGAAATGCTGAAGGAAGCGTTCGGGTCGGAAGAAGCAGAATCGATCAACAAGAGGTTTGACTCTTCAATCGAAAGCTCCACCAGTGAGATCATCCAGTTCCGCGACGATCTGAGTTACCTTCCGTCCAAATAGCGCCGCCGCGGCAACTCTCGCTTGGCGTCGCGTCGGAAGACTTCTCCAATCTCAACTCAAACAACTCGCCGTGCAGTCCCGGCGGCGAGTTTCGTTTTTTTCGCCATCGTCGCTGCGACGCTATTTGTCTTGGGTTCCAACCGACCGTGCCGTCACCGTGCCGATGTAGACTGTGAACGGCTCCAGTAACAATTGCTTGGCCGACGTATTGTCTTTCAGCGACGCCTGCGTGGTCAGCAATGTTTTTGCCGAATCCGCAGCTACGCCCTGCTTGGCCAGATCGAAGTTCACCGTCCGCGGCTCGGCCGACATATTGATCGCCACGATCACCGCGTCGTTATCGGACTTCCGCAGATACGAAAGCACATTCGAATCATTCTCATTCAGCGGCACGTAGCCGCCATCGAGAAGTGCCGGCTCACTATGCCGCAAACTAAGCAAGGCTTTATACCAATTCAGAATCGAATTCGGCTCCTTCACTTCGTCCGCGACGTTGTCCGTCTTATATGTCTCGGGAATCACGTTCCACGGAATTCCCGTGGAAAACCCCGCGTTGGGCGAATCGTCCCACTGCATCGGCGTACGCTCGCCGTCGCGGCCTTTTTCCATCGGCCATCCGAGCTTGCCGATGGGGTCCTTCACGTCCTCGCGCCGCTTCGGGTCGTTGTTCTGCATCCCGATTTCTTCGCCGTAATACAGGATCGGCGTGCCGCGCAGCGTCAGAAACATAGCCGCGATGTCTTTCGCGATTTCATCGTTGTGCGTGCCGTCGCCGTAGCGGTTCCACGCGCGCGCCGAATCGTGATTCCCGGTCACATAGACGGGCCACTCCCCGGACGCTTCCACGGCGGCAATGTGTGCCCGGAACGCCGCGGCCGAAAATTTGATCTTGATCAGCATCCGGTCCATCGGCATCTGCAACTCGTCGTGCCCGCTGCCGTAATAGGCGCTGAGGTGCGAAACATCGTCGTCGCGCACTTCGCCAATCAAAACCGCGTTGTATGGATTCGCAACCGCGCGCAGTCCTTTGAGCACGGTATGCACTTCCGGCAGATTCTGCGTGTATTTGTGTTCGACGTTCGGGTTGCCGTACGCACTTACGCCCCCCAGCACCGGATCGTTCGTCAGATTCGGATCTTCGAAAAGTGAATCCACCGCGTCCAGCCGAAATCCGGCCACGCCGCGTTTGTACCACCACTCCTCGGTGGCGTACATCGCGCTTGCCACCGCCGGATTGCGCCAATTCAAATCCGGCTGCTGCGGATAAAAATAGTGGTAGAAATACTCATTCGTCTTGCCGTCCCACTGCCACGCGGAGCCGCCGAATAACGCGATCCAGTTGTTGGGCGGATTTTTCCCCTCGCCCTCGCGCCAGATGTACCAGTCGCGCTTCTCCGAATTGCGCGAGGAACGCGAATCGACGAACCACGGATGCTGATCGGACGTGTGATTCACCACGAAATCCAGGATGATCTTGATTCCGTGCTCTTTGCTTACCTTCTGCAGCCGGTCGAAATCCGCCAACGTGCCGTACATCTTGTCGATGTTCTCGTAATCCGTGACGTCATATCCGAAATCCACTTGCGGTGAGGGAAAGCACGGCGCAATCCAGATCGCGTCTACTCCCAACGCCTTCAGGTAACCCAGCTTTGACGCGATCCCATTCAGGTCGCCGATGCCGTCTCCGTTGCTATCCATAAAGCTCCGCGGATAAATTTCGTAGAACACCGCACGCTGATACCAGGGACGCCCCGGCGCATCGGCCTTTGTGGTTTGCGCGCCTAACTCCGGCGAACAAATGCCGAGGACGATCAACATCGATACGGCGGATGCGAGCTCCCACCGCATGAGCCTCCCCACTCGCTTTGCAATACGGCTCACCGCAGTCCCTCCACCAAAAATTCCGTCGAAATCGCCGGATGATATTGGTACGCGTAGTTCTTCCCGTCGCGAGAAATGATGACGGCCAGGCCGGTTGCGATCGCGGGTACTCCAGGCAAGTTGATCGTGCGAATCAACGTGCGTTTCCCCCCTGCCAACTCCACGCGCCAAATCTCGATCGAGTCATTCGCGCCTGCGCGCCGGACGAAAACGGCAGTATCGTGGTCCGTGAAGTCTAGCGGACCGTCGCCCTTCTGCAATTGAGGCAGCGCCTGAGGCGCGCCGCCGTCCACGGGAAATAACTGAAATTGCGAGAAATCGGCGTTCGTCGTCAATAACCGCTTGCCGTCTTCCGTTGCCGCCAGCGCCCGTATTCCTTCCGGTGTGATCGGCGTTTCATGCCCTGCGAAGTCCACCAGATACGTACGCTCGCGATGGTTGGGTTCATTGCCTATCCCGACAATTCGTTCGCCTGTCAGCCAGCGGCCGCCGCTGTACTCGATCTCGCCGTGGGTGAGTTGGCGTGGCTCCCCGGTCCCGGTCGGCAGCAGCATAAGGGGGGTGGGAGCGAGGGGTAGTCGGCTCACCGCCCATTTGCCATCGGGGGACATGTCCAGGGGATCGCCTTCGCCCAGACGCACGGCGGGCGAACCATCCAGGTTGCGCAGAAATGTTGAATACCTTTCTCCACTGTGCTGGTCGCCAAAGATAATTTGCTTGCTGTCCGCCGAGAAGCGCGCGCCGTACACCCAGTCCATCCACGTAAAATCCCGGCCCTGCGGATATTCGGGAGTAAAAACCATCAGAACCCGGCGGGAACTGATGCTGTCCAGCAGCGCCCGCCCGTCGGGAAGCGCAT
>Ga0302325_10011216_pt1 | contig 19330 bp, 11 predicted proteins | sample Palsa_T0_2_FD_201948 | JGI IMG/M metagenome (GOLD analysis project Ga0302325, IMG submission 201948) | Peat permafrost microbial communities from Stordalen Mire near Abisko, Sweden - Palsa_T0_2 | ecosystem: Environmental > Terrestrial > Soil > Palsa > Peat permafrost | place: Sweden: Abisko...
GGAGATGCCGATGGAGCTGCGCAAGCCCTGGCTCCTGTTCCAGGCCAGGAGACAATGCCGCAGGTGCAGGCGCTGCTTGGCGAGATCGCAGAGAAGCAGGGGCGGTTTCTGGAGGCGGCACAGCATATTCAGGACGCAGCCAAGCTCGATCCCAGTGAAGCCAATCTGTACCTGTTGGGCATGGAATACTTGAAGCACTGGACCTTTGAGCCGGCGCTCAAGTTCTTTGAATACGGCGTTGCGCAGTATCCATCGAGCCGGCGCTTGTTGCTGGGTTTGGGAATTGCTCGGTACTCGATGAACCAGGTGGCAGCAGCTGCCACTATCTTTGCGCAGCTATTGGATGCCGATCCGGAAAACTCGACCTATGCGGATCTGCTGGGCAGGAGCTGTACTCTTTTTCCGGACACGATCAAGGAATGCGACAAGCTGGAGCAATACGCCAAGACGAACCAGAAGAGCGCGGCGATCGACACGTATGCCGCGACCAGTATTCTCGCCAGACCGGGGACGGCATCGAATCTACCCCTGGCTGCCAAGTTGCTCGATGCGGCGATCCAGATCGATCCCAAGTTGGCCGAAGCGCATTATCAGAAGGGGGTGCTTTTTCAGTCCCAGGAAGAGTGGAAGGAAAGCATTCCGGAGCTGGAGGCCTCCATCGCATTGAAACCGAAATCGTCGCGAGCCCACTATCGTCTTGCGCTCGCCTTTGCACGGACAGGGAATCGAGAGAAGGCCAAGGAGCAGTTCGCCTTGCAGAAGAAGTACCGCGAGCAGGAAAAAGAAGGCATAGACGCCAGGTACAGTGAGGTACAGATGTTTGTGGTGGCCACAAAGTGAGTGCATCCGGAGAGCGAATGCAGTTGCGCGATCTCAAGACGGCGAGCCGCGGGGAAGTCTCAGCCGCCGTTGCGCACAGCCGGCGGGAGTTCCTGCGCGCGGCCGCGGGTGTCAGCGCTGGGTCGCTCTTCAGCTTTGCGCCGCGCGTGCTGCGTGCTTCTGCGTTGCGTCCGGAGCCGAAAGCCGTGGTGGTCACCTTCGGCGGCGGTGCACGCGATGAAGAGACCTTTGCCCCAGAGGGGCAGGAAAACATTCCCAATCTTGTCCAGATGCTCTTTCCGCAGTCGACCTTTTTCGCGCAGGTGGTCAACAAGGGAATCCTCGGGCACTATGTTGCGACTGCCAGCCTGGCGACCGGGGTTTATGAGACATTCAACAACTTCGCGGCCGTTTCGCCCCACAATCCAACTGTCTTTGAATACTTTCGCAAGGACCTGCACAGACGTGCGAACGATGCATGGGTGGTCGCGCCGAGCAACGGCTTCAATCGCATCGGCGAGAGCGATCATCGCGCCTATGGCGCTGGGCTTGGCGCGGGAGTGATTCTGCCCAAGCACCTGCTGGCCTCGTCGATGTCCGCGGGCGCGACTGGCTACGATCATCTGCTGCGCGATAGCTACGAAGCGCCTTTCTATACTCCGGAGCTTGCCGGCAACGAAGTCGAGATGCAGAAGCTCAAAGACCTGCTCAAGCTTTCGGTCGATGATTTTTCGGCCCATGCGCGCAGCCTTGCCAGTCCCGATGAGCTGTCGGTTTACATCGCGCGTCGGCTCATGCGCGAGGTCGCGCCGAGCATGCTCTGGATTACGCTGCACGACATCGATATTGCCCACTCGGGCACGTATTCGATGTACGTTGAAGGCATTCGCCGCTCGGATCGGCTTTGTGCGGAGATATGGAAGGCGATTGAGAGTGAGCCGGAGTATGCCGGCAGAACGACGATGTTTATTCTGCCGGACTTTGGACGCGACTCGGATACCGATCCTGGTGGCAACGGCTTCCAGCATCATCGCACCGGTGATCCGCTTTCGCGCACCACATGGATGATGGCCCTTGGCCCCGGCATCCGCAAGGGCGTGGTCATTGACCGGCCCGTGGAGTCGATCGACCTGGTGCCTACGCTCGGTTCGCTGCTTGGATTTCAACCGCGCTTCGCGCAAGGCAAAGCCCTGCCGGAGATCGCATGAGCGCGATGGTTCCAGCCCAGTTGACGCCGGAGAGCTTTCATCGCTATCCGCCACAGGGTCAAAAGCTCTGCGTCGAGCATCTGGATCTGTTGCGCGAGCTGCCGTTGATCCTGCTGCCGCTGCTGTTACGCGAGGCGATTGAGTATGACTGGCGCTTTCCTGCCGAGCGCAGCGAACTCGACCTGCAATTGGCTTACCTTGCGGGACTCTCAAACACGCAGCGCGAATCTGTGCTCGACGGCTTTTCGCACCTTACGTTGAGCGCGGAGGTGGCCAAGAGCAATTGGATTGAGACTCCGAGTGTTTTCATCGAGCAGCTCACAACGCACTTATGGGCGACTCAGCAGATGGACGGCTTTCGCGCCGCGGCCCAGGCGTATGCCGCTGCATGGCAGGCGGCGAACCCTCAGCAGCAACTCGAGATGCAGCGTCTGGGAATCGTGGTGGTAGGGCAGGGCGTTGCTGCTACCGACTATCCGCTCTTTCGCAAGCTGCGGCCCAAGGGTGTTTTCTTCACCCGCGTTTCCGCGCCGGACGGTTTGCGGACGCTGCTCGCATCGGTGAGTGCGCGGGCATCGGCGCATCCGCTGCCCTTTGGCCACTGGTACATTGACGGAGGCGTCGCCGAATCCATCGGCTCATCGGTCACTACGGTGTCCTATGCTGGCCTTGAGCCTGCGCGCACGGCCCTGTTGAACCGTATGCAGGGCGTGATTGAGTCAGGCTCGTCAGGGCCCGAGGCGCTTCGCACTTTGCTGGCGCAGGTGAAGCCGCAGGATGTTGGACTGCCCTCCGACACGGATGCGGCTGTGCTTAGCCATTTCCAGTTGAGCCTGCTTACCGAAGGCTCAGGTACACAAATTTTCAGCACCACGTTTGCGCAATGGGCTGCGCGCGAAGCGTTGCGCCGCGCACAGCCGGCAACGGTGCTGGTGCGCTTTGCGCCACGGCAACGGCAGCAGCCGATGAATGAATTGCTCTCCGGCAAACATTCTTCGAATGAGCTCGACCCGGAGGGCTCGCTGATCGATGCGGATATGGCCGCGTATTACACATGGCTCAATCAGCAGCGGCTCGCCGGGGCAGACCAGGCCGCGTTCCTGGCGTGGTTTGAGGATCACAACCAGGTGATTGCGATTGGACCGTCCCTGCCCCATGGAACGGTCTCTTCCGCGCCGGCCACGCTGGAGCAGATTCTTACCTGGATATTCTGACTGAATATCCTGATCGGATATCCGCGCCTGCAGCATCCTGACCTGTATATTTTGATCTGGGTTTGATGAGACGTTGCTGTCTTCGGCAACCGCGTTGTCTTGAAACTCTCGTCATGCACGTTACTGACCCGAACTCGCTCGACATCGGCATCGTCTGCGGATACTTCACGCTCACCCTGGTGATCGGCTATCTAACCCGAAGAAACACCGGGAACGCGATGCAGTATCTCAATGCCAGCCGCGCGATGCCGCTGTGGATCGCATCGCTTTCGTTTTTGGCAGTCAATCTAAGCGGCATGGAAATTGTGGGCCTCTCCGCGATGAGCGCGGAATATGGCGTGAGCACGCTGCATTTCTACTGGATCGGCGCGATTCCGGCGATGATCTTCCTGGCACTGTTCATGATCCCGATTTATTTGCGGAGCCGTGCGCATAGCGTTCCCGAGTTTCTGCACCTGAGGTTCAATTCCGAGACTCGGCTGCTGAACAGTGTCTCGCTGCTGATTATCTCCGCGCTCCTTTCCGGCATCAGTCTGTATGCCATGGCTCTTACGCTGCACAGCTTCCTCGGCTGGAGTTTCTTTGCCAGCAGCCTTGCTGGAGGAGCACTTGCGCTGATCTTTCTTGTTCTTGGAGGTCTGAGAGCCACCATCTACAACGAACTGCTGCAACTGGCTATCATCGTTGCCGGTCTTGCGCCGCTGGCCGTGATGATCTTAATCGAGTCGCATGGTTTGCATGGGCTGCTGGCGCCGTTGCCGCAGGATATGAGCCATCTCTGGGCCGGCATGCCGTTGCTCTCGCGAACGGCGCCGGTGGATGGAATTGGTATCGCCATGGGGCTCGGATTCGTGTTGAGTTTCGGCTATTGGTGCACGGATTTCAGATTGATTCAGCGCGCTTTGACGACCCAGGATCGCCAGGAAACACGGATGGTTCCGCTCATCGCCGCGGCCGGGAAGATGATTGTTCCGCTACTGGTAATTGTGCCCGGCCTTGCGGCATACCGGCTACTTGCTGCCTCTGGGCCTGGCGCAGTGGAGACACGCAATTACGATCAGGCGCTGCCGCTGATGATCCATCGGTATTACGCTCATGGCTTGTTTGGGCTGGGCATCGAGGCTATCCTTGCCAGTCTTATCTCAGGCTTGGCCGGCAACGTTGCTGCATTCAGCTCGGTCTGGACGCAGGAGATCTACCGGTCTTACCTGGCGGCGGCAAAGTCGGAGCTGCACTACATCTTCGTGGGGCGCATCGCGATGGTCGCCGGCGTTCTGGTCAGTCTTGCCACGGCTTTTATTGCACTGCGCTTCAAGAACTTGATGGACTATATTCAGCTTCTTTTTTCCTTGTTCAATGCGCCATTGCTGGCGATCTTCCTGCTTGGCATGTTTACCCGATGGGCTACGCCTTGGAGCGGATTCTGGGGCCTGTTGATCGGTATTTCCGTTGGTGTGGGCCATAACATGGCAGCGCGCGCACACCTGATCTCCTACGGAAGCCAGATGAGCGCCAACTTTCATGGGGCTATTTACGCGTGGTCCGTGACGATGGCCGCAATCGCGGTCATCAGCGTATTCACCCGCGGAAAAGACCAGCAGCAGCTTGATGGCCTGGTCTGCGAGATCCGATCCATTCGAGGCGCAACGCGGGCTACGCGTTCCGTGCTTGCGCTGGCATTGCTGCTTGCGCTGACCTGCGTAGCCTTGAATGTGTGGTTCCGATAGCGGCCTGTGATGGAGCAGGCGTCACGATCTCCGATACAGTTTCAAGGCTTAACCGCTCTTGGATGCACGCATCGCGGGTCCGGTGGATTTTCTCACCACGAGTTTGGCCTGCAGCACGTACTGCCTTCCCTTGACAGGCGCTTGCTTGTTGGAGTGTTCCAGCGAGGCGTAGACCAGTCTTGCAAGCTCGGCGCGAGAGGTGTGCAGGGTGGTAAGGGGCGGGTAGACGATATCGCTGAGTTCGATATCGTCGAGACCGACAATCGACATTTCCTTGGGAACCGCGCAGCCGCGGTCTCTCAACGCTCGCAATGCCCCAATCGCAGTCATATCGTTCGCGGTCATAATCGCCGTGGGGCGGTTTTTGCGGATGAGCAGATCGTGCATGGCTGCTTCGCCGCCGGGAATGCGGTAATCTCCATGGCGAATAAACTCGTCGCGTATGGTCAGATCGTGATTGCGCATCGCGGCGAGGAAACCATCGAGGCGCAATTGAGAAGTCGCCAGTCCGACAAATCCGCCAATAAAGCCAATCTTCCTGTGTCCGAGAGCCTTCAGGTGTTGGACCGCTTGATTCATCGCGCCTTCGTAATCGGTGGTGATGTCGCTGAGGCCGGCTCCAACTTTTTGCCGGTCCATCGTCACCAGAGGAATCCGATTCTTGACCAGGGCTTCAAATGGCTGGGTCTCAATCTCCGAGGCCATGAGAACCACGCCGTTGACGCGCCGGGTGAGCATTCTCCGCACCGATTGCGCCATGCGCCCTTGATGGAAATCGATGGTCGCCACCAATAGCTCCCGGTCATGCTCCACCACCAGCGATTCGAGGCTCTTCATGAACTCCGGAAAGAAGGGATTGGTAATATCGGGAATGAGCAGGCCATAAGTTCCACTGCTGCCCGATCGTAGCGCCGTGGCGTTGTTGTCGGGGACGAATTGCAAGTCGTCGATGACGCGCTGAACGCGCTCCGCGGTTTTGGTTTTTACCAGGCTTGAACCGTTGATGACTCGTGATACGGTTGCGCTTGAGACGCCTGCGATCTTGGCGATTCGTCTTATATTCATTCGTCCATCCGAGGCCTATTCTTCCTGGCCGTTCGATAGACTCTAGCCTTGCGGGAAAACTAGAGAGTCTATGAGCCGAGCAAATTCAAGAGATACGTTCTTGTGCGGGGTTTCCCGTCCATTCTCCGTGGAACGAGGCTTTCTTGCGCCAGAATAAACGTGCCTGGGAATATGGACGGAATTGCGCCTGGAGAAGGCTCGCTGTCCGAATAAAAATAATTATTAAGCGCACCGTGTCGGTTCTATCTCAGTTCGCCATCGAGGGTTCTCCCGGCTACTGGCCTGAATGCAATCGAGTACATTCGAGTATTGCGCCGAATGCAGCCGGTTCATCGTTGCGCTAAATTCGAGGACCATCCTCACGCGCTCAGGGTAAGCTTGGTACGCTGGCTTCGAGGATTCCGCGCAGTTCCTCGTTGGATTTATTGGCGAACCAGGAGCGCAGGTTTTGCTCTTCGCGGCGGGTTGCGAGGTAGTCGTGCAACAGACGCTCCAGTGCGTCGGGAACTTCCGAAGAAAGGCAACGATAATTGACCAGCCGGGCAACGCCGGCGTGTACACCGAGCGCGCCGCCGAGCGCGAACGACCACGCGTCGGCCAGCTTTCCTTCGTGCTTGATCTTCTTGCCCTCCAGTCCAACGTCGGCGATCCAGTGCTGCCCGCAACTGTTGGGGCAGCCGGTGACGTGCAGTTTGATCTGCTGATCGAAACCGGGCAGGCGTCCTTCCATCTCTTCCACAAGCCAACGCGCGAAACCTTTGGTTTCAGTAATGGCGAGCTTGCAGAATTCGGTGCCGGTGCAGGCGACGGCGCCGCGCCAGAAATTGGTAGCTTCCACGGTCAGGCCCAAGCCTTGAAGGCCGCCAAGAACGGCTTCCAGATTGGCCTGGGGAATGTGAGGAAGAATGAAGTTCTGCATCACGGTGGTGCGGAATTCCGCGCCGGCATATTGTTCGGAGAGGTCGGCGATGGCCAGCAACTGCTCGCCGCTCATGCGCCCATTGAGAACGGTCGCGCCCACGGAGTAGAGCCCCGGCTGCTTTTGCGGGCGAACTCCCACGTGGTCGCGGAAGACATCGTCGGGCACATTCTCTTCGACGCCTGGCTCAAGCTTGAAATCGAGCTTCGATTGAAGTTCTTCGAGGAAGCGCTCCTCTGTCCAGCCTTCGCGGAGGAAGAGATGCTTCAAACGGGCGCGATCGCGGCTCTCGCGCAGCCCCTGCTGCTGGCGGAAGATCTCCACGATGCCGCGCACCACGGCTACTGCCTGATCTTCATGCACGAAGGCATCGAGCTTGACTGCCAGATGGGGATCGGCGGATAGGCCGCCTCCAACGCGAACCGAATAGCCGATCTCATCGCCTCGCCTGGTTGCCGTCAACGCGATGTCGTTGATCTCCGGATAGGAGCACCAGACCGGGCAGCCGGTGACGGTGATCTTGAACTTGCGGGGCAGATTGTAGAATTCCGAGTTGCCGTTGACTTCGCGTGCCACGGCCCGGGCCAGCGGGGAAGCATCGATGATCTCGTGGCCGTCGACGCCGGCCATGGGGCAGCCGGTCACATTGCGGACGACGTCGCCGCAGGCTCCCTTGGGAGACAGGCCGACTGCGTCAAGCGCTGCCACCGCGTCGGGTAGAGACTCGACAGTCAACCAATGCAATTGGATGGCTTGGCGGGTCGTGATGTCGGCCAGATTGCGCGCGTGATCCCGAGCAAGCGTACCGATGGCGCGAAGCTGCGCGGCGGTAGCAATGCCGTTGGGGATTGCGATGCGCATCATGAAGTATTCGGTAGCTTTACCTACGCCGCCGCTGCCGCCGGTCACGCCCGCGCCGTCGCCCTGCGTGTAGATTCCCCACCATTTGAAATAGAACTCGGCCCATTCAGGAAGCACGCTGGCGCGGCCCTCGCGCGCGAACTGACGAATCTCCTCAAAGGCCTGCCACGGATTTTTCTCGCGCTTCAGCCTTTCGGAGCGCTGCGCTTTCGTTTCCTTGACCGAGGTACTCGTCTGGGGGGCTTCGATGGGGGGTGTGCTCATGGAACTGCTCCTACTACGATGGTACAGGTTGGGGCGGATCGTGGAAACTGAGCCGGCCGCCACGACAGGCCGCGGAGAGATTGCCGATCACGCCGTTGGGGTGACAGAATCAACCAAGCTCAATCCAGGCTTTGACCTGAATATCCCTATTCGTCCGGAGAATTCCGTCTTGACACCTGCATTCTGGTCGCGTTCCTTGCTCTCTCTTGCGCTGATTTGTGGCTCGCTTTCGGCTTTGGCTCCGGCGCAGAGCCCGAATGCCGTCACGTTGCCAATCATGCCATTGCCGGCGAGTGCGACTTTGGGGCAGGGAGAATTCCTGATCGATGGACAATTCAGCGTGACGCTGGACGGATTTACGGAGCCGCGTCTGCTGCGCGCCCGCGAGCGGTTTCTGGATACGCTAGCCCGGGAGACCGGCATTCCGTTCAGCCGCGAGGAAGGTTCCCCAGGCTCCCAGCCGGCTCCAGCGCATTTTGTGATTCATACGGCAGGCCCGAGCAAGGTGATTCAAGAGCTGGGAGAAGATGAGTCGTATCAGCTGATCATTTTCTCAGACGGGGTCAAGCTTACTGCGGCAAATCCGCTGGGCGCGATGCACGGCCTGCAAACCTTTCTACAACTGGTCCGGATCACGCCCCGTGGATTTACGGTCCCAGCGGTCTCAATCGACGACAAGCCGCGTTTTCCCTGGCGCGGACTGATGATCGACTCCGGGCGGCACTTCATTCCAATTTCGGCGATCGAGCGCAACCTCGATGCAATGGAGGCCGTAAAGCTGAATGTTTTTCACTGGCATCTTTCGGAAGATCAGGGTATCCGTGTCGAGAGCAAAGTCTTTCCGCTCTTGCAGCAGAAGGGCTCGGACGGCCTGTATTACACGCAGCCGGAGATCCGGCAGATCATTGAATACGCACGCGATCGCGGTATCCGCGTGGTGCCGGAATTCGATATGCCGGCACATGCGACAGCATGGTTTGTGGGCTATCCGCAACTCGCCAGCGGTAAGGGACCGTACCAGATCGAACGGCACTGGGGTGTCTTCAATCCGGCCATGGACCCTACGCGCGAGAGCACGTACCAGTTTCTGAACCTGTTCATTCGAGAGATGGCCGGGCTTTTTCCCGATCCCTACTTTCACATTGGCGGGGATGAGTGTAACGGCAAGGAATGGGACGCCAATCCTGAGATCCAGGCCTTCATACATAAGCACAATCTGAAGGACAATGCAGCTCTGCAAGCCTGGTTTACGGCGCGGGTACAGAAGATCGTGGCCAGTCATCACAAGATCATGGAAGGCTGGGATGAAGTGTTGCAGCCCGATACTCCCAAGGACGTGGTGATTCAATCGTGGCGCGGGCGGGACTCACTGCTGGACGCGGCCAAGCGCGGCTATCGCGGCTTGCTCTCGAATGGCTACTATATCGATCTGAATCAGCCTGCGGCGCAGCACTATCTGGTCGATCCGCTGGAAGGGATTTCAGACAAGCTGACTCCCGAGCAGACCGCCAGCATCCTGGGCGGGGAAGCGACGATGTGGTCGGAGTTCGTCGATGGCGAGATCATCGACAGCCGCGTCTGGCCCCGAACGGCCGCGATTGCGGAGCGGTTCTGGTCGCCCCGCGAGGTTCGCGACGTCGATTCGATGTACGAACGCATGGCCCTGATTTCGCAAAAGCTTCCGGCCTACGGCATCGAGTACCGCGCCACCTCGGAAAAGATGCTGGAGCGGATGAGCGGCGATCCCAACCCCCAGGCGTTGCGTGTTCTGGCCTCGGTTGTGGAACCGCCCAAAGGCTACGTGCGCGGCCGATTGCGTGAATACACAAGTCTCACGCCGCTCAATCGCCTGGTGGATGCAGTCTCTCCCGAGAGCGACACGGCTCGCATCTTTCGCGGGATATGCACCCGCATCGTTGCCGGCAAGGCAACTCCCGCGGAATGGCAGCAGGCGCATGACTGGTTGGTGCTGTGGCGCGACAACGACGCCAAGCTCGAAACCTCGCTCGACGGGTCGGATCTGACGGCCGAGTTGGTTCCGGTATCGCAATCCCTGCGCCAGATAGGCGAGATCGGCCTGCAGGCTCTCGACGCCCTGCAGAAGGGCGAAGCTGTTTCAGAGGAGGTTCAGAAGCAGAACCTCGCGGCACTCGCAGCTACAGAAAAACCGCAGGCGGCGCTGCTGCTGATGGTCGCGCCCTCGGTGGAACTGCTGGTGAAGTCGGCAAAAACACGCTAGGGACGAGGCCGGATGCCAAATCTTTGCATGGACACGGGCAGCACTGCCGGATAAACTTAGGTTTCCCGTGCATGCATGGAAATGCGGCCCCTAAAGGATTTCTCCCAAAATATGTCACTCCTATTGTCCTTAGCGTGGCCTACGTGGAGAAACCGAGGCCGAATGCGTCTGTGGACGTTGTGCGTGGCCGGCGACGCTTTTGACCTCAATGCGGGAAGGAGCGTTGCGCGATGACGAATGCCGCGCAAAGGTCTCCGGTTATCGAAGTGCGAGCGCTTCGCAAAAGCTACGACGAGGGACGCATCGAGGCTCTTCGCGGAGTCGATCTGTCGATAGAGGCCGGCGAGTTTTTGGCCATCAGCGGACCGAGCGGCAGCGGAAAATCAACGTTACTGCAACTGATCGGCGGACTGGATTCGCCGACCAGCGGGCAGGTTCTCTTTGAGGACTCGCCGCTGGGCGCGGCGATCGATCTCGATACGTATCGATCGCGGCATGTCGGATTTATCTTCCAGGGGTTTTACCTGATGCCGACGCTGCGGGCCATTGAGAACGTGCAGGTGCCGATGCTCGCGGTCAACAGTGACACGAAAAACCGCGCACAAAAAGCCGAAGCCTTGCTCGTGGAAATGGGCCTGGGAGACCGGCTGCGCCACTACCCCAATGAGCTTTCCGGCGGAGAACGTCAGCGTGTGGCCATCGCCCGCGCGCTGGCCAACAATCCCGCCATCCTGCTGGCCGACGAGCCAACCGGCAATCTGGACAGTGTGAACTCCGCGCGCATCCTCGAAGTGCTCACCGGCTTGCAGCAGAAGCGGGGCATGACGCTGATCGTCGTCACCCATGAGAACGACATCGCCACCGCCGCTCCCCGGCACATTCGCATCCGCGACGGAAGGGTGGAATCATGAGGATTTTCGCCGCCGTGTTGGCTGTAACCCTGCTTCTGGCGCCCCAGATGCGCGCGCAGGACACTCCGGCGGCGGATGCGCAGGCAGTGTTGGCGCGACCTCGGCAACGCCTGCAGACAGCCGACTTCCGGGCCACCGGGCACCTGGTCCGAGTCGACGCCAAAGGCACGCGCACCAGCTATCCCATCACGCTCAAGGGCCACTGGTTTCCCGGAGTGCTGCGTTTGCTGTGCGCGATCGATGCCGCAGGAGAAGCCCGCGTCCACATTCTGCTGGAGATGCGTCCCAATGGGCAGGATTTTATTCGGATTGCCCATCCGGGCGACAAAGCCGCGGTTGCACTGCCGTTTGAAAAGTGGAGCGAAGGCCCCGTCGAGGGGATCGGCCCAGGGTTCAGTTTTGAGGATTTTTTGGAGGCTCAGTATTTCTGGCCAGGGCAGAAGGTACTCGAAAAGACCAAATATGGCGCTCGTGTTTGCGATCTGGTGAAGAGCGCTCCAGGCCCCTCGGACCGCACTCATTACGCGCAGGTCGAAACTTGGCTGGACCATAGCATCGGCTATCCGGTATATGTAGAGAAAACCATCAAGGCAACAGGAAGAGTGAAGGAATTCACGTATTTCGGTCTGAGGCAGAACGGCGGCGTCTGGTCGGCGAGCCAGGTGGAAGGCAAGATTCGCGGCCAGGCTGGTTCGACTCTGCTTATAATCGACCGCGGCAGCACCAAGGCAAATCTCGGCCTCGGGGACTTCAGCCCTGAGCAACTTACCCGGTTTTAGGATGGGTCCATGTACATCTTCGCCTCAATCGTTGCCAGCGTTACAGCACTGATCGCCGTGGGTGTTCTGTATCAGCGCATCGGCGCGCGCCGCGACCGCCGGCGTTATACCGACTCCGGGCGCTGGATCGATATTGGGCGCGATTGCAGGCTCTACTTGCTCGAAAAGGGATCGGGTGGCCCGACGGTGCTCTTTGAATCCGGAATCGCCGCCACCAACCTGAATTGGTGCCGCATTCAGGAGACAGTCGCCCAGTTTACCCATACCGCGTCCTACGATCGCGGTGGTCTCGGCTGGAGCAGCCCCGCCAGCAGCGCCCGAACCCCCGGCAACATCGCCATCGAGTTGCACGCCATGCTGGAGGCAGCCGGCATCAAGCCTCCCTACGTGCTTGTCGGGCACTCCTTTGGCGGCCTGGTCATGCGCCGCTACGCTCTGCTTTATCCGGAAGATGTCGCCGGGGTTGTGCTGGTGGATCCTATGCGCTGCGAGGAATGGCCGCCGCTCGATCCAACTAAGCAAGCTGCAATCGATCGCGGAACCCGTCTGACAGGCTACGCCATCCCCATCGCGCAGTGCGGACTGGCCCGCCTCGCCGTCACTTCCTTGCTCTGCCGTTCAGGGCGTCTTTCCAGCTTTCTGGCTGGCGCTGCTGGAGATGGCGGCAGACACGTGCTGGGACGGATCAAAGACGAGGTAGGCAAGATGCCCCAGGAGGTCTGGCCCATGGTCGCGGCGCACTGGTCCCGTCCCAGTTACTATGCGGGCATGTGCAGCCACGTTGTTGCGGTGCCGGATACGGTGCGAGAGATGCAAGACGCCGATCCGATTCACGGCATCCCGGTAACCCTGCTGACTCCTGAGAAAACCTCACCGCTGGGCGAGCGAGACCTGAGCCAGATTGGCGACAACGTGCAGCAGGTAATCGCCTCCGCGAGCGCGCATTGGATTCATCTTGATCAACCCGAGTTGGTGGTCGATTCGATTCGCGAAATGGTGAAGGCCGCGACGCCGGAGCCCGTCCCAGTCACGATCTGAGACAGGCTTCACGCCGGCCTCAGCCGCAGCGCTGACCACCTGCCGTACCTGGGCGATACCCTCGCCCATCGCCAGCACCGCGCAATCGGCTTTTGCTCTACTTTGCATCAACCCTCAGCAGAAGAACTCCGTGCGAGGGTACCGCCGCGGAGTACGCCCCGTTCGCGAAATTGACGTCGGTATGCGTCCACAGGTCTCGAGCCGAGTAGCGCGAGCCCGCTAGCTGCAAATCGCTGGCTTGGACGCTTGCCTGTGCTGCAGTCGCGCCCAGGTTGACCACTCCTACGGCTACGCTTCCGTCAGCCAACGGCTTGACCCATGTCTCAAGATCGCCATTCTTGACTGGCGATGCCTGCTTGCCCAAGGGGTCCTGATCGATTGCAACAACTTCCTTGTTCAGCAGGATCGCCTTGGTTGCCGCCGACATATCGCGCACATCGTTGCCCGCCAGCAGCGGCGCCGCCACCAGCGCCCACAGGCTCATGTGGGTGCGATATTCGTCCTCGGTCATGTGCCCGTTGCCGATCTCCAGCATGTCCGGATCGTTCCAATGTCCAGGGCCCGCATAGGGCGCTGTGGGAACCTGCTTCTCCACGTTGCCGATCATGCTCGACCATTCGTCGCGAATATCGTCGGTGGTACGCCACAGGTTGCCGCTAACCTCCGCGCCCCATTTCTCCACGTTGCCCCATCCGTATTCGCAGAGGCTATAGACGATCGGCCGGCCCGTGGCTCCAAGCGCGTCGCCCATCTTCTGGTACACCGGCTGCAATTGCTCGTTTTTGTAGATATTCCTGGCGCTGCACCAGTCGTACTTCAGGTAGTCGATTCCCCACGCCGCAAAGGTCTTCGCATCCTGTTCTTCGTGTCCATAGCTGGCCGGATATCCGGCGCAGGTGCGCGGCCCCGGAGAAGAATAGATGCCCAGTTTCAGTCCCTTCGAATGCACATAGTCGGCCAGCGCTTTCATGTCTGGAAACTTGTGGTTTGATTGCAGATTGCCCTGCGCGTCGCGAACTCCTTCCCAGGTATCGTCGATATTTACGTAGATATAACCTGCGTCGCGCATTCCGCTCGAAACCATCGCGTCGGCCATGGTCCGCACGGTCGCGTCGTCGATCCTTCCGGCAAAGAGATTCCAGCTATTCCAGCCCATCGGCGGCGTCTTCGCCAGGCCGTTCGAAGGGACGTTGTGCAGCGCGCGAGGCTCGATATAGCTCACCGTGGGCAAATCGTCCCCTGCCGCCGCGGGCTTCGCCACTACAGTGCGGCGTCCTCTCAGCACAGCATGGAGCTCTCCATTCATCAGGTCGCCCGCAAGAAAAGGTCTAGACTGGCTCCAGGAGGCGAAGAGCTCAAAGTGACTTCCCGTGGCCGTCCCTTTCAACTCCACGCTGTAGTCCCGATTCTTCATCTGCCCGGTCAGATCGTTGCCGCTCTGCTTCAACTCCACGATCGACCTGCTCTCCTCGCCGTTGTCCAGCGTTTGGCCCGCGATCGTCCAACGCCCGGTCAGGCTTTGTCCGTATCCTGGAACTGCCAGAAACAGCCCCGCCAGAAACAGAAGGCAAAAGAATGCCGCCACTGCGTTCACAATCGCCGCTAAGGATAGATTTCCGCTTCGCTGCAGATGCATCCTCTTAGTCCTCCAACTCCGTTCCGGATCAACGCCGGACCAGCTCCGAATCGCGCTTCGAATTGTAAGCGATTACAGCAACATCGCGCGACTTCTCTTCCTCTCTGGCGGCGCTCATGGTATAGCATCGGCAGGAAGCCAAAAAGGCCATCAGGACTGCGCCTCTTTTTCGAAAAGTTCGGACGCGCGGCAAGTTGATCTCGCGCCACGGCTCGGCACACGAAACATGACCGCAAGAAACAGAGCGGAGAACGGAAATCTCATGCATAAGAAGCTGTGCTTGGATCTTGCCTTGATGTTGTTCCTCACCGGAGCGCCTGCCAGCGTTGCTAACTCCCAGACTCAGAGGTTGCAAGCCGCGTCCGCTCGTCCGCCAGTTGTCTTGAGCGCCGTGCCATTAAGCTTTGAGTCTAACGTGGGCCAGACCAACCGCCAGGTGCAGTTTCTCTCGCGGGGTTCCGGCTACTCGCTCTTCCTAACTCCAGGCGAGGTTGTCCTGAACCTGGAGCAGCAGAATCCCGGAGCTTCATCCCAGACGCCCAGTCAGGGGCCGAACGCGGCGCATGTGGACACCCTTCGCATGGCGCTGGTGGGATCCAATCCCGATGCAGCCGTCGCAGGGCTGGACCTGCAACCGGGGGTGGTGAACTATCTAATCGGAAACGATCCGAAGAGATGGCACGCCGGTATCCCCACGTATGGCAAGGTGGCTTACAAACGGATCTATCCCGGTGTTGACCTGCTCTTCTACGGCAACCAGCGCCAGTTGGAGTACGACTTTGTCGTCGCTCCCGGCGCAGACCCCAGCCGCATCGCGTGGCAGGTTGACGGAGCAAGCGCGGCCATCGACGCAAATGGCAACCTGGTCCTGAAAGCGGCCGGCGGCGCTGCCAGCTTTAAAAAGCCGGTCATCTATCAGATCAACGGCAACAAAAAGATTGCCATCGATGGCGTATTCGCATTAGCTAATAACAAGATCACATTCCGCCTGGGAAGTTATGATCGCGCTAGGCCGCTCGTCATCGATCCTGTTCTCAGTTACTCCAGTTATCTCGGTGGAAGCAACACGGATAACATAGGCAATTTCCTCCGTTTCTCTCCCGGTACCGATAACGGCTCCACGCAGGCGCTCGCGGTCGATTCCGAAGGCAGCGTCTATGTGACCGGCTACACCTATTCCACAAATTTCCCCACCAAGGACCCGTATATAAGCGCTCAGCCCGCCAAGATGTCAGGATCAAGCTGGCCGTCGGTCTTCGTAACCAAATTCAGCCCGAACGGCGGCTCGCTCGTCTACTCCACCTACCTTGGCGGTAACGGCCTGGACTATGGATACGCCATCGCGGTCGACTCCAATTTCGAAGCTTATGTCACCGGTTCCACCTCGTCTCCCAATTTTCCAACAACCGCGGGAGCGTACCAGACAATCTGCTCTCCCGAAGAGGGTACGTCGGGCTCGGAGGCGGCAAGTTGCAGCGGTGTTACGGACCCGTCTGCATTTGTGACCAAGCTCAATGCCAGCGGAACCGGCCTCGTCTACTCCACGTTTCTGAGTGGCGTGGATGGTTCAACAGCGTCGGCTATTGCAGTGGATTCCACAGGCCGGGCCTATGTCGCCGGGAACGTGGAAGGCTATTGCCGGACTGGCTTTTCGTATACTTGCTTCCCAACCACAACTGGCGCAGTCATTGGCTCAACCCAGGTCCTTCAAGCCGCGCCGCAAAACGCCTTCGTCTCAGTCTTCGATCCCACCGGCACGAAGCTGCTCTATTCCACGCTCTTCGGCGATCTAAACCAACTTTGCACCCAGAATTGCATCGATTATCCCGGCAACGGCGGCTTTACCTATGGCACTGGGGTCACGGTAGACGCGAATGGAGATTTCTACCTGATCGGGACCACAGAGGCCGGCAAACTGCCGACTACCACCGGAGTAATCCAACCCAGCTCCGGCCCTTTCACGGCTCAAGGCTATGAACTGGCCGCAGTTCGCGGCTTCGTAGCTAAATTCAACTCCATTACTTCCACCGGATCAACCCTGGGACACGCCACCTATCTCGGCGGACAGATGGCAGGCCTTACCGACTACGCCAGCGGTATCGTCGCCGACAGTGCGGGTAACTCCTATATCACCGGTTTCACTGACTCGCCCGACTTCCCAGTAACACCGGGCGCCTATCAAGCCACCTGCTTCGGGAACCAGTCCTGCGCATCGGCCTATGTGGCAAAGTTGAATGCATCTCTCAGCAGCATCGAATGGGCCACCTACCTGGGCGACCTCTTCGGAGCTGGCGATGATGTTGCCTTGACCGGCCCCATTCAGTTGGACGGAAGCGGCAACATCTACATCACCGGAGAGTCGGTCGCGGGCGGTCTTCCCACGGCTCATCCCATTGAACCAAACACGGGTAGTTTTCAAGAGATGTTTGTCGCCGAGTTTAATCCTACCGGCTCCGAGTTGCTCTTTTCAACGCCGATCGGCAACGGAGGCGTCGGCAATAACGTGCCCTATACGCCCGCAGGACTTGGAGTCGATGCCGAAGGCAATATCTATCTTGCCGGCAACACCCAGGACACCGGAATGATTGTCACTTCAGGCGCATTTCAGACGGCTTCCACCGACGGAGCTTGCAATGTCTCCTGTAACGGCTTCGTCGCGAAAATCGCAGCGCAAAGCACTGCCACCGTCGCCCTCGTCGCTTCGCCATCCCCATCGCAGGCCGGCCAAAAGGTCACTCTGACCGCGACCGTCACCCAATCGCAGAAGTACGCATCCTTGCCCACAGGGACCATCACATTTGAGGATGGCTCCACGACTCTCGGCACAATTGCGATCAGTTCCTCCGGAGTCGCAGCCTACTCCACCACCACGCTTGCCGCAGGCAGCCACACTCTGACCGCCCATTACAACGGCGACAGCACCTATCCGGCCGCCAACGGCATGCAAACGCTGACGGTGAAGGGGCAAACCGCAACCGTCAAGGTAACTCCTGCAGCCACCACTGTTGTAGCAGCCGCCAGTTTTAAAGTGACAACTACTGTTACCGGCGCTGGCGCCACGCCTACCGGCACGGTAACGCTCTCCGGCCCTGGATACACCTCATCGCCTGAAGCACTTTCAGGGGGAAGCTACGCTTTCACCATTCCAGCGAACAGCCTGAAGGCCGGCGCCGATACTCTCACCGTCAGCTACAGCGGCAATTCGTACTACGCTTCCAATACGGCGTCAGCAACGGTCACAGTTTCGGCCACTCTGCTCACCCCGGTTGTAAAGGTGACCCCGGCGGCAACGAGCATTAACGCGGCAACCGGCCTCAATGTGACCGTTGCCGTGACAGGCATCGGTGTTACACCAACGGGGACTGCGACACTTACAGCCTCCGGCTATACATCATCGGCGGAAGCGCTTTCAAGCGGCAGCTACACCTTCACAATCCCTGCGAACACCTTGAAGGTCGGAGCCGATACACTCACCGTAGGCTATAGCGGAGATCCTAGTTACACCGCGACAACAGGAACAGCATCAGTTACCGTAACTCAACCTCCATTGCAGTTCGTGCCCGTAACCCCCTGCCGGATCGCGGACACACGCAACGCCACAGGCGCCTTTGGCGGACCTGAATTGGCTGCCTCCGCGACACGCACCTTCGATGTGCCGCAGAGCGGCTGCGGCATTCCGGCGAGCGCGGTTGCCTATTCGTTGAATGTGACCGTGGTGCCGATCCAGGGGCTGGGCTACTTGACGATGTGGCCTGCTGGGCTGACCCAGCCGACTGTCTCCACGCTCAACTCCGACGGCCGCGTCAAAGCCAACGCCACCATCACGCCTGCCGGAACCAACGGCGGAGTCAGCGTCTACGCCAGCGATGCGACGCAGTTCATCCTCGATATCGACGGCTACTTCGTGCCCGCGGGAACATCGACTTCAGGCCTGGAATTCTTCCCGCTCACGCCCTGCCGCATCGCCGACACGCGCAATGCCGCAGGGCCGCTGGGAGGGCCTTCGCTGACCAGCGATACCGGACGAGCGTTCCCCGTGCAGTCGAGCGCCTGCGGCATTCCATCGACGGCCAAGGCCTATTCGCTCAACATCACCGCCGTGCCCCACGCCAGCCTCGGCTATCTCACAACCTGGCCTACGGGACAAACACAACCGGTCGTCTCCACGCTCAACTCATCGACCGGCGTGGTCACCGCCAACGCGGCCATCGTGCCCGCCGGCACCGGCGGAGACGTCTCCATCTTTGTCTCCGACACAGCCGACGTGATCCTCGACGTGAACGGCTACTTCGCCCCACCGGCGACGGGAGGACTGTCGCTCTACACGGTCACGCCATGCCGCGCTCTCGACACCCGCAGCGGCTCCGGAGCCTTCGACGGAACCCTAACCGTGCCCATCCACGGCAGCGCCTGCGCGCCGCCGGCGACCGCGCAAGCATACGTCCTGAACGCAACCGTGCTGCCTGTAACCTCGCTCAGCTACCTGACGCTGTGGGCCGCCGGAGGAACGCAACCCGGCGTTTCCACCCTGAATGCCAGCGATGGAGCCGTCACCTCCAACATGGCCATCGTTCCGACCAAGAATGGAAGCGTTGACGCCTTCTCCACCGACGCAACTCAACTGCTGCTCGATCTCTCCAGTTACTTCGC
>Ga0302325_10011217_pt1 | contig 19329 bp, 9 predicted proteins | sample Palsa_T0_2_FD_201948 | JGI IMG/M metagenome (GOLD analysis project Ga0302325, IMG submission 201948) | Peat permafrost microbial communities from Stordalen Mire near Abisko, Sweden - Palsa_T0_2 | ecosystem: Environmental > Terrestrial > Soil > Palsa > Peat permafrost | place: Sweden: Abisko...
GCGGGGGCCGAAGTTGTTCCAGCGGAGGTTCATCCCGCCCTTGGGCAAACCATCCGTGCCTTCCCGGATCATGCCGTTATAGGGGTTTCCGGAGTTTGGGATGATAGAACCCTGCGTGGGCGCCTGGCCGGGAACGTTGGGCGCGATGTTTATCGATACCGCATTGGCCGCGCTGTAGGCACTGGGAACAAAGTAATACTGATGGTATTGACCCGTGGTGTAAGTGGGACCGATCAATTCGTAACGAAGACCCAGGTCCAGGGTAAGCCTCGGGGTTGTCTTCCAGGAGTCTTGAGCATATCCCTCATACTGCACGAAGTGAAAGTGGCCGTAAGCGAAGATATTTGACTGGCTCACGGTGGTGTAGTTCCCCAGCAGCGTGTTCCCGATGCCGGAATTGCTGTTGTTCGCGTTCTGATTGCTTGCTCCGAAGTTAAGGTTGGGATTCTCGGTCCAGGTTCCTTCCTGCCCATTCTCGTTCAGGTCGGCGAACAAGCCGAACTTGAGTACGTGGTTGCCCAGGATCTTGGTTACGTCATCCGTTGCCACGAGCGTGTTGCCGGTCGAGGTCCAACCGGAAGGAAAGGGGCTGATGTTGATGTAGCCGTCTCCGGTGTTGATGTTGGGGGCGAGATTGTGGGTATTCGTCGAAGGATAGATGTCGCTGAAGGTGAAGCCGAGATCGGTTTTGTTGTACAGCGACGGGGATGTGCCGGGTACGATGTCCACCACCTGGGTCAGGTGCAGCCAGCCTACGGTGGCCTCGTTGGTCAAGGTCGGGGAAATCACGTTCACCAGGCTCCAGCCGTAGCTCTTACCCGGCTTCTTGCGGTACTGGGGCAGAACGGGGAAGCTGTTGCCGGAGAAAATGCCATAGCCGTCGCTCTCCTGCTGCCGGTCATCGACATAGCGGAAGAAGGCGTTTGCCTTGGGCCCAAAGTTGTAATCGACACGGGCGACGTACTGGTTCTTAGTGAAGGTGTAGGTATCCTGAAAATTAATCTGTTGCTCGTCGCCGAAGCCGTTGTTGTAAGTGGGATGAACGAAGGTCCCGCGGTAGCCCGGGGTAAAGTACTTGATCATCGCCGCGTACTGGCTGTTGAACTGCGAAGCCGGGATGATGTTGCCGGTGAAGGGCGTGCCGGTCTGCACTTCGCCAACCGAGTTGTACACGATCGTTCCCGGCATAAACACTTGCCCGTTCTGCACCAGGTTGCCGTGGGTATCGTGAATCGGCGTGCACGTGGTTGTACCGTTGAAATCGCACATATTGCCGGAGCGATAGACCGGGCTGAGATCGGCCTCTCCGTTGGGCGTGCCAATGCCCAGCATGGTGGGCTGGGGCATGGTGTAGTAGGTCGCGCCGTTAGGACGATTGGCGCGCGTCCCTTCATAGTTGAAGAAGAAAAAGGCCTTCTTGTCGCTTCTCGGCGAGACCTTCGGTATGGGGATATAGCCGCCGATATTACCGCCGAACTGGTTGAACTTCAAAATCGCCCGGGGCGAACCCTGATGGTTGCTGAACCAGTCGTTAGCGTTGTAATCGGTATTGCGATTGAACTCGTACCCCGTGCCGTGGAAGTGTTGACCACCGCTCTTGGTGTTGACCAGGATCATGACACCCGGACTGCGGCCGTACTCCGCGTTGAAATTGCCGGTGAGGGTCTTGAATTCGCCGACTGCGTCGATGCTCAGGTTGGTGTACTCACCGTCGTTGGCGCCTACGTCGGTATTGATGATGCCGTCTAGGAAGAAATTATTGGCGGTGCCGCGCATTCCATTGACGTAAAAATCATCGGTCTGGTTGAAGACCAGGCGGAATTGCGAATTGTTGTTGGTGACTACGCCGGGCAAGGTTGTCATCAGCGATTCGAAGTCGCGGCCGTTCAAGGGCTGCTCGGTCACCTGACGCTGATCGATCACGGCTGCGTTATTGGAGGTGGCGGTGTCGATCAAAGGCGTTTGCGTACTTACGGTCACGGTCTGGGTGGCCTGGCCGAGGGTCAGAGCGAGCTGCCCTAAGCCGAGGCTCTGGTCCTGATCGAGCACCACGCCGTTGCGGTCGAGCGCCTCCATCCCCGGGGCGCTGACTTTGATCCGGTAGGTCGCAGCCGGCACGTTCAGTGCGCGGAATACACCAGCACCGTCGGTCGTCGCCTCGCGAGTCAGATCACCGGTCGCCTGGTTAATGACCTGGACCTGGGCTCCCGGGATCGCCGCACCGGAAGGATCGACCACCGTTCCGGTAATTGAACCGGTCTGGGCGTGAAGCTTGGGACCGGAGAAAAATGCGGCGAGCAGCGCCAACAAGGCGAGCTGCAGGAAGAGGCTTGGCTTGAGGAGACGGCGTTCACCGTCAGCGGTTTCTTGAGGACTTGTGAAGAATTGGAATGGGGCCGGGTAGCAGGCAGCACACTGCCCTAACTGCATTTCGCGTCGCATATTTCCTCCAAAGGCAACAAACACCGAGCTTTATCGTCGTGACTGCCTGAAGCCGCTCGCGCTTTGGCAGGTCTTTCGGCTTCTTCGGGGGTTCGGAACTTGAGGGAGCCGCAGAATCAACCGCCCCTGAGACTATCGAACGCCGAATAAGACTGTCAACCGTACAGAAGCGTTTCTTTACAATAAAGAAACGTTTCTGTAAATCGAACCGGCCTGAGTAAACGCCGCGCATTGTGTGACTGTCAAGCATTTTTTTCCGGACTCTTGGGAGCGTGCCACGAGCGAGCCATGCAAGGGGGGTCATTGAAGAATAGCTGGAAAACGTTTCCCCTTTGACAACGTACGGCGAAGGATGCAACACTCCGTCTTACCCTTGAAGAAAACACTCGAAAAAGGCACACCGGTAACACTACGTACCTTGGCGAGCCATCTTGGCCTGTCGCTGACGACTGTATCCGTCGTCGTAAGCGACGCACCGGCTGCGCAGGCGATCCCGCTCGCCACCAGGAAGCGGATCCTGACCGCCGCCAGCGAGTTGAACTATCGACCCAATTACTTCGCGCGCTCGCTACGCAAGAAGCGCAGCATGTCCGTCGGCGTGCTGGTTTCTGAAATGAGCGAGGGCTACTTCACGCTGGTGATGAATGGCGTGGAAGAGTATCTAATGGCAGCAAAGTACTTTTACCTGTTGGCCGCGCATTACTGGCAGCCGGAGCTGCTCGAGGAATATCCGAGGATGTTGCTCGAACGGTCCGTGGACGGGCTTCTTCTGGTGAATACTCCAACCCCCACGCAGGTTTCGGTGCCGATCGTCTCTATCTCAGGCCACCAGGACATTGCCGGCGTGACCAACATCCAACTGAACCACAAGCAGGCTGCTCACCTCGCCCTCAAGCATCTCGTCGAACTGGGGCACCGCCGAATAGCGTTCATGAGAGGTCAGGAGCAGACGGTGGACACGGACTATCGCTGGCGCGAGATTATGGAAGCCGCCTGCGCCTTCGGCCTGGAGGTTCACCAGGAACTGCTCATCAAGCTGACCGAGAACAGCTGGTCACCGGCCCTGGGGTACGGCCCGGTCAAGGCCCTGCTGTCGCGTACCAGGAATTTCACTGCGCTCTTCGCATTTAACGATATCGCTGCCTTCGGAGCCATTCGAGCCCTCCACGAAGCTGGGCTTCGGGTGCCGCAAGACGTCTCCGTGATCGGTTTCGACGACGTGCTCAGTGCCCCCTTCGGCATTCCCAGCCTGACCACAATTCGCCAACCGCTCCGCGCCATGGGCCAAGCGGGCGCGGAATCTCTGCTCAACCGAATCAATCATCCCAAGGCGCCCTACGCCCCACAGGTGATCATGGAACCGGAACTCGTCGTACGGGAGTCCACCGCTATGGCCGCCTCCGTAAGCAAGTCGCCGGCGCCAAAGCGCAGCAAACCGGCTTAGCTTGAGCGAGCGTTGAGAGGGCGGCGAGAGCATTTCTCCTAATGGTGTAGACCGGGTAACTGCACTTGACGCGGCCATTCCGTCGAAGAATGGCCGCACATAACCGACCTCACCAGACCACAGTATTAGGGAAAATGCTTTAACTCCTCTGCGGCTGATCCGCGCTCATACTTTCTACTGCTCTGTGGCATTCCTGCTCAAGCAAGGCCAGTAACTGGTCCATGTGTTCCGTGCGAGTGCGAAAGTTCACCGGACTGATACGAAAGTACGCCTTTCCTTTCAACTCCGTGGTCGAGATCCAGAATCTTCCGCTTTGTTCGACTCGCCTCGCAACCTGGGCATGTAGTTGCTTGGATTGCGCCTCGTCCAGATCCACACATCGATAGCGAATACAGATCGCCGACAGCGGCGGTTCACTCGCCGGCTCGAAGTCAGGATGTTTTTCTACCCGCGAGTAAAGGTGCTTCGCCTGGCGTACATTGTTGTCGATCCACTCCCCGATCTGGCGTGCCCCGTAGCGCTTGAAACTCATCCACACTTTAAGCCCGCGAAAGCGTCTCGACTGCTCGAAGCCGTGAACGTAGTACTGGTAGCGCTCATTCGCATAATCGAATTCGTCGGTAAGATACGCCGGCCTAATCCCGAAGGACGCAGTCAATCGACGGCCATCCTTAACCAGGATCGCGCCCGCGTCCAGCGGCGCGTAGAACCACTTGTGGGGGTCAATCGTGACCGAATCCGCAAGTTCCAATCCCTGATCGGCCATGGGCCATGCGCGGGAGAGCAACATGCCGCCGCCGTAAGCAGCATCGACGTGCAGCCACATTCCTTCGTGATCCGCGATCGCCCGCAGTGCGCGCACCGGATCGAGCGCCCCGGTGTTGGTGGTTCCGAAAATACCCACGATGCACATCGGCCGTATCCCGGCTTTTCGATCCTCCACAATGGCTGCCTCAAGCGCATCCAACCGTATGCGGAATTCCCGGTCGGTAGGCAGCGCACGCAGCGCCAGCCGTCCTAGTCCTACGGCGTCCACCGCCTTATCCACTGAGACGTGCCGCTCTTCCGACGTGTAAACAGCGCATCGTTCCTGGACCCCATGTTCCTGTATCCGGTCGCCGGAAACGAAGTCACGCGCCAACTTGAGCCCGATGAAGTTCGCCATCATGCCGCCGCTGGTCAGGTTCCCTCCCGCCTGCTCGCCGTAACCCAACAAGTCGGTGAGCCAACGGACGGTTCTTCGCTCCATGGCGACCGCGCCAGGACCAACTGTATAGGCCCCAATGTTTTGATTGAGGGCGGAGCAGATGAAGTCCGCGATGATTCCAATGGGACTCGGCGAAGGAGTGATCAAGCCCATATAACCCGGGTGTCCGACATGGGTGCAGTTTGGCAGAAGCTTCTGCTCTAGCTCACCCAGAACCGACTCAGCAGAACTGGGATCCTGGGGCAGCGGCTCGGCGAAGAGCTTGGTAAGCGTAGCCGGCTCTACGTCGGGAAACACCGGTCGTTCCTCGATGTTCTCCAGGTACTCGGCGAGTAGATCCACCACGCGATGCCCAATTTCGCGAAATTCGCCCGCGTTCATCAGCCCTCCCGCCTTTGTCATCCCGCCTGCCCCAGCGAGCCGTGGGGCGCGCCGTGGGAGCAACCGACCTGCCTGTGGCAAGTCGAGAAAGAAATGACACTGCAAAATCGCCATGGATGTGAGGCCCGGAGGGCCGGCCCGCCAAACGTGAGCCCAGCCCGGAAGGGCTGGGGATCAATCCCGAAGATGCTCTGCCTGCCCCGCCTGCCCCGGCATGCCGTGGGGCGTGCCGCGGGAGCGCCGTAGGCGCGACACTAAACCTGGGCCCGCTCGCACCTGTGTCATCTCGCACCTTTGTCATCCCGGAGGAAGCCGAGAGCCTGCCCTGAGCGAAGTCGAACGGGGATCTGCAGTTCTCTCCATCAGCAACCAATGCTACCCCAACCCCCAGCGCTTCCCTGCCTCCGGGTCTACCATCAAAAGGTAAAAGATACCCCGCCGCCGACGCGCTGCTGGCGCATGGCTCCGGCGAATATAGGTCCGACGAAAGTCAGAGTGGCATTATCTAACTCGATATTGCTGAGAATACTGTTTTTTGACTTAGTCCAGAAATCGGGTTGCGACGTGAGCGTCTCGCGATAGTCCATGCGAATCATCCAACGAGGCGAGACGCGATAGCGAACGCCACCGCCGTAGTTAAACCCAGGCTGAAAGATGCCACCGCCCTCCAAAGGCGGCGTACTTCCGAAGTTATAGGCAGCACTCAGAAGTCCGATATTACTAAGCCCCAAGCGAAAGTAGCTAGGCGCCTTCTTGATCGGGGCGTCGTCCAAATGCATGAGCTGCAGAGCTGGCCCGACGGCAAAATAGGGACGCAACCGCGATGTTTTTGGACGCGTATGGATAAGGAGGTTGTACGCCATCTGAGAAGTCAAGAGCCCAGAGGTGGCGAAGGCAAACGCATTCTGAACTGTGCCGCTCGTGGTGTCGTTATCTACCACCGTCAATCCCATTTTAAAGGTGGTGAAACTGTGGTTGTAACTAAACTCCTGGGAGAAATATTTTTGCGAGTCGAGGGTGACAGACGCACCGAGATTCCAACCGTTCAGCATGGAATTGCCGAGCGCAATGACAACCTGCTCCCCGGGAGGATTGATGGAGTTCAGGATGAAGCCAATTCCGCCCCCATTCCCGCCGGCGTAGCCCAGCCACGATGCTCGAAAGCCGATCTCGACCGAGGGTGGCTTCCAGCGGCCTGGTTCTTCTATCGTCTCGGGACTGCTGCGCATGATCGATGCGGGCGAGAATGTGTAGTCGTTCTGGTGCCCATCGGCGCCTTTAATGGTGTATTTGTCGCCGTCGACATCCATGCTCCTCACGGGACGAACGGTGTCTTTCCTCTTGACTTCCGCAACGGCAGTGCGAATGCCGGAATAAGCCATCACGCCCACGTTGTCACGCAGGATATTGTTCTTAATCGTCAGCACGGTCTGCCGCGACACACGGTCCGCGCGATTGCCATGGACCGGCACGGTATCACTGGCCAACCGCGTCGCGTCTCGCTGCCCGCGGCAGTCGTTTAGCTGCAGCACCGCCACTCTCCCGTCCGTGATGAGATCCTCCCCAGTTCCATTCTTGGCATCCTTGGGAATCCACGGCCGGGTCACCAACTGCACCCCCGAAACGCACCCGGTAAAGATCAGATCGTTCACGACCTTGGCGCGTTCGTTGTCGATATGCGTGTCGATCAAGTGGATGAACGTCTTGTTCTTCTTGGAAAAACCGATGCCCGTGTCATGCGTCGATGAGGAGGTCCAGACGCTCTGATCATTCCAGTCGAGAGAGCTCGCCCATATGCGAAGATGGTGCCGCTTGGAAAAAGTATTCAGTGTCTTGGCGTAGGCATAAGCGGGAGCCTGGTCGCCAAGCAGCAAGGTCGACATGGGAGCGCTTTTGTAACCCTGATTCTCGGCCACCGAGCGCACCGTAGCATAGGTGGACTCGGCGGAGAGCGAGTCCACTTGCACCCAGTCACTGGCGGCAAATGCGCGTTCCAACGCGCCGGCGCTGCCGATGAATATCAGATTGGTTATATCCGACGGAATATGACCTTTTTGGGTATACGTACGGAAAGGTAACTCCTCCACTAAGTGGCTCAGATCTTTCCTCGCGGAATCCGTGGTCGCCAGGGGAGGGACGAGTGCTGGCGCCGCCTTGGGAAGGACAATAGGAGCTGTCAACTCGGCAATTAATTCCGTGCCCACGGGCAAGGAAATTTCGGGCTCCGAGAATCTGAGGACGGAAGCGGAAGCCGCGGTGGTAAAGATGGCTGCGATCGGGTCGCCAAAAGCAAGGCTGCCGATGACGCCTGAAGCACGATTGCTTAAGGTGGCAGTCGAACGGATTCCCTGGATACGGCCCTGCGAGTCCACGGATTCCCGGGCATTCTCCACTTCCGTAACGCGGCATTGCAAGGGAACACTTTCTCCATCGGAAAGCAGCACGCGATCGAACTGCAGTTGAATCCGGGCGGTTTCGTGGACAACCCCAATCCCCACCTTGCGCACGGATACAACTGAACCTTCCACTGTAGTTCCGAGAGGTAGCAGCATATCCCCTCGCTCTGTCACCGGAGCGATCAAAACGCCTGAGATCCTGGTCCCTTTGTGCGTAGCATACGAGCTGATCGGCTGCTTTAGGCGAATCTCCAACTTGGTCCCGGCTGCAACGGGATCGGCAAGGGCGTGCAGTCCGACAAGGACGACTGCCGCGAAACAGCCTTCAATAAGGCGTTTACTACACCCAGGCAGGATTTTGCCCGGCTTGGAACTGCCAACCGAGCCTGCGCCGTAGACAAACAAATCGGATTCCAGGCGATCTCTTGAACTGGCGGTGAACAAAGCACGCACCTCGGGAAGCCTTTGGGCTCGAGCTCAGGTTGGGGGACGGATAACGCATTTCAGTTTACAGGGACAAAGGCCGGCTTGTACCTTCGCGGATAACGTTGGGCATTACAATCCGCTCAAAAGGAGCCCGGGATTCACGAACTCCGCAAGAGTAGTGGTACTCTATAGCCCCTGCAGACGAACAAATCACAATAGGCCCGGATGTATTCACTCGCGCGGATATGAAGATGGAGGGTCCGAGAAAATGATTTTTCCCGGTCGCTGGACCTTGTATTGTGCAGCGGTTCTAGTTGCTTCATTGTTTCCTCACCGCGTCTTCGCTATAGATAAGTTGCTCATCGTCAACGGTACGAACCTGACCATGAAACCCGGGCAGACGGAGCCCTTCGTAGGCTACATTCTGGTGGGCAACGACGGAAAGATCAAAGCGATCGGCAAGGGTGGCCCGCCCCCAGGTACTCAAGCGCAGACCACTTACGATGCCAAAGGGAAATTCGTTCTCCCTGGGTTTATTTCAGCGCACAGTCACCTCTCTGAAAGTGCTTTTCGCGGGCTGGCTACGGACCAATACGTTTACCAATACCCCGCCCTGACCGGCTGGGTGGAAGTACTGGAACATCGGGAACTGGGGACACGCCCGGAAGACTATTACTGGTTTACCCTGCAAGGCGCCCTTGACCACCTGGTTCACGGAATCACTTCCGTTTACAACTTCGCCTATGCGCGTAACGATGACGAGGCTTTCGAGGAATATCAGTGGCGTGCAGAGGTCGATTCCGGAATGCGCTTCATTCACTCCTACGAACCGTCAGGCAGCTCAACTCCAGAGGTTCGGCGGGCAAACCTGGAGAAATTTCTCGCCTACGCCAGGAAAGATATGTCTCGCCCAACCGTCCTGAAGATGGCTTACTCCGGATGGATTACCACTTCCCAGGCCCTTCAGCTCGATGCTTCATTTCTACGCGATTACCATCTCTACGCGGAGATTCACTACCTTGAATCTCCAGTGAACCAGCAGGCACAGCGCGACAATTTCAAATACATCACTGCGGTCAACATCCTGGGCCCGAATGTGAGCTTTGGCCACTTCATCCATCCCGATGATGGAATCTTGAAGACGGTCGCGGCCGCCGGCTCGGGAATGGTATGGAACCCTATGTCCAATGGCCGGCTGGCGTCCGGCATCGCCGATATTCCCAAATATCGCAAAATGGGCATCAAGGTGGGCATGGGCGTGGATGGCGAAGGAAGTTCAGACCTGCCCGACCCCTTCGAGAATATGCGCATGGGCCTGTATGTCATTCGCGCGAGATACGAAAGCGCTAAAATTCTTCAGCCCATTGACGTACTGCGCTTCCATACCATGGGCAGCGCGGAGGTTCTTGGGGTCGCGGACAAGGTGGGCAGTCTAGAGGTAGGCAAGTTTGGAGACATCATTGTTGTCGATCCCAAGCTGGTTGAGCGCGGGCCTATCGTCGATCCCTATGCCGCCGTGGTGCTGGCCTGCAATGCCATGAATCTCGCCAAGGTATATGTCGGCGGCGATTTAATGGTGGACACTTACCATTTGCAGAAGAACGACATGAGTAAAGTATCCCGCGAAGTCGATCAACGCGTCGCGCGACTACACTAGATTTGCAAATGCATCCACCAGCAAGGCCGCACGGCAAATCGTGTACGGGGGCTCAATGGCCGGCAAGTATCGCATAGGGCGTCGGGATTTCTTCAAGCAGGCTGCGGGCGCTATCGGCGCAACCACGCAAATTCCCCACTGGTCTACGTTCGCTGAAGCGGAAGCCGCGGCGCCGCACCTACGCGCAACGGCCGAAAAGATCTCGTTTCCACGCATCTTCAGCGGCGAACAGCTCAAGATGCTTGCCTTCCCGCTGGGTGGCGTCGGCTCCGGAAGCCTGGCCCTCGGAGGGCGAGGCCAGTTGCGCGATTGGGAGATCTTCAATCGGCCTAACAAAGGTTTTTCCCCGCCATACGCGTTTCCCGCGATTTGGATCAAGTCCGGAGATACGAAGCCCATCACGCGTGTTCTGGAAGCGCGTATCCTGCCACCGTATGAAGGTCAGGACGGCCTGGGCTCGAACAATTCACCCGGATTGAGCCGCATCGCGACCGCCGAGTTTGCCGCGCAGTATCCCCTGGCGCATCTTCGATTCAAGGACGCCAGCCTCCCCGTACAGATTGAGCTCGATGCTTTTTCGCCCTTCATCCCGCATGATCCGGACGCCTCTGGACTACCGGTTGCCATCCTGCGCTATCGCGTGAGCAACCCGGCACGTTCGACCGCCAGCGTCGCGATTTCGTTTTCCATCGACAACCCGGTAAAGGCGCCCTCCAGAAGCGACCAGGCGCGTGACCCGCAGGACCCGCGCGTGAACGAATACCGCTCGGGCGACCGGCTGGAGGGTCTCCTGATGACCAATCCTGGCGTAGCCACCGACGACCCGATGCAGGGCAGCTTTGCCCTCGCGGCTATTTCGGGCCAGGGTGTGCGGACCACGCATTGGCGTGGCTGGCCACGAGGACGTTGGTGGAATTCGCCCATGTTGTTTTGGGATGCCTTTTCGCAGGACGGAGAACTGCTCAACGAGCCGCCATCGCGCAGCGCGGTCGGCGCGCTTTGCCAACAGAGATCTGTCCCTGCGGGAGGGTCCGCGGAGTTCACTTTCCTCTTAGCGTGGCACTTCCCGAACCGCACTCCGGAGTGGTGTGGATGGGACTTTCCTCCGGGCGAAGGTCACACCATCATTGGCAACTACTATGCCACGCGCTTCAAGGACGCGTGGGAGGTGGCCGAATACACAGCGACGAACCTCCAGTCGCTGGAATCTCGCACGCGCACCTTTGTCAACGCATTTGCCGCCAGCACCCTGCCTGCGGTCGTTAAGGACGCGGCGAGTGCTAATCTCTCCACGCTGGCGACGACCACCTGCTTTCGCACCGCGGATGGGGAATTCCACGGCTTCGAGGGCTCCGATGACCAGAGGGGCTGCTGCTTCGGAAATTGCACCCACGTGTGGAATTACGAGACGGCGACCTCGTTTCTCTTCCCTTCGTATGCCCGATCGCTGCGCCAGGCTGCTTTCGGGTACAGCATGGACGACCAAGGCGGCATGCGCTTTCGCCAGCTGCTTCCCGACGGTAAGCAGAGATACCACATCGCGGCCGCAGACGGGCAGATGGGCCAGATCATCCATGCCTATCTGGACTGGAAGCTCTCTGGAGACGAGGCCTGGCTTAGGACCATGTGGCCCCGGGTAAAGAAGGCCGTAGAGTTCGCCTGGATTCCCGGAGGCTGGGATGCCAACCGTGACGGTGTCTTGGATGGTGTGCAGCATAACACCTATGACGTTGAGTTCTACGGCCCTAATCCCCTCTGTGGGATCTACTATCTGGGCGCCTTGCGAGCAGCGGAAGAGATGGGCCGCGCCGCCGGTGATGATTCTTCGGCGAATGAGTATCGCAGGCTGTTCGAGATGGGCAGCCGTTGGATTGACGCTAATCTATTTCGCAATGAGTTCTATATTCAGCAGATTCGCGGCTTCCGTCCGGACCAGATCTCACCCCAGCTGCGCAGTGGCATGGGCAGTGAGAATACGGAACAGCCAGAGTATCAAGTTGGCGAGGGATGCCTGATCGACCAGATGCTGGGGCAATATCTTGCGGATATCGCCGGATTGGGACCGTTAGTTTCGCCACAGCACGTGCGCACTGCTTTGGAATCCATTTATCGCTACAACTACAAACGCAGTCTCGTGGACCATGACACGGTGCAGCGTACCTACGCACTGAATAACGAAGCTGCCGTTGTGGTCTGCGATTACGGGAAAGCGCCTCGTCCTCATATTCCGTTTCCGTATTATGCGGAGGCCTGGACTGGCTTGGAGCATTCGACCGCGGCGTTGATGTTCTACTCCGGCATGATTCCGCAGGGGGTAGAGTACGTTGAGAATCTGCGTGCCCGGTACGACGGGGTCAAACGCAACCCCTGGGATGAGGCGGAGTGCGGCCATCACTACGCCCGGGCTATGTCTTCGTGGTCAAGCGTTGTGGCTCTCAGCGGATTCCACTATCAAGGGGATCGTGCCCATGTGATGGCCCTGCCTCAACTGCCGCACGAGAACTTCCATTGTTTCTGGGCGACGGGCACGGGTTGGGGAACATATTCTCTTAGACGCACGCGAGGCGGTGGCGTCAGCTTCACAATTCAAACTCTGGCCGGCACTTTGCCGTGCCGGTCCTGCACGCTGTCCGCGCCAGGCTCCAAGGCAACCGCATCGGCGGCCGGCAAGAAAATAACCACACGAGTGGAGAAGAGCAAGGACCAGACCACGGTGTATCTCCCCGACACAATTCAACTCCACGAAGGCGAGCAACTTGAGATTGACATCGTCGGCTAGACCGCAACCCCATAGGAATAAGACGGGTGCCCCACGTTCGCACCGGCGTACGTGGGCCGAAAAAGACGGGCGAAGCCTACCACAGCTTTTTGCGATATCAACCAGCAAATCCATGGAAGGGCCGATTCCCTAACAAATGACGGGTGCCCCATACCCCCGGATTTCCTGTGAAGTTTGCTGGCGTTGATGAACTTCATGCGGCTTTCCTCAATGAAAGCCGCACTCGTGGCCGCTGCTTGGTGCCGCGTACAGGAAATCCGGGTGTCTCGCTCGTTTTTTCGCGAGACATGGGATACCACTACTATTTCCCTCTGACTCTCGATTCATCCGATGCGCCTAGCGGTCAACACAAACTCCGTCGAGCCTCAATTCGCCCCTTCACGCAGCCCCCGTCTCGCTACGAAGCCATACCAAGGCCGACAATATTGGCTGCCACGATGATAACCACCATCCCCGCCCAAAGCAGCCGAACCGGCTTGTGACCCACACCCGCCCATTCGCCAAGCGCGAGTCCAACGAGACCGCCGAACAAAACATAACCACTCATGTGCAGCATCCAGTTCACATAGGCAAAGCTGGCTGGGATGCTGGCTGCGCCCCACGCGTAGAAGAAGAACTGGAGATACCACATAATCCCGCCGGTAGCGGCGAGCGATCCGTTCTTGAGCAGCGTGGTCGCGGGCATAGCCAGGTCGGCTCTCAACGAAAGTTCTTTCTTGAAAGCGAGCCGGCTGAAACAGTAAGCAAAATTGACCAGACCGCCTCCTCCCATGATGATGACGTAGCTGGGAAGTGCAGCATACAGGGGCTTAACCCCGAGGAGAATCGCCGAAGCTTGAATAGGCCTGGCGGCATCCATCGCAAAAGACATTCCGGAGGAGAAGATACCGCACATAACAGCGAGCATCAGCCCCTTCTTCACATCAAACTCACGAATCTCTGCGCCCAGCGCGATCTCTTTGCGATGCCCGGCTAAGGACACAATGACAATGCCGCAGAGTGCGACGGCGACTCCCAATAGCGTGAGCAGGCCGCCGCGCGTGCTTACAAGTTCGCCACCCTGTCCATGGACAAGCGGCGGAATCAGCGTTCCCACCACCAGGGTGACACCAATAGCAACTCCGATACCAAGCGACATGCCAAGATAGCGCATGGTGAGACCATAGCTCACGTTACCGACTCCCCACATGCAGCCAAAGAGGAAAGTCCTGAGAACGACGGATGCGTCCAGCGATCCGTAGAAAGATCGCATATCCGGGAGCAGGAAAGCGCTGACACAAATAGGCAATAAAACCCAGGAGAAAATACCCGCCACCGCCCAGGTAGATTCCCAGGTCCACCGCTTCACCTTGCTGATGGGCGCGTAAAACGACGCGGCCGATGCGGCGCCAACCATGTGCCATCCAATTCCTGTGATGATTCCCGTCACTCAAGTCTCCTTAACCTTGTCGACGACAATACAGCAAGAATCGACAAATTGCAGTCATTCTGACAGCCTTTGGAACGTGCCGGCCGAAATCGCCGATCTTTCGCAGGCTGTAAAGTCGTGCCCTGATACAAAGCATCCGAGCGTGACTACCCACCGTCGATGAGGCTGAATTGGACAAGTGTGGCCTGCTCGGGTCTCCTGCGATGGACGCCCGGTCGATGAAAATGCAATGAAAGTCGTTGGCGATCGAGAGAACCCTTATTGTTCCCGGTAGGTAGAACGGCTAGGCTGATACGGTGCCTGTTTTTGCAGGAGCCGAATGACAAAAGATACTCCCCCGCATCGCCAAAAGAGCCGGGCCAAGGTGAAACTCAGCACTGAAGAACCGGTTTTCGCTCAACCGCAGCCGTCTCCCGATCCGACCGGCTTCAAAAATCCGGTGACGGACCAGAATTACACAGAGATCGCCAATCTCGAACCTGTTCCGCAACCGGTTGGCGGCGCGGCGGAACCGATCCTGACGCTTGCCCAAACTTATGGAAGCGCCGGTGAGGCAAAGATCGAGGCAATCCAGCAGGCGAAACAGATAGTCTTCCACTCCGTTGGTGACACGGGCAGTGTTGTCGGGCCCGATACGCAGTCTCTGGTGGCAGACAAGATGGTCTCAGACTTCAACGAGGAGAATAGCGCCGATGTTCCGTCATTCTTCTTTCATCTTGGAGATGTTGTTTACTATTTTGGCGAAGCCATCTATTACTACGATCAGTTCTACGAGCCGTTTCGCAATTATCCGGCGCCCATCGTCGCCATACCCGGCAATCACGACGGCGTGGTCTATGCGCAGGATCCAGCGCCTACACTCGGTGCCTTTCTGCGAAATTTTTGTGCCGCCAGTCCTGCGCCATCCCCGGATGCGGGAGCGCTGGTGCGAACGACGATGATCGAGCCCGGAGTCTATTTCACCTTCGATGCCCCATTTGTGCGCATCCTTGGACTCTACAGTAATGTGCTCGAAGATCCAGGCGTAATCTCAAGCCAAGGGGGAACGAATTCTCTCGACAACAGACAACTCACGTTTTTGGCCACAGCGCTGAAGCGCGTCAAGAGTGAAAGCTACGCCGGAGCAGTGATCATCGCCGTGCATCATCCACCGTTTACGGGCGATTCAACGCACGGGGGAAGCCCCCAGATGCTGGCGGATATTGATAGCGCTTGCACGGCAGCAGGCGTGTGGCCGCACGCAGTGTTTTCCGGGCACGCACACAACTATCAGCGCTTCACGCGGACCGTAAACAGCATGCAAATTCCCTTTGTCGTCGCAGGGTCCGGAGGACATTCCCCTCTGTCTGCTATGCGAGGAACATATCGCACGCCCTACAAGATCGACAACACGTTAACTCTTGAGAGTTACGACGACACGGACTACGGTTATCTGCGGGTAGTGGTGAACGCGCAAACACTCACCATTGAATTTCATCCGGAGAGTGACGGAGGCGTAACCAAGACTCCGGACGACACCGTAACGGTCAACCTGCAGACCCGTACGATCACTTAGCCGCCAATTGTCTTTTGCGAGGTGTTAGCCGGGAATAAGCCGCCGTCCTGTTTCACAATCAGCCGGGAGCCTCTTTGCCCAGTGACAAGGGTCCATGCCCATTGCAAAAAGACGCTCACGCGAAGACCCGGTTGAGCGAGAAACTGAAGATGAATGGCGCCCCAGACAAGCCAGGCGATAAACCCGCTGAGATGCACCTTACCGCTTTGCAAAACCGCGAAACCCTTGCCCACAACAGCAAGGTTTCCTTTGTCGAAGTAGCGAAACGGCTTTGCAGCCGGCATTCCAGTGACGCGCCGGTGGATGGCCTTCCCAGCGTATCGGCCTTGCTGCATGGCCACTTGCGCAACCCCGGGCAGCGGTTTTCCGTCCTGATCCAGAGACGCCGTATCTCCGACAACGAAGATCTCAGGACGGTCGCGAACAGTAAGATCGCCCATCACTCGTGCGCGTCCGGCTCTGTCCGTCTCGGCATTGACCCACTTACCCGCGGGGGACGGGGTGACGCCCGCTGTCCAGATGACGGTCTTGCTGAGGATGCGCTCTCCCGCGACGATGACGCCTTCGGCGTCTACCATCTCTACCGGGTGTCCGAAGCACAGCTCTACGCCGAGTCGGGTTAGCCTCCGCCTGGCAGCTTCGGACAGCTCAGGAGCAAAGGTGCCCAGTGGACGACTGCCGGAATCTACCAGAATGATGCGCGCTGATGTCGGATCAATCCGCCGGAATTCCCGTTTCAAGCTTCCCCGAACCATAACGGCGATGGCGCTGGCCATCTCGACCCCGGTAGGTCCGCCGCCTACCAGAACAAACGTCAACAAGCCCGGGTGACGAGCGGGATCCTCTTCGGCCTCTGCCATTTCGAATGCCTGAAGTATCTTGTTTCTGAGAGCATCAGCATCGGCAAGACTCTTCAGACCGGGAGCATAGGTTCTGAACTCTTCGTGACCGAAATAACTCTGCTGCACGCCCGTGGCCAGGATCAGGTAGTCGTAGGCGACGGGGACCTGTGTACGGTCGGCATTATCAACGATTACGTGCCGAGCAACTGTATCGATGCCGGTGACCTGGCCGAGGATGACCGTTGTGTTGGTGTTGTCGCGCAGGATATCGCGGATCGGCGATCCAATCTGGCCGGGCGAAAGAACAGCGGTTGCCACCTGGTAGAGCAGAGGCTGAAAAAGATGATGATTGCTGCGATCGATCAGGATCACGGTTACCGCCGTCTTCTTCAAAGCACGCGCGGCCGCTAATCCTCCAAAACCACCGCCCACGATCACTACGACCGGACTCTGTTGTGACATAAGCCCTCCCCCCTGAGCGCCTTTCAGCGTCAAGGGTCTATAGAAACAGTAATGGTTGCTTAGCGCGGCACCTGGCCGATTGCGCGCTTCAGGTCGGCCTGGGCGAGCGATAGCCCTAGCGTCGCCTCGAGGTAAGAAGCCTTGGCCGAGGCCTCCTTGGAGTGAGCTGCGGAGCGAGCAGACGCCAAAACTTCGGTCTGTTCGAACTGCCGATCGGATAGCCGGGCAAGTTCGACCCTGACCTTCAGTGCCTGCTCCGCGACTCCCACCATGTTCTGCAGTTGCTCTACGTTGTCGTATGCCGTCTCCACCTGCACTGCAACTTCGTCCTTTACCTTGGCGAGATTGAGTTCTGCTTCGGAGAGGAGCGTTCGCGAATCCTTGATCTCGGCGATCCGTCGGCCCCCGTCAAATAGGTCGTAACTGAACGAGACGCCGAAAGTGCCGAAGTTATGGACCAGGAATGGGATCCCGCTCTGATAGCTATAGCGTGCAAGCCCGGTCACATCGGGAATATAGGCGTCCTTTGCCGAAGCGAGTCCGGCCTTGGCTTTCAACACAGCCTGCTCCGCGGAACGAATCTCGGGACTATGGTCCTGGGCGATCCGGATACACTCCTCACGAGTGGGCGGAGTTAACCCCCCAATGGATGGATCACTATCGAGCTCAAGTTGCGTCTCCAGCGGGAGGCCAAGCAAATCACTCAAGTTCAACGATAGAGAGTGAATCTGCAAGGTTTGCGTGAGAACCTCCTGCTTGGCCTCCAGAAGTCCGGCACGGCTCTCAAGAGCGGACGCCTCCAGCGCGCTGCCATTCAGCACCGCATCCTGAGCCTCCTGATCCTTGACTTGGCTTGCATTTACCTCTTCAACCGCGGCCTGTTTTTTGAGTTGAGCAATCAAGAGCCCGTAGTACACCTGCCGTACTTTGAGTACTACGTCATCCTCTGCCTGATCGACCTGAATCTTTGCACTATTGATATCAGCGGTAGCGGCGCGATTCGATTCGCGAATTTTGAACATTTGCGTGAGCGGTTGGGCCAGTCCTGTGCCGCTGGTATACGTAGTCAGCAATCCCTGATCGAGGAACAGGGTCGCTCCGGGAATCGGCCCCGTGGACGCATGATTGCCAAAGGCTCCGGCAGGAATCTCCACTCCAGCAAATTCGGTAAGGTGCACCGCGCCGGATTCGTTCTTGATATGGGGGAAGTAGTCCGAGCGGGCAACTTGCTTCTTGTGCTCGCTGTCTGTAACGCCCAGCCGTGCCAGACCAAGGCTTCGATTCTGCTTGAGGGCGAGATCGATGGCCTGGGGAAGAGTAAGGTGCATTGCACCCGTTTGCTGGGCTCGAGCGGTTGCGAAAATTGGCGTCAGCCACAGGATGTAGACAAGCATCCGCAGCAATAATCGAGGTGAGCAGCGCTTCGTTATCTTCAGCCACATATGCATATCCTTCAGGGCCCAACTCGTTTCAGGCGGGTCCGGCGGCGGCCCGCATTACCTGGCGATATTGGGTGGGAACAGTTGCCATACAGGCCACGATGATCAAGCAGCAGACGGCGGCCCACGCAATCAAGCTGAAGCAGTCAGCGATGGCCAGCGTGAACGCCTGCTGCCTGACTTGCAGGTTTAGGATCTCGCCGGCCCGTCCAACGGCGGTCGTCAAGCCGGGGGATTGGCTAGCCATCCCTGCTGTCAGGCCGTGCAGCCGTTGATCAGTCGCCGTCTGGCCAAGGCCGACTCCGAGACCGAGAATATTGGAGTGGAACTGTTCCCGCGTTGGAATGAAGTGCCCCATCAACGCGCTACCGCATTCGCCACCGAAAAGCCGGCACGTCTGGTAGAAACCGGCAAAGGTCAGAACGTCGACCGGACGAGTGAGCGCTCCCGTGTTGACGACTTCGAGAATGATCGATCCGACCATGGCATTGAATGCGAACGCCAGGCCCACTGCCAGCACAGCCTGCGATAGGCGAAAGTTCTCACCCGACCAGACCGACGAAACTTGGGCATTCATGAGGCAGGCAATCGCCACCAGCGCGAAACCCAAAGTCAGGATGAGCCGGGCATCGATGTACTTCAACAGGTAGATAGCGAGCAGCCCGAGCACGCATTGCGGCAAAGCGACCCACAACAAGACAGGACCTGTTTGCAACGGACGATAGCCCTGAACCGAGCCAAGATAGCTGGGGATCCCAACCACAGTCGCCAGCATCACGAAACGAAAAAGGATGAGAACTACGCTCAACAAAACAGTGTTCCGCCGGGCAAGAAACTTGAAGTTGATCAGCGGATTCGGCGTGACGAAAT
>Ga0302325_10011219_pt1 | contig 19327 bp, 12 predicted proteins | sample Palsa_T0_2_FD_201948 | JGI IMG/M metagenome (GOLD analysis project Ga0302325, IMG submission 201948) | Peat permafrost microbial communities from Stordalen Mire near Abisko, Sweden - Palsa_T0_2 | ecosystem: Environmental > Terrestrial > Soil > Palsa > Peat permafrost | place: Sweden: Abisko...
AAAGGCAAAGAAAGCGACGCGCTAATGGGCTCAAGCCTCAAAGTGCCCAGACCGGAAAAGATGAACTTGATTGACAAGATCAAGGCCGATCTAAAGAAGCGTGCGGAGACAAAGGCCAAACGGATGCTCCTGAAGACACCCAAAAATACGTTGAAACGTTAAACGCCCCAACACTGCGGCCCCGCTCCAAGCCGTGTCAGTTAAAAGAACGCGTCGACTCAACCCGGTTCTTTTTGCGTGTTGCTCGACGTGCTTACCTTACCAAGATTTCACGCATTGATCCCGTTGAAGCAAACCCATCCCGGGCCATCTAGCCCGTATGAGTTTGGCTGATACTTACCGCGATAATGCTGAGGATTGTGCTTTTCTTGCTCGACGCTGCGAGGACGAAGAGACCAGGCTTACGTTGCTGCGCATGGAAGCCGCGTGGCGGACATTGGCCAACCAGCAGGAGCGGCTTGATAAGATGCAGCGGCCAACCAAGAAGACGAATACCTCATAGAATTTCGGCCGTTAATTCACGACGTGCAATCCCACCCTCTGGTTTTTGGAATTGCACCTGATGCATTCGAAGGAGAGCACGTCGTTGCCATTTGGAGCGGGTACGATCCGGGCAAGACTCATGCGAGTACCGCACATTGGGCAGCGCGGACGTTCGATGGCGGCGAGCGACGGGGGCGATCTGAAAGCTTCAGGCATCTGACGCGCTCCCATGGCAGATCAGGCGGGAGCACAACACTCTCAGTCACCGATGAAGGCCGAAGGCAGAGCGGTCATGGGACCAAATTATAGGTACCTTATGTCCGGAAGACGACATTAGTTTGTCCTTTGTCGACGCTCATCCACTACGAGACTGCGGTGACGATACGCTACCCACCATAATATCGTAAGCTACTCTTTTATCTGGTTCGCTGCAGTTCCGACAGCCCGATGGCCAGGTAGCCGGCGAACATCGCAGGGCCTTTGGTGTCCCGATCCCAAACCATAAAACCCCGAGAGCCCTGCCGCACCATGAAGCGCGGCGGGGATGGTTCGCCAGTCATGCTACTTCACCACGCGTAACCATACTTCTTTTTCCATCCGCGTGATGGCCGCGGCCAGTTCCTGACTATCAAGCACCTCGATCAGCTTCTTGATGGTTGCCTTGGGATCTTGCGGAAGCCCAGGTTCGAAATGGTCAGAGATGATGAAGGCTGCTTCGTTGAGAGCGATAAGGATTGTGGCTTGGTCGTTCATTCTATCACCTCATACTCGAATGCGATGCCTTCAGGATCGTTTTCGGCGAGCCATGTTTCAGACGTAGCCTCGTCCACGAAGACCTTGAGGTGGTCGAGGTCACCAACCTGTTTTCCGGTATCGACGTAAATCCAGACAGTTGTCATTCGTCCCTCTTCAGCTTCCGCTTCGCCCCTGTGACGTTAACGCCGTTACGCGATGACAATCGGCCGCGCGTAGGCCGTCGCTAGGCCGATTTGGCCAGCACCCGTAGCCAAATGTCGGACATGCTCGGCGGATTACCTTTTCCGCCATTGAAGCGCGTGATATCGCGCAAGGCAAGCCGACGATCGCCAGCGCGGGCTCGTAGCGCGCTAATATCCCCGCATTCGTCGCAATGCCGCAACTGTTAGCGGTCCACGCGACCAGCCGAATGCGGCCCGGATAAATTCCGTCGCGGCGGCTCAACAAAGCGTCGAAATACGAAATTCGTCCAGCATGAGGTCGCCGACGCACAGCACGGTGTGGCGGACGATCGTCGCATTCTGTTCTCGCACTCTGTTGCCCGTCAGCGGAAACGATCGGCGCGATCGAGGTAACCCTTGACGTAGAGACCGACCGCGTCTTCCAGCGCCGTGAAGCCGCCATTATAACCGGCGCGCTGCAGCCGATCGACATCGCTTTGCGTGAAATACTGGTAACTATCGCGGATCGACGGCGGCATATCGATGTAGCGGATGTTCGGCGCCGTGCCGAGCGCGGCATAGGCCGACAGCATCAGATCCCTGAAGCTGCGCGCCTTGCCAGTGCCGACATTGAAGATGCCGCTGACCGACGGCGTCGCCAGCAGCCACATCATCACCCGGATGACATCATCGACATAGATGAAATCGCGCCGCTGATCGCCGTCGGCGATGCCGTCCCGATGCGACTTGAACAGTTCCACGACGCGGCCCGCTTTGATGTCGTCGAAGCGACGCGCCAGCACGCTCATCATGGTGCCTTTGTGGTATTCATTGGGGCCGAACACGTTGAAGAATTTCAGGCCGGCCCATTGCGGCGGCAGTTTTTCGCCGTTGGCGGCGCGCCCGGCCACCGCCATGTCGAACAGATGCTTGCTCCAGCCATACAGATTCATCGGCCGCAGCGTCTTCAACGCCGCTACCGAGGGGTCGTCGGCAAACCCCTGCGTGCCGTCGCCATAGGTCGATGCCGAGGAGGCGTAGATGAACGGCGTCGCATGGGCCGTGCACCAGTCGAGCAGCCGCATCGAGAAGCGAAAATTGGTCTCGATCACCAGATCACCATCGGTGGCCGTGGTCTCCGAAATGGCGCCGAGATGGATCACGGCATCGAGCCGGCGGCCTTTCAGCCAGTCCGGTAATTGCGCCGGAGGCACGATATCCGCGAGCTGGCGCTTGGCGAGATTGCGCCATTTGCCGTCATGGCCGAGCACATCGCAGACCGCGACATCGGCGCGGCCCGACTCATTGAGCGCGGCCACGACAATCGACCCGATAAAACCGGCGCCACCGGTCACCAGCAACATGAGTGCACGCTGGTTTTGGTGGTCTGGACTGGGTCGTGTTGGTAAGGCGAGGCGGGGCAAGCGAGGTTGTAGATCTCGTCGACTTCAACATATAAGGGAAATGTTGCGTCGTGACGCAACAGCTCAAACCGCTTGTGGTCGAGCAAATGCACCAGGTTGCGTCGGGAGCCGGTAAAAAAATTGTCGATACATAGGACCTCATGGCCCTCTGAAAGCAAGGTATCGCAAAGGCGCGAGCCTAAGAAACCGGCGCCCGTGATCATGATGCGCTTGGTCGAGAATGACATTGTTTGCACCGTCGCGTGTTGAGGGAGCCTGACAGATCAAGCCGCGTGGAGTCAACGCTGCCTAACCCGCACCTTGTCAGGACCGAACTGATTTTCCCCTAACTTGCGACAGACCCAACCCGATGACGACTGCAATGAGCAATTGCATCGTCAAATAGGTGAGGCTCGCATCACAAAATGTCTCGAACAAGACGGCCATAACGCATCCAGCGGAGCCGGCCGCGAAGAAAGAGTCGCGCCCGCGGGATAATGCCCCGCGAAACAACGACACGATCAGCTGCACGGTGAAGGCCAGCGCGATCAACGAACCGACGCCCCCCCATTCAATAAACATCGACACCACGGTATTGCGCGGCTCGGTCGCACTCCTACCGCCGACATCGAGATAGATAGACTGGAGCGCATCATAGGTTCCTACCCCACTGCCTTTCCAGTTTGCGTCCGAAATCATGCGGACGGTGACGGCGTCGGAATCCGGGGAGATCGGACTGGCAAATCGCAGCAGTGGAATGGCGGACGTATTATGCTCAAATTGCAATGCTGCTGCGCCCGTTGCGAGTACCAGCCCGGCGATGCAGGCAATGGCGATGAACCATCGCCGCAAATTCAACCGGTTAATGATGACGACCAGCAAAAAGCCCATCAAACCAAACGATGTCGCAATGATGATGTCGAAGGTTGCCGCAAAAATGAGCGATGTCAGGCAAATAATAGTGCCGATCGCACTCAGAAGCATCAGTCGACCGTAGATCCACAGCGCCTGATCTTGATCTCGGCCGCGGGTTTCATAACGCTCGACGGCTCGCTCGATCGCCGCGACATTCAAGATCACCCCGATGGCGCATGATCCAATCAGCGGCCTGATGAAACTATTGGAAACGTCGATATTTTTGGCTGAGGTGTAGAGTATCAACAACAGTTCGAGCGACATCAAGGACGTCACCGCGCACAAGGTGAACAACAGCGTTTCGGCCCGCTCCCGCTGTCTCGCCAGCACGCACGTGACGCCTATTAGCGCCAGCAAAGCGAAATACTGAAACAGACTTCGCAGCGTATAGCCGAGATCGATGCTGATATGGCCCCAAAGATGGTCATTAAGCGCCGCGGCGGCACTTGCCCATATCGGGTGGCCGATCCCATTCGGGAGCGGAAGGATCTGGAAAACCATCCATAAGGCTGGAAATGCCGCCGCCGCGGTCAGCCACTTAGATGACGTTGCGACTTGGCGGGCGTCGGCCGCTGGCGCCGCGGCAGACAAAAAAACCAACACCGCAACCCCGAGCGTTACCAACTGCGGCGCCATCGGCCCGACGCTGATCGCCAGACCGGGAGCCCCTGCGATCAGGGCAACAAGAAGGCCGAAGCAGATATTGAGGGGGAGGTCGTTGCTCAATTTGAATCAATCCGTGTGCAATGATCGTGACATAGATTTTGGGGGAATGACCAAATCTCGAACGACTAATCCGAAGCGGGATCGCCGCTTTATTTTGCAGCTTCGAGAAGCTGCATACGCCAGCGCGTCGCTATACCTCAAATAGTACAACACTTCAGCACAATTGCGACATGATTAGGCTCGCGAAGACTCAGAAATAAGCAAACACGACTTTGCTTAGCGAACTTTTAGCGAACTTCAAGCGTTAAGATAATCGTAACGATAGTTAGCGCAAACTGATGCGTGACGGACTCCGTGCAAAGCAGATTCGAGTCACAGTCTCGTCTTAGAAAAAACACGCGTGAAGGTGACAGTGAGTTTGCGTTGAACTGCGATTCGCTGAGGCGCTGCTAGCGAACGAGGATGGCATGGTTTTTGAGTTGCTTGAGCGGCGACATTCCAAGGCGACCGCACCCATGGCACCCGAACTCAAGGCACCCGAACTCGATGCCCATGTGTTCGAGCCCGCGCCGTCCTTACGGCAAATCCGAAAAACTACGGATCCAACCACGGCGTTGAAAATCGTTCACGTCGTGCGGCAGTTTTATCCGGCGATCGGCGGATTCGAAAGTGTCGTGTTCGAACTGGCGCGCGCGCAGATCGCCGCGGGGCACTCGGTGAGGGTGGTCACGCTGGACCGGCTCTTTAAGACCGAGGGTGCTGCAAAGCTCGCCGCGCAGGAGAATGTTGCCGGAATCGAGATCATCCGAATTCCCTACGTTGGCTCAACGCGGTACCCGATTGCGCCGTCTGTGCTCAAGCACATTGGGGATTCCGACCTGGTCCATGTGCATGCGATCGATTTCTTTTTCGATTTCCTGGCCTGGACCAAGCCCATTCACAAAAAGCCGTTGGTGGTTTCGACCCATGGCGGGTTTTTCCACACCGGCTTTGCGGCGCGATTGAAGCGCATTTACTTCTCGACGGTGACGCGCGGATCGATCAGCTGGTATAGCGGGGTTGCTGCGGTCAGTCCGGCAGATCAAGAACAGTTCAGCGCCATCCGGCCGCGGGGAATGGTTTGCATCGAAAACGGTGTGAACACGACGAAGTTCTCGGACTGTTCGTCGCGGGCGCCCCGCAAATCGCTGCTCTGGATCGGGCGTTTCTCCGATAACAAGAAGCTCGATCGACTTATGCTGTTTCTGGCGGCGCTGCTGAAACTTGATCCTGAGTGGAAGCTGGTGATCGCGGGGCGGCCATGGGACCTCGTGCTCGCCGATGTCAGGAGGCTTGCTGCGGCCGCCGGCGTTGAAAGTGCGTTGACGATTGTCGAGGCGCCGAGCGATTCGCAGATGCGAACCATCATCGGCGATTGCTCCTTCATTGTCAGCACGTCCGACTATGAGGGATTTGGCATTGCCGCCATCGAGGGGATGTCGGCGGGTCTGTTTCCCCTGCTCAGTGACATTCCGACGTTTCGGCGGCTCGCCCATGAGGGCGGCCACGGGTTGCTGCTGAATTTCGCCAATGAAGGTGAGGCGGCGCTTCAGTTCTTTGAAAAGTCGGGAGAGATTTTCAGAGACTACGGGTTCTACCGCGGTCGGTCTCTAGAAGTCGCAGCTAATTACGATTGGAAGAACGTGGGTCGCCTCTATCAGTCCTTTTACGACAGTGCCCTCGGCAACAAGAGCCGCAGCATTCTTAACGTCCCGGTCTTTGTCGGGACCGAGGCCGAGGCCGTCGACAAGATCGACGCTGATTATGCCGGCGGGAAATCAACCGTGGTCGCCTTTGCTAACGCCCATGCGCTCAATGTCGCGTCAATCAATGACCAATTTCGAGATGTGCTGAAAAGCTGCCTGGTGCTCAACGACGGCGTCGGGATCGATGCGGCGAGCCGCATCCTGTTTGGGACGCGGTTTCCGCATAATCTGAACGGAACCGACTTTACTCCGAACTACTTCAAGAATACGAAAAATACTTACCGGATCTTCTTTCTCGGAAGTTCATCTGGGATCGCCGAGCGCGCGTCCGGTCGGCTGCTGGCGATGTGTGGGGGGCGGCATCAAATGGTGGGATGCCAGAACGGCTATTCCCGCGCCGGCGACAACCAATTCATTGTGGACAAGATCCGGGCCTCGGACGCCGATGTGGTGCTGGTCGCGATGGGCAATCCCGCCCAGGAGATGTGGTTGGCCGAAAACCTCGAGGCCACCGGCGCCCGCCTCGGTTTTGCCGTCGGCGCGCTGTTTGACTTCCTTTCGGACGACATTCCGCGCGCCCCTTCCTGGATGCGCTCGATACGGATGGAGTGGGTCTATCGCCTGATGCGCGAACCGGGCCGGCTGTGGCGCCGCTATGTGCTGGGCAATCCGCTGTTTCTGATGCGCATTCTCAATCAATGGCTATCCGGCGCGCGGGTGTAAGAGGTATCTTGATCGCCCGACCCTCCTCCTTCTTCAGCGGCAAGCATGGTTTGGTCACGAAACCTTCACAGTTCAATGTTCGACCAAAGCCAACCGACAAAGCCATCCCAAATTCGATCGCCACTCGACCGGATCGAGAGCGGTCGATTTCGCCGCCACACCGGGCAGATTTGGTGTTCCGCGCGGCGTAGGAAAAAACTGATTAAGCAAATAAAATCAAGGCATTTGGTGCTATACAGTATTTGTAAGGCGACATGATTCTCCGGGCTCCGCTTGATTAAGCGCTGACGGCGACCTTCAAGCTTGGTACGGAGATGGCTAGCGTAGTTGTTAGAGACGAAGCAAAGGAGCGGACTTTGGTTCGCAAAGATGTATTCAAGACGCCTCTGAATCCGAGCGCCAATGGCTTGATCGGCGCCGTAAATTTGTTTGTGTCCCAAGATCCGCAAAATTCGATAATTGACTGGTCAGAAGCTTTAGCGTCGCAAAATGCTGCAAGTTCTTAGCCCCAAGCCTTCCGGCGCAAAGCTGGATGCCCGGTCGACCGCGATGTCGCCGAGAGATCTTGTTGAGTCCGCCAAAAGTCTCGTCCGCAGGCGATATCTGCTAATTCTGATCATTTTCGCACTCAGCGTGGTTTGTGGCGCAATCTATCTTTTGGTGGCGTCGCCCAAATACCTGGCGCAAGCAGAGCTTCTGATTGAGGCAAAGAAAAACCAACCTTTCCAGCAACCGCAGCAAATGTTGGCGGAAGCGACTACGGATTCACTGGCAATCGACAGCGACATTCAGGTTCTCAAATCTGAGAATGTAGGGTTGCTTGTAATTAAGGAACTGCATCTGACCGAATCGCCAGAGTTTGTAGGCTCTCGACCCGGTTTTCTCAGAACGCTTTTGGGACTCGCTCCATCGTCTGCCGCAATGTCGGAATCTGTTCTGCAGCAGCGGGCCTACGGTGTTTTTAGAAACGGGTTGTTTCCGCGTCGAATTCCGGGGACTTATGTTATCGAAGTGGGTTTTCTCTCGACTAACCCAGAACTCGCGGCACGGATCGCGAACGCAACAGCCAATGCGCTGATCACCGACCAACTGGAGGCGAAATACCAAGCGATAAAGACTGGTAGCGATTGGTTGCAGGACCGCATCAAGGAATTGCGTGAACAGGCGTCGGCGGCGGAACGAACCGCTCTCGATTTTAAGAAGGCCCATAATATTGTCGTCGACAAGGAAGGTCGCTCAATTACAGACCAACAGCTTTCTGAATTGAACACCCAGCTCGTTGTCGCACGCGCCGCTTCGGCGGATACTCGCGCGCGCCTCGATCGCATCAGCGAAATCACCAAAAGTGATATCTCTGATATCGATAATGTTTTGCGCACTCCCGACCCCGCTATCAGCGATGCTCTGCATAGCGACGTCATTAACAAGTTACGTTCCGAATATCTGGACCTTGCAAGTCGCTCGTCAATACTTGAGCCCCGGTTAGGCCACGATCATCTTGCGATCGTCAGCTTCCGTAATCAAATGTTTGAGATTCGGCGATCCATTTTTGCTGAGTTGAAACGTATCCAGGAGACGCTGAAGAGCGATTTGAACATTGCGCTCGCGCGCGAGCAAAGCTTTCAAAAAAGCCTCGCTGATGTGGTGGCGCAGAGTCAAAGCACGAACCAGGAGCGGGTTGCTCTAAAAGACTTAGATAGCAACGCGCAAGCGCTGCGTACCATTCACGACAATTTTGCTCAACGCTATACTGAATCGTTGCAGCAGCTTTCGTTCCCGTACCCAGAAGCTCGCCTAATTACTCACGCTAGTATTGGCACGAAGAGTCAGCCTAATACAACGATGGTCCTGTTCTTAGCTTCGGCCAACGGCTTACTGCTTGGGTTTGGGATCGCATTTTTGATAGACCTGACTGAAGGGGGCTTCCGCACCGTCGAACAGGTCGAGCGTGAATTGCGCGCGAATTGTCTGGCTGTGGTTCCACTAGTGAACATTCCAGCTGTCACGACGTATGCCGACAATGCTGTGCCGAAGCGGATCGAGCAGGGTGGAATTTTAAATAACGTTATCAGTGCACCGTTCTCACGATTTGCCGAGGCATTTCGGGCAGTGAAGGTTGGTATCGATCTCGCCGCCATGACAAGTTCGGGCAAAGCGAAGACAATTGGAATCACGTCAACGTTACCCAATGAAGGCAAGTCCACAGCTGCCGCAAACCTTGCGCGGCTTATCGCACACACCGGCGGAAAAACAATCTTAGTCGATTGCGATCTTCGTAATCCGTCACTAACGCGTGCGCTCGCGCCGGGAGCCGAAATTGGTTTGCTCGACGTGCTGTCTGGTAAATGTCATTTATCAGAAGCGGTATGGGCTGACGCAGCGACTTCCCTGTTGTTCCTGCCCATGGTTGCGCAGGTGCGCCCAGCGCACACAAATGAGATTCTTGCATCGTTAGAGATGAAGAAGCTGATTGCGACGCTAGAACAAGCCTATGATTATGTACTTGTTGATTTGCCGCCCCTTATGCCGGTGGTTGACGTTCGTTCAACGACGCAATTGGTCGATTGTTATCTTTACGTTGTTCAATGGGGCCAAACCAGCGTCGAAGTCGTCGAGCGGGCGCTCTCGTCCGCCCATCAAGTCTATGAAAAACTGCTCGGCGTTATCCTCAACAAAGCCGATCTGGAAACGATGCGCAACTATTCGGGCGACGGCGATGCTGGCTACAAAAACAGGTACTATGAGCGATACGGTTTCGACGACTAAAGTTTTATCGTGAAAGTCCTGGCAGGGGTCCCAAATGGTTCGCATAGCGTGGAAGCGGCTTTTTACCACCGAGCGCGAACTATGAATTTGGTGGCTGGATATGTTCTCTACCTGGCGGTTTTTTTTAATGCTGTTCTTGCGGTCATTAACGGCCACGTCGCGTCGCTGGAGCGTGGTCACATCGTGGTGGCCGAAATGGCCATATATGCCGCCGCGCTTCTAACGGTGATTTTAAACGCCGACCGTAAGATGTTACCATGGTTTCTGCTGGCCTTTTTCATCGTTCTGAACGGCTTTTTGCTTGCCCTCGGTAACGGCGCTTTCAATCCGAAATTTATGCGAGACGTCCTAGTCATCCCAATTTTCGTGATGCTAGGAATGACCTACCGTGGCGGAAGCCTGACGAGGCCGATTGTCATTGTTCAAACCGTTACATTTGTCGTAGCCATCCTAGAAGCGTTGAGGCCAGAAGCTTATTCTGAAATTTTCCAGATATTGAAGTACTACGTCAACACGAGAGATTTTTCTGAGAGCTCGTTTTGGAACACTGATTCTAACCTTTTTGTCAGCGCAACACGGCCTGGCGACAGATTTTTTGGCTTTGTCGATCTTCATCGATTGTCGTCGATCTTTCTAGAACCAGTTTCCCTGGGTAACTATTGCGTCATTGTCGTGGTTTTCTTGGTCGCCTGTTGGCCTGAGTTGAGCGCCAGAGTCAGATATTACCTCGCGGTCTCGACGCTGGCGCTTCTCATTGGCTGTGACGGCAGGCTCGCTGCTGCCTCTATCCTGATTGTTTTGATAAGTGCAATCTTCGTTCGGAGAATTCCGAGCCGTTGGTCGTTCGTTTATTTGCCGATAATGCTGCTGCTCGCCGCAATATTCACCCGTAGTTCTGACGTTGAGGCTGGTCAGGATAATTTTTCAGGCCGCGTCGCCGGGAGCATGGTCGTGCTCTCGAGGGTCGACTTTTCAGGATTGCTCGGTCTCGACGCTTCGGCGGCCGGGAGCGCTATGGACAGCGGTATCACTTACTTCGTGCTGACCCAATCGTTCGTCGGCGTTATCCTGATTTGGCTTGCGGTTTGCCTGTTTCCAAATGGTCGTAGGTATAGCTCGCGGCTTTATGTTCACGGGACCGCGATCTTCATTCCACTGAATCTGCTGGTGAGCTATTCGTTCTTTTCTATAAAGGTGGCCTCAGTGATTTGGTTTTATTTTGGCTATTTTTTAACTAAAGACGATTCTGAAGACTTGGAATCTTCGTCACTGTCCAATTCACCATTTTCAAGTATGGCACCTGGCACGGAGATCGGACGTGCGACCATCTGACAACAGTTTAATCAGGTTCGGAGGAGAGCCTGATTAATTTTATTCATCTGGTCATATGTTCGCAGCTGCGTTTATCGGGGGCGACGACCCAGCAATCGCGATCACGCAGGAAGCAGCAGTTATGATATTATCATGGAGAGATCATTTTCCCTCCTATACCTTCGGTGATCGAATTCGAGACGCCGGCGGCTACACAAGCGGGTTCGACTACATCAGACTTATTCTATCAGTGCTTGTGCTATATGGACACAGTCCGATGATTAGCGGAGATCATACCGCAAACATTTCGGAATGGTTCGACAAAATCAGAGTATACATTGTTCTTCCAATGTTTTTCTCACTTAGCGGCTTCCTCGTCGCAGCTAGTCTTCTCAGAACAAAATCTTTGATTGTGTTCTTGGTTCTAAGAGGACTGCGAATAATTCCAGCTCTATTGGTCGAGATTTCACTATCAGCGATTATACTCGGCCCGCTCCTGACAGTTAGTCCTTTGGGAGAATACTTTAGGCAAAAAGACTTTTACTTATACTTCCTAAATATTTTTGGTTACATCCATTATTTTTTACCTGGAGTGTTTTTAAGTAACCCCGTTCCCAAAATCGTCAACGGCTCTCTTTGGACTGTTCCCTATGAAGCTGAGTGTTACCTTGCTCTTGCGGCACTATCATTGCTAGGCTTTGTCAAACGAGCGGATTTCTTGTTAGGCGCCATTTTGACGATAACCACGGTGCTTTTCATCTTCAATTTTGTAAATGGCGATCCCGAACCCTTGCGCAGTACCGCAACCGGACGGCAGCTCGTTTTCTTTTTTCTTAGCGGTGTACTTTTATATTTGTACCGTGACGCAGTTTACTTCTCGCCCTTGTTGGCCATCATTGCAGCGCTGTTATCATCCGTCCTCGTGACATCTCACACGTTTGTTTACCTCGCCCCTTTTCCGATCGCCTATCTGACAGGTTTTATTGGTCTACTTAAGCCTCGAAAACTTCCGCTCATATTCGCAGGCGATTATTCTTATGGGATCTATCTTTACGCTTACCCGATCCAGCAAGCAGTTTACCAACTGGTGCCCGCATCGCGGCACTGGTACGTCAATTTCGCTATTTCGATTTCGGTTGTTGGTCTCTTTGCAGTGTTCTCTTGGCACGCTATTGAAAAGCCAATATTGCGTTTGAAGCGCATTTTCTTGAATCTAGTTGAGGTTGGCCATGGTCCTGAAGCGGGGGAGATGATAAGTCCGGACAAGACTATCGGAGCAGTTGCGACTGCTGAACAAGGGTTTCGGAACGACTGCAGCGTAAAGTGAATTTAAGTGGGTCAAGGAGGTTGAAAATCTACGAGCCCGGCTCGCATGACCGGTTGAGCCGGCACAGGAAAAGTAGAAAGTCTACTGTGACCATCGGCAACGTCGAACGGAATTGGATTACAAAGCGGGCGGCGCGGCACACACACCGTATTTCGTTTGGTCGGCTTCACTTATCTGCGTGGTTGTAAATCGGTTAGTGTTACCCTCAAATGCGATCACAGTCGAGAAAGCCATGTTCCCCAAAACCGCGATTTGTTGCCTACTGATAATCGGCAGTTTCGCCGCTGAAAATTTAGATGAGCGCGTCTCGCGGTGGATCGGTGCTTGGCAAACCGCTGCCTTTCGGAACTGGCCGCAGATCGCCGAAGCAATCGATGGAAAAACGGTGCCTATGCGGATCGCCAATGCTGACATGCGTCCCGATGGCGTTAGGCTTACGACCGCGTGGCTTGCTCCCACGATAAATCAAGGCGACACCGTCGTTCATATACTGGATGTTAAAAATGCCGTTGCTGGACAGAAGATTCGAATTCAAAACAGCAATCACGGCGCAGTTTACTTCGCGACAGATTTTAGCGCCGCGGTAAGGGCGGCGATAGCAACCCTACCCGGCATCACCTATACGCTGGCCACTGCTCAGCAAGTAGAAATCACTCTCACAGCGGGCACCTATACAATCCCAATAACTCAGACTGTGTCGGTGCAGAATATTCCCGGCACCGTAGACGATGCGCCTTGGGCTCCAGGAACTCAGCTCCAAGTCGACTGGATTTTATCTAGTGCGCCGTCCAATGGAGCACCCGTAGAAAGCGGCTATATGGTAGAATCTAGGTGGATTACCCATGCGCAGCAGGGCCCGGTTTCAAACCAGAGTTCTGCGAAAGGTGTCCCGCGCCAGAGTGTTTCCACCGATGCGCGTTGGTCGCTGTTGCGCTCAGTCCCCAATATTCGCACGGGCGACACCGTTACCTTTGAGATCGACAAGACCAATTACCCACTAACCTCATCCACAAAGATACAGGTCGTAGTCAATGGCGCGAGCACCGCAAACGATTTGGACTTCGTAGCGCCGCTCAATGAGTCTATAGTAGCCGGACTGAATGAAAATGTCAGCTTTGAACCGCAAACCGGCACTTTGACCTTTGGACCGAAAGCGGTCTTTCCCTTTACGTTCAAAATGACCGCGGGAGTCGGCGGCGCCAATAAGGACTACATCCTTGAAATCCGAAGTAGTGAGGTGGGTCAAATCGATGTGGCGCAGGCAGGCATTCGCCTTGGTAACCCTAGCATGCCAGCAATGAAGGCCTTGATCGGGATCAATGAAGCGTCGGGCGAATTTGGTGTAGGCAATTATAACTTCAAATATTCTTATCCCGGCAAGGACCGCATCGGGTGGGTTGCGGCACAAGGCTTTGGTATCATCCGCGTACCATTTGTCTTTCAAAACATTCAAGCCTCGTCAGGAACCAAGCTCAATGAGGCGGCGATGCGGCAGCTCGATCCGGTATTGGGCGAATGTGCCGCGCAGCGCATAGTCTGTCTGTTGGATATGCACAATTATGGCATGTACTATCTGGACGAATCAGCGACCAGCCAAGGACAGCCGGGTTCGATTGGCACCTCTAACGCAAGGCTCGCCAACCTTTGGGCTCAGATCGCGAGCCGCTACAAGGACAACACTTACGTTTGGTTCGATCTGATGAACGAGCCCAATAAGCAGACTGCGCTTGAGTGGGTTAATACTGCTAACGCCATCACAGCCGCGATTCGCGCCGCAGGGGCGACCAACAAGATCGTTTTCCAGGGGACAGCATGGGAAGGTGCATGGACGTGGACCTCGAGCGGTAACGCGAAGCAGATGCTCAAGGCGTACGACCCCGGCAATAACTATGCCTTCGAGGCCCACCAGTACCTCGATCTTGATGGCTCGGGTACGTCGCCGACCTGCGTCGCTGGCTCCGGCGCGGCACGGCTCGAGCCGTTCACCTCTTGGCTTCAGAAGTATGACTTGCATGGCATCATCGGGGAGGTCGGCTGGGCAGCTAATACCGGCTGCACAATTGAGGCAACGGCTCTTCTTCACCATTGGCAGACCGCTACGACCTCAACAAGCGCCGGTGGATATATTGGGCTGACTTATTGGGCGGCTGGACCGTGGTGGCCCGACGGTTACATGTACCTCGCTGAGCCGCGGCCGTTTCCAAACGGGCCAGATCCGCCACAACTTGTAGCGCTTAAAGCCTTTGTGCCTCATCATTAGTCGCTCCTGAAGTTGGTGCCGCGATCGCGACTGCATCACACCGAGCTAAGAGCTGCCGGCAGACTATACTTCAGCCTGCTTCTGCGCTGGTCCAGGAATTTCTTGCGCGTCTTACTACACTACTGTTCGTCCAACAGCGCTTCGGGGGGGGCGACGACATTCTTCACGGACTCATCAGATTTTCAAAAAGGAGCGGTCACCGTTATCAGCTGGTTAGCACATTCGTTCTTAATCGCGAGATTTAAATAACCTGAAACCGCAACCATCCATCGTTTTTAACGCTCGCCTGAAGATAAAGGCGTTTGCGAGACTGCACAAAGCTCCTTTGATGACCGAGGCGACTTTTCAAGCAGTTCCTTTTATTTGCGAAGTCAGAAGCGACGCTTCGGGCGTTGCTTGACAAGCGCGAATTTCCACCGTTACCTTTAATTGTTCATTACACATCAAAGGATTCGATGGCGCGCATCCTAATGGTTTCGGGATACTACCCCCCGTCGATTGTAGGAGGTGGCGATATATCGACTCGTATTCTTGCCGAAGCCTTGGTGGAAGCTGGAGCGGATGTTCGTGTTCTGACTTGTGCCGAAAGCGAAGGCAGTGAGACCAAAAATGGGGTTTCGCTTACCTACGTAAAATCGCCCAACTTGTATTGGAGATTCGGTCCGCGGAGATCGATCCCGAAAAAGGTCGCCTGGCACCTTCTTGAAAATTACAACCCACGTACCGAGCGCCTCTTGGCACGAACGATAAACACTTTCCAACCGGATGCACTTATTACAAGCACATTAGAGAATTTCGGGGCTTCTGCTTGGACTGCGGCAGCCAAGCTCGGAATTCCGGCCATGCATATCCTCCGCAGCTTCTACCTTCAGTGCTGGCGCGGCAGCAGATTCAAGGGTGGTAGGATATGTCAGGTTCAATGCGTCGACTGTGGCATCATTTCGATCGGAAAAAAGCTCGCGTCGCAATGCGTCAGCGGCGTTGTTGGCATAAGCAATAACGTGCTGGAATCGCATCTCTCCGAGGGATATTTCAAAAACGCAATGTCGGCTCGTATTTTTAACCCGATTGAGTACCCTGTCGATATGCACCGTACCGGAGCCCGGGCTTCTCGCTTGTCGTTCGGTTATTTGGGGGCTCTGCAGCCGTCAAAGGGCATCGAGATTCTAATACGAGTATTCTCATCAATGGTGAACTGTCGCTTGCTGATAGCAGGCAAAGGCGATCCGGATTATGTTGAACGGCTCCGTTACCTCGCCAATCCAGACAACACCGAATTTTTGGGTTGGATCGAGCCGTCAGAGCTTTTTGCTAGAATTGATTTCCTCATTTTTCCATCGATCTGGAACGAGCCGTTCGGACGAGGGATTGCTGAAGCGATGAGTTATGGAATTCCGGTGATCGGTTCTCAACGCGGAGGAATTCCAGAGCTGATTGAAGACGGAAAGGATGGCTTTGTGTATCAAAATGATTCTCTTTCGAACCTAAGTCATGCGATTATGCGGGCAATGCAATGCGATTATGCAACGTTTTCCCGGAACGCTTTGGCGAAGACCAAATCGTTTTCAAAATCTTCGATAGCGGAACAATATTTGAGTTTCATCCACAGCGTGACTTCGGGGCAACCGAAGGCCGGAGCGGTTTCTGCGCGGGGGTCGAGTTCCGCAGTCTTTTCTGTCGCAAAGAAAACAATTCGGCGAGTTCTAATTCTGGCCAGCAATTACCCGCCCAGTATTACCGGCGGAGGCGAGATCGCCACAAAAATTCTAGCGGATGGCTTTGCGGACGCCGGGATTGAGGTTAGAATTCTGACGTGCTCCGAGAAAGAAACGTCGTACGTAGAAGGAAAGACATCAATTACGGCTGTGGAGTCTCCGAATATTTATTGGCGCTACCTGAAGACAAGACCGAATTCGAAGCCCAGATCGAAGGTCGAAAAAGCCATCTGGCATCTGTTGGATAATTACAATCCCCGAACAGTAAAGGCCGTGACGCAAGCCATCGTCGATTTCAAGCCGGACGTTGTGTTGACGAGCATTCTCGAAAATTTTGGCGCTGCAGCGTGGCTTGCGGCGCACCGGGCCAAGGTGCCGGTTGTTGATATCATTCACAGCTACTATTTGCAGTGCATCCCTGCCAGTAGATTTAGAAACGCAGAAAATTGCACTCGGCTTTGTATCGATTGCAGGTGCGCCAATTTGGGAAAGCTTTATCTCTCCAGATATGTCGACGGGGTGGTCGGCGTCAGCAAACATGTATTGAAGGCGCATACCACCGAAGGGTATTATCCCAACGCGAAGAAAACGTATATTTACAATCCCGTCGAGGGGCAAGCGGATGAGCCTCGGACGGAGCTTAGATCTGGCATTCCGGCCTTTGGCTATCTAGGAAAGCTTCTTCCTACCAAGGGAATAAAGGAACTTGTTAACGCGTTCTCTCGAGGAGACATGGGCGCGCGGTTGGTTGTAGCCGGCGACGGCGATCCGGTCTTCGAAGCGGAGCTTCGTCGCAACGCCAACTCGAAGTATGTTGATTTCCTTGGTTGGGTGGATCCGAAATCCCTTTTTGATCAAATCGATTTTCTAATTTTTCCGTCGCTCTGGAATGAGCCATTTGGGCGCGGTGTGGCGGAGGCGATGAGTCGAGGAATTCCAGTGATTGGAACGGATCGTGGTGGGATTCCCGAGCTGATCGACCAAGGCCGGGACGGCTTTTTATACGATCCCGCGATTCCTGGTCTTCTCGAGGAAGCGGTAAAAGCAGCGATCGGCGCCGATTACTCATCGCTCTCGAAAGCGGCCCTCCGGAAATCACGGACCTTTTCCAAATCTCAGATAATAAAGGAGTTCGTCGATTTTATGGAAACCGTGGCGTCTGGTTCGATTCCTACCAAACCCACTAACGTGGGCATGCTTGGCCCAGCAAGCTAATGGTTGAGTTATAAGTGACGCGCGCACTCAGTGGCGTCGCAGTCGTAACGACTTTTTATCGGCTGGATGAGCATGACATAACAAGATATCTTGATAATATATCTTGGAAGAGTTGGCGACAAACTATTGAAACTTCGGTTTCGTCTACCCTAGATCCGAACATTGGACGCGATGCTGACCTTCCATCGAAAACCTGGCGACAAATGAAAACCATAGTATTAGTTATCAGTATGCCGAATAGCCCGCGACGGGAGGAGTTTAGTACCAGAGCTCGCGAATCTAACGTTGAGTGGTCCTACTTTGATGCCGTTTCTGGATTAGATGCCAGTTTGCACTACGACGAAAAAGCAACGCTAATAAACGTCGGTCGGAATCTTACCGTGGGCGAATTAGGGTGCTATTCAAGTCATTATCTATCTTGGCATCGACTCATACAGTCAGATGCAACTCAAATGATTGTTTTAGAAGATGATACGTTAGTGGACTGGGAGTACATCGCAGAACTAATGAATTTCGATCTTTCCAAACGGTCCATCGATTGGTTACGACTTTACGCGAAAATACCGAGCCGGTATCGTATGATTTGTCGTCCAACGCTTGACCATCGGCGCCATATTGTTGAGTTCTTGAATTATGCCGGCGGCACTCAAGGCTACGTTATTAGCCGGTCAGGCGCCTCGAAATTTCTCGCGCACTGTCGTATTGTCGGATGTGCTATTGATACCGAAATGGACCGCTTTTGGGTACACGGTGTTAGGGATCTCGCAATTTTTCCATTTCCAATAGTTGAGCTGAGCGGGCCTTCAACAATTGGGGGGGAACGAGGGTTTGTTCCGGGAACTGGAAAAGGGTCTGCGTTGCCGGCTTCAATCCGCAGAAGACAATTTGCTAATAGAGCGATCCACAAGCTGAGGAAGCTCGTGTATCCGCTTCTTCATCCAGCGAAAGTAATCTGATGGTGAAGGCTCGATTCAAGTTACGGCTTCGGTTTCACAGCTGTTAATAAAGCGGTTGCGTCGTCGTGTTTTTTTGCGCAGATTCCTGATTGCGTTCGCGCCAGGCATACAACTGATCAGAATCCGGCTTACTAACTGCGGACTGAAGCGCACGAAGTCGAGACAATTCCTGGCTTTCGTGCAAAATCGTATCTTCCTTAGGTCAACTCAATTAAAATTCTTTGCTGCAGAGGCACAAAGTTCTGTTTAAAATCTCGGATTCCGCCATACGCCAAGATATCGATCTGGCTCATTCTCTGGCGCATCTTTCCAGCATTCCAAAGGGGTGCCTAGATTATAAGGCGCGATAGCCAAATTTATGGGACGAAACCATCCAAACTTTATGTCCTTGTCATTTTTTGCATTTTCGTACGTAGTTGACATGAAATACTTGCACTCCGAGCCGCGAAAGTGCTCGACTACCTTGCAGCCTTCGCTAAATGGAAAATGAAAAAGGACATCTCTGCAAAACCAAACGTCTGCTTTAGGTAGCGAGTCCGAAATGATGTCTAAATCCACGAAGCTACGGTCATTGCTCCCAAACTTCGTATTGTTAGATTGAATCAAGGAGCGAACAATATCTCCCCCGACATAATGCATGCCTTTTGGAAGATTTACGGCTTGCATCCAGTTGAAGTCACCACAAGGAGCGTCCAGAAGAACAGACACTTCTTCAGAGTGGGATGACAACCAATCTTCCAGATGCGACCTAAGCGATTCGGTGCGTATCAATTCGGAACCAAAACCGCTTTTGCTCTCGCCGCTATGCCACCAATTTTTAGCATGGATGGATTCGAAAATAGTACGAACATCGGCGTCTTGTTTGATGCTACGGTTGAAATAATACTCAAACAGCCTTCGTCTGAGCGGCCGTGGTACGGCCATC
>Ga0302325_10011220_pt1 | contig 19326 bp, 9 predicted proteins | sample Palsa_T0_2_FD_201948 | JGI IMG/M metagenome (GOLD analysis project Ga0302325, IMG submission 201948) | Peat permafrost microbial communities from Stordalen Mire near Abisko, Sweden - Palsa_T0_2 | ecosystem: Environmental > Terrestrial > Soil > Palsa > Peat permafrost | place: Sweden: Abisko...
TTCTGTGCCGCCTCCTGCAAAGACGCGGCCGCACCACGTACCGAGTCGATCACGCCATAATCGACGAGGGCTGGATTCACTGGTGGAGGCACGGAAAACTGCGGCGAGGGCGGTGACGCGGAAGACTGCGGCGCAGAAGCAGCCTCGGAAGCCTGGGTTGCAGGCGGAGGAGCGGAATCGGGGGTAACGGACAAAGATTGAACCTCCAAAACAAACCGGCGTGCCGGCTTCGATTCGTCGGCAAGCATGAGGCGGACAGCGGGATCTCCAATAACCGAATAGCTGCGCGCATCGTTGTTGGCCGTCCACATCGCTGAGATCAAATAGGGATCGACGTTGCCGCCGTATTTTACGTTCTCAAGCGTGGTGGACAAGTCAGAAGCCAGCTCTGCGTAACGGCCATTGAAGTATTCCAGCGCGGAGCCAACCGGGTGGCCCTCCATCAGCCTCTTGATTGTGCTCTTGAAGACCTCGGTCTGGCTGCCCGCTTTATCCCAGTGGAACGAACAACCCCACGCGCGCTCCACGTGGCCGATAACCGCAAGCGCCCCTCCGCGCGGATGAGCGATCAGACGTTGAGGCAGCCGGCCTAGAAAGCTCTTCGGCGCGATGGCGGGCGGCGGGCCTGACGTCGAGAAGTCGCTCAGGTGCGGCGTGCCCGCGCCAAAACAGGCGAAATGCATGGCGATGGTGCCGAGAATCTTGGCATCGCTTGCAACATCGTCGCCGGCAAAGAAGAAGCTGTCCGGGATGGAACCCTGATACGATGGACCCGGCCAATCCTGGCAAAGCAAAGCGCCCTGTTGGGCCATCTGCCGCGGGTCGCCGTTGTTGTACAACATGCCGTGGCTGGCCGTGAGAAGAAACGCCGGCGCATCGCCTAGCAACGATGCCAGTTTTGTCTTGGTCGCATCGTCATTCAGATACTTCTCAACGGTCCAGCCGTCCTGGGTTTCGGCCCAATCCGCCAGGGGAATCGCCAGCTCGTTGTGGCTCAACTGGGTCGCGCCATCGTCTGTATTCGCCACGCCGAAAATGGCCGCGCGCTTGGGCAGAGCCATCGTGAAGTTTTCGGCAGCCACCACTGACTGCGCATAGGCAGCATACTCGGCAACTGTATCGAAGTGGATGCGCCCCACTGCGTACTGCACGTCCACTTGATATTGGAAGCGAAAGGGTATCGTATCGGGGTCGCCGACAAAAAGCAGGTAATAGGGAACCTTGGTCGGATCCACCGGCCCCGGCGCCGCGCCGTGACGCATGAGGAAGCCGTTCTTGTCCTCTCCCGGACGGTACGCGTCGGGGCCAAGATACTCGCGGTAGCGCTCGCCCGCCTGCTGCTTGCGCATCTTGAGCAGTGGAGAGAGCGCTTCATAAATCGCCGGATCTGCTCCAAAGGCAAACACCGCGCCCCAACCGGTTTGTTCAAGCTTCTTTGGATCGACGCCCTCCTTGGGCGCATAATTCGCCATCGTGTCCATCTGCCTGCGCCGCTCCAGGTCCGCAAGCTCCTCTGCGGTCGCTGGCGGCTTGCCCTGAATGGCTCGCGATAGCGCGTCGGCCGTCATTGGCTCGATGCCATAGCGGCCGGTGGAGCCGTTGATGCCGTTGAATGTCAAAAGCGCTTCGGGATCGCTCATTTATTCACCTTGAAATACAACTCAGTTAAGCCTGTACGGAAGGAGATCTTGAGACGATGCCAACCAAACAAGAGAATCCTTCTCGGCTTCAGCAGATTCTCCTGCAAGCCTGATTTCCGGCGCCGATGCCGCGCCGGAAAGCGCCCCGGAAACCTCTCAGGGGATGGGCGTATTATCGGGCCCTGAAAAAACAGCACCCTCGCCAGGTTGAATCACCAGCACTGGCGGGTCTGATGGCCTGCCGAAGTTGTATCGATTCGGGGCCGAATCCCCAGGCGCCTGGGTAATTACCCCATAAGCACTGCTTCCAGGGGTCGAAAACGTATAGGTGAGGCTCTGACCGAATGACACGTCAACCCGTGGGCCAGGCGTGGGCGAAAGAATCGAAGCGGTCTCGGACGAAAAGTAGAGTGCGGAGTCAGCGCCCTCGTCAACCGTGAAGGTCACTGTGTCCGAAGCGGCAATGGTCACTTTGGGGACGCTTGGAACCCGCAGTCCCATTTCATCGCGAATCACTACTTTTGTGTTTGGCATAATGGAAAACCTACTGCTTTTTCCCAACCGTGTCCAGTGAAAGTTTCGCCTGTTCCGACTTCAGCGCATCTTTGAAATTGAGATCACTGCGAAGAGACGCAAGCTCCGGGCTCCGCTCCAGTTGATTGGCATGATAGCCAAGCGCCAAAGCCCTCGCAATTAGGCGAATGGCATCGTCGCGATGGTGCAAAATCTCGTAACCATCCCCCGCGCGAAAGAGTACGCTGGGATTACTGGGCGCGAGGGCAATCGCCTGGCGCAGCAGCGGAAGGCTGCGATCCGCCTGGCCGGTATCTGCGTAATAAGCTCCCAGGTCGACAATCAACTGGGCGGAGTCAGGTGTTTCCTTGCGTGAGTTTTCCGCCAGTTCGATGGCTCTTCTGTAAGCCCTCATCGCCTCGTCATGGCCAGCCGGACTCAATAGATAAACTGAAGCGAGATTACCCCAGGCAACATAGTTGGTTGGATTGAGATCGCGAGCCTTCCTGCTCATCTCGACCGCATCGGAGAATTTTCCCTTTGCCGTTAGAACCTCTGAAAGCGACGAGTACGCAAAGAAACTCGGCTGAATTTGCGCGGACTTCTGCAAATTGCTCAGTGCGTCGTCGTAGCGGCCCAGTTGCAGAAAAGCCAGCCCCATATCAAGCAGCGCATTCGAATTATCCGGAGTCAAATCCACCGCCTTGCGATATTGCTCCGCCGCATCTTCAAGTTTCCCGCCAGAATAGAAATAGTTGCCCAGAGCCACTTGCCATCGCCAATCATCCGGCGCAAGATCGATGGCCTTCTGGACGGACGCGATGGCGTCTGTGCTGCGTCCTTCAGCTTCAAACACCTCGGACTGCGCCGCATAAGCCTCGGCGCTGCGCGGATCCAGTTGCCGTGCCTTTTCCACCTCTGTGGTCGCAAGCGCTGTATTGCCCGCCATGGCATCGATGTGCGCCAGCGTGATGTAAGGAGGAGCCAGGTTTGCGTCGATCGCAATGGCGCGATTGCAGGCTGCACGCGCCTGGTCCAGCAGGCCCGCGGCGCGCGTCACGCGATATTGAAGGAAATCTGCCCGGCACAAGCCAGCCTGCGCCAGCGCGAAGGTTGGGTCCTGCTTCAACACATCGCTCAACAGCGCGATTGCATCGGTCACATTTTTGCGCTTGTCATAACGCAGCAGAAGACCGTCCGCCTTCAGATACTCGTCGTTCACGCCCGGCGAAGCAGCCTGGCTTTGCGCCGTTCCAGGCGATGCGCTCCTGTGCCGCAGATAAGCGAATGTCCCCGCCGCCAGGATCAAAACCGCAGCCGCCAGCGCCTCGGTTTGCCACGCTCGCCACCGCTTGGCTTTCGCCGGTTGCATCGTGATCGCAGTGTCGCCGCCGAGCGGAGAACCCAGCACCTCAGAAAGCGCAGCCGATAAGGCCCCTGCGCTGGCGAAGCGTTTCGCCGGGTCCGGATGAATCGCCGCATCGACCACCCGCGCAAACGACTCAGGAATGTCGGGACGGTAATCGAGCAGCGACCGGCTGGCAGTCGCACTCCGCCCGATAGTTCTTATAAATCCGCGAGACCCGTGCATCGACTGAGGCAGCCTTGTCGCGGCAGCCGTCGGCTCATCGCCGCTCAACTCCGCGCCCGCCTTGTTTCCGTCCCCGCCGCGCTCAGCCGGGAACTGTCCCGCGACCAGATAAAACAGCAGGATTCCGACCGCATAAATGTCGCTCGCCACCGAGGCCTCGCTGCCAGCGAATAGCTCAGGCGCCATGTACCGCGGAGTTCCCGCCAGTTCGCCCTGCCACTGCGGCAAAGCACTCAGGCCGAAGTCCATGAGCAAAATCCGGCCGCCCTCCTCGCGCATCACATTCTCAACTTTGATGTCGCGATGCAGCAAGCCCGTGCGGTGAACCGCGCTCAGCGCCTTGGCAACATCGAGCCCGATCAAAGCTGCTTCGCGATAGCCGAACGGCCCCTGCTCGCGCACCAGCAGTGCCAGGGTCTTGCCATGCACGAAATCGGTCCAGAAGCCGACCTGGCCGTCGTGCCGGTCGACCCCATAGATGGGAACAATGTTCGGGTGCCGGACGGAGGCCAGGGCGCGGGCTTCGCGCAGCAAAACATCGAACTGCGCTTCGTCGCCGACCGACCGCGGCAGCAGAAGCTTGAGCGCAATCTCCCGTTGCAGGCGAGGGTCCCAGGCACGATAAACCTCGCCAAAACTGCCCCTGCCAACCAATTCCAATAAATCGAAGCCGCCCCATGTCCGGCTCGTCGCAGGCGCCTGCCCGCGATCCCCCGGTTCCATCTTCACGGCCGGATTGGAGACCTCATCCATTGAATAATCTGCGGGATTCTCCAAACTGCCATGAGTATAGCAGCGCCCTGAAAGAGCAGCTGCAACTGGCCGTTTCCGCCAACCATGCCAATTTCAGCAGTCACGCGCAGTATGAGTTGATAAGGTCAGCTCGGAATTCGGCGGCTTTCTTACCCCCCGCCTCCGGGGAATTAATCGAAGAAAAATCGAGTGAGGATGATTGAGAAAAGACAACCCCGCTCTTGAAAAATCCCTGGGATGGGGGATCCTTCTCTACCTGGTAACCCCAGGCAGCCGAAAATCAACTCCCGCGTCTCGATTCACTTTCGCCGTCGCTGGAATGTCAAGTTGATCGACAGGAATTTGGCTGGAATGCCGGTCCCCAACGTAGAGCGTATCCCTGGTCAGAAGGTAGTTATGAATCTGCACCGGCGGCCGGCCGTCCTTGAATATCAGCATCACCGCCTCATTGTTCTCCGCCGACGAAGTTGGCTGCGCATAAACGGGCATAGTCGGACCCTGATCGTACACAGTGGGCCATTGCGGAGCCTGTTCCTCATCGGCCTGCTGATCGTAACCATCCTCAGCCGGGTTTGCGGAAGTTGAGGCCTCGTCATCGCCGATATCGTCCGGAAAACCGAGGTAGTACGGGGGTATCCAGCCAGAAACTCCGTATGGAACAACCGCGCCGTAATGCGACAAATACGGCCTGCGGTAGCGCCATGCACCTGGATACGGAGAGGGATTGGAAGGCGAATACGGCGGGCGATATGGTGGACGGCGCCTGAAGGCACTGGAACCGCCAAGCGGGGATGTCCGCGGCGCTGAAATTGACCGTCCAGGAGTGTAGCCTCCTCGAACACCGGAGAATCCTCGCGAGGGGCTGCCACGAAACGCGGGCGTACTATGGCCGGAAGACCCCCCATGGCGCGAAGACCGCTGCCCGCACGCCGGAAGAACCACCACGACAACCATCAGCGCGGCTGCAGCGAGACGATTCATGGAAGTATGTTACGCCTGATCGAGACTTCGCGGCGCTGATTCTTCCCACCGTTGGAATCAGCCGGAATCAATCCCCGCACCTGATAACTCAACGCCACCAGCCGGAGCGAATCTCTTCGTCTCGCACGACCTCGGCCGGAATGCCCGGCGTGGGGGACCACAACCTGAGATTTTCCACAGCGGCAACATACTCAATCGGTTGCTGCCATGGGTGGAGCGCAAGGTCGAATAAGCCCCAGTGGATCGGCATGAACAAGCCGTGCCCGCCAAGCGCCCGGAAGCTGCGCACCGCGCCCTCAGGGCCCATGTGAATGTCGATCCAGAGCGGATCGGACGCTCCAATCTCAAGCATCGTTAAATCGAACGGGCCAAACGTCTCGCCGATTTCTCGGAACCCCGGCCATTCACCCGAATCGGCGCCGTAGTAAACGCGATGACTTGGACCGACGAAAGCAAATGAGGCCCAGAGTGTTTCAAATCGATTGAACAGGCTTCGTCCGGAAAAGTGGCGCGCCGGCAACGCCGTAATGCTCACAGCGCCGATATTCACCGGATCGGTCCAATCGAGTTCCGAGATGCGCGACCCGTCAACTCCAAAGCCCCTGAGAATCGCCCCCACTCCGAGCGCCGTAACCCATCGTGCCCTCCGCATGACTTCCATTGCCGCAAGCCGCCGCACCGAGCCTTCGCCGAGATGGTCGTAGTGATCGTGCGAGATGAGGATAACGTCGATCGGCGGCAAATCTTCAAGCGCAATGGTTGGCGGAAAAAAGCGTTTGGGGCCGGCCCACTGCGTGGGCGCGGCGCGTTCGTCCCACACCGGATCGATAAGGATCCGAACGCCGTCCATTTCGACCAGCGAAGACGAATGCCCGAACCATGTGACGCGCAACCCCGATGCCGGGCTCGATTGGTAGATTCTACTGTCGGTTTTAAACGGCCCCAACGCCCGCTGCGGAGAGCGCGATGAGGCTCCGATGAAAAAACGCGGGCCCACCTTGAATATCGTAGAAAGTCCGCCGACCTTTGTCGGCACCGGGTTCACATAGAGCTTCCCAATGCGCTGGGCCGCCGATAGGATCATGTCTGTTCGATGCTTGCACGCGGCCTTCCGATTCCGGGAAGCGGCCTTGGCGCGCCTGCTCAGTCCTTAAACAACCGCAATTCTGCGCTGCTTAATTGCCGCTGTCGGGCGCCGTCCCATAGGTCTGAAAAGGTTCCGGCCACGGGCTTGTCGGCATGGTCTGCAGGATGGCAAGATCGGCCTGCGCCTGCGCCCACTGCTGCGGGTTCTTCTTCGTTGTGATGGGCGCTTCCGGGTCGGAATAATAGGCCAGAATGTCTTCCTTGATGCCCTCCGGAATTGGAACCGTGGGCTGCCGCGTCAGCAAGTGAAGAAGATGGGCATAGGTTGAATCTGTCAACGAGTAACCGCCAGGCTGCACAACACGTCCCGTGTCCAGGTCGCGATTCGGCAGCGGATGGTGGGGATCGCGCGCTGCTTTCTGCGCGTTTCCATCAATTGCAGCCAGAGCCGCGGCCGGAGCGCCCACCGGAACAAGTTTTGCTTGCCCGTTTGTCTCAGCACCTTCCGCAGCCTTTGGAGCCGCGGTTCCAGGAGGAGTAAAGCTGGCCAGTGTCTGGCGCAATGAGGCCGTCGACATGACCACACTGTGCAAGTAATCCGCTTCTGTTTTTTCTGTCGGCCCCTTCACTGCAACCAGCTTCAGCGGGCCAAACTTCGGGATTACGAACAGCAGCCCAGCCAACGCGTAAGTCCCGATGCCCGCTTTGCGCCGATAAGCTTGCCAGTCGTTCGCGCTGGCCACCGCCAACGCCTGGTTCTCGATCTCAACCGCGTCGGGTGTCTTCGGATCTGCGGGCTCGTGCCGCCGGTGCAGAAGCGTGACCGCATAGGCAATGCGCGGAATGAAATTCCGCACCGCGAATCGATAGGCGCGCACGTTGACGCGGCGGCCGCGGGTGCCGGTGAAGTCTTCGCCTACGCCGTACGTCTGGTAGAAAGCCAGCGCAAGCTGCTTCACGGGCACTTCCAATCCTATGTGCCGCAGATAATGAATGGGAGCCACACGGTGATGCGCGATTTCGTTGATATCGAACGCAAACTCGGTTTGCACATGTTGGCGCTCGCCCTCGGCAAAGCTCACCATCGGGCCATACCTGGCTCGCAGCTTGGGAAACTCGACCGGAACCGCGAGGTTGGTCGCTTCGGAGTGTCCCACCGTGTCGCCGATGTAGTGCGAGAGCGCGCCAATGGCGAAGGCCAATTCATCCGCGTTCTGCGCGTCGCGAAACAGGTTGATCACAAAGTCGCCGGTGCGCACATAGTGCGTAAGGTTGGAATAATTCAAGTCGCCGAAAGGATAGTAGCCGATGTCCTGGATCACGCATCCGCCGTATGCGTAAGCCCGCGCCTCATCGAGCTGCGCTGGCGTCAGATTCGGATAACGGCTCAAAAGCAGCGGGACAATCGAGTCCTTCCAGGTAAGGTCAATCAACTGCTCGTGCGTCAACAGCGAATAAGCCCGTGCCTCTCCTCCCCACGGCAACAGAAGTCCTAAAATCACCAGAATAGCTTTCCGAAATCGCCTCACCGCCGCCGAACCTCGATACTCCGTCTGATGCACGCTTGGGGAGTCAGGAATGATTTGGGCCGTTATCCCCAAGAAGCGGTTGCTCGGCGGATGGTGGAGATTGTGATGAAGGGGTGTTCTTTTTTGAGGACGAAACCGCCCCGCCACCAGATAAGATGAACACGTCTCTGCCGCTCACCTCCGGAGGTTTCTGTGCGTCCCATCCATCCCCTGGCAGCCGCCGCGTTTCTGCTCTCAACCCTCGCCATTGCTTCCGCCGCATTGCAAGCCGCGCCCAAGCCGCATATTTACCAGCGTCCCGCGCTAAGCCGCGACTTGATCGCCTTCGGCTACGCCGGCGATCTCTGGACCGTGCCCCGCGAGGGCGGCCGCGCCACCAGGCTTACCGTTGGCGTGGGCATTGAGACCGCTCCCATCTTCTCGCCCGACGGCGCCACGCTCGCCTTTACCGCGGACTACGACGGCAACACCGACGTGTTCACCATTCCGGCCACCGGTGGCATTCCCTACCGCGTCACCTATCACCCCGCGAACGATGTAGCCGTCGCCTGGACCCCCGACGGCAAGCAGATTGTCTTCCGCTCCACCCGCCAGTCCGCCAGCCGCTATAGCCAGCTTTATACCGTGCCCGTCAGGGGCGGCATCGCCACTGTGCTGCCGTTGCCCATGGCCTACCAGGGGCAGTACTCGCCCGACGGATCGCAAATCGCCTACACACCCCTGCCGCCGGCGTTCGGCTTCGACTACACCTCCTTCGTCTCCTGGGGAAACTACCGCGGCGGCCGTGCCGGCGTCATCTGGATCACTTCGCTTCCCACGCTCGACTCCGTCCAGATTCCTCACGAGGTTGCGTCCGATTTCAATCCCGTCTACGCCGCGGGACAAATCTACTTCCTCTCCGGACGAAAGGGGCACATCGGCATCTTCCGTTACGATCCCGCGGCTAAGACTGTTACAGAGGCGCTGCACAACGACGGCCCCGACATTCGCACCCTGGCCGGCAACGGCGACACGCTCGTCTATGACCAGCTCGGCGACATCTACCTCTATGACACCGCCGCCGGCAAGAGTCGCATGGTCCCCATCGAGATCGACGCCGACCTGCCCGAGGTGCGCTCGCGCATTCAGGCTGTGGGCGATGAAGTTGAGCACGCCTCGATTTCGCCAACCGGCCTGCGCGCCGCCATCGAGGCCCATGGAGACATCTTTACAGTCCCTGTCAAGCATGGCCCAACCCGCGACATCACCAACACTCCCGGCATCATGGAACGCGCCCCTGCCTGGTCTCCGGACGGTCAGTCCATCGCTTATTTTTCCGATGAGTCAGGCCTCTACGCACTTCACGTCGCTCCGCAAACCGGCGATGCAGTAGCCGGCGCCGCTCCTGTCAAGAAATTTCCGCTCGCCTCGGAACCGGCCTACTACTTCGATCCCAGATGGTCGCCCGATTCGAAGAAAATCGCCTTCCACGACAACCGCCTGACCATCTACATGCTAGATACCACCACAGGCAAGCTCACAATGATCGGCGACAAGAATGTCTTCGGCGGCTTTTCCAACACCAACTACGATCTCGACTGGTCGCCCGATTCCAGGTGGATCGCCTATCCCCGTTCGCTCGCCAATCACCTGCACGCGCTCTTCCTCTACTCGGTCGACACCGGCCAGTCAACGCAGGTGACCGACGAGATCGCGGACTCGACTGAGCCGGCCTTCGATCGCGAGGGCAAATACCTCTACTTCCTTGCCAGCACCAACTCCGGTGCGACGTCTGACGGGCTCGACATGACGAGCGACCTTTACAACGTCACGTCCAACATCTACGCCGTCGTGCTCGCCGCCGATCAGGCTTCGCCCATCGCTCCCGAACTCGACGATGAAAAGACCGCCGCCGAAAAGAAGGACGAAGCGAAGAAGGACGATGACAAATCGCCTGACGCAGACTCCAGGAAGAAAGACGCGCCCAAGAGCGACGACGAAAAATCCAAACCGGACGCAGCCCCGAAACCAGTGAAGCCCATCAAGGTTGACCTCGCTGGAGTAGAAACCCGCATCGTCGCGTTGCCGTTGCCAGCCGCCAATTATGTCGCGCTTGCCGCCGGCAAAAAAGGCAGCGTCTATTTCCTCGAAAATACCAATCCCGTCGGCGCCGCCGTGGGCGCCTCAACTCTCAAACGATGGCTGCTCGAAGACCGCAAGACAGAAACATTGGCCGAGCACGTGCAGAGTTTCCAAATCTCCGCCGACGGCGAAAAAATGCTGCTTGCCGTCTCCCATGGCAATCCCGAATCAACCGAAGGCGACGGCCCGCCAAGCTGGGTAATCGTGCCCGCCAATGCGCCCGTGAAGCCCGGTGAAGGCAATCTCTCCTTCGCTGACCTGAAGGTTCACGTCGACCCCACAGCCGAGTGGATGCAGATGTATCGCGAGGTCTGGCGCATCGAGCGTTCCTACTTCTACGATCCGCATTTCCACGGCACTGACACCGTGGCAGACGAGCGCCGTTTCGAGCCATATGTCGCTTCCATCGCTTCCCGCGCCGATCTCAATTACATTTTTCAGGAAATGCTCGGCGCATTCTCCGTTGGCCATCTGCGCGGGTTCGGCGGCAAAATTCCCACCGGCCCTCACGTCCCCGGCGGACTCCTCGGCGCCGACTACGCGATCAAGAACAATCGCTATTGCCTGGCCAAAATCTACACCGGCGGAGCGTTCAATCCGCATGCGAAAGCGCCGCTTGCTCAACCGGGGCTCAACGTGGCTGTCGGCGATTGCATCGTTGCAATCAACGGCCTAGACCTTGACGCCACCGTCGACATCCAGAAGCCGCTCGAAGGAACCTCCGGCCACGTCATCAGTCTCCGCATTGCATCCGCCGAAGGAAAAAGCCCCCGCGACATCTCCGTAACTCCAGTCGCAAGCGAGGCCACACTGCGCAATATCGATTGGATCGAAAGCAACCAGAAGAAGGTTGACAAACTCTCCGGCGGAAAGCTCGCGTACGTCTATCTGCCGGACACAGGCGAAGGCGGCTTCACGAACTTCAATCGCTACTACTTTGCGCAAACGCAAAAGCAAGGCGCAATCATCGACGAGCGCTTCAACGCAGGGGGTCAAGTGGCCGACTATTTCGTCGAAGTCATGGGCCGCCACATCGAATCCTACTGGGCGCCGCGCCACGGCGACATCGAGCACACCCCAAACGCGGGCATATACGGACCCAAAGTAATGATCGCCAATGAATTTTCCGGCTCTGGCGGCGATGCCCTTCCCTGGCTCTTCAAGCAAGCCAAGCTTGGAGTCCTGGTGGGCAAACGTACCTGGGGCGGCCTTGTCGGCATTGGTGACATTCCTGTCTTGATGGATGGCGGAAATGTCACCTCCCCGAGCGTCGCTTTCTTTTCACCCAAAGGCGAGTGGGATGTAGAAAACCACGGCGTAGATCCCGACGTGGTCGTCGACCAGGATCCCAGGGCCGTATACGAGGGCCACGATCCGCAATTGGAGAAGGCTGTATCAATCGCCCTCGAAAATTTAGCGCAGCATCCCGTAACTCAACCCGAAAGGCCCGCCTATCCCGACTATCACCATTGATCGCCGAGTGGAGCACGCTGCCTGCGGCGGGCTTCGATCGGCGCTGAAACGCTCGCACTCACGCAGTGATTCTCGAGGCTCGACTTCGGTCGAGCCTCACGTTTTATACTTATCTCTATAAAGGATTGCAAACTATGCCAAAACATGAATTTCAAACTGAAGTCAATCAGCTGCTGCAACTCATCATCCACTCCCTTTATTCGCATCCGGAAATCTTTCTCCGCGAACTGGTCTCGAACTCTTCCGATGCGCTGGACAAATTGCGTCATCTCACGCTCACTGACGACGCATATAAATCGCTGCCCTTCAACCCGCGCATCGATCTTGAACTGGATGAGCAGAAGCAGACCCTCACCATCGCCGACACCGGCATCGGCATGAATGAAGAAGATCTCGTTTCCCACCTCGGCACCATCGCTCGCTCCGGCACCAAGAACTTCCTCGCTCAACTCTCTGCCGACGCCAGGAAAGACTCCAATCTGATCGGTCAATTCGGCGTCGGGTTCTACAGTGTCTTCATGGTCGCGGACCGCGTCGAAGTCACATCGCGCAAGGCCGGCGAAGAAAAGGCCTGGCGATGGATAAGCGACGGCACAAGCGGATTCGAGATCGAACCTGCCGAGCGCTCCGTCGCTGGAACTACCGTTCTGATTCACTTCAACGACGAAGGCAAGCAATACGCCAACGGCTGGCGGCTGCAGGAGATTGTAAAGAAGTACTCCAACCACATCGCGTTTCCCATATTTCTCACCTACGAAAAGAGCGAATGGAACGAAGCCGAGAAGAAGTCCGAGAAAAAACGTGTCACAGAACAGGTCAACGCGGCCAGCGCCCTCTGGCAGCGCCCGAAGAGCGAACTCAAAGACGAAGACTACAAGGAACTCTATAAGTCCATCTCCGGCGATTGGGAGGACCCGCTCTTCTGGTTCCACACCAGGGCGGAAGGAACTCTCGAATACACCACGCTCTTCTTTATCCCCGCCAAGGCTCCACTCGATCTTTATCAGGCCGAATACAAGGTGGGAATCAAGCTTTATGTCAAGCGCGTCTTCATCATGGACGACTCCAAGGACCTGCTCCCCCAGTACCTGCGTTTCGTGCGCGGCATCATCGACAGCGAAGACCTTCCCCTCAACGTCAGCCGCGAAATCCTGCAGCAGAATCGTGTCCTCGCCACCATCCGCGGCGCCAGCGTGAAGAAGATTCTATCCGAGCTCAAGAACATCGCAACCAATCAGCCGGAACAGTATCTGAAGTTCATCACCCAGTTCAACCGCCCTCTGAAAGAAGGTCTCTACAGCGACTTCGCTAACCGCGAGTCGCTGCTCGAACTGATCCGCTTCAAATCGACCAAGGTCGAAGGGCTCACAAGTCTCGCCGACGCGAAGTCCCGCATGAAAGACGCGCAGAAAAGCATCTATTACATCACCGGCGGCTCCGAGTCGTTGCTTCGCACCTCGCCTCTCCTCGAGATATACAAGAAGAAGGACATCGAAGTTCTCATCCTCGACGACGACTTCGACGAGATCGTCTTTGGGAGCATCGATAAGTACGGAGACATCGAACTGAAGTCGGTCAATAAGACCTCAGCCAGCGAGGATCTGAAGGACGCCGCCGAACCGGACAAAGAAGAGGCCCTCAAGCCGCTGCTTGAAAAGCTCAAGGCTACGCTCGGCGATCGCGTCAAAGACGTTCGCGCCTCCGTGCGCCTTGCTGACAGCCCATCCTGCATCGTGAGCGACGAGGAAGAGCCTTCCATGCAGATGCAACAGATGCTGCGCGCCATGGGACAAGCCAACATTCCCGCGTCCAAGCCGACGCTGGAGATCAATCCAGATCACGAGATTGTCAAAAAGCTTCTCGCTCGCAAAGACGACGCTGTCTCGGAAGACGCAGCTTGGCTTCTTCTGGATCAGGCGCTGCTCATGGAAGGAATCCCGCTTCAGGACCCTGCTGCTTTTGTCCAACGGCTCAACCGCGTACTGAATCTTTCCATCTGAGAGGCGCCCGCCTATCCCTCCACTCCATTCTTTCCGGCAATTGAAGTTACCGGGAAACCCGCCGCGCGAATTTCCGTCGCGGCGGCTTCTATTTCGCTGTTAATCTCCGCGCCTAGAAGAAGCATCAGGCCTGTGATGTAGAACCAAGCCAGCAGTATCATGACCGCGCCGAGAGATCCATAAGTCGGAGAGAAGCTTTTGAAGTAATGAATGTAGGCGCGAAGCCCCAGCGATGCGAGCAGCCACCCCAGAATCCCGACGAAGCCTCCCGGCGTGAGCCAATGCCACCGGCGGTCTCGAAAATCGGGAGCCCAATAGTAGATCAGCGCAAAGGTCAGGGAGAGCAGTACGCTTGCGATGGTCCAGGCAACAATTCTGGCCGTCACCGCAACGACAGTTGCGATCGGGGAATGATCGATATGACGATAAGCCAGCCCCGCCGTAACATCCCCGCCTAACATGGAGGCAAGACTGCCGGTTACGACGATCGTCAGCAGAATGGTGAGCCCAATGGCTTGAATGCGCGCTTTGATGTAGGAGCGCCTGTCTTGAATCTTGTACACCACATTCAATGTGTCCTGGATTGCTGAGATACCCACAGATCCAGACCAGATCGCCGCGATGAGGCCAAAGGTGATCTTCCCGGGTGTGGAGGCATTCGCCGTCTGGTTGAACGTCTGCAGAACCGTGCCGAGCGCCGCGTTAGGCATAAGGACGGAAAGATAGTCGAGAAGCCTGTCGTAAATCTGGTATGCGGAGCGAGCCGCTAATCCGAGAATGGAACTGGCGCAAAACAGCGCGGGAAAGAGAGCAAAGAGAAAATAGAATCCCAACTCCGCGGCGTGCCCGAATATGCGGTCGGCAGCCAGCGAATTCCATGTTCTCACTGCCGCAACCTTGACCGGCACTCCCTGTAGGTTCCAAAGCGAATCCACAGGCGAATTGTACAAGAGACTGCGCAATCCCTCTTCGTAGCGATTTCGAGTGCCTCCGCCCGAAGGACGCTCGCCGGTGATCGGAGAATCGTTGGCCTGCATGGGTTGCCCGCGAATAGTCGCCTTCCTCAAGGAATAGATGCGCGAAACCGCACACACGGCCAGCCGCCTGCACGGATTCGTCGATGGGCACGGCGCAGACGATTAAAAAAAGCCATCAAACCTACACTTTCGATTCCGCATCTGATGAGTCAGTGGAATGGATCAAGATAGAAAAGCTATTCGTCATTTCCCGCGTCTGCGTGCCGTGTGCCAAAAAGGCACGCGTGCGTGGGTGCCGGGCTTCACCATGGGCGCTTTGTGTCTATTCTGGCTAGCGGGCCTCCCCGCTCCCGCACAGACATCGCAGGCATCGAAGCAGATCCCAGCAACGTCGCAGTCGACCGCGCAGATTCTTTTTTCCTATGAAGGACAAAACGTCACCTCGATCGTGGTTGCGGGCCGGCCGCAATCCACAGCTTCTCAGTACGCATCTCAGTTTGTTCAACAAGCCGGTCAACCGTTTTCGAAAGACAACGTCGATCGCACCGCAGCCGCACTCAAGGCCGCTGCGGGATGCCAGGCCGTGCGCGTCCAGGTTGAGCCCGAGGCGAATGGGGTGCGCGTCTCGTTTGTATTAGAGCCGGCCGTCTACTTCGGACTCTTCCAATTTCCGGGCGCTCAACGGTTTCCATACTCCAGATTGGTTCAGGTCGCTAATTATCCCGTTCAAACCCCCTTCAGTGCGGACGATGTTGAAAAGGATCGCCAGGCGCTTGCAACCTTCTTTCAGCAACAGGGATTCTTCCAGTCCGAAGTGAATTCTGATGTAAACGTTGACGCTCAGCATGCTCTCGCCAATATTTCGTTCCCCGCGTCCTTGGGGCGCCAGGCAAAGTTTGGCAACATCCAAATCACAGGCATCATGCCCGAAGAAGCTGCATCGCTCGACCACAGCCTGCAATCGTTTCCGGCGCTTTTGCGCGGCTCTGCCGTCCGCCCCGGCCACACCTACCATTACTCCACGCTCGCAAAGGCAAGTGAATACCTGCAGTCTGCGTTGGAGAAACAAGGACATCTCAGCGCGCAGGTCAAACTGACGGGAACCGAATATCACGTGGACACCAACCGCGCGGACATCCACTTCGATGTCAAGCCGGGCCCCGAAACCTCCGTTGCGATTGAAGGCGCGCATTTCTGGAAGTGGACTCGCAACTCATTGTTGCCCGTCTATCAGGGAATCGGCGTCGACGAGGAGTCGGTTGAGGAAGGCCGCCAGGCGCTGGTGTCTTATTTCCAGGCTAAGGGATTCTTCGACGTCAAAGTCGACGCCCAACTGAAAAATGAAAACAACGCCAACTCCATCGTTTATCGAATTGCAAGGGAGAACAAGCATAAAGTAACGGAGGTGACTGTATCGGGAAACCAACTATTGCCGCGCTCGGAGTTGACCCCCCATTTGAGCGTGGAGAAATCGCACCTCTTCTCCCCAGGCAAATTCAGTGATCGACTGGTCCGTTCCAGTGTCAACAATCTTGAAGCGGTTTATAAGTCTGAAGGGTTCAGCAGCGTGCAAGTCACTTCGAAGGTCGCAAACCGCGGAGAAGATATCCAAGTCTCGTTCCTGGTAGCTGAAGGGCCGCGGGATCTTGTTCAATCAATCAAGATCGAAGGAGCGGATACGTTTCCTGAATCGCAGTTTGCACCCGGAGGCCTGAAGCTTGCTGCCGGGCAGCCCTATTCCCAGGCCCATGTCGAGGCCGATCGAGCAAATATCGTTGTTCACTTTCTGCAAGCCGGCTATCTCACATCCACTTTCCGCGAGACCGCCACAGAGGTCTCGAACTCCGACCCTCACCGCATCAATGTCGTGTATCACATTTATGAAGGCCCCAAAGTGGATGCGGGTGACGTCATAACTCTTGGAAGGTCTCATACGAAGCAGCGCTTGATCGACAGCGACGTATCGGGAATCAAAACCGGGGAGCCCCTTACTGAGTCGGAGTTACTGATTGCCGGAAGCAAGCTCTACGATCACTCCGGCGTTTTCGATTGGGCAGAAGTCGATCCCAAACGCGAAATCACAACACAAACAAACGAGGATGTACTCGTGAAGGTGCATGAAGGCAGCAGAAACGAGCTAACCTATGGCTTCGGGTTTGAAGTGATCAATCGCGGCGGCAGCATTCCGAGCGGCACCGTAGCGCTACCGGGACTCCCACCGGTTGGCCTTCCCTCTGGTTTTACAACCAGCCAGACAACTTTCTTCGGCCCCCGCGGAACCATCCAATACACCCGAAACAACGTAGGTGGAAAGGGCGACTCACTCTCCTTCACCGGCTTCGCGGGAAGGCTCGATCAGCGCGGAGCAGCCTACTACATCGTTCCAGACTTCTTGTGGTCTCGCTGGAAGGCCACCACCTCGTTTTCAGCGGAGCGTAACGGAGAAAACCCCATATTCTCCTCTCAGCAGGAGCTTGGCAGCGCGCAGCTCCAACGAAATATCGACAAAGCTAAAAAGGATACCTTGTTTCTCCGCTATAGTTTCAGCCAGACAGATCTTACTCGTATCGCGATTCCAACGCTAGTGCCTTCGCAGGACCAACACGTCCGACTATCTACGGTCGCGGCTAACGTCACGCGGGATTCGCGCGACAATCCCATCGATGAACACAAGGGTGTGCTTCAATCCATTGAACTTGACTTTAATACCACTAAGCTCGGATCAAGCGTCGACTTTGCAAAGCTGACCGGGCAGGCTGCATATTACAAGCAAGGATTTCATAACATCGTGTGGGCCAATAGCCTTCGCATCGGCCTGGCGCAGCCATTTGCAGGCAGTTATGTACCCCTCAGCGAGGAGTTTTTCACCGGAGGCGGTAACTCCCTGCGTGGCTTTCCCTTGGACGGCGCCGGGCCGCAAAGGCCAGTTCAAGTGTGCAGCAGCGGATCTAGCTCGGCCTGCTCCGAAATCAACATTCCCAACGGCGGCAACGAGTTATTGCTAATCAACTCCGAGGCTCGTATCCCGTTGTCAATCAAAAAGGGCCTCGGCATCGTCCTGTTCTACGACGGCGGCAATGTGTTCCCCAGCGTCGGATTCCACGACTTTGCTTCCCTCTACAGCAACAATGTGGGCGTCGGATTGCGGTATGCAACCCCGGTAGGTCCCATCCGCTTTGATTTGGGTCGCAACCTCAATCCAATACCGGGAATCACACCGACCCAGTATTTCATCAGCATTGGACAAGCATTCTGAAAGAGGGCGCCTATGAGCACTGCTTTCCTGCCACCCGAATGGCGCGATCGAATCAATCGCCACCGGCAAACTCCACGGCCTCGATGGATGCGGATTGCCGGATGGATTTGGCTCGGCTTCACTGCGTTAACACTTATTGGCGCCACCGCCGTTGCATTTCTTCTCAACAGCCAGCGATTTCATAACTACCTCATCCAGGAGATAGAAGCCAGCGCCGCCGATAGTCTTGGCGTTCGGGTGCAGTTACAGAACTTCGCACTCCATTTGCACACCTTGAGTGTGGATCTATATGGGATTACCGTAGATGGAGCCAGTCCATATCCGAATCCCCCGCTTCTCCAGGTCGATCACATCGAAGCCGGTGTGCGGATCGTCTCCATCCTGCACAGGGCGTGGTATCTCGATGACTTGCGCATCGACCACCCTGTGGCTCAGGTCTTCGTCGACGGTCGCGGCGTGTCCAATATTCCTACGCTGAAGAGCGGTGACAACAGCAGCAACACGAGTGTATTCGACCTTGGAATCCGGCACGCACTGCTCGCGCAGGGAGAAGTCTATTACAACAACCTGCCAAGCGCTGTTGACATTGAGCTTCATGATCTGGAATTTCGATCGTCCTTCAATTCGCTCGCAAAGAAATATTCCGGGATGATTGCTTATTCGAACGGCAACGTCGTTTTCGGCACGTTCCGGCCAATCACTCATAGTATCGAAGCCCATTTTAACGCAACGCCTACCGAGTTCGACCTTACGCAGAGCAAGCTCACTTCAGGGAGATCGGCGGTTAACCTCACCGCCACGCTGCACAATTACAGCACGCCTGACCTGCAGGCCCATTACGACTTGACTCTCGATGGAAGGCAATTGGCGGAGCTCACGCATAACTCATCGCTTCCAGAGGGAACCATTCGGGCCGTCGGATCGATTCAATATCGAGAAGTAGAAGACAGGGCTATCCTCGACTCGATCGTGGTGGATGGAGATCTGGCGAGCCGGCGTCTTGAATTAAGAAGACCCTCGCTGCGAGCCGTCATTCAGGATCTTCAGGCTCACTATTCCCTTGCCGACGGCGACGCCGTTTTGCAGGATTTGCACGCAAAGCTGCTTGGCGGTCAACTCGCCGCCCAGGGGACAATGAAGGGCATCGCAGGAAACTCGCATACTGACTTGAAGGGTACCTTGCGCGGAGTGTCTCTCGCTCAAGTCCGCCAACTCCTCGGCCCATCCGCATCCAGTGTGAAGGTATCCCTTGCGGGGGTCGTGAATGCCAATCTCGCCGCCGCATGGGGCAGGACGATCGACGATCTTGTTGCACATGCAGATGCGACCATCGCGAGCCAGGTTCGCGGCGGACAGCAGACTGCTACACCGCTTTCCCCGCAAATCTCCGCGAATGCCGTCGACAA
>Ga0302325_10011221_pt1 | contig 19323 bp, 15 predicted proteins | sample Palsa_T0_2_FD_201948 | JGI IMG/M metagenome (GOLD analysis project Ga0302325, IMG submission 201948) | Peat permafrost microbial communities from Stordalen Mire near Abisko, Sweden - Palsa_T0_2 | ecosystem: Environmental > Terrestrial > Soil > Palsa > Peat permafrost | place: Sweden: Abisko...
CTGTCTTGCGACTCGGCCTTAAGTCCCTCGCATGACTGAGATAGGACTTGGGAAATGCAAAAAGTCTCAAGATGTCTGTGTGGTGTCGGCCAATTGCTGGTGGCGAGGTCTGCATCGTTCCCCACGGATTTAAGCAAGGCAAGCAAAACTGAAATTCAATTATCAACTTAAAATACTCAATGCATTCTGATCCAGGTTCTGAAACTTAGAAGTCTCCATCGCTTTCGTTCTTTCATCGATGACACCTTCGTCGGTTGGTTCCTCATGCGACTGAGCTATGAAGCGCAACAACCATACTTACTATCCATGGGAAGTACTAAAATATAGGGTACAGTTGCGCATAATACTCTTCCAGGGCGACCCAATACATATTCAAGAGGCCACAAGAAGATTACCATTCGCATTTCTTGAAATAATGAGGGGATCCAAAGTTTAGACACGTGATTGGGGCACTGCAGTTCGGCGGGTGCTCGAGTAAATCTTTCAGCCCAACGCCTTGCTTTGCGTGTGTGCATCAGGCATTAATTAGAAATCGTCCACCGGCCGCAATGTTCCTCCTCCCTTAATCGCTTTCAACGCGCAGTCCAGCAAATGTCGTCGCAAAGTCAGACGTCGTTGCTATCTGGAGCTTCTCAATCATATGAGAAGTTGTGCTGCCTGTTCCTGGGGTGGGACGATGCATCCAACGAAAGAAGTGAAGGGGCAAGACTCATCCTGATATAAAAAATGAAACTGGGCTAATTGTACGACAGATCAAGGGGTTAGAATTTGTCCTTCATAACAAATACGGCGCATTCTGTCAATCGACAAATATAGATCACACCGACGTTAAATGGAGCGAGCGGGCTTTTTCATACGTCGTCGAGGATTTTGTGAAGGAGAATGATATTCAGAAAAATCTGCTCTTGATCGTCTACTCAGGAAGTAGTTATGTTCATGAAGGCCAATTATTCTTGGAGCCACACCAGCACACCGAGCCTACCGTTCAATGGACGGACTACCTTGACCGGAGAATTTTGCTTGCTGTGGCACGCGTACTCTTAATCTTTGACACAACGAACCTGCGGCCTCGTCACTACAGCCAGATGTGGAAGGAAACTTGCAACAGAGTGGATGCTATGAAATTTGTAAAAAAGCAAAATGTGCCTGCCATCCTTGCAACGAACGGGTCTGACACCAATGCGATTACATCCTCACTGACTTCTGCATCCTTAACAAATCCTGGCGGAATTACGATCTCAGAGCTGTATGACACCATGTATCGCGAAGCAACTACCGTGGCAACTCATGCAGAGTTGTATGAACCCAGATCTCATGGGTTTGCAGATTATGAGCTCGTCCTACTTCCACTGCCGAGACCAAGATTGGGATTATACGAACACCATGCCTTCAAGGATCCCCATGATGAGTACCTCAGCAATCACATCACAATTCATCGGGATGGCTGTTGTCACGTCATGAAAGTGACCTTGGGTCCTGAGCTTCAACAGTTTTCTGTATCTGCAGTAAGGCAAGCCAAGATTATAGACAGAATTCGCAGAACTAACACTCGCAGTGTGTAGTTGCCGTCAAAAGATTTACGGTTAGCCCAAGAACTCGCGCCTATATCCATGAAGATTTTCTACGAGAGAAAGAGCATCTGGTTGAAGTATCAAAATGGGAGCACCGTAATCTACTTGGGATGCTTGCGACATTTGAGACCAGATGTTCCGGTTTCGAAACCCTTAATATAGTACTCCCTTTTGCACGCGGTGGGAACTTATATAATTTTCTCCGGTTGGAGCGAAATACGCGATGGGAGCGGTGTGGATTCCCTTCTTCTGATCCTTCCTTGATTGGTTGCCTTGGTGACTGGAGATATGCAGTTTATCGGGAGACAGTTGGTCTTGCTGAAGCTGTTACAGCTTTGCATGCCGATGACAGCGGGAAATTCATAATTCATTGCGATATAAAGCCAGCGAATGTTCTCATTGATGGAGGAGTGTTTAAACTCGCAGACTTCGGCCTCTCCCGCTTCAAAGATAGCGACGAAACATCGAAAACCGAGTGGTACCGTGGGACAGCTTTGTATAGCCCGCCAGAACGCGAGTCACTAATGGGGCGTGGGAGAGATGTATGGGCTCTTGGCTGTGTGTTCTTGGAAGTCGCTTTGATGATACGGTATGCATTCCAAACTGCCGTTTTTATAAAGGTTGGGGAATCCCAAGACCCGGAATACGCAGGACTGCGAAACATCATCGACATGTTCGAAGTGGAGAGGAGAAATTCCAACTCCATAACTGGAGAGAGAACGGCAATCTATTACAAAACGATGGAGCGTGTCCGCCGGGAGATTGAATCGTTCTCTGGTATGCGACCAGGCTTGCGGAAACGAATCACTGTTGATGGGATGTTTCCAGTTATTAGAAGAATGATGGAAGAGGACCCAAAGTCTCGAATCACAGCAGCTGAAGCCGCGGCACAGTTAAGAGCAAACTATTTGAGTTTGCAGCACGATCCTCAACTCCAAGAAGAAATTATCGAAAGGGAAAATCCAGGCGGCCCACCAGCAGTACTGTTTACTGACGATGACTGGAAGAGACCAGATGAAGGCAGAATGTGCTTGGATCAGAGGCAACCGGCTATCATGGCTCATCAAGCAGCACAACACGATATTGGCCCGCATCAAGTTCCAATTTACCGTACTGCTACTGCTCCAGCTGGATCAAGTGGAGCAACTGATAAGATGGCTGGTGTAGCTCTTCATGAGACAAGGAGGACATTGTCTTCTGAGAACACACCTTACTATCATGTTCCTGAAAATCCAAGACCGTTATCTTCGCACGATTTGATAGGGACAATGCCGCGCCCTGATGCATTTGGGGGCCATGATAATCGACGGTCTTCTTCCTTCAACGAAGATGGCAGCAATAAACGACGCAGAACAGACGATGATTTCCAATCTTAAGCTACAAGCAACGAGCTATAAAGGAGTCATTGAAAAGACAAATGCATTGAGGAGAGGGCGAGGTGGACGTCTTTCAATAGGGAGAATTTCATTAAAACATAGCTTTTTCTTTAGGGAAAGGAGGACTTAAGCCAAGGTGGTTTTCGGGTATGAAAGGCTCAGACACGCTCACGTGTTACCTTATTGCACGGATTTTGAAACCGTTGCGTATTTAAGGATTTCAATCGTTAATTTCTATGAGTCTTCCATTGATTCGAACCATACGAACCAGTACCTTATATTTCCACAACCTTGAGTTCAGTGAAACGGCCTTTGGTACATTCCCTTTCCTAATTCGAACTTCTTTATTATAGAATAATAAGCCACATGGAACATGTTGACTCTTGGGTGCTAGAGTCTTTGTTGGTGGCTGCTTTCGGTCGGACGGTAGAAGGCTCCGCAAAGCTCTTCAAACGATATGTCGGTCTTCGTCTTCTTCTGCTACATAGAGTCATTGCGACAAGCATCGCAAATCAGCACTCACTAAAAGCTGCTCCCATTTACGTACAGATATGAGGATCTAAAAATGTAGTCTTACTTTCAGTATAGATACCTTACATGTTTTATTGGCTGATCGAAAACAACAAATGCAAAATGAAGTTAACTAAATCTCTGACGAAGGTAATGAACGTAGAATTCTGCTGGCCCTAATCCTCTTTCATGCACTCCTGAGAGCAACTTTAAATTATATAATTTAAATTTAAAAATTTATATGTTTTTTTTTATTATAATATTTAATTCTAAAATCATTATTAAAATCATTAAAGTAATTTAAACTTTAAACTTTGGTTATATGTTTTTATTACTTATTTAGCTTATAAACCATTTTATTATTGAGTTATAAAGTTTTAGTATAATAACTTATTTTGCCTTTTTAGAAAGTCCAATTAGCTTTCTAATAAACACATCTCATCCAACCCTAATAACTCTTTTTGTCACTCCTTCAAGCCATAGCGGATTTGTCGGACTGGTCTCTTGACTGCTAGCTTCGTTGAGAAATCCACCTGATGAAGTTCTAAATGCAGTGCAGGGCAGCTCCCTGGATTATCCCACCAGTCTCGGATACGTAGCAATCCAACACGCTGGTAAAATTCGCCATGACTCTTCAACAACATCACCCCCAGTTCGGAATGGCCAGGCTTCCGGGATATAATGAGTCCAAGCAGGCCATCTGTAATTGAGTCTTCGAGAGCAATCTCCTCGTCCAAGTAGACGAAGGAAAGTTGGTTAAGCTTAGCAGTAAGTGGCAGGACGGCGTGAAGTCCACATCGTCGTGGAAGCCGGAACGGTTTCGGGCGATACTGCATATACACAAGTGTACCCTTTGATATCTGTTGCTTGCTCCAGCTAAGATTTTCGAATGAGAACAGTTCGACAGCCAGTCCGTGGAAGGAGAGATACTTGCCATTCCCCAGTTCAGGCTGTTGATAAGAAATTGGGTCAAGCGCCAGAAAATCATGAATATCTACCGGGTGTCTGGTCTTGCTGATCTCAATGTGAATGAAACCTCGTAGAACGTCCGTATTAAATCTTGGGACTTGAACTGGCCCATCCCATGCTATCCAAGACCAACTTGGAAAGTTGGGCCGCCGCTTGCTTGGAGATTGATGATACCATATCAGAGTAACCCTGACGGCGTAAGAGGGTATTTTCCAGAGCAATAGGCCCCATAGGTGGCTAATTGGCTCCCTTGGCTCTTCAAGGGAATGGAGGATACCGTGAAATGCGCTGAACGCATCAGAGTCATAAGATAGCTGTCGCATACTATACTCCTCAATATGCTTACTAGCTGCGAGCCACTTCTGTACATGAACTTTTCCAACCAGGCTAGCGGCTGCGGGAATGATGCCTAGGAACGGTTTGTTTAGTAGGCAGCCCGTGAGTTGCATGGGCTGCTTGACAGACTCAGCACAGCACATCTGATTACACAAGTACGTTACTTGCTGGTCGGTAAATAACAACCTTCGTGGTGACAGGAAGCCCTCCTGATAAGTCCAGCCTCGAGTCGCCCATTTCGAGGATTTGACGGCATGTGAGCTGTGAGGGAAAACCTGTATCAGAGAGATGTCTTTGACCTGATGCTTACTCTGTAAATCGCGGGGCTTCGGGCCAACTCCTGGAAGGCCATACTCGGCATCTGATGCTGCAGCAGCTATCAACGTGATTTGAGCATTGGCATAGATCCCATTCATTTTGTCAATTTGCTCATGTTTCTCATTTGGATCACTTTGATTTATGCACTGTCGTTCGCATCAGTCAAGCACTACCTAGATTATATTGTCTGGCGAGGGAAACATACAGATCTATCCACCCAAAGATAATGAAACCCCAATGCAATTGTCGCAGAAATGCTATCTTGTACGGTCTTCGGAGCCAGGGATAATGTTACACCATCATGTTGTGATTGAAAGATTCGAGGTTGAAGAGACACTCGTTCCCCAAACGTAGGACAAGGCGACATAATGACACTTGGGGTGAGCAATCTCCACACGCTTCGTGAGACAGTTGATGACTCGCAGGCCATTGAAAGTAATCACCTTGGGTGAACAAGTTTTGCGATGACATTGAGAGCAACGTGTGCGCCATTCTTTGACAAGGTTGAAGTTGGCCTTCCCTGATTCTAATTCTCGGGGCCCGACATCGAAATTCTGACAAGCGGAATGCAGAACGCTCAAAAAGCCGCCCTCCGAAGACTTTATCCATCGTTTATTTGGTGGCGCAACGACGAGGAGAGTAGTGTCGATAAAGGACAGGTCATTGAGTGTCTTAACTGTAGTCCAGGCTAAGGCTTTTCTGGCAGATAAAGCCACCAGATAACAGTTTGTGCCATCCAGTGACGGTGGCTTGATCGTTGCCAGAATTTGGCAGAATTTGCATGCGGATTGCCGAAGGTTATCATGCGATTCGGAGAGTTTGAATACTACTTTGCCATCCTCATCGGGTATTTCCTGCGCCACGGATGGCCAGGGGACGCTGCTGCACCGGTCACAGATGGGGGAATCTGATTTGTTGGCTTTAGCCCTTTTCCCTCCACTTTCCAACTCGTTGAGCGAGTCCGCGCGTTTTCTGAACTGGCTCATAGGTTCTGGTAGATCAGGGTGAGTCTCGGCTCTGAACTCTAGGATCAATATGAGAGAAGCGGAAGCATATACTGCCCGACATACGCTACTTATCAGCGCGCATACGGAGGATATTGACGTGAAAGGAGGAGTGGCAGTGCATGCAAGGACGTTTTCACTGCGTGTTTATTGGCCGACCTGGTATGGTTCTCACATGAGGCGTGGCGCCTTCTCTCCAGTTCTCTCGTACTGCCGACCCCAGAGGAAGTCATTACCAAAGCAATACCAAAATCTGACGCGGTAGATAAATATGGATCCGGCCGTATCTTATAACCATGACCAAGGAAGGTATTCAGCTTGGCCATGGTAATCTTGGAAAAGGGTCGTCTTTATCGTATCCCACTAGACGCTATTGGTTTCTCATCTAACGATTGTGAATGCATAATCACTTATAGTGGTTCCATTATTATGATGTTGTCACTCATCTACTATGACGAGTCTATATTTCTTAGCTCAAATCGGTGTTAACCGAAGCGTTGGATAGAGGGACCTTGATCCATCGTGAACTTATATCGTTTTTCACAGTGACCTCGTTCGTGTTTGGGTTGAAATTTGCTCTGGAACTTGTAGCTTGCTGGCGATTTCTCAAGGTACAAGTCAAGGAGGTGAAATTCGAGACGAATGGGGGGCATCGGATTCTGCTAACACAGAATTTTTGTGGCATGGAAAAGTGGGCGAATCACTTAGTACCCGCTGTGAAACCAAGAAGTAGAAGATGGGAGTTTGCGTGCTCCTTCTTCCAAAGCGGCCAGTTGAGGGAACATCTGGGCTGTTCGACGGCTGGGGGACGAATAAGACGTCAGAGACTTTGCCCTCGTCGTGCTTCAGAAGCGAAGCGTCGAGAGCCTGACGGCGGTGGTGATGTTCAGGGCCGCCCAATTCCGCGACATCTGTGAGTAATGCCGTTCCAGGGACATGCTCATGAGTGTCTTCCAAGACTCCGTGACCCAGTTTGGCTTGGTTCTTGCTGTGAATCTTGGGGCAAAGTAGGTTCAAAACAACAGGTGAATAAACTCCACCATGGGGAAAGCTCTGCATTTATCAAGTTTGCAGGCATGCCCGCACTTCAAACGCCCCACTTGGCTAGAACATTCCAGGTGAAACAACCCTCACGTTCGCTGTTGAAATTTGGGAAGCATCTTCATTTGACAGGAGTTTCCGATGATACGGCTAGGGAGTTGTTGTACAAAAATTTGGATCAGTCAATCTCCATATTTCCCCGCAAGCTTGGGGTCGATCGCGCTTTTGGCTATATTCTACCGATGTACTTTCGGGGAGGACAATCAAACAGAAATGCGGACATAGAAAGCCCCGGTGGCAACCTGGTTTCTAAATCTTCCAACTACACCGAATCAAAGATATAAAAGACTTTAGCAATAAACTCTGAAGCAATAAGCATGATTGATAATAGATAGTGCGGTGCGAGCATTGGTATTTAATCCGCCGTTCATTCTATTTCAAGCAGCTGATTGAGTTTTATAGAGAGCGAGGACTTAAAGTACTAGAAGAAACCACACGAGACACTCAGGCTTCACACGCTACACCACGCACTTCGCGCAGCAAAAAGTTACGCGAGAAGATGTAAGAAAGAGCAGTTTCAGCAAAAGGCTCTTCTAATGGTATTACGAGAACATCGGTGCCATGTTAACCGGAATTCTAAGTAGCACTTGAGAATCAGGAAGACCACACTTAAGCACTCCGTGTCAGGAAAGATAAAAAGTACAAACGTGAAAAGTACTTATAGGTTCCTGGAGAAAGGGATATCATTCTACTTTGTGTAGTGACATGAGTCCAGCCACACCCATCACCCGATACTCAGGACACTAGGGTCATATGGGAAAGTTGAAATGGTTGTAAATAATACAATAACATCAGGACTCAAGTTACTGGTGTTCCGGCACGAAAACCACTTTCTGGACCTGCATCTTGTTAAAGATATCATAACCTTCGACCGCCTCACTCAAAGGCATGAACTTGTCAGTCATGAAGCTAGTCCTGGTTAGATGGGAGCGATAGTGATATGGAGTGGACTCACTCTAGCAAGTGCTGCTTTTTCTTCAACATCTCAAGTGCCTCCGGGAAGATACCTTAGAGGACGTCAGTATAAGCATCATTAATGTCAGGGAACTTACTTCTGACTGGGCATCGACCCATCTGGATCCTCAAGTTCTTTCCATAAGCTTGATTACCCGTCCAAGGGATCTCCTCGTTGTGAACTCCGAAACTGCTAATATTTCCCCAAGGACGCATAAGGTCAAATCCAGTCTTCAGTGCATCAGCATGACCGACACCTTCAATGATACAATCAGCCCCTCTACCATTCGTGAGTTTCTTCACTCTTGCTTCCAGGCCTGGAAATCGTTAGCTGAGCTCTAACCAAGGACGATAACTTACCAGCTCTGTCTTTCTGGTCATTCCATGGTTCAGCGCCAAGTTTCTTTGCAAGAGCCAACCGACTCTCGACTCTGTCAACTGCGATCACTACCTTTGGCTTATATTCCAGGGCATTGATCAAAGCACATAGTCCGACGGGTCCACAGCCAATGAGCACAACCACGCTTTGGCTAATTACCTCCTCATCAAATCCTCGGAATGCGTTTGCAGCAGCAAAATATCCAGTCGGGAAGATGTCTGCCATTAAAACGAGCTTCTTCTCATCGATGCCTTCTGGAGCTTTGACTGCTGTGGCATCGGCCAAGGGTACGCGCATGAACTCGGCTTGGCCACCGTCCAGGAGGGGGCATCCGAAAAGTAGGCCCTTCTCACACCTGGAGGAAAAGCCGCGCTTGCAGTAAAAGCATTCTCCGCAGGAAACAGTGAAAGGCATCACCACTGTATCACCCTTCTTGTGGTTCTTGACAGCAGAGCCAATTTCGACAACTTCGCCAGTCGTCTCGTGACCCTGTAGAGTCAGGAGTGTTAGCAATGAGGTCAAGCAGAGGCTGGGCGCAGACGGACCATAATGAAATCAGTCTTGCTTGGTTGGTGTCCTCTGAATACATGCAGTTCACTTGTCCAATTATCAGCAGCTGCGACGAAAACCTTCCATGTGCACATTCTTACCTGCCACACAACGCTGAATACTTTACTTTGATGATCACGTCCGTGGGGTCGACAATTTTGGGGATGGGACGATCCTCAAGCTTCACCTCTAACTTCCCCTTGAAAACCACCGCCTTCATCGTAGTCTTTGACATGGTGTTGTTCGGTTTATTCGGGATCGCGAGTTCGAAATTGCTCTAGTAGAGATTGATGTACTTTGGTTGGATTAGCAGGAAGGTGATGCTTCATTGATGAAGTGATTCCGAAGGAGAAAAATTCCGAGGTGGTACGTCAAAGCTACCTAAGCGAAGGGGCCGAGAGATGCGGGGTTGTCGTGAGTCGTGATGCCGAAGAGGGGTCGTTGACGCGTTGTGCGAACTCGCCCTCTCGCCTGGCTAGTATATTAGTTCAAGACGCCATCCGCAAACTAAACTAGCCTCGAGCTGGCCGGTCATGATTTAAAGCCGGCGAACTGCGAACTACTCCCGAAGTCGCCCTTGTTGATGGGTTATACCCGACACTTCGGTTATTGTTCTCCCTAACGGGAATTTGATGCTGCCATAGGCCCATCACCAGCATTGGCAATTTGGCGCGAAGTGCGAGTCGGAGATACCACGGACTTGAGCCCAAGAAGTGCCCAAGGCTGAGCGGAACCATCTCCTGCTATCTCCCGCCGTCTCCTGCCAGCACCCCAGAGGAGTGACGGACTACAAATAAGGAGCAGCTGGTCGAATGGATTGTTGTGGTGCGGGGATATGGAGCTTAGGTTAGAACGTCACTTGGCCTTTGGGGCCCCTAGGCAAATGGAATTTGCTAAGTATTACGGGGCTCTTCGATTGCCGGCCCAGTGGGGCCAGAAGGGAACTGTACTTTTATTGCATTGTTCCCCCTCATTCATCTGTCCTCAAATTATTTTATTTCTTTCATAAACCACGGAATCAGAAGAAAAGCGGAGACTCGTAAACATGTCTGCAATGCAAAAAGCTCTTGATGCTGGGGCCGTCCCAAGCCACATCAGCAATGTGTGTCCTGAAGGTACCAAAGCCTATCTTTTGGAAGTGGGCTGGCTGGAGTGTGACGAAGGTTTCGTCGTCAGAGGTGGAAACACTTCTCTGAAGAGTACCGAAAATGAGCCATTCGTCAACAAGCGTCGAGAGATGCCAATGTACTGCGTTCTCATCGATCATCCAAAAGAAGGTTGCATTCTCTGGGAGACAGGATGTGGAGTTGACTATCCAGAAATCTGGGGACCCCAGGTTTGTGATGTCTTTACACGAGTTCGGTATGAGCCAAGACACGAGTTGAAGGCTGCCATTGAGGCGACGGGACACAAACTCGAGGACGTGAAGAAGATGTGAGCTCCCCAAAACCCATATCTTCGCACTCTAATCTTTGCAATCAGTATCCTTGGACACATGCACTTGGATCACGCCGGTGGATTGGATCAATTCTTGGACCGGAAAGACATCGAGATCTGGGTACACGACAAGGAGTTGCGTTCCGCCTTCTGGTCTGTTGCAACAGGCGCAGATGTTGGTGTGTACCTGAAGCATTACATGGATGTAAGCGTCTGGGAGCACAACGCTGGTCTGCTCAGCCGACTGACGCGAAATTCTAGCTTGATCTGAACTGGAAAACCTTCGACGAAAGAACGATGGACTTCTGCCAGGGAATCACACTCCATCACTTACCTGGCCACACAGATGGCCTTGTCGGTATGCAAATCAATCTTCAGAACAGTGGAACGTTTTTCTTTATCAGCGACCACTGCCACGTCATTGAGAATGTAAGTTACTCTTGCTTAAAGAGATGAAAACATAACTGATCTGCGTGTAGTGGCGTGATGGAGTTCCCCAGGGATGGCTGGCACGGTAAGCCTCTCACGCAACAAACATGCCGAAGTTGCCGAGCTAACAGAGCACAACAGTGATCACCCAGCCTGGTTCCAAAGCACTCAGAGATTGAAACGATTGGAAGCCACGACGAAGGGAAGGATCATTCCAGGTCATGATAAGGAGACTTTCCTCCAACTTCAGAGTGAGATCAAGGACTACTTGAGCTGAGCGTCCCTCAACGTATCCCAGAAGGTCGACAAAAATAGGGGAGGCTTTGACAATCAAGATTGCCAAACGATTGAACTGAAAATTGTGGGTTCTAGAAGATCTAAGTTTAATTCAGCTTGAAGGAAATTTGAATGGCAATGTGACAATTTTCCTCTGCTACACTCACTACTAGAATGGCCCTGATCAGATCTGTGCACCCAGGCTTGCTTCCCTCTCACATCTGTTTCCAAAGATGTCCACCCAAAGATCTTCGTTCTGAATGTCCAACGGGAATTGTGGCCATCCACAGCCTATTCCCGATGCCCCTCTTCCGACGGCTCCAAGTTACCCCGCGTGCGGGGATCTATAGAAATCCCAAAAGTAGTAGGAGCGACGTTGTGTGGGGCAAACACCAGTATCTCAAGTTTAGGCAGCAGGTATCATCTTAACCAGCTTCAAAAACACCACGAATTGGCTGAGAAATTCGAAAATATGGCACCAAAATCCCTCTCAGATCTCAAACGCAAAGACTTATTTCAGACGAAGGGATACATCAACTCAGAATGGGTACAAGCAAAATCAGGCAAGACTTTCGAAGTCATCGACCCAGCGACGCTAGAAAAGATCGCCACTGTTCCCGAAATGGGAGCGGAGGACACTGCAATCGCAGTTGAAGCAGCATACGAGGCTTTCCAATCGTTTAAGAAAACCACAGCCCGTCAGAGAGCACGCATGCTCAGGAAATGGAGCGACCTTTGCCTGGAACATATCGATGATCTAGCTTTGATTCTGACATCAGAGAATGGAAAAACTTTAACGGAGGCGAAAGGGGAGGTCACATATGCAGCCTCTTTCCTTGAGTGGTTTGCTGGAGAGGCTGAGAGAACACATGGTGAAGTGGTTCCAGTGGCCAACCAGAATCAACGGATCTTGACGTTCAAGCAACCCGTTGGAGTCGCGGCGTGTTTGGCACCATGGAACTTCCCAATCGCCATGATTACACGCAAAGCAGGAGCTGCATTGGCGGCAGGATGCACAACGGTGTGGAAGCCAGCAGGAGAAACACCACTCAGCTGTCTAGCCCAGGCAGTATTGGCACAAGAGGCTGGTTTCCCCAAAGGCGCAATCAACGTAGTGACAACCTTGAATCTAGTGGCGGAAGTCGGGAAAGAGCTTTGCACAAACAAACTAATCAAGAAACTCAGCTTCACTGGATCAACTCGGGTCGGCAAACTCTTGGCCGAGCAATGTGCGGGGAGCTTGAAGAAGCTGAGCCTTGAACTCGGCGGGAACAGCCCATTCATTGTGTTCGACGATGCAAAGATCGAGACTGCTGTTGAGGCGTGTGTGCTAGCAAAGCTGAGGAACTCCGGACAGACCTGTGTCACCGCGAATCGAATAATGGTCCAGAAGGGTATATACAACAAGTTTGCTGACGCCCTCACGGCGAAGGTCAAGGAGCTGAAGGTCGGCAAAGGAACCGAGGAGGGGGTGTTTATTGGACCGTTGACACATGAAAGAGCTGTAGAGAAGGCGATGGCCCACATCAATGGTGAGTTCCAACTGCTTGTTCCAACCAGCATGGAACAATCATCAAGCATATTCTTTCCACATGCCACACCATTCTGACATTACATAGACGCAAAGAAACACGGCGGGCAAGTGATCCTCGGTGGTGCCCCGATGGACGGTATGGGTGGCTATTTCCTCCAGCCCACCATCATCAAGAACATGAGTTCCAAGATGTTGACCACACGCGAGGAGACCTTCGCACCTGTTGTAGCATTGTATGAATTCGATACGGAGGAAGATGCAATAAACATGGCAAATGACTGCGAGGTCGGGCTCGGAGCCTTCATCGTCACAGAAAGCATTCCGCGCTCGTGGAGAGTGACAGAAGCACTTGAAGTAGGTATGGTAGGCGTGAACTTGGGACTTCTCAGCGCGTGCGAGAGTCCGTTCGGAGGGGTCAAGGAGAGCGGATATGGTAGAGAGGGAGGTCGGCAGGGGATTCAAGAGTATTTGACGGTGAAATCTATGTTAATTAATGTGGCAAATTAGCAGCTGTACAGCGCAGTTCTTAGTCCTCACCACTACAATAGCTACCATACAGCGCATGGAAAGGTGCATGGGATACAAATTCAGTGAGTTTGAATTCTGCAGTTCGATTCCACCTGTAGAACTCAAGTTGTGGCCGTTGTGGCCGTTCTGGCTGCGAAAGGTACAGCAACGATCAGGCATCGGGGACACGGTGTGGGGCTGGCACTAGGGAAAGAAGCCGATCAATTGCCGACTAGGGTATAAATCAGCCTCAAAATCTCTCCCATGAGAATGCATGTTTACAATGTAGCACAGAAAGATTTCGGAAGATAAACGCGCTTGTTCACTAATTTTGTGGCAAGGTGCTGCTGAGTCACCGTGAAAGCCACCAACTCCACTGATTCATTGCTCCTGACGACTTCTCCATGAGCTCTTCGGCTCCTCCTTTTCCAATTCATTCTCACATCGCACCGGACCTTAGCTAGAGGACTTTCACTCCCAACTGGCGCACGTATCATCAGCACGTAGTTTTATGATGATAAGATTGCCTGCACAAGATACTAAGTCCGTTTCTCTCATCTTGTCTTGGGTAGCTTCTTCATCGAGCCATATATTGCTGGCACGACGTTGCAATACAAGTCGATCAAGTGCAAGGTTACATATTTATTGCGCAGTGAGATGCGAAGCTGCCGTTTTAAGCCCTCGTTCTGATGGCTATTTTCGGCGATGCGTGACATGCAGTTTGCTTGATGCATCCGCATTCTCCATTAGAACTCCTCCCCGCAATTTCACGCCTTTACGCGATCACAAAGTGTCGAATCGAAAGCGAAGAAGGAAAAAGATAATCGCGAATTCCTAGTTGAACTGTTTACTGAAACTCCATAGAGTTAAAGATGTAAGGAAGATAGCTTTAAATTGAGACCTCAACTAGCATTTCCACCTCCGTTGCGGGACCCCACCAGACCTCGTGCGACTATAGGTTGATCCGTGAAGTTGCCCGTTGACCCAATTGGCGTCATTGCCAAGTTATAATTCACAGGTGAGAAACCACCCGCGGCGTATCCGAGGTAGCGTATATAGATATGGGGGTTGGCGTTGATAAAAGTGAGTGTGTTGCAGAGATCCGTCAAGCACTAATGCGTATGAATAATGCTTCAGAAGAGAATTGGAGAAGTTCTTTTCGAAGCTGTGTTGCACCGGCAGTCTCAGTCAAGAGGCCACCCTATTGTTCGCTTTCAAGAACGCCGTAAGTGGCAGGAAAGCGTCCGTGATATGATTAGAAGTAACTACAAATGAGTTCGACTGTTATCAGAATCAAGGTACTTGTGGACATCGAAGATTAAAGTAGTGTTTGAACCGTCAAGATTGTAGAAGTTTCAGTTAAACAATTGCTGACGAAGGTTTGTACTGTGCTCTGAACTACTATCAGAAAATATACAAAAAAAAACTCATCCAGACTACCCACCGTAACATCAGCGCTAAAATCGAAACCTACAACATTGACACCCTGAATTCTGCATCATTATAAATACTCCAAGCCTTCCAAGAGACCATCTCAGCCAACAATCAGAGGAGATGCGGCGAAAACCAAAGGATACCAGAAAGAAATGTAAGAAGCAACATTGTTCACAAGCAACGTAAAGGACAGTGAAATAGTTGGAGAATTTAGCTCAATCCATAGGACAAAAAGTGTACACTTGTATTCAGACACTCTTGAAAAGAATATTTGGTCATGAGGGGAGTAAGAGCTTATATTTACGTCTTGTTCTTACGAGGATCTGCGTTAAACAGTGCTTGACCTACTGTACCGTGGAGGCGAATCGAGCCAGGCCAATATAAACTCGTGTCCTAAGGAATCGTGTGATTTTTCGGCGAGATAGGATGCCTGGTCATTGAAATGCCCCTCCTATCAGGGCGCTCGCCAAAAAGACTATTCATGCGCGAAAGAAGTTGGCGGATATGAAAGAAGTCTGGAGACTCCTAGAGCTTCAGGTTCACTTCTACCCGGTTTTGCCAATCCACAGTACTGTAACGCCACTCCCGGCCCTCAGATCCTCGGAAGCACAGCCTTATGAAAGTCAACCAGAAGTATTTTACTATGGATTCCATCTCCTCCAAGCTAATACCTCGGATGAGAACAATATCGAGTCCTGGTATTAATCAGATAATAAGAAAATGACGACAATGGTCTTCCGACCCCAGCCAAACCAACAGAGTCAACAAACGCCGGAGTAGAGATGACCGAGACGTGAAAGGTAACTTTCCCTCTCGCCGTGAAAGATCAAACGTTTCGCAAGATAATTAATCTACTTGACGTGGACGTCCCTCGAGCATCAACCCGGAAAATGATAGAGACAATGAGAGTGAATGTAAAGAGATCAAGAGTGTAGTTTGGAGCAGTAACAGGAAAGAAATTTGGGTTGAAATTGGCTAGTTGGAGTCGACAAGACAATGTCCTCGCTGCACAATTATCCCTTGTAATTGCAGGATGAATGTTCGCAGTATATGACAGATACAGCAAGTTCTGGCTATGTATCTTCCTAGCCTGCATGGGGCTACCCTGGGGACAGTACTTCATCGAACTGTGTCTGCAACGCGTTATACGGCCTTTCGAATCACTCCACTCGAGGCTCGTCCACATGGACGAAGCACGAGCTTGCGTATTTGATCTGGAGATATCTTCAATTCCATGGGTGGACGGTGTTTCGCCCGGACCTAACAGGGGAACATGCCGCAGGTCAAATGAGACTTGCTGTCGTCGTGCCCCAAGTCCACTTGACGCCTTCTGGAGCTTATATACATTATTTGAGTGGAAGCTTACATTGGAAGGAATAAAGATCGCAAGTTAGTGCTAGCAGTAGACGGTTCTTGTGTTCATCAGCTTTCAAACCAGATGTAAGTTGACTGACTTCGATTGCAGGTTCGAGAGGTGCCTTTCCTGATCACCAATTCCGATGTGAGCTACGAGTCAGGAATACATGGTGAACGATTCCCATCTTTCCCATGGTTTGTACATCACACCTTCCGCTGGATGTATATACCCCAACTCAAGGGAACTTGGAGGTTCGCTAGTTGCGACGACTTTGGCACGCCGAGGGAGCTCCAATTTGGTTGAATTCGTTGTCAAGCTGTGTACTGAGGTTTGCAGGGCGTTAACTCTGCTCTTTGCCGTTTTGTACAAGTTGATGTTGAACGAGATATTTTTGAAGTTTTCCTCCTCGTGATTTCAATTTCCCTCTGCGCTTCAATTCCTCCTTCTCGTCAGCTGCTGCAGCTCCCCGCCAAGGCCCTACTCGGGCCCCCCGAGGACCGCCAGAATGCTGAGTCCAGACCAGCCCTCACATCCCCGCCAAGTCCCAATAACAAACCCAATTAACCGCCACGAAATCTGCTTTCCCTCGTTTTCAGATAAGGTTACATGCGTACGCGTCCCCATTGTGCAGAAAAGAAAGACATGCTCTCGCATCCGAGTTCATCATCCAGGCTACCAGCCAGGCGGCTCTTGGCGTACATCACGGCTCGGCAATCGCTGCAATGACGTAGCGTTGCTGGACCCCACTTCATGCGAGGCGGGGAGCTAGAGCAAGACATCTCAGCTTGACTGGGTATAGGGTGAAGGGGGAGGTCAAGCATCAGCCGGATATGTTTCCTTAGTAGCTCGCAAGAAGGGCAGTGTAGAGCTAGTGGAGGGGTATAAAGTGCTGTGAAGACCCTGAATCCTCATCGACCTTCCTCCCCCCTCCATCTGCCCAAAACACAATCCAGAATCTTTCCAAATCAGAAACATAAGCAGCAATGGATTTCCTCAAGAAGGCCCAGGGCATGATGGGAGAGAACAGCGGTAACAACCAGGCTGCACAGCAGGGAGGCGCCACTGGCGAGCAAGCTCCAATGGGCGGACAAGGCCAAATGGGCGCCCAGGGTCAAGCAATGGGTAACAACCAGAACGAAGACTATTGTGATAAGGGTTCGTCCCCATCTCCCCTAAACCCCCTTTATGCTTTCAGAGACAAGGGATTTGCTGACGCGGAGAGAACAGGACTCGACTTCATCGAGAAGAAGACCGGCCACTCCATGGGACGGGACACAAATGAGAAGATCACGGATGGTGCACGAGGGCTGTTTGAGAAGGCTACTGGGTAAGCAATGTTTACCTTTCTGGTGCACGGGGGAGGAAAGATTGGGCCAACCTAATACGAAATGTGTTGCGTAGCAAGAAAGTCGATGCCAAGTACTCGAACTAGGACTAACGATGATGGAATGTAGGAAAAAGGTTGATCCTAAATGGTCGAACTAGACCTGATCTCATGTGTTTTAAGGAACTCTGGGCTGGATGAATAGAGATGAATGAAATAAATTTCTCCAAACTCTTTCTGCTCAACTTCATAAGTACCCCGGAGACTTTGCAATTATGTCGGTAAGATTGTGAAATAAGCTTCAACGAAGCTGGTATATGTTTGTAATTCACGCAAGAAGTGAATATGCCACAATGCGACGCACGACGCTCCAGAAAATGTACCGCCACCCAACCGGACGATCCAGGCTCGTATCTACAGCTTCAATAAACCTGTCCTGTGCCCGAACGCCGTATATGCAAATCCAAACTGATATGACCCCTTCCTGTATGCACAAACCCTAACCTCCCCATTTCGTATCATATATATTATCGTCTCCTCGATGCTCGTTATATTCCTTCGATTCTGTTCTCGTCAAATGCTGAAAATTGCATGCCCTATGAGTCCTCTGCATAGACCTGGTAGGCCATAATCATCATCCACAGTAAGAATACGCATCCGACCAGCTCGAATGCCCATGCTGCTTGCCAGCTTTGACCTGCCATCTTGTTAGCCCCCTCTCCTCAGAAACAAAACACGCCATAACAACGTCGGTAAAAAGTACTCACAAATACTATGCTGCTCCAACCAGGCCAATGCATTCGTATTCGGCCCCGAGCTCTGACCGCTCGTCACATAAAGATTGCAATTCCCATTCACGCTGCCCGTTGGTCCCCAGAGTTCAATGGAGATGACGATCAGTCCTACCATCCATAGCACGAATAAAATAAAGGAGCCCATTACCACTATGCCGGGTAGTAGCTGCCGTTGGGATATCAGGTATAACATGCCGAGGATGAAGAGGATTGTGAGCGCGGAGACGGTGATCCAGTAGGGGAAGTACCTGCACAATATCGATTAGCAGGTGGAGAAAAAAATAAGCCGGACAACACAAACCATGGTATGCCGACTTGCAGCTGCTGCTGCACCGTTATGAAACTGCTAAATACGCCCAAGATTGTCGCGCTGCCCACTAACATAATAAGCAGCCAGAAATTGAGCTGCATCGCCGGCCAGTGGTACTTGGTGCGCACTTGGCGCACGATCACCGTGTCCGTCATCGTCGAGTCTGAAGATGCCATCTTGTTTCTGTCCTCCGGAACCTCCTATTATACTTCTCGGGAAGGACGGGTTCTGCGTTGCGCCGTCGCGGGTTCGTCCGTCGAGTCGCGCAAGTCTCTTGTCCTATCCAGTCCGTGTTTATGTTTCTTCCGCGTGATCTTCTTCCTCTCGTCGAATCTCAGCGTCGTGTGGTGCAGAGTATGCAGTACGGATAGCTGCTTCGCTGTACCCCTTCTCCCGACCTGTGTTGTGTTGACCGAGTCTTTGTAGTGGCGGTACGTCTCTCGGGACCCTTATATACTGATGCCCTGACAAGAAACTACCCTCAATTGTATGCGCATGCAATCCCAACTTTCCACGTTGGTGACCTGATCTCCTCTTCACCGTTTGTTCGACTTAGATTGCGCTGGCAGTTCGTTGGAGGGATCCACGTCGCGACTCGGGGAAGATAACGATTGGCTTGCCGAGGCGGTGGCACGACGCTGGGCTCTGGACTCGGTACAATGTGAAGACTCGAATTTGGGATTCGGATGAATCTTCTGTAATGGCAGAGCTGGTTCAATGAAGAGCGAGCGACGATTATGGCAAACAAGGAGGAAGGAATTTTGCAGGTGCAAGTAAGTGATGGATGGGGTGTTGGTGGGAGGGGATCGGGCACCAGGAGCGTAGTGACGCACGAAACTTGGAACAATTTCATC
>Ga0302325_10011224_pt1 | contig 19319 bp, 21 predicted proteins | sample Palsa_T0_2_FD_201948 | JGI IMG/M metagenome (GOLD analysis project Ga0302325, IMG submission 201948) | Peat permafrost microbial communities from Stordalen Mire near Abisko, Sweden - Palsa_T0_2 | ecosystem: Environmental > Terrestrial > Soil > Palsa > Peat permafrost | place: Sweden: Abisko...
CATGTGAATGTTGAAGGCGATCGGGCCTATGCCGTGGCGGCCGTGGCCTACACCTATACGGAAGGCGGCAAAGCGCGCAAAGAAAACGGCACGGAAACCTTCACGCTGGAGAAGCAGGCGGGCGGCTGGCGCATCGCGTCGTTCGCGTGGGCGAGCAAGGCCGGCGTCGATCAGGGCGCGGATGCGACCGCGGTCATAGACGCGGTTCACACGTTTACATCCATGGCAACGCCGCCCTCACCCCCGCCTAGCGCAATCGTCGACGAGTTCGCGCCCTATCACTGGACGGGTGCGAGCGCGAATGCGGACTGGTTCGCGGGACTGCAGAAGAGCATGGCACAGGAACATTCGACCGGTATCGCGCTCAAGCTCGCGGCACCCGATCAGCTCAGCGTCAACGGCGACAACGCCTATGCCGCGTTCCCCACGATCATCACCAGCAAGGTGCACGGCAAGGCGATGGCAGAGCACGGCGAATTCGCTTTCGCGCTCGATAAATCCGCCGGTGCCTGGCACATCACATCCTGGGCCTGGGCGACGAAGTAAAGACATCACCCGCCCTTTGAGGGCGGGTGGAATTACGTTCAATCCGCCCGTAGCGGGATCATCACCAGCCGGTTGACGATCGCGCCCATCGCGGGCGCATCGAAGCGGCCGTGATCGAGCCACCAAGCGAGCAGCCCGACCGTCGCGGTGACGGCGTGCAGCATCATCAGATCGGCCGGCAATTCGGCCGGCTTCGGGAGGTTGAGCGCCGCCGTGCGGATTGCGGCGCGCTGGATCAGCTCGCGGCGGATATTCGCTTCGGCGCCGCCCGCCAGGAGCGCCCGGCAGATCGTGTGGCGCTTCTGTACGAAGCGGCACAGCTCGATCGACGCCGCGAGCGTATCTTCCGCCAGGAGCGCGGGCATCATCTGCCCGATCAACTCATCAATCAGCACGTCGGCCACATCGGCGAGCAACGCTTCCTTGTCCGGATAGTGACGGAAAAAGGTGGCGTAGCCGATGCCGGCGCGCTCGGCGATTTCGCTGATCGTCAGATCGGCGAAATTCTTTTCCCCGGCAAGCGCCAGCACCGCTTCGGACAATGCGGCGCGCGTTTTCGCGATACGGGCATCAGGCATTTCGAATCCCCGTCCGGAATGGCGCTTGATCGCCAAGCCGGCGTCTGATAGTTATGATCCAATATAGATCATAACTCGGTGTCCCATGGTCGACTCCCACTTCGCGCCCAAGGCGACAACCTGCCCATACCACCAAGGCAGGGATGAGCGGAAATCGGCGCTCCCGCCGGCGGCCGAGGCGGGTGCGATTGTCGTGCAAAGTTTCGGCCTGGCGCGCCAGATTCTGCGCAGCGACGGCGTGCGGCAGGCCGGCTTCCGGGCCGACATGCTCGAGCGCTTCGGCAAACGGGAGCACGCGCCCGTGCTCTATCAGGCGGGCGAGGCGCACCAGAAGCAGCGCAGCGCCATCGCGCGATTCTTCACGCCCAAGATCGTCAGCGGGCGTTATCGCGCATTGATGGAGCGGCTGAGCGATCGCCTCGTCGAACGCCTGCGGACGGCCGGGCGCACGCGCCTGGACCAGATGAGTCTCGAAATCGCCGTCGCGGTCGCCGCCGAGATCGTGGGGTTGACCGAGAGCCGGCTTCCCCGCATGGCGCGCCGGTTGAATCGTTTCTTCACCGCGACCGGGCAACACCGAAATCCGCTCGTCGCGTTCGGCGTGTTCGTTCTCAGCCAGTATTGCGTGCTGCAGTTCTATTTTTGGGACGTGCGCCCCGCGATTCGGGCGCGCAGGAGAAGCCCGCGCGAGGACGTGATTTCCCACCTGATCGCGCGCGGCCGGTCGCATCGCGAGATTCTCACCGAATGTCTCATGTATGGCGCGGCGGGCATGGCGACGACGCGCGAGTTCATCGTGATGGCGGCCTGGCATCTGTTCGAGCGCAATGAATTGAAAGCGCGATTTCTTGGCGGCGACGAGCCCGAACGCATCGCAATTCTGGAAGAGATATTGCGGCTGGAACCCGTGGTCGGCGCGCTTTATCGCCGTGCCGATCACGACCTCGCGCTCGAAGACGCGGGCGAGACATTCCACATTCCCGCGGGAAGCCTGCTCGCCCTCGATGTGCGCGGGGCGAATGCCGATTCGATCGCCGGCGACTGCCCGCATCAGCTCGATCCCGATCGGGCGCGCGCGGGCGTCCCGGCCAGCCTGATCAGCTTCGGTGACGGTCCGCATCGCTGCCCTGGTGCCACGATCGCGCTGCAGGAGGCCGCGATCTTTCTCGATCGGCTGTTTCGCGTGCCCGGCATCAGTCTCGAGAATGTGCCGGCGTTGACCTGGAATCCGACGATCGCCGGTTACGAGCTGCGCGGCGCGATCGTCACGGCGGACTGAAACAACATCAACCCGACGACCGCGCTCCAGCCGAACCATGCGGCGAAGAGTGCGCGTTGCGCGATGCCATAGACCGGACGCACATAGGCCCAGACCTCGCTCTGCCGGAACATGGCACTCATGTTGAGGCCGAGCGCGATCCAGATCAGCACAAACATAATCCAGGAGAACAGGACGAGCGCTTTCGCGCGCGGGTCGCGCCGCCATGTGAGCGCAAGAACCAGCGGCGCCTGATAGCCGATCAGTTCCGACAGGCCGAACAAATTGTGCAGCGGATGGGGAAACGCGAAGATGGCAATGCCTGCGCAAGGCACCGCCATGAATCCGATCAGATAGGCCGCAAGTGCGGAGCGACCGGCCCCGATCGATACGGCGCGAACGCCCGACGCGAACACCAGCAGGCAGGCCGCGACGCAACAAAGCATGATCGCGAAGGGCACGCGGGCCGGCGAATCCAGTTCGCCGATTTCGCTGACCGTCTGATGGACGTGGCTGTAGCCGGGAACCATGAGGGCCAGGCCCGCAATGCCGAGCACAAGAATCGCTGCACCCAACGGCCCGAACAGCAGGCGGTAATTGCGTTTCATGCGGACCCCCTCGAACAAGCTTCACACTACAAGTCCGTTCGTGGCTGAAATAAGGTGATGCATCGAAGGGAAGCGCCCATGGCCCTGAAAATCTGCGAGATCGTCGGCATCTTTCTCTCGGCCCTGACCGCCGGAATGTTTTTCGGGCCGTGGCTCGCCTTGACCATCTCCATCCGTACCTTCCAGCCGGATATTTTCCTCGCGATCGTGCAGCGGCTGAACACAAACATGGCGCGTATCATGACCGCGCTGATGCCGGTCAATCTGTTGGCGATGATTCCGGTGCTGTCCATGTCCTATGGCGTGCGGCCTTACACCTTCGCTGCGACGCTCGCGGCATTCGCCCTGTTCGTCGTGGCCCTGCTCGTGACCATGATCGTCGAGGTCCCCATCGTCCAGCAGATCGTGACGTGGACGGTTCCCACCTTGCCGGCCAACTGGCAGACGCTTCGCGATCGCTGGGGCGAGTTCCACGTCGTGCGGGTTCTTGCGTCGCTCGCGGGGTTTGTGTTTCTTTTGGCAGGCGCAATTTATTGATCCGGGGGCGACATGTATCTCCTGAGCGTGCTGCTGTTGATGCTGCTCTTTCCGGCAGGCTCGATCTGGTGGGAGCACCTTCATAGCGCCGCTCCCGTGATGCTGCTCGCGGGCAAGTGGTTCGTGTTCTGGAGCGCGGGCGTTCGCCTGACCCTTGCGGGCTTGCGCCAGCAGCTTCAGCCGCGTTTCACCTCGAAGGAGATTTTCGGCATCGAGAGCGACGATGCGTTGCCCATCGTGCGCGAGCTGGGTGTGGCCAATCTTGCGACGGGCGTGGTGGGACTGGCTTCGCTCGCAAAACCCGGCTTCGTCCTGCCGGTCGCCATCGCCGCTGCGATCTTCTACGGCCTCGCAGGCATCCGCCACATCGCGTCGAGCCACAGAAACGCGAACGAAAGCATTGCCATGATCAGCGACCTGTTCGCAGCCCTGGTTTTCGCCGGCTATGTCGGGTTCGTGGAGTTGAGCTGACGTCCGCATCTCTGCGGCGCCGTTTGTTTTTGCCCATTCCTGTAACGCGGTCGCCCCCTGCGCCGGACGCATTCGTCGGTTCCGGTCCGGCAGGTGCTAGGAGTGCGGGCCTCTGTCGTCGAAGGATATTCCATGCCCCGCATTCGTTTTCTTTTGCTGTGCCTGTTCGCGGCACTGCCGACCGCGGCCGTCGCACAAGACCCGATCCAGGTTATGATCGTGGGCGACTTCCACATGAGCAATCCGGGTCGGGATCTGCACAACGTCCAATCGGACGACATGCTGGCGCCGAAACGCCAGGCGGAGATCGCGGCGGCCGTGGCCGGGCTCGCGCGTTTTCGGCCGACGGCAGTCGATGCCGAGTGGGATAGCGATGCCGTTCCGCAACGCTACGACGCGTTTCTCAAGGGCAAGCTTCCGCCGTCGCCCAACGAAGTGGTGCAACTCGGATTTCGCCTGGCGCAGGCGAGCGGGGCGTCCATGCACGGCGTCGACTTCGAGGCCGATTTTCCCTATGAGGCCGTGCAGTCCTTTGCCAAAGCGCATGACGAGGACGATCTGCTCGCGAGCGCCAATGCAAAAGTCGAAAGCTTCGTTCAGCAGCAAGACACTTTGCTGAAGACCGGCACTGTGAGCCAGGTTCTGCGCTGGCTCAACGATCCGAACGTCGCGGCCGACAACAACGCGTTCTACCGCTCGATGCTGAAGATTGGTGGAGGCGCGCAGCAACCGGGCGCCGATCTCCTCGCAGCCTGGTATAAACGCAATTTCTATATCTGCGCCAACATCGTGCAGCTCGCGAAACCCGGGGATCGCATCGTGGTGTTCTTCGGCTCCGGCCACGAGTTCTTGCTGCGCCAATGCGTGAGCGAGATGCCGAACTACAAGCTCGTCGAGCCGAACGATTATCTGTCGAACTAGGGCCGCCTTATTTCGCGGCCGGCGGATAGTGAACCGTCTCGCCCGGCGCAAGCGTGGGCGTCCTGGGCGCGTCGGTCGAGAGCGTGGCCGTGAACGCCTGCTTGGCCGACTCGCAGAACTCGGACTTTGTCGGTGCGCCCGTCGACGGCGCGAAGCCCACGACGCGGGTGGTGATCATTCCTGAAACGGAGTTGCCGTCTGCCGAGAAGGCCATATTCGCGGTGACGTAGATATCCTGGCCGCCGAACACGAGAACGGCCTTGCGATCGGTGATGTCCTCAGTGAATCCGAGGCCCCAGCTCTGGATCAGATCGGGGTAGTCGCCCTTGCAGGCCGCTTCGAAATTGATCCCGGCTTCCATGACGGCAAGGCTGTTCGTGTTGGTGTCCGTGCCCACCGTGAAGTTTAGAAACTGGCCGTCCGCCGAAGTGCCCGTATAGGTGCCGGCCTTTTGCGCCTCGGCGCCGGAGACGATCGTGCAGAACATCGTGCAGGCCAAAGCCGTGACTCGAAGACTGCTCATTGGCGTACCCTTTGTTCGATCCGACAGTTCCACGGTAGGCCTCGCGGGCACGCAAGGGAATTGATCGACAGCACGCGCAGTTAACGAGTCATCGCGATTTTGTGCGCAAATTCGCAAGCCGGCGCGAAGAAATGCGCCGGCGTCCGCCGATTACTGAACGCCGGCCACCAGCGAGACTGTGTAGGGACCGGCCGTCCAGGTGTCGCCAACAGCGTGTGGGCTCACGGGCACGCAGGCCGGATTGGGAGTGTTGGGAATCGCGGGATCCGCCGTCAGGCAGATCGTGCCGCCGTCGATCTTCCAGGTGCCCTTGAAGCTGTTCGCGCCCTGTTTGCCCGTGAACGTGTGATCGGCAGCATAATAGATCCTGTTCTCGGTGCCGTTGGCGTCCTTTGTGATCGTGGTGTTGCCAAAGCGCGAGGCAAGAACACTGTCGTCGGCGATGGCCGCCGTCACTGCGAATGCGAATGCGGTGGCAAGCAGAATGGTGCGCATGACGTTCTCCCCGTAAGAATTGACGGCAAATCCTATCAGGATTCTGCGGCGAAGGAGAGCGATATCCAGGAGGAGCCTCTCCCGGAAAAGCGGCCGGGAGGAATTCGCCTCCCGGCCGATCGGAACTTGCCGATCAGAATTTATAAGACGCCGTCAGCCCGTAGATGGCCGGCTCGCCCACGAACGCATCGTAGCTTCCGCCTGCGAAATATTTCTGTCCGTTATAGGAGCCCGATTGCTCCGGCGTATCGAAGATCACCGTGGCGTAATGCTTGTTGGAGCAATTGCTGCACCAGGCGGCCAATTCCCAGCGGTCGTCCTTCCCCATGAGGGTCGCGCGCCCGTTGAACAGCGTGTAGCCGCCTTGGTCCTTCAGCGGGTTTTGATCGGAACCGGTATTGCGCGAGCTTCCGTAATACAGGTCGCCATGGAGCGAAAAGGACAATCCCGTATCGGCCAGCGGGAAGGTATAGGTCGCGCCGTTCGTCGTGCTCCACAGCGGTGCGTTGGTGAACGGATCTCCCTTCAGGCTGATGTCGTGATAGCCGGTAATGAGGTCCAGGAGCGGCAAGGTCGCGCCCGCACCGTATGCCGTGTCGGCATAGGTCACGCTGCTGTTCACCGTGAAGCCATCGAATAATGCCGCTTCCGTCTGGAGCTCGAAACCCTTCGACGTACCCGAAGGCATGTTGACGATGTGGAAGTCGATGCCGTCGAAGTTCAGCACCTGAAGATCGTGAAACTTCTCGTAGAACACCGTTCCGTTGATTAGGAGCCGGTCGTCGAACCATTTCGATTTGATGCCGCCTTCGAAATTGTCGGAATATTCCGGCTTGTAGGCGGGGTTCAACGGTGTGGGATTGTAAGTCGCGATCCCCACGCCCGGGAATCCGGAGATGATGCCGGCCGAGGTGCGGTCGAGATTGAAACCGCCATCCTTGCTGCCGCGGGAATAATCGACATAGGTCATCAGCTGGTCGGTCCAGAAATATTGAAGATTGGCCGTCCCCGTCAGAGCAGAACTGGATATCGACTGACGGCCGAGGTTGCCGGGGGATGCCGGCGTGTTCGAATTCCACTGATAGACGTCGCCGAAATAGGCCCCGAATTCGGACGCGGCCGGATTGGTGTTGTCCTCGATGAAACTGCCCGATTTCGAGTCCGTGCTGACGCGCAGGCCGCCGGTGAACACAAGTTTCTCCGTGATGTTGAACGCGCCTTGCCCGAACGCCGACCAGCTGGTTTCGTGCGTGGCGAATTGATCGATCGCCGCCGGGCCCGGTACGAACAGGTTGGGATCGAAGAATGGGGTGGGGGGCAGGGTGTCCGTCGCAGCGCTGCCGGTGAAGCATCCCGGCGCCCCGCCCGTGAAGGCCGCACACCAGTAATTGCCGTTCTGGGTTCCCGTATTCCAGACCTCGCGCACGGCGATCTGCTCGTCCGTGTAATAGAGTCCCGTCAGCCAGTCGATCGACTTGATGCCCGAGCTGAATTCCGCATGCCCCGAAAGACGAAGCTCCTCGCTGAAGACGCGATCTGCGAAATGGTTGGGTGACAGGGAGAAAAGGTCGGCGCCGCTGAAGCTGGCATTGACATTGGTCGTCTGGGAAAAATCGCGGTAGGCCACGATATCCGTAAGCTTCATGGCGCTGTTCAATTGCCAGTTCAATTCGGCGGAAACGCCGTCGTCCTGGAAGTCATACGGATCGTCGCCGGAGAGCGATTCCACATAATGTTCCTTGCCGGGGCCGGTGGCGGCGGGCGAGGTCAGCGCATTGCCGTTGATCGTCTCCAGCACATTGACGATCGGGGCCGTCGCGCCGTTGATCAGCCGAACGACGCCGCAGCAATCCTCGTTTCCGTGTGAAAAATCCCCGATGACGCGCAGGGTCACGTCGTTGTTCGGCGTCCACAGGGCCTGGCCCTTGAGGTAATAGCGGTCGCGATTGTCGAGTTTCTCGCCGCTGTTCTCGTCCGTGACGTAACCGTCGCGTTTGTCGTAGACGCCGACCCAGCGCGTCGAAAGCTGGTCGGAAATGGGAATGTTGATCCAGCCGTCCACTTTGTAGCCGCCGTAATTGCTGATGCCGGCCTCCAGGAACGCATCGTGAGTCTGGTCCGGCAGGTTTGTGGCGATGTTCAATGCGCCCGCCGAAGTATTCTTGCCGAAAAGTGTGCTCTGCGGACCTTCCAGCACTTCGACCTGGCTCACATCCACAAGATCGCCGAGCGCAAGTCCGCTGCGGTTGCGATAGACGCCGTCGATGAACGTTCCGACCGCGCCTTCAAGGCCGGGATTGTTGCCGGTGGTGCCCACGCCGCGAATCTTGATCGATGTGTCTGAGGCACCCGAAGTCGTCGAATACACAAACAGGCTGGGCGAAATTTTCTGCAGATCGTTGATGGTGTTGACGTTGGATTGGCGCAGCTGATCTTCGTTGTAAGCGTCGACCGTGACCGGGACCGTCTGAATGTCCTGGGAGCGCTTTTCCGCCGTCACCACGACCGTTTCGATCTGATTTCCGGCCTGCGCAGAGGCTTTTTCCGCGAGGGGCGCCAATGCGGCGACGCATACGGACGTCAACAAGACAAATGAAATCTTCATGGCCGAAACTCCCCCTGTTCCCCGCCATCCTCCGTTCGAGAGGCGGGGTTATGAATCAAGAGGTTAGCGCCTCGTCACGGCGTGCGCTTTTGTGCCTGCGCACCGGACTTTTGCGCCAGCGCACCAAATTGCTCGCTGCACGAGCTAATGCCGCCGCTTCGCATCACGGGGGGAAATACCGAATGCACGCCGGAACGCGGTTGCGAATTGGGAGGGACTGGAGAATCCGCAGCTCATGCTGACATCGGTGATGGGAAGCGCCGGCAGGTTCTCGAGAATATGACGGGCGCGCAGGAGGCGTTCGCTGCGGATGTATTCGCACGCCGTGCGGCCGTCGTCACGGAAGAGATCGTGCAAATAGCGCAAGGACAGCCCGCACTCCGCAGCGATATCGACGAGCTTGAGGTCGGCATCGGCCAGGCGCGCGCGAATTGTGCGCTTGACGCGCACGAGATTAGCGGCACGAACGGAGCTTGCGTCCGGGGCGATTTCGCCCGTGCCGCCAAATGCCAAAAGAAGCAGTTCGCCGGTCAATCGGGCCGCCGTCCGGAACTCTTCGTCGGACATCGACGACGATTCGCGTTGCAGCGTCTTCAAGGTCTCGCACGCAAGCCGTTCTGCGCCTTCGAGCGTGGAGACGGCTCGCGCGCAGAGATTTTCGCCGCCGATAAAGCGCTGATCGACAAAGCTACGCGGCATGAAGAAATAGACCGTATCGTTGTCACCATACTTGATCTGCGATACCGGCTCCGCCTGCGTTATCATCGTCATCGAATGGGCCTGGCAGCGGACGCTGCGGTGGATTTGCGTCAGTTCATGCTCGCCTTCGAGCGACAGATAGACGACATATGCGTCTCGCCCGTCGGATCTGATGTCGTCACGCTCGCGATCCAGTCGAGCGCGTCCGGCCACGGTCTTGAAACGGGCGACCATGAAATCGTCCACGAGGTGAACCCGCGCGCCAATCTGAAAGCCAGGTTCGCGCTCGGTGCGGATTTTGCGTCGACCCAAGTTACGAGTGACGAAATCGGCCCAGTCGTCATGCGCGCTGTCTCGGTCCCGAGCGTTCCGCTCGAGCGAATCATCCCGGACGACCGATGGGTTGGCTGTCGCACTCACCACGACGCCTCTCGTTTCCTGCCGAAGCCCGGCTGCGCGCTCCGTCGGCGCAACTGTCCCCGGCTCCCGTCGCTTTTTCCCATGGAGACCAAGGAGCGGCAAGTAAACACGCGCACAGGTTCCCGACTGGAAGGATGATCGTCACAAAATTGCAACTATTTGTGCGCGCACTCCACTTGGAAAACTGCCGTAAAGGGCGCGACCACTGAATGGCACTTTCGCAAATTGACAATTGGTCAGTCGACGCCGAATAGCGGGGCTGCAGCAAATCATCTAATCGGCACAGGGATTAGGCGTTCACAGGCGAAAGACTGTCCATCAAGTGTTTTCGCGATTCGTTTCACCCGCCTCCTGAGGTCCGGCTACGCCAAAGCTTCGCCGGACCATGTGGCTGGTACGCCGAAGCTTTGGCGAAGACGGATGAGGGCGGGTGAAAAATAATCACACCACCGGCTCGTCCACGAAGGTCCTTCCTTCGCGGTCTTCGATTTCCACGATCCACAGATCGGGATCGAAGCGGATTTGCTTTTCGAAAAATGCGCGCGCGCGGTCCTCGTCGGCGCTGTCGCCCAGCGGCTTGACCCAGACGAGCTCGCCTTCGCCGCGGCGGGCCTGGTCGAGCACGAGGCAAGTGCCGTCGAGCCGCGCAATCTTGATGACGACCGCGCCCGCCTCCTCTGCGCCGTGACGCGCGACATAGGCCTGCGCGCCCGCCACTTCCGCGCGGCGGATCAGGGCTCTGACGAAAATTCCGGCTTTGAGGCGCGCAATCACGCAGCGCCCTTAAGCGCCTCGCGGGGTTCTTGCAAGTGTCGCGGCGCAACGCGCTCGCCGTCGGCGCTCACGGCCGCGTAAGGCAGGCGGACAAGCACCGTCGTGCCCTCACCCAGCACCGATTCGATCGCGGCATCGCCGCCATGCATGGCGGCCAGCGCCTTGACGAGCGCGAGACCGAGGCCCGTGCCTTCCTGCGCGCGCACATGCTCGCCTTCGACCTGCTCGAAGGGCTGGCCCAGGCGTTTCAAATCTTCCGGCCCGATCCCCACGCCCGTGTCGATCACCGCGATTCCAATGCCCGCGGCATCGCGCGCGGCGTGGATGCGCACAGTGCCGCCGCGCGGCGTGAATTTAACGCCGTTGGTGATCAGGTTCACGAGCATCTGCTTGATGGCGCGCTTGTCGGCGAAGATGGTTTTGGCAGGGAGCGCCACCGACATTTTGAGCGCAACGCCTTTGCGGTCGGCCTGCAGCTTCACGAAGCGCACGGCCTGGGTGGCAATTTCCTCCAGATCGAACAGCTCTTCGCTGAGCTCGAATTTGCCCGCTTCGATCTTCGACATGTCGAGCACGCCGTTGATCAATTCCAGCAGGTGGCCGCCGCTCTCATGGATAAGCCTCGCATATTCGAGATAACGCGGACTGCCGACGGGCCCGAACATCTCGAAGGTCATCACTTCCGAAAAGCCGATGATCGCGTTGAGCGGTGTGCGCAATTCGTGGCTCATATTGGCAAGGAAGCGCGATTTGGCGCGATTGGCCTGCTCCGCCAGATCGCGCGCGTCGATCAGAGCCCGCTCGTTCTTCTTGCGCTCGGAAATGTCGCGCGTGACGGCCACGATGTCGGCGGCGACCCCGTTGGCGGGCGCAGCCGGACGGCAGCGCATCTCCGTCCACACATGGCTGCCGTCGGCCCGCTTGAGTCGCACTTCCGCCGCAGCGGCGCGGCCGAAATAGCTGGCCTCGACGAAAGCGGCCTGCATGGTCTTGAGATCGTCGGCATGAACGAGTGCGGACGGTGCGAGCCCGACGAGGGCTTCCGGCGCGCAGCCGAGAAGACTGAGCCCGGACGGACTTGCGAAACGGATGCGGCCGTCGGCGCCATGCCGCGTGATCAGGTCCATCGCGTTGTCCGCAAGGAACCGGTACATGGCAGCCCCTTCCGCCGCGGCCTGGTCGGCGATTCTCTGGCGATCCTGCGCGGCTATGGCGACGATCGCGGATTGAATGACGGCCGCCAGCACCGAGCCCGCATAAAGCTGCCAGATCGGCAGGTCGAGCCGCGAACGCGGCAGCGCGTGGAACATCTCGACGGCAACGATCGCGAGCAGCACCAGCGCGGCGGCGGCGGCCGCGCGCAATACCGCAGGACGCCCGCCGGAAAGCGCGGCTTCCGCCGGCACCAGCGCGAACCAGACCACCAGCGGCGAGTTCATCCCGCCCGTCAGCGAGACGAGATAGCCGATCAACGCCGCGAACGCCGCAAGCGAGGCGGTTTCGAGCGCCGGGAGCGAAATGCGGGTCAATGCGAGCAGCGCGAGCGCGCCGGGCGCCAGAAGGCCCGCGATGGCGACGATCTCGCCGATGTCGGGCCGCCCGACCAGCGCCACGAATGCCAGCGCGAGGCACACCCCGATACCGGCCTTCGCGGCCTGCACCGCGATGAACCGCTTGCGGCCGCCTTGTTCCTCGCCACCGGTCATCGCAATCGTGCCGAAACCCATCATTAACCGATTGCTTTCAGATCGTTGCGAAGCAAGCGCATCCTCGGGGTCCAAACTTAACGAAACTTGAACGCGAGTGAACTTCGTTCGTTAATTTGCAAGGTTTTGCGCGAGGCCAATTCATCTGTTCTTAACGATGATGGCGTGATTCCGTCCCCTCGCCGAATCCCGCAACAATTCCGCAAGCGTGTTCGGCCAGACTTCCCTGCAAAAGGTGGGGATAAGGTGCCGAAACTCGCGCAACTTCCCGTGGCGGGACCCGCGGAGGACATTTCCGTTTCCATGCTGGAAGCGCTGGATTGTCTGCGCATCGCGGTGACGCTGTTCGATTCGGAGGAGCGCCTCCTCTATTCCAACACCCATTTGAACTACCTGTTCCGCTCGCTACCGCCTCACGAATCGCTGATCGGCGCGAGCTATGCCGATCTGATTCGCCTGGAGATCGCAGGCGGCGAGATTGCCGAACCGGACGCGCTCGACTGCGACGCCTTCATCGCGTGCCGCAGGCGGCAACTGATCGAGGGCAGCTATCGGCCCCTTGATATTCCACTGGCCAACGGGCGTACGATCGAATTGAAGGCGCGGCGTACGCGCGACGGCGGCTGGATCGTGCTGTGGACCGACGTGACGGAGGCGCGCAACCTGTTCGCGCGGCTGGAAGACGCGATCGAGTTGTCGGCCGACGCGTTCGCGTTCTGGGATCGCGGCGACCGGCTGATCCTGTGCAATACCGCCTTCGCCGAAATGCACGGCGCACCGATACCCGCCGCGATCGTCAATACGCCGTTCGAGGAGCTGATTCGCGACGCCGCGCGGCGCGGCAAATTTGCGATCGACGGTCACGCCGAAAACTGGATCGAGCGCCGTCTCGAAGCGCATCGCGCATCGGCCGGCGCGCTCACCGTGACGACGTCGGAGGGACCGTCCTATCTCGTGCGCGAACGCGCCACGCGCGACGGCGGGTCCGCAACCGTATTTACAGACGTGACCGAGCGCTCGCGGATTGAAACCGCTTTGGCCGAGCAAACGCGCGCCCTGCAGCGCACCCGCAAGGCGCTGCTGAAGACGAAAACCGAAGTGCGCCGGCGCTCGAGCTATCTCGCCGACCTGACGCGCCAGCTCGACGCCGCGGAAGCCGAAGCGGACACCGCGAAGACAACCCTGCTGCGCACCATGAGCCACGAACTGAAGACGCCGCTCAATGCGATCATCGGCTTCTCGGACCTGCTGGGCGCCATGCCGGGGCGCTTCAGTGCGGAACAGGTGAGCGAATATGCAGGCCTTATCCATACCGCCGGCGACAATCTCCTGAGACTCATCAACCAGATCCTCGACCTGACCAAAATCTCCGCGGGACGTTTTCCGCTGCGCAAGATCGTCATGCCGATCGGCAGCGCGCTCTATTCCGCCGTGGATGCGCTCGGCACGCGCGCCGCCGACAAACGGATTTCCCTGTCGGTCGAGGATTGCGGCACCGATCTGTTCGTCGATGCCGACGAGACTGCGCTCACCACGATGATCGCAAATCTCGCCGAGAATGCGATCGCATTCACGCAGCCCGGCGGCGAGGTGACGATCTCGGCCAGGCGCGACGAAGACTTCGTGCGCATCGTCGTGGCCGACAACGGCCCGGGCGTTGCACCCGAGGATCTCGCGCGCATCCTCGCACCGTTCGAACAGGCCGGCCGCGGCACCGCCGATCACAGCCACGGCGCAGGCCTCGGGCTGCCTCTCGTCAAGTCCCTGGCCGAGCTGCATGGCGGGATGTTCGCCGTCGCGAACGGCGCGAATGGCGGGTTGATTGCGACGCTCGAACTGCCGTCGGCCTGACGGCATCCTGCGTCGGAGACAATTTGCATAAAATTTGATTTGAACGCGCCTAAACTGTTCGGATTATTTGAATTGAGATCGCGCGTTTCAAGTGATGGCGCGTTGTTCGTAAAGCAAGCAATCATGCTGTTTAACGCTACTCTGTCGAACTTTATCGATTGATTTCAGACCCTCGAAAACACCTGGGCATAGCCTCTCCCGTGTTGAAACCGGGTAAGAGCAATGATTTTCAAAGCGATAGTCTGTTTGGCAGTGGCGGCGATGGTGATCCCGCACGAACCCAATCTCGGCTTCGGCCGCCCCGGTGCACAAACCTCGTTGCTGCAATCCGCGACGTCATGGGTGTCGGGCTCGTTGTCCGGCGCACCCGGCGCAACTTCGGCTGCGAGCGTGGCCTCGGCGCCCGGTTCGATCTGCACGGACCACGCAGCCGCCTGCGTCGCGGCCCTCGGCGTGCTCGATTCCGTCCAGTCCGTCACGGTGCGCGGCCTGGCCCAGGTCAAGGCGGACATCGAAGAACAGCAGCACGCGCGCGCGTTGCGCACGGCCGGCAATTGACAAGAACTCGTTGAGTCCACCCAATCGCTCCCGGCAATCGGGAGTGCAATATGCCGCCAGACCCCTCATTCGACCCTCGCGATCACCGCGTTGCGGCGCTTAGAAGCTTCGACGAATTGCGTATCGGCGAGATTTTCCGCGCACCGTCGCGCACCGTCACCGACGCCAATTTTGCCGCCTTCCAGGCCGTCAGCCTCGACAACCATCCAATCCATTACGATGTGGAATATTGCAAAGGCCTCGGGCATCCGGGCCCGCTTGCCCATGGACTGCAGGTGCTGGCCTTTACGGCGGCAGGAGCCGGCCTGTTTCCGCATGTCATCGGCGAGGCGCTGATCGGCTTCATCGAAGTCAGCGCGAAATTCCTGAAGCCGGTTTATCCCGGCGACACCCTTTATCCGGCGCTGACGATCGGCGAACTGACGCCGCAACGCACGACCGGCGTCGTCGCCATGCGCGCGACCGTACACAACCAGAAACACGAACTCGTGCTCGACGGTACGCATCGCTATCTGATGAAGCTGGGGAAATAACCTGGCGCGGGCATCTCGCCCGCCCTTCTCGATGCATAGAAAAATGCGCGCAAGATGTGCGCGCTCCGATTTTGCCCGGCTTGCGGCGGCAAACGGCGCGGGCTAGGCAGTCGTCCGAATATCCGCGAAAGTCCGTCCATGCGTTGCGCCGACATCATGACCGCGAATCCCGCCACCATTCCGGACAGCGACGGCATTTCCGACGCCGCCGAAAAGCTCGTCGCACATCGCGCGGCCACGTTGCCGGTCGTCGATGCGGAGGGCAGATATGTCGGCATGTTCGGGATACGCGATCTGCTGGGCCTTCTGGTGCCGCGTGAAGCGCTCGCTGGCGATCTCGTCCCCAATCTGCGTTTCCTGGGCGACGATGCGGAGGCTTTGCGGGGCAAATTCCAGGCGGCGAAAACCCGGACGGCGGGGGAAACTGCCGACTGCCGCGTGCCGACGCTGCACCCCGACATGGCGGAAATCGACGCGTTGCGCGCCGTCAGCCGCGAGCAGGCGACGCTGGCCGTCGTGGCGCGGGACACGGGCAAACTGGTGGGCGTGGTGTGCTGCTGGGATGCGGTCCGCGCGCTCGCCGCCGGCGAACGGGTCGCCTGAGCGACTGTCCAAAGGGACCGTCGATCGCCGCGAAGCTTATGCTAGACTTCCCCCTCACCCATCCTGGAGACCTGGCCCGCGTATGCGTATGAAACTCATGTCCCGCATGACGATCCTGGCGTTGGCCTGCGCTTCGCTCAGCGGCTGCATCTTCTTCTCGAGCCCGGCTGATCGCGCGATCCGCAAGTCGCCGAATTTCAAGGACGGCTATGCCGATGGCTGCGCCTCGGCCCAGCAGCAGGGCGCCGATTTTCGCGGAAATCCTGTGCGCGACGATGCGCAATATAATAGCGACCAGGTCTATCGGACCGGATGGGCGAACGGTTACCAGACCTGCCGTCCGTTGGAGACGCGCCAGAACACGACGCCGGGCAGCAATCCGCTGCCGCAGGCCGACCCGAGCCACTGACGCGTTCCGGGGGGTAACCGAGATGCGCAATCTGATCGTCATTCCGCTCATCCTGGTCGCTCTCGCATTGGGCGCGATTTACGCCGCGTACGGAGAGGTCGATCCGTGCCGCGTGCTGGCCGTCGAGCGCGCTCGCCGTGCGGAAGCGACAAGCGGCCTGCCCGTTGCGGGCCCCATGGGGCGGTGGTCGCGCATCGAAACCAGCCAGCTCTCGACGGGAGAATGTGCCGGCGAACTTCTCGACTCCTGGGGCGAACGGCTGTCGCATCACTTTCAGTGAATCGGCATCGTTAACGCCGCATTAACCTTCGCGACACACATTTGCCGTGTACGGAGTAATATTTCATTGCGCCGACAGGCCAATTGTCACATTATCCGTATACGTTGTGAGGGTGCACATCGGGGTATGTCGATGTTGGGACATCTTGTGAACAACCGTTACGGCGCCGATGAAGCGCCGGCCTTCTATGCGCCGAAGGGCGACAGTTGGGTGCGGCGCGCGTGGCGCGCGATGTTCGGCAGACGGAACCAGACCGGTCACTGACCGGCCGGCCGCTGCTCCAGAACCAAAAGATGGATGTCGTGCGCCGGCGCGAAGTTTTCGCGCGTGGCCTCGAACGTCGTGGCGCCCGTCTTTCTGAGATCGCCATCCCAGCACAGTGACATCACATTGTCCGGTTTCTCCTTGTCGAGCGTCATGTGGAAATGCCCGATGGGGCCTTTCCAGTTGTTGCCCGTGACAAGGATGTAGTCGGTCGTCAGCGCATACAGCATCGCGCCGCTTGCCTGTGTGCTGGCCTTCTTGGCGATGACGAGCTGCTTTCCGATTTCGCCGCGGGTTGGCGCATCGAAGCAGTAATTTTTTGCATAGGAAAAATCGCCGGCGGCGGGCGGGGCGAGTTGGTCGGTCATGAAAAAAGCCTCGCCGGTCACCGGCTGATAGCTCTGCTCGAACACGACCGTCTTGCCGGCGGGAAATTTCTGGTTCCAGAAGATTCGTGTCTGCACGGTCCAGTGCGGGTGCTCGCCGTCGCCGGATTCACCGTCGGTGAGATCCTTCGCCTCCAGCATCTTGCGATTGGCAGGTGTCAGCGTTTTCAATTTGTCCCAGCTGCCGGCGACGACGATGTTGACCGGCATTCCGGCCGCCTTGACGATCGCTGTCACATCGCGGCCCTGATAGATTGCACGCTGGTCCACCTGGAACGGAATCTTCCTGCCGTCGGCGGTGATCTGGAAGCCCACGAAATTGACCGGATCGTTCGTCGTCGTCCCCAGCGCCGACTCGGTGAATTCGCTGGTATCGATGTTGGGCAGCACGAACGCCACAGCCGTATCGATATCCTTGCCGCTGTCGTTCGCGAACTCGAACCGGACGCGAACTTTTGCCGGGCTGATGTAAAGATCTTCCGCCGCCATGCGGATATCGGCCGATTGCGTGAGCTGCACGCCCCCCATGCCGAGCGTGGCCGAACTGTCGTCGGCGATGGCGGTGCCCGACAGGCAAAGAGCTGCGTTCGCAAGCAGCGCCGAAACGAGATTTTTCATGATCCAACCCCCGAGTTGAAGCGGGAGCTTAGCAGTTCGCGCAAGGAAAAATAAGCGCGCGGAGTCGCGAAGCCGCGTGCATCGTTTTTCGGTTACGAATATTTCCGTTCGCTCCACCACGGGAAATAGGGCGGCATGTCGGCGGAGACCTTTTGCGGGAATTGCGCCGGGCGTTTTTCGAGAAATGCCATCACGCCCTCCTTGACGTCGGCGGAGGCGCCGCGCGAATAGATTCCGCGGCTGTCGATCTTGTGCGCTTCCATCGGATGATCGAGTGCTGCGAGCCGCCACATCATCTGGCGGATGAGCGCGACGGCGACCGGCGCGGTGTTGTCGCGGATTTCGGCGGCGAGGGCATAAGCGCGCGGCAGCAGCTCCTCCGGCTTGACGACTTCCTTCACAAGCCTGCCGCGCAGCGCCTCGGCGGCGTCGAACACACGCCCCGAATAACACCATTCGAGTGCCTGCGAGATGCCAACGATGCGGGGCAGAAACCAGCTCGAGCACGCTTCCGGCACGATACCGCGCCGCGAGAACACGAAGCCGATGCGCGCGGCGTCGCTTGCGATACGGATATCCATCGCAAGCTGCATCGTGGCGCCGATGCCGACTGCCGGTCCGTTCACGGCTCCGATGATCGGCTTCAGGCACTCGAACATCGCGAGCGTGAGGCGTCCGCCGCCGTCGCGGATGCGCTCGTCGCTCCAGTCGATCGTGTCGCCGCTTCCCGCCTTGCGGTCCGGCCGGTCCGTGCGCGCGTTGTAGTCGAAGGTCGCGGCTCCCGCCGAAAGATCCGCGCCCGCGCAGAAGGCGCGGCCCGCGCCCGTCACCACGATGGCGCGGATGCCGTCGTCCTTGTTCGCGCGATCGAACGCATCGATCATCTCGTGCATCATCGTTCCGGTGAAGGCATTGAGCTTTTCGGGGCGGTTCAGGGTGATGGTGAGGATGCTGTCTTTGACGTCGTAGAGAATCTGTTCGTAAGCCATGGCGACCTCGGAAATGGCGTTTCGAGGAGCAGTCTAGTGCAGCGGCTTGGCGGCACAAGCCGCGAGTGCTTATGCTGCTCTGCGACAGGGAACGGAGCGGGCAGATGGACCTTCAACTGGGCGGCAAGCATGTTTTCATCGCGGGCGCGAGCCGCGGCATCGGGCATGGCATCGCGGAAGGCTTTCTCAACGAAGGTGCCAAGGTCGCGTTGACGGCGCGCTCGCCGGGGCCTTTGGACGAAACACATGCGGATTTCGTGAAGCGTTTTGGCGCGGAGCGGCTTTACAAGCATGCCGGCAATATGACGGAGACCGCGGCCATCGCCGCGGCGCTCGCGGGGGCGGAGGCCGCACTCGGCCCCGTGCACACCCTCATCGCCAATGTCGGTCTCGACGACACCCCGCCGGGATTCGACGTGTCGGACGAGAAATGGGAGGCGGGCCTCGCGCAGAATTTCCTGGGCTCGATGCGGCTGGCGCGCGAAGCGCTCAGGCGCGTGCGGACGCGCTCGACAGAAGAGCGCGCGGGCTTCAACATCATTTTCATTTCGAGCATCGCTGGGCTCGAAGCGCTGGGCACGCCGCTCACCTATGGCTCGTCCAAGGCCGCGCTCAATCATGCCTCGCAGGAGCTTGCCAAGACGATGGGCCGCGACGGCATCCGCGTGAACACGATTGCGCCCGGCA
>Ga0302325_10011225_pt1 | contig 19318 bp, 16 predicted proteins | sample Palsa_T0_2_FD_201948 | JGI IMG/M metagenome (GOLD analysis project Ga0302325, IMG submission 201948) | Peat permafrost microbial communities from Stordalen Mire near Abisko, Sweden - Palsa_T0_2 | ecosystem: Environmental > Terrestrial > Soil > Palsa > Peat permafrost | place: Sweden: Abisko...
ATCTGGAGATCCACGAGTTTGTGCAGGAGTTCCGAAAGGTCCATCCCGATGTCGATCTGATCATGGCGGACTCTTCGACGGCGGGGGACCGCGATGCACCCGGACCGCGTCGGAACGAGCTTCTGCATGCACTCCGGCGGGCCCAGGCCACCGATGATGTGATTTGGAAGGCGGCCCCGGGGGGCAGGTTCGGCCGAACATCCGCTGATACCTGCGCATCGCGGGAAAAGCTTGACCCGAGCACGCCAGGGCCCTCACCCGCCCCTCTTTCATCTTCGACCGGCATTGCCTACGATTCACGTTCCAATGCCGGTGCCAACGTTCTGCCGGAATTTGTTGGCTCGCATCCGGCGATGCTCGAAGTGAGCCGGAGAATTCGTCTGGTCGCACCGCGGACGACCCCGGTGCTGATCGAAGGCCCTACCGGCAGCGGCAAGGAAATGGTGGCTCGCGCGCTTCACCGGCTGAGCCCCAGGTCGACGCGAAGGCTGATCGCTTTGAATTGCGCAGCGATTCCAGAGGGCCTGCTCGAGGCCGAACTGTTTGGGCACACACGCGGTGCGTTCACAGGCGCGGTGGACAATCGAACGGGACGAATCGAAGCCGCCCACGGGGGGACGCTCTTTCTGGACGAAGTTGGTGAAATGCCGCTGGGGTTGCAGGCGAAACTGCTGCGATTTCTGGAGACGGGGGAACTGCAGCGTGTCGGCAACAACGAGTCCATCGCAGTGGACGTCAGAATCGTCGCCGCTACCCATCGTCCACTGGCTCGACTGGTGGCGGACGGGGGATTCCGCGCCGACCTTTATTACCGGCTGGCGGTCTTTCTAATCCGCACGCCGGCGCTTCAGGGCCGCAACGAAGACATCGCAACGTTGACGGGACATTTTCTGCAGAAACTCGGGAGAACCAGCCCTGCGAAGCAGATCACCGAAGCGGCTCTGGCGTGTCTGGTCGCTCACTCATGGTGCGGGAACGTGAGGGAGCTGGAACACGTGCTTGAGCGTGCGTGGATTCTTGCCGAAGATCGCCCGCGGATTGACTTTGAAGAGATCGAACTGGACGAACCGCAATAAGGGTTTTCTCATTTAGGCTGCAGTGCGGCGGGTGTTTCATTGCAGTCGTTGGGATGGAGATTCAGTTGAGGCGAAATCGATGCAGATAACAACTCCAGTGACCGAGGCGTTGAACCGCTATCTGGACCTGTCTGCTCTCGAACTGAAGCTGACCGCGCAGAACATGGCGAACGTCGATACGCCCGGATACCAAACGGAGGGGTTCGATTTTGCCGCGGAGATGTCTCGTTCGCTCCAGGGGCTGAACTCGTCCGACGGCTGCGCAACGATGGCCCCGTCACGTCCTCCGGTGCACGTGGGCCTCGTGGATGGTCTGCTGGAGCGTCCCGATGGGAACAACGTCTCGATGGATCGCGAAGGAATGGAGATGGCTGAGGCCCAGCTGCAGTTTCGTACCGGAGTGGAATTGCTGAAGCATGAATTCTCGCGGGAGTTGGATGCCATTCATGAGGACCAAAAGTGACGGGTGGCAGCGATCCCCGCAGGGGGGCGGGTGTCTGTGAATCTGTTCGGAGTGATGGAAGTGAGCGGGTCGGCGCTGCAGGCCGAGCGCATACGAGCGGAGGTGGTCGCGGCGAATATGGCGAACGCGGAGACGACTCGGACGGTGGACGGCGGTCCCTATCAGCGCCAGCAAGTTGTGTTTGCTTCGACGGCTTCGGAACAGAGCTTTGCCGGGCAGTTGCTCGGTCAGTCCGGACAGCCCGATCAGCAGATCGGCGGAGTTCGTGTCGCAGCAGTTGAAAGCGATAAGACAACCCCACTGCGGCGTTATGATCCGGGGCATCCGGATGCCGACAAAGACGGCTACGTTTCCTATCCGGACATCAATCCGCTAACCGAGATGGTCGACCTGATGGGAGCAACGCGCGCGTATGGCCTGAATAGCTCGGCAGTACAGGCGGAGAAGGGTATGCTCTCCGTTTCGCTGGATATTTTGAAATAGGAGGTTCGACCATGCAGCCAACAGCGATCACTTCATCTGTCGTGCCAGCCATCATCGCGCCATCGGCAGCGGCGGGAGCCGGGTCTTCCGGGACGCCTCCATTTGGTGACTTGCTCAAGAATGCCGTTGCGGGCGTGGACAGGCTTGAACAGCAGGCTTCCTCGGCAGTGGAAGGACTTCTGCGAGGAACCGGAGTCGATGTTCATGATGCTCTGATTGCGACGCAGAAAGCCGATATGAGTTTCGAGCTGGCCCTGGCGGTGCGCAACAAGGCTGTCGCAGCGTATCAGCAAGTCATGGGCATGCAGTTTTAAGAACGAGCTGGGGATAACGGATGGGCGACAAAGCTGAGAAACCGCAGACCGCGCTGACCGTACAGCAGCGAGCAGGCGTTTTGGCTACGGAGGCTGCAACCCGTTTCCGCCACCTTGAACCCGGCCAACGGAGCCGTCTTTTGATGGCGGCGGCCATTCTCGCGGCCTGCTTCGGAGCTCTTCTCTGGTATGCCTCGCGCACAGACTGGAGGACACTCTATGCGGGACTCGATCCGGACGACGCGCGTCAGATGGCGCAACAACTGACGACGGCAGGTATTCCTTTTGATGTGTCGCCGGATGGATCCACTCTGCGAGTACCCTCACAAAACCTCGACAAGGCAAGACTGGCAACGACAGCCAAGGGTGCACCGAAAAGCGGCCGGATGGGATTCGAACTCTTTGATAATCCGAACTGGATGGGTTCGGAATTCGACGAGAAGGTCAACTATCAGAGAGCTCTTGAGGGCGAACTGGAGCATACCATTGCGACGCTGGCTTCCGTGCGGTCAGCGCGCGTGCACCTGGTGCTCTCCCATGAATCGCTTTTCACGACAGAGCAGCGGGACGCAAAGGCGTCGGTGGTACTGCGGCTGCGGCACCGCGCGATTTCCGGGGATGAGGCGGAGGCAATCTCGAATCTGGTGGCCAGCGCCGTCGACGACCTGCGGCCGGAAAATGTGGTGCTTGTGGATGCGGAAGGGGGCGGAGTATTAGGCCGTCGAAGCGGCGACGCAGCTCTGGGGACGCGGGAGCAGCGGATGGCCGCGAAGCTGGTGGAGACTCTGGAACCCGCTGCTGGGCCGGGCAATGTGCGAGCTTCGGTCACCATCGATTGCGATCCGAATTCCGCCGATGAGCTTGACGAAAGCTATGATCCTGCCCAGGTGGCGACCCTTTCGATGCAGCGTAACGAGCAAAGCTCCGGGCAGCCAGCCGCTTCCGGGATTCCGGGAACGGCGAGCAATGCACCGAACGCGAAGCCGCCGCTCTATCCGACACAGATCGCGAGTTCGCAGAATCTCAAGCAGGAGAGCGCAACCTACGGCGTTTCGAAGAAGGTTCGGCACAGCGTGGAAGCAGCGGGCCGGGTACGGCGGCTGACTGCGGCGGTTCTCATCAATTTTCGCCGGACAGGGCAGGGAAAGCAGACGGGCTGGCAGCCACGCACGCCGGACGATATGAAGCGCCTGACCGATCTGGCGCAGTCAGCGATTGGCTACGACTCGTCGCGCGGTGACCAGGTCAGCGTGGAAGAGCTTGCGTTCGATAACGACATGGCTCCGGCGGAGCCGGACCGGGGAGAACAGGTGCTGGCGATGGCTGAACGGTCGGAGTTTCTGCTGCGTTACGGAACCATCTTGACAGCGATCTTGGCATTCTTCTTCTTTGTTGCGCGTCCGATGCTGCGTTCGCTGGCGTCAGCGCCAGCACGCCGAGCAGGGGGAGCGAGTCCGGCTGCGCCTCTTCGCGTTCAGGCGGCGGCCGCGGCTCCGCAGTTGTCTCCCGAACAGCAGGAGGCAGAAGAGCGTAAGGCAAGGGCGCAGAACGTATTCGAGCAAGTTGCCGAAAACGTGAAGCGCGATCCGATGCAAAGCACAAGATTGCTGGAGAGCTGGATTCGCTCGGAATAAAGTCATGTCTGCTGCCCATCCATCTGCCGACACGAGTCACGCCATGAGCGGCGTTCGCAAAGCGGCTATTTTTTTGGTAGCTGTGGGAGAAGAGATAGGAAGGAAAATCCTTCAGAATCTCTCGGAACCGGACGTTCGGCGGCTGACGGAAGAAATTGCCGACCTGCGCGGTGTCGCGCCCGACGTCTCTCTCGATGTCATCGAGGAATTCCATGACTTGCTGGATACCCAGCATTACATGGTCCACGGCGGACTGGATTTCGCAACGAAGCTGCTGGTGGATACGTTTGGCCAGGAACGCGCTGAAGACCTGCTGGCTCTGGTGAAGCGATCGCAGGAGGCCAGTCAAAGCGATTTGACGGTATTGCAGAGAGTCGATCCGCAGCAGCTCGGCAAGTTCCTGGAGAGCGAGCACCCGCAGACGATCGCGGTAGTGCTGGCGCATCTGGATGCCCGCAGAGGGTCGACTGTCATCGACAGTCTAAGTGAGGAGCGGAGGGTCGAGGCGATTCGGCGTCTCGCCGCCATGCGGCAGTTTTCTCCGGAGATGGCCCAGCGCGTGGCGATGATCCTGCATCGACGGCTCGAAAACATGGGTGACACAGGCCGCAAGGCCTACTCCGGATTCAAAGCCGTTGCCGATTTGCTGAACCGAATGGAGTCGGAAGAGACGAAGAAAATTCTGGATGAGATCGAGGCTGCCGACGTCGCGATGGCGCTGAACATCCGGAATCTAATGTTCACTTTCGACGATCTGGTGACCATTCCGCCTGCGAGCATTCGAGAGATTGTGGCCGCCGCAGACAAGCGACAGCTTGCGCTCGCCCTGCGTGGTGCTCAGGAAGACCTGCGCGCGCACGTTTTTGCTGCTATGTCCTCTCGCGCGGCAGACATGCTGAAGGAGGACATGGAAGTCATGGGGCCGGTGCGAGCCCGGGAGGTCGCGGGCGCGCAGCACGAGATTCTGGCTCTGGCGCGCAACCTTGAAGCTGAGGGCAAGGTGATCCTCAAACTGGAACAGGGCGATGATTTTGTCGTGTAACGGAAAACGAGCATGCTGAAGAAAGCCGAGAGTCAGGTCCGTCCGATGGAATATCCGGCGCTTGCCGAAGCGCGGGCCGCGGTTATCGATCTTGAATTACCAGTGACTCTTGCGAATCGCGTGCTCGAACTCGAGTCAAAGCTTGAAGAGAAAGAAAGGCAGTTTACGCAAGAGCTGGAGAGTGTCCGACGTGATGCGCTCGAACAGGGAAAGCAGCAGGCCGGCGGCGATCAGGCTGCATGGCGCGAGCGGTGCACCGCTCTGCTGAAGGGCGCGGTCGACGAGTTTCGTGCTCACAGCGACGAATATCTCGCGCAGGTAGAGCACGAGGTGGTACGCCTCGCACTGGCGGTTGCCGAAAGAATCCTGCGCAGAGAATTGCAATTGGATCCGCTTCTGTTGTCAGGCGCTGTGCGGGTGGCTTTGGGACAGCTTGCTGAGTCGACGGAGGTCCGCCTGAGGGTACCGGCCGCTCAGAAGGAGATGTGGACGGAGATGGTGCGCCTGATGCCCGGACTTTCGATTCGCCCTGAGGTCCGCGGGGACGACGGCCTGGGGGCTGGTGAGGCGGTTCTTGAGACGAATCTGGGCACGGTCGACCTGGGGGTACGCGCCCAACTGGGGGAGGTCGAACGGGGCTTCTTCGATCAGATGGAGGTCCGCAGAGATTCGAAAGATATCGTTGCCGGTCCCGATCCAGATGGAAAGCAGAATTGAATGGATCTCCTGGGGGCGTACTTTACCCGGCTGAGACAGCACTCCCCTTATCGATGGCGGGGGCGGGTGACCGAAGCCACGGGACAAACGATCGAATCGGAGGGGCCACCCTGCTCGGTGGGGGAATGTTGCGAGATACGAGACTCGATGGGTAAGGTTCACTCGGCGGAAGTCATTGGATTCCGTGGCACCGGCGTCCTTTCGATGACGTTGGGCGCGGCCGCCGGAATTCGTTACGGAGATCCGATATCCGCGCTGGGCATTACTCCACGTGTTGAAGTCGGAGAGGGTCTGATTGGCCGGGTGCTGAATGCCACTGGCCAGCCGCTGGACGGAGGGCGTAGACCCGCTCTGCGCAGCGCAGTTGCGCTGGAACGACTCGCCCCTGCACCCTTCGATCGCGAGCCAATCCGCGAAGCACTGGGTACCGGGATCCGCGCAATCGACGGGTTACTCAGCGTGGGGCGCGGCCAGAGGATCGGCATCTTCGGAGGATCAGGGGTGGGCAAGAGCACGCTGATCGGGACGATGACGCGTAACACCGATGCCGATGTGATCGTGGTGGGTTTGGTAGGAGAACGGGGCAGAGAGGTCGGGGAGTTTCTCGAAGAGGGGCTGGGGGTCGAGGGTAAAAAACGCGCTGTGGTCCTGGTATCCACCTCCGACCAGTCAGCCTTGTTGCGTATGCGCGCGGCGCTGGCTGCCACCAGTGTGGCGGAGTACTTCGCGAGCATGGGGAAAAATGTGTTGTTGGTTCTCGATTCGCTGACGCGCTTCGCGATGGCCGCGCGGGAGGTGGGGCTGGCGGCCGGAGAACCACCGACGACCCGCGGGTATACTCCGTCGGTCTTCAGCCGGCTTGCACGGCTTGTGGAGCGCGCCGGCCGCTTTCGTACCGGAAGCATCACGGCGTTCTACACCGTGCTGATGGAGGCAGATGATCTGCAGGATCCACTCGTGGATGCGGTGCGCTCCTATCTCGACGGCCATGTTGTTCTGGCGCGCACGCTCGCGGCTGAAGGGTGGTATCCGCCCATCGACGTCATCGAGTCGATCAGCCGGCTCATGCCGGTCGTGATCAGCGATGAGCATTTGAAAGCAGCCGGGACGATCCGACGCATACTTTACAGCTGGGCTCGATCCGAGGACCTCGTCAGGATTGGAGCTTACAAAGCCGGGACCGATGAGGATATCGACCGGGCGTTGCAGTTCCGCCCCGCGATTCGGAATTATCTGGTGCAAGGCTCGCGAGAGTCCGCAACCTTCGCCGATACGCGCAATCAGCTGCTCAAACTGGTTTCCGCCATCGAGAGCGGGCATTAGGCCTGCAATACCATGAAGCGGCAACTGCATCGAATCCTGCGCATTCGGGAGTTGATTGAAGATCTCTCGTGGCTTGAGTACGAGGGCAAGGCGGCGCAAGTGCGCCATCTGGAAATAAGCGCCGATCGGCAAAGGCAGATCGCCCTCGACATGCGTGCGGCTGCTTTGCGGATTCTGACCGATAGGGAGCGCGCGAATAACGAGACCTGGCTGATGAGAATCGCCGACGCCGAAATTTCCGGCCGGAAGGAAGCGAAGCTCGAAGAGTTTGCGAAGGCGGAGCAGCCGGTGGTCGACAGAGCGCGCGAGGAACTGCTGGAGCGCCGACGCGAGCGGCTCCAGCTGGAAATCCTGCATACGAACGCAATGCATGAGGACGAGAAGTGCCAGATTCGTCGAGAACAGAATCGCACCCATGATTGGTTCCAGAGTCAACCCAAACGCAGCGATGGAAAGCAAGATTAAGACGGGTCTCACATTCGACAAACAGGAGTGGCAAAGCCATTGCAATCTCTTTCTGGCAGAGGAATTCAACTTTGGTCGCTGCTCAGATATCAGTCGCACTCGCTTGCGAGGCAGGCATGGCAGGCACGATGCGACAGACTCCGTTTGACAGCAGCGGCTCATTCAGCGAGCTGGTACGACAGCAACTGCAGTGTGGCGAGGGCTTGCCCTCCGAAACACGTGGCCCGGATCCAGTAAACGAGACGAATGCCGACCGCCTCTTGCCGAGGTTCGCTTCCAACACGGTCTCGACGGTGCCGGAGGAGCAGAAGATGACCGGGACGGCATCACCCGGCTCGCCAGCGAGAGTGCCTTCACTCCATTCAGCTCCAACGGCGATCCGGCAAGCTCCGCCAGACGCGATGCCTCCGGGAAAGATCGAAGGGGCCACCGAGAAGACACCTGAGTCGGCGCTCATGGTGGCAACGGCACGACCCGCGGCGGCGGGATGCGGAAGTAGTTCGGGGGCGCTCGATGAAGTCGCAGGGCCTTCACCAGACACAGGCCCGGATCCAACGGCGATGGTTGATGGGCACCACGGTACGAGGAGTGCACGACCTACCCCTGGGGCAGGCACCGGTATTCCGTCTCCTATGGACGCTGGCGATCTCGAGGGCAAAACGGACGGGACAAAGATCGACGACCGTTCTGGTGTCACAGGTGCGGGCATTGCTGATACAGATTCTGCGAGCACCTCTTTCCGCCGGGTTACAACTCGGAGAGAATCAGCAATTGGCCCTCCAGTGCTTGATCCGGAAGTTGCCGCGTCACCAAATCCGGGGCGAACCGCATCCAAGCAAATTCACGGGCTTGGTTCAATGGATGAGACTGTAGCAGGCAAACCGGTCCTGTCAGCGCTGAACGCGGACGAGACATCGAGCCCCCTAAAAGTGGTTTCGTCAAAATCAGCTTTTCCTAAAGAGAATGAAGCGAAAGCGTCGGTTTCCCACTTGAGGGTTGCCACGGAATCGCTCCGGCCGACGATCGCAGCGGAGCCGTATATAGGATCGAGCGCATTGGCGGAATCGAGTCCGGTAGCGGCCACTTTTGCATCAGTGGATGCGGTTCGAAGCATAACGGTCACGTTGCCGGTGAGTAAGGTCATTCTAACGACCGCCAAGAGTCAAGGGGCGAGGGTTCGTTTGCCGATCGGTCAGACTCAGTCGGCACAGGCAGCAGGAAGAAGTATGGCTGGCTCGTTGGACGACCAGCAAATTACGGGAAATTCGGTGGGTTCCGATGACCGGCCGGAATCATCGCCTCACGCGCACAGCGGCACGACGGCAGGGCGCGCGGTTGCGCTCAACAAAGTAACCGTGGCGCAGATTCCTCTCCTGACTTCTCCCTCGACTTCGGCGAAGAATTCCAACCCGGATATTATCGCTTCCGTTGCGCCGAGTCAGGCGCCGCCGATCCACCCAACGAGCGGAACTGCAACAGCGCAACCGTCCGACGTCCGATCTCTTCGGACTCCAGCGAGCGCGACCTTCGATCGAATGGATGCGGCAGCTGTGCCTCAGGTCATCGAAAACGCTCCGCAGCGACTCGTGGTAGGAGTGCATAACGCTGGACTTGGATGGGTGGAGATCCGGACCAACAGCGTCGCTGGCCAAGTCTCAGCGACTTTGGCCTGCGGTTCGGCAGAAACCCATAGCGCGATCTCCGCGCAGTTACCGACGATGCGGGAACATCTCGCGTCCGAGCATGTGCATATCGACACGCTGGCCTCGGAGAGATTCTCGCCGTCATCGGGCGGCCGCCACAACTCTTCCGAAGAACAATCCCGCAACGGAGGCAGCCCCCAGGCGAGAGCTGTGGAACCGGAAATTTCCCCGGGAACGTCTTCCATGGATGTGGATACGGAAATGTTGTCCTACATCAATGTGCGGGTCTGATGCATAAGACTGATGAAAGGAGCATTATGCAGATATTTTCAAATTCCATCGGCGCTTCGGTACTCCCGTCTCCGCAGCCGGAGGATGCAGGGTCAACGTCCGGCGCAGGTTCAACTTCCTCTGCTGCGAGCACAAACTCGGCGACGATCTCCGCCAATGATTTTTTGGAGCTGCTGGTTTCGGAGCTCAAGAACCAAGATCCGACCGCGGACACTGATCCGAACGAATACATCAATCAGCTGGTGCAGGTGAATAGTCTTGAACAGCTGATCTCCATTAATCAGGATCTAACGCCGGCGTCGTCATCCTCTGCCGGCACTGGCTCGGGTACGGGCTCAGACACCGGATCCGGGACCGGTGATGTCGCTAACCAGACACCCGGCTCGGTTGCGCCTCAAACTGGCGCGGCTGTTGGTGCGACAACTGGAAACCTCAGCGCTCCCAATGCAGTGAACTCAGCCTCCCGTATTGCAAACTCCCTGGAAAAAGCAGCGCTGACTCTTGCGCCGACTTCTCCGGGCGGATCTCTGGATTCGGTCATCAGTTCAATGAGAGCCCGCGCGCAGCAGGCCCGCCCATTCACTTCCAACCCCGCGCGTTAGGGCGCGTGGTCTACAAACGGAGGAACTATGTCATCTTTTTCGATTCCGCTGAGCGGACTCAAGGCTTCGTCTGAGGCACTGAACACGATCGCGAACAATCTCTCCAACATGAATACAACGGCCTTCAAAAGCCAGAGTGTCAGTTTTAGCGACCTTTTCTACCAGCAGGTTGGAACCACTGGGTCCGGAAACCCGCTGCAGGTAGGTGCCGGCACCCAGGTTGGATCTACGGAAACCAACTTCTCGCAGGGAGCGGTACAGGAAACCGGTAATGCTTCCGATGTTTACCTGAACGGCAATGGATTCTTTGTCGTTCAAGACGGCAGCAGCACCCAATACACGCGCGCAGGGAACTTCACCCAAAGCGCTGACGGGCACCTGACTACTCAGGATGGCCAGGACGTGATGGGCTATCCGGTGGTGAACGGAGCTGTAGACACCAATGCTCCTCTGGTTCCTATTGTGATTCCTTCGAATGCGGTCGAACAGCCCCAGGCGACCAGCACCCTGTCGTTAAACGCGAATCTGGATGTGTCGTCGGCTGTGGGAACAACCGTGCCTGCACAAGTGACAATCTACGATTCGCTGGGCGTGTCCCACGTCGCCACGATCAACTTCACAAATCAGGGCGGGGGTAACTGGACATATGGGATTTCCTTGCCGGACAGTCTGACGCCGAGTTCAACCACCGATACGGCAACTCCGCCGAACACAATCGACACCTATACGTTTGCCCAGAGCGGCGCCGTCACAGGCACAGTGGATCCATCGACAAGCCTCACGATCTCCGGCAAGACAGCGACTGGCACGGCAACCATTATTGCGCCCACGGTTACGGCAGGCGAATCGATCAGCGCTTATAAGGATGCATTGAACCAGGCACTCGGCGACGCCGGAATCACCGGTGCCAGCGCGACGGTGAGCGTCGGCGCGGGCGGCAACACGCTCGTTATAACGGGCAACAGTTATTCGACGTCCGGCGGCGTGGTTCAGGAGCCTGTTGCAACAAATGCATCGGGCACTTTGAGCTTCAACGGAAGCGGGAATCTCACTTCTCCGGTCGGCAACCTTAGCGGGATTGCCTTCACCGGACTATCCGACGGCGCTACACCTCTGAATTTCACATGGAACCTCTACGGGTCGAATGGTCAGCCCTCAATCAGCCAGGTAGCGGAGGCGTCCGGCGTTTCCGGGACGACGCAAAACGGCTATGCGGGGGGAGAATCCAATGGATTCACCATTGATTCCAGCGGAGTCGTTTCGGCTACGTTTACGAACGGGATGACCAGTCCGGTTGGGCAACTCGCATTGGCGAACATCGTCAACCAGCAGGGGCTGGTTCTGGAGGCTGGTAATAATTACCAGACCACGCTGGCTTCGGGCTTTGCGAGCATCGGCGTTGCCGGGTCTGCGGGGCTGGGCACGATCCAGGACGAGGCGCTCGAGGCCTCGAACGTCGATATTTCGACTCAATTCTCGAACCTCATTGTCGAGCAGCAGGCGTTTGACGCCAGCGCGAAGGCAATTACGACGTTTGACACGATCTCTCAGGACACTCTGAACATGATTCACTAACCGGTTCCGGCAGCACCGTCCAGAATGCGCCGATAGAAGCTCTCGTAGAGAGGAAGAATCTTTGAGGCGCAATAACGGCTCTGGGCGGTGCGTCGCGCCGCTTCTGCCATCGCACTATAGGAGTCAGAGTCGCGCAGCAATTCGAGCGCGCCTTCAGCCATTCCTTCGACGTCGCCGACCGGAAACAATCTGCCGTTAATTCCATCCTCGATTAATTCGGGCACGCCGCCGACGCGTGTTGCGATCGTGGGCACGCGGCACGCCATCGCTTCCAGAGCTACAAGCCCGAAGGATTCCTGCTCGCTGGGCATGAGCAGTAGATCGGCGAGGGGCAGAATTTCCGAGACGCTGCTTTGTTTCCCGAGGAAGTGAACGCGATCCTGAATGCCCTTGCGATGGGCGATCCATTCGGCAGCGGAGCGGTCCGGTCCGTCGCCGATCATCAGCAGGCGGGCCGGCAGCTCGCGAGCGACTCGCGCGAAAACGCGGATTACATCAGCAGTACGCTTTACAGGACGGAAGTTCGACAAGTGAACCAACAGCTTTTCGCCGGGCTCAGCGTAACGAGCGCGGCCAGCAGCGCGTTCCTCGTCGCTGAGAGGCATGTAGACATCGCAATTCACGAAGTTCGGAATTACTTCGATTGCCCTTTCGGGATGGAACTCCTGGATTGTCTTGTCCTTCAGATAGTTCGAGATGGCGGTGACGCCGTCGCTCTCATTGATACCGAAACGAGTAATTGGCAGATAGGAATGGTCGAGGCCAACCAGGGTTATGTCCGTTCCGTGGAGTGTCGTGATGAACGGCAGGCGACGCTTCTGCCGCGCCAACATTTCCCGCGCGAGATAAGCGGAGATGGAGTGCGGAATCGCATAGTGAACATGCAGCAGGTCGAGTTGGTAATAAGCCGCGACCTCGGCCATGCGTGTCGCGAGCGCAAGATCGTATGGAGGATATTCGAACAGCGGATAATTCGAAACCGGCACTTCATGAAAAGCGATGTCCTGTTCGCGTCCACGCAGACGGAACGGTTGAGAATAGGCGATGAAGTGGACCTGATGTCCGGCTGCGGCGAGTTCAATGCCGAGCTCGGTTGCGACAACGCCGCTTCCGCCGTAGGTGGGATAGCAGGTGATTCCGATCTTCATAGTTTTCCAATGTAGAGAGTACAGCCTAAAGATGCGGGATCGAGTAAAACGACGCGCAACGCCGGAATTCAGGGATAAACCGGTGATACTTTCATGCGGTTCGGCCTCCAGTCCCTGTAAAGTAGCCTCGATTCAACCGTCAATCGCCTTGATCTGTGCGACGGGGAGCCGTAGCGCCGTTGCAATGAGCGCGGCGATTAAAAACGCTGCAGAGGTTATGGTGAGCGCCGAGCCGAGGCCAGTCCGCTGGGAGACCCGGCCGATAAACCAGGGAGAGACTGCGCTCAGCACGCGGCCGATGTTGTAGACGAAACCCATGGCGGACGCTCGGAGAGCGGTGGGAAAAAGCTCGCTTGCGATTACCGCGAATCCGCTGAAGTAGCCGGTTCCAAAAAAGCCGACCAATGCTCCAGCGAAGATGACGGCGCCCGAATTCTGAACGAACGCGAACACTGGCACCATCAACGCCGCCACGAGCAGGTAGGCGATGTAGGTGTATTTGTGACTGAAGCGGTCGGCAAAATAGCCGAAGCTGACATAGCCAAGGAATGTCCCGATCTGCATCACGATGGTCCATTCCGAGGTCATGACGATGCCGAGCCCGCGACCGCCCTGGGCAATGGGTAGCGAGAGGAATCTGGGAACCCAAGTGAACAACCCCCACCATGCAAAGAGCGACGCGGCATTCATGGTTGCGCAAACCAGCGTGCTTCGGCCCATTCGGCCACGAAACAGCTGCCCCCAGTCGGGACGGCGAGTCTTCTGCTCACGCCACACCTCAGGTTCGTGCAGGCGCGACTGGACCCATAACGCGATCAGGGCAGGCGCGGTTCCAACAAAGAATACGGCGCGCCATCCAAAGTGGGGCATCACGATGGCGACCAGGGCGGCGCCGAGCGCATATCCGATGGCCCACGAACTCTGGACGAAGGCCAGTGCCTTGCCGCGATTGGGTGCCGGCCAGGTTTCGGCAACGAGCGCCGCGCCGGAAGCCCATTCGCCGCCCATGCCCAGGCCGAGGAGTACGCGGCAAAGGAGCAGTTGGACGGCGGTGTGGGTAAATCCGCAAAGGCAAGTTGCGACGGAGTAGATCAGAATGCTGGTGATCAGGGCGCGAACCCGGCCCGCGCGGTCGGCGAACCAACCGAAGGCAATGCCCCCGACGGCGGCGCTCAGCAAGGTCATCGACATCATGGCGCCGCTGGTGGCCGGGGAGAGGTGGAGTTCGCGCTGCACCTGTCCGAGCACGAGGGCGTACAGCATCACGTCCATGCTGTCGAGCATCCAGCCCAGAGAGGCAGCCAGCAAGACGCGCTTCTGCTCCACGGATGCTTCCAGGAGCCAGCCGACGATTCCGTTCAAGGTTTGCTCCCTGGTTGCTTTACAGTTCAGGAATACGGCCTAGCCAGCTCGGAATGCCGTCATACCACGATACGAGAGCAGAGCCCTTTGCGCACGGCGATTGATACCGGCGGCACTTTTACCGACTGCGTTTACCTGGAAGACGGACAACTTCGCGTCCTGAAGCTCTTCTCGACTCCTGCCGATCCCGCTCGCGCGGTGCTGGATGCTCTGGCGCAGATTCGACCGCGGGGAGCCATCGAGGTTCGTCACGGAACGACTCTCGGAACCAACGCGATGCTGGAGCGGCGAGGCGCACGAGTGGCCTTCGTCGCGACGGCGGGGTGCGAAGAAACGATTAGCATTGGGCGCCAGGCTCGGGGCGCTTTGTATGACTGGTTCGCCCCTGCTCCTGAAAGTCTGGTGCCGCGGAGATTGCGGTTTGGGGTTGCCGAACGCGTTGGTTCGAACGGGGCGGTCCTGCGCAGTCCGACCGATGCCGAACTGCAAGCGATGGTCGAGGCGGTTCGGGGCAGCGGAGCAGAAGCTGCGGCAATCTGCCTGCTGTTCTCGTTCGCCAACTCGGAGACGGAAAGGCGTATCGAGGCAGCGCTTGGCGGTCTCGGCATTCCTGTCTCGGTTTCGCATCGGATTTTGCCGGAGTTTCGTGAGTACGAGCGGGCCTCGACGACGGTGGTGAACGCTTATCTTGCGCCTAGCATGCGGCAATACCTGCTGCACCTGGAGCAGCGAGTAAGCGAGGAGCATGACGCCGGCGGGGTCGACGTGATGCAGTCTTCGGGTGGGATCGTTTCGGCGCGGGTTGCCGCCGAGGAGCCGGTTCGCACGGTTCTCTCTGGCCCGGCGGGCGGCGTTATCGGCGCGTCGCGAGTCGCCGAGTGGGCAGGATTCGATCGCATCATCGGGCTCGATATGGGAGGAACTTCGACCGATGTTTTTCTCTCCGACTCGGCGCGCGGCGGCGTGAGACGAACGCGGGAGTCGGTTGTGGCCGGTGTGCCTGTGAGCGTGCCGATGCTCGAAATCCACACGGTCGGAGCGGGTGGCGGCTCGATGGCTCGATTCGATCCAGGGGGAATGCTGCGGGTGGGGCCCGAATCCGCTGGCGCTGATCCGGGACCGACCTGCTTCGGGCGAGGAACGATGGCGACGGTGACGGATGCCAATCTGTTGCTGGGACGTCTCGATCCGGTTAGTTTTCTTGGGGGCAGCGTGCCTCTCGATCGCGATCGGGCCGAGCAGCTGATGCGGGAGCAGAAGGGTTCGCTGCCGTCGCTGGAAGATTTCTGCGCGGGCATTCTGCGGGTGGTCGAGACCGAGATGGACAAGGCGATTCGGGTTATTTCTGTTGAGCAGGGTTATGACCCTCGGGACTTCACCCTAGTGGCGTTTGGCGGCGGTGGACCGCTGCACGCTTGCTCTTTGGCGCGGGCGTTGCGGATGCAGACAGTGCTGATTCCGGCTATGCCGGGGGCGCTTTCTGCTCTCGGCATTTTGCTTGCGGACGTGGTTCGCGATCATGCGCGAACGGTGATGGTGACGGGCGAAGCGATCGGTGACCTTGAGCCGTTCTTCGCCGAACTCGAAGAGAGCGCTCGGGCGGAGTTTGCGGCCGAGGGACTTGCGGGCTCGGGGGAATGCTCTCTGGACCTGCGCTACGCGGGGCAGGGATACGAGTTGAACGTTGCCTGGAATGCGGACTCTCCAGCGAGGTCGATCAGGGAGTTTCATCGGCTCCATCAGCAACGTTACGGTTTCTGTGAGCCCGATAAGTCGGTGCAAATTGTGAACCTCCGGTTGCGCATGGTTGCGGTTTCTGAGCCTTACACTCCAAGGCAGCAAGAGCTGGTGCCGGGCGATGGCGCGGCAGCTTGCTACGCCGAACGACCGATCTACTTTGGCGGCACGTTTTTGCCTTCGCGGCTCTATCATCGCGAGCGGCTTCGGCCGGGCGATGCGATTGCTGGGCCGGCGATGATTACTGAGTACACCTCGGCGACGGTTTTGCCTCCTGACTGCCGGGCGGTGGTGGATGGATTTGAGAACCTGACGATCGCGATTGGAGAAGGACGATGAGCGGGCAGGCAGTGGAGCAGAAGGTAGATCCAGTCGAGCTGGCGATCTTTCGCAGTGCGGTCCATTCGGTGGCGGAGGAGATGGGCGCGGCTCTGCGGCGGACGGCCCTCTCGCCGAACATCAAGGAACGGCGGGACTACTCTTGCGCGGTCTTCGATGCGGAGGCACAGGTGATTGCGATGGGCGATCACATGCCGGTGCATCTGGGATCGATGCCGATGTCGGTGGAAGCGGCGGTGGCGGCGGTCCGGTTTGCGCCTGGCGACATTGTGGTGCTCAACGATCCTTATGCCGGCGGGACGCATTTGCCGGACATCACGATGGTGCTTCCAGTCTTCCTTTCCGGCTCCGAGAAGCCTGGGTTCTTTGTTTCGGCGCGGGCCCACCACGCTGACGTTGGCGGCTCGTTTCCTGGATCGATGGGGCCGGCGCGGGAGATCTTTCAGGAGGGAATCCGGATCCCTCCGGTTCGGATTGTGCGCGGCGGTGCGGTCGATCGCGAGATGCTGGACCTGATCCTGCTGAACGTGCGGACGCCGCAGGAGCGCGAGGGCGATCTTGCGGCGCAGATTGGGGCTTGCCGGGTGGGCGAGCGGCGGATTCTCGAGTTGGTCGAGAAGTACGGCGAGGCTCGACTGCGCGGGTTGACGAGCGAACTGCTCGACTACTCGGAGCGGCTGGTGCGGACCGAACTGCGGCGTATGCCGGCTGGCGAGTTCTGCGCGGAGGACTGGCTGGACGACGACGGCGTTAGCGACAAGCCGATCCGGATCGCGGTCCGGATTCGGCTGGATCCGGAGGCGGCTTCGATCCTGGTCGACTTCAGCGGGTCGGCGGGGCAGGTACAGGGCAGTGTGAATGCGGTTCGGGCGATCACGCTTTCGGCTTGCTTTTATATTTTGCGGTGCCTTTTGCAGCACGACGCGCCAGCTACGGCTGGCATTTTGCGGCCGCTCACTCTGGTGACCGAGCCAGGCAGCATTGTCGACGCTCGGCCACCGGCCCCGGTGGCGGGGGCGAATGTTGAGACTTCGCAGCGGATCGTGGACGTTCTGATGCGGGCTCTCGCGCAGGCGATTCCGGATCGGGTGCAGGCGGCGAGCGCGGGGACGATGAGCAATCTGACCATCGGCGGGATCGATCCGCGGACGGGGCAGCCTTTCACTTACTACGAGACGGCGGCGGGCGGGATGGGCGCGCGGCCTGGGCTGGACGGGATTTCGGGCGTCCAGACGCATATGACGAACTCGCTCAACACGCCCATTGAGGCGCTCGAGTATGCCTACCCTTTTCGGGTTCGGCGGTACGCCTACCGGGAGGGTTCGGGTGGCGCGGGGCGGTTCCGCGGAGGCGATGGGCTGATTCGGGAGATCGAGCTGCTGGCTCCGGCGCAGGTGACGCTGCTGGCAGAGCGAAGGAAGTTTCGGCCCTGGGGCCTTGCGGGCGGCGGGGAGGGAGCGGCGGGTCGAGCGATAGTAACCAAAGCGTTAACAGGGGAGACCATTGAGCTGCCGGGAAAATGCAGTTTGTATCTCGAGGCGGGCGATGTTTTGCGGATCGAGACTCCGGGCGGTGGTGGGTGGGGCGCCGAGTAAACAGGTTACAGGGTACAGGTTACAGGGTACAGAAAGGCCTTTTGGGATCTTCAGCGGCCGCCCAACGACCAATCGCCTTTCTTGTTCGCCGGACTTCGAAGTTTACCGCCAGGACTATCTCCAGAATTATTCATGTTTTTTCGTTTGACTTGTTTTCAGTTAGTTACGCTGGCCGTATTTTGTAGGTAACGAGTAAGAATTTGAAAAGAAGTCAGATTCAGAGACAAGCACGAATGACGTCATTGGTGCGTATGAGTGATGCATTGGTATGCATGAACGAGCTTGATGATTGAGGCGAAGTCAGTTGGCTCGTGCGCATGAATGATGCACAGGTACGCACGAATGACGCGTTGGTGCGCATGAATGCGTCACTGGTGCGTACGAATGATGCATTGGTGCTCATGAATACCCTGTTGGTGCGTATGAATGATGCATTCATACGCGTGAAGGGGGCATGACGTGAAGGCCCGCAGTCGCCGAGGAGGCCTCCTTTTGGACAGCGATAATGTATTCCGCGAATTTCTCCATAGTGAATTTCAAGCCGGAATGGCGCGCGACATCGATGGCTTCGAGGACGGAGGGGGGAAGCGATGGAGTCGAGTCCGCAGGCGGAGTTGCGGGTTGGAGCTGGGCCGGAGGTGGCGCGGCCTGGGATGAAGGGGCCTGGGGTGGCGCGGCAGAGGGCTCTAAGCCAGGTTGCGGGAAGGGAACTTCGCCGATCTTCGTGAGCAGGGCGCGGAGGTAACGTCCGGCGATGAGGTCGGAAAGGTGGTTGTCGGGGTCGGCTCCGGCCAGCGAGTTGAGGATTTCGTAGACGCTGAGCGGGATTTCGGCGGGGTCGAGCCAGCGGAGGTCGCGCCCGAGGGCACGCCATTTGGCGAGGTTGGTATAGATGTTGCGCTTCGCGATCGGGGGAGGGCCATCGCTGGCCGGTTTGGGCGCGTGGTGGCGGCAAAAGGCCTGGTTACGGTTGGCGGCGGCGCGGCATTTTCTGCCGTTGCGGCGGACGAAGGAGCATTCGGGAGCCATGGAGCCCTCCTTGAGGCAGGTGACAGATGACAGGTGACGGGTTACAGGTTGCAGGTTGCAGGTGACAGGTTGCAGGTGACTGGCGACAGGCAATGGAAAAGCCTCGCTTGCGCGAGGCTTTTTGGGGTGTCCTGGTTACAGGAAACTGTTCTTCTTTACCCTATATATTCAGAATACCAAACTGCGATATAAAATATGCCAAATATCTTTGGGTAAGTTGGCTTGTAAGTGCTTATAAGTCAGGAGTCATTACTTTGGTTCGGAGGGGCGGCTCTTGACAAGTTTTCCACATTCGAGCGGAAGGCGAGCGAGAGGCCAGCAAGAGGCGAGCGAGATGCCAGCAAAAGGCGAGAGTAGCAGGAGCGAGGAGGCAGGAGCCGGCAGCCAGTCGCTGGTTGCTGGATACGGTCGATTGCTGCCATCCAGCACGACGATATGCTGCCATCGGCTTCATTTTGGTTCTGACCTGCCGGGCGAGCC
>Ga0302325_10011227_pt1 | contig 19316 bp, 17 predicted proteins | sample Palsa_T0_2_FD_201948 | JGI IMG/M metagenome (GOLD analysis project Ga0302325, IMG submission 201948) | Peat permafrost microbial communities from Stordalen Mire near Abisko, Sweden - Palsa_T0_2 | ecosystem: Environmental > Terrestrial > Soil > Palsa > Peat permafrost | place: Sweden: Abisko...
CGCGCATTCAATCGCTTCAAATCCGCGAACCACTCAAGCTCGCTCGCCGTAACCCCCAACCAGGCGGCTAGCTCTCCCACTGATTCAATCTTTGGTATCCGCCATGCCTTCGCCGCTTCGGCCGGTTGCATGCGTATCGGCTCGGTGAGCCATTCGGCAATTCGCAACTTGCCTTTGTGCGTGGCCTCCGCGTCGCGCAGCCCATCGTCCAACTTGAGGAACTTAACCACATCTCGCTGCCTGGGCCGGATGTCCGATCCAAATCTCCGCACATAGCGTTCGGCCAGGGCCCTTACCCAGCGCCAATTCCGGCCCAGTGTCCGGCGCACGCGCGAAGTCATTGCCTCAATGGCCGGCTCACCGGCGAGCATCGATCGCGCCATCGCGGAATAAAACGAAGGGCTGAGCATAGCGAAGAACAGCGGAATGGTCCAACGAGTCTGACCCTGCGTGAGCTGATCTGCGCAATCGCGCAGCGCCGCTCGCGCGACGAATTCAGGAGCTATTCACGTTCCCCTGGGGTGTCCCCAGAGAGAGCTTAGATCGAGCCCGAAAGCTCGACCCGCGCCCGGCTTGGAGCATTCCGCTGCCTGCAGGATGATAGCACCGGCCCGCGCCCGGGACGCACTTGCGGCTGTCGCCTAAGCGGAAAATCGAATTGATGTGTTCCAATTGAAGTGAGAAGGAAAACGGGCCGGTATCGCGGAGAGTAGTTCATGATCAACGGAAAGCGGATCGCGGTCGTGATGCCCGCTTACAACGCCGAAAGAACCCTGGAGCAGACTGTCCGCGGACTCCCCGATGTGGTCGACATCCGCATTCTCGTCGACGACTCCAGCAACGACCGCACCGCGGCTTTATCCAAGTCGCTCGGCGTGCGCACGTTCGTCCATGACGCAAATTACGGCTACGGCCGCAATCAGCAAACCTGCTATCGCGAAGCTCTCGCCGCGGGCGCGGACATCGTGGTGATGGTGCATCCCGACTACCAATACACGCCGGCGCTGGTGGCCGCCATCGCAGGCATGGTAGCCAGCGGCGTTTACGACATGGCGATGGGCTCGCGCATTCTGGGCGCCGGCGCGCTCAAGGGCGGAATGCCGCTCTACAAATACATTGCCAACCGCGCATTAACTGCATTCCAAAACCTGTTTCTCGGCGTAAAGCTCTCCGAATACCACACCGGCTTCCGCGCCTTTTCGCGTCAACTGCTGGAGACTCTTCCGCTGCTTGAAAACTCCGACGACTTTGTCTTCGACAACCAGATGATTGCGCAGACGGTGATGTTCGGCTTTCAGATCGGCGAGATCTCTTGCCCGACAAAATATTTCAAGGAAGCCTCGTCCATCAACTTTCGCCGCAGCGTGAAATACGGCCTGGGCGTGCTCGCCACCACGGCCACGTTCGTAGCGCAGAGGCTCGGCCTCGTCCATTCCCCCATCTTCAAGAAAACCGGCAGAACGGTAGCCGTACAGCACGATGCGCAGTACTACTCTGAACGCGCGCCGCGACCCTGAAGCATGCGCATCGCTCGGCAGGCGAAATCAAGGGCTGACGCCGGAAGCAAATCCCATTCTCATGAACAATGTCTCGAAGATCTCCACCGAACCCATCATGCAAGGAAGACACACGCGCTCGCGCCTTCCGCTCATCTTTCTCGCCGCCTTCGCCATCCGCCTGATCGTGGTGTGCTTCACCTATCGCGACCTGCCCGACGCCGATAAATTCTACGAAGCGTTCGGCTGGGAGATGGGCTGGATCGCGCGCGCCCTCGCCAGCGGCCACGGCTTCAGCTCGCCTTACTATCCCTGGTCCGGCCCCACCGCCATGCAGCCGCCGCTCTATCCCGCGCTACTCTCGCTGGTCTTCCGGCTCTTTGGCGTGTACTCGCTTGCTTCGGGCTTCGTAATCCTCTGCATCAACAGTCTGCTTAGCTCGCTCACCTGCATCCCAATCTACTTCAGCGCGAAGTATTCGCTGGGCCGGCGCGCGGCAATCATCGCCGCTTCTGTATGGGCCTTCTATCCCTTCGCCATTTATTTTTCCGCCGGCCGCGTGTGGGAATACTCACTCACCGGCCTCTTATTCACCACCAGCTTCTGCATCGCACAGCGCATCCATCGCAGCGCCAACCCGATCGCGTGGATCGGCTGGGGCGCCCTCGCCGGCCTCACCGCGCTGTCCAATCCCTCCACGCTTTCCACGCTTCCCTTCCTCGCATTCCTGGCCGCCTGGCAGCTTCGTAATTCTAGCCGCCGCTGGTTTCTCAACTTCCTCCTCACCGGCCTCGCCGCAGCCGCCGTGCTCACTCCCTGGACCATCCGCAACTATCGCGCCCTCGGCATTCTCTGCCCGGTTCGCGACAACTTCTGGCTTGAGATCTACGACGACAACGGCGGCGACCCATCGCTCGACCCCAGCTTCGCGCATCCATCCAGCAATCCGGTGGAGATGCAGAAGTTTCTCACCATGGGTGAGCCGGCCTTCCTCAAAGAAAAGCACCAGATCGCCATCGACTACATCAAAGCGCATCCGCAGTTCATGATCCACAAAACCATCCGCCGCACCGTCTATTACTGGACCGGCTACTGGAGCCTCTCCGCCAAAGAACTGCACGAGCAGCCCTACGAGCCGGGAAATATTTTCTACGTCTGCTCCATCACGTTTTTCATGCTGCGCGGCGCGCGGCGACTGTGGCGCGTGAACCGCTCCGCACTGCTGCCCTACCTGGCGCTGATCTGCATCTTCCCCCTCACCTACTACATCACCCATCCGCTGATGGATTACCGCCAGCCCATTGAGCCGGCCATCATCGTGCTGGCAGTCGCAGGCGCAATCCCCTGGAAGCGCATCGGCGTCGTCCGACCAGCGGCATGGACCGGCCCCGAACCGGCCGCGTAATTAATTCCACAGACCCGTCATCCTGAGCGAAGCGCACTTCAGCGGAGTCGAAAGCCTGCCCTGAGCGCAGTCGAAGGGGACCTGCTGCTCGGGCGCTCTGCGCCAGTCTGAGATCTCATCGATTAATCGTCTGCCACCCACATCCGCACTCCCATCCCGCAAAGTGAGCAGCCCGCTCCATCTCATGGTCTATCCTGTCTGTGTATCCCGGAGGTCCCCGGATGCTCTCCCCAGCCGTCACCGCGCCTGCCTGTCCTACTCCCGCTGAAACCATCGCCGAGGCCATCGAACACATTGGCCCGCTGCACGGGCTCCCCTTTGAAGACCGCCTCTGGCTAGCCCGTCATGGCACCGAGCTAATCGCCAGCGCCGGCGAGGTGCTCTTCGAAGAGGGCGCCCCGGCCGAGCAAATGATGCTCATCCTCAAGGGCGAGATCCATGTCCGCCGCAAGACCGGCGGCCCCATGGCGCTGTTCATCGGGCGCACCGGCCAAATGACCGGCCTGCTCCCCTATTCGCGCATGAAAAGCTACGGCGGCCAGGGTTTCGCCGTCACCGACTGCTGGGTGCTGTCGATTCACAAGTCGCAGTTCGACGACATGCTGCGCGCCATCCCCTCCATGGGTCAGCGCTCCGTCACCACGCTGCTTGACCGCGTCCGCGAGGTCACCCGCATCGAGCAGCAGGCTGAAAAGCTAACCGCGCTCGGCAAGCTGGCCGGCAACCTGGCGCACGAGCTCAACAATCCCGCCTCCGCTGCCCAGCGCGCCGCGTCCGGCCTGGTCACCGAGCTGCGCGCCAACCGCGACAACCGCTTCAAGATGGTCAACCTGTGCCTAAGCCAGCAGCAGATCACAGCCATCGAAGCCTGGGAAGAAAAGCTCTTCAACCGTGCCCCGCACCCCGCCGATCAGCATCCCGGCAGCTTCATTCCGCGCGAAGAGGCCATCCGCGCCTGGCTCAACACCATCGCCTGTCCCGAGCCATGGGAGATTGCCGCGCAACTCGCCGAGCAAGCCGTCACCGTGGCCGACCTCGAAGAACTGGCTCGGTCTGTCGGCCCCAACGAAGCCTGCGTGCTGCTCGGCTTCTTCACCCGCTACCTGCGCTCCACGCGGTCCGTCGAAACGCTGCTCAGCTCCACCGCGCGCATCTTCGATCTCATCAGCGCCATCAAGGCCTACTCCTACATGGACCGCGCGCCCATCCTCGAAGTCGATGTGCCCGCCGGCCTTGACGCCACGCTGCAAATGCTCAAGTCGCGCATCGGCAAAGTCAAGGTCACTCGCAATTACGCAACCGATCTGCCCACCATCAGCGCCTACGGCAGCGAGCTCAACCAGGTGTGGACCGCGCTCATCGAGAACGCCCTCGAAGCCATCGCTGAAGTCCACGACCCCACCCGCAAGCCCGAACTCCGCATCTCCGCCAGCCTCGAACCGGATATGTTGCTGGTAGAGATTCAAGACACCGGCCCCGGCATCCGCGCCGAACTCCAGGACCGCATCTTCGAGCCCTTCTTCACCACCAAGCCCCCCGGCCAGGGCCTCGGATTAGGTTTAGACAACGCCATGCGCATAGTCCGCAAGCACCGCGGCCACATGGACGTAAAAAGCGAACCCGGCAACACCCGCTTCCGCGTCCGCCTCCCCCTCGATCAGTTGCAGGCGTATTAGCTGGACCAGTTGCAAGCGTATTGGAGTCTCTTCCAAACGCCCGCATTGTGTCAGGGCACGACTTAGCTTGCCTTGTATCAGGGCACGACTTCAGTCGTGCCGATTAAGGCCAACAAAACGATGTGGGCTTCAGCCCCTGCGGGACACATTTTTCGAAATCCGCGCCGCCACCGCGCCTTTTTCCGCAGCCTCTTCACGCCCTCTGAACGCGACAGATTGACCGCCGGCCTTCACAAGCTGCGAAGAACCTCATTCTGATACAAACTCCAAATCGCTGATGCGAACTCCAAATCGCCCTGTATCAGGGCACGACTTCAGTCGTGCCACATGCTTCAAAATCAACCTGGGCTTCAGCCCCTGCGGGGGGCGCTTTTCGAGATCCCCGCCTCCACCGCGCCCTTTTCCGCAGCCCCCCAAGCCCATGAACGCGACACGCGCACTACGCCGGAGCGAGCAGGGGCATTCATGCCCCTGAACGCAACAGATTGACCGCCAGCCTTCAGGCCCGGCCCCCTCCGCCGACTCGAAAACACCTCATCCAAATCAATTCAAGCCGAGCGCGCGAAACGCCCCAGCGCAATTGCACCCCACAAGCCGACTTAGGAGCGCTGATAGAGCTCCAGGCTCCCTCAAATGTCGCGAGGCAAAACGTACGCCGAACATCCTCGGCCAACCACAGAGCCACTGATACGGAACTCTCTTGCGCTCGGGATTCGGCATACGCAAATCGGTCTTGGCGATTCATCCATCGAGCGCCCTTCATCGTCGAAGGAAATCCAATAGCTTCGCGCTTAACCTTTCCTGATCCCTAATCTCGCACTCCCAGACGACACCAACCTCCCAGCCTTGCGCTTCGAGCAGACCTCGATTGAGCTCATCACGATCCCGGTTCCGAGTAATTTTTCCGATCCAGTAATCTCTGTTGCTCTTTGGCATTCGGTTTCCTCTTGCGCAGCCGTGTCCATGCCAAAAGCAACCGTGGACGAATACAACCTTTCTTAATCGTGGGAAGACGAGATCCGGCGTTCCAGGGAGAGACTTGCGATGGAGACGGAATCGATAGCCTAATCTATGCACAAATCGGCGCACTGCAATTTCCGGCTTGGTGTCTCTTGATTTTACCGAGCGCATAATGGCGCTTCGGTCAATCTCAGTCTGCTTGTTCTTCATCCGACTCGGCCGATGCGGCTATTCCGAGAAGCTTTTGGTGGTATTTGGAGAGGCGCTGAAAATGCGCCGCCATCGCTCGTGCGATCTGCTTCGACTCTTTTACTTCAAGGAAATGCCCGACGATCTGAGCGTAGTGGGAGGCTTGCCTGGGCAAGCGTTGCACTGGGTCTCGCTTCGCAAGAATTTCAGTATCATTCATGACCTGAACCCTCTGAGAAGGCTCAGGGGCATTATCGAGCGAACTCGGTAGGGGCGGAACTGTGCCGTTCACCAATTGCGACCGAGGATTGAAGGAGTGGTACAGAAGGGCCTCTAGCGGATCAAGCTCCTCTTTCGTCCCCACCGGGTACGCCCACACCCAGGCAATCTCCCAGACATCTATTTGACGGTTGGCGATAATGTCCGAGCGGGCTGACGTTAGGTGGCGGGCAACTCGGCTCCTTATTCCGTCAGACGACTGCCCAACGTAAATCGGGACTCCGTCCAAGTCACATAGCGCATAGACGCCGATTACGTTTGTTAGTGACCTGACAGCATTTCGCCGATACTTGAAATCTGTAGCCAGACTTCCTCCCAACGCAGTTTCTGCGCTGAGAGGAGTTTACGCCGCGTCCTCAATTCCCGACCTCGCAATCCGAACTATAGGCTCAAGAAGATAACGGGAAAGATGGCGCACAACCGGTACGACAACGCCGTCGCCCATTAGACGGTAGGCATCGTTGTAGTTGCCCGGCAGGATGTACTCGTCCGGGAGACCCATCAGGCGGGCCGCCTCTCGCGGCGACAGCAGCCGAGAGCGCACCTTGTTGCCTTGCACAACAATTATTGTCTGCCGGCTGGAGCCGCCGCCCGGAGTTCTGAGACATCCAGCTATCTCGTCGAACCTCACTTCCGCGCGTTGAGCTCTCCTCCCGTATTCATCCGGTCGCGTGCGCTTATAGATGGTGCCAACAACTGTCTTTTTCGATTTCTTTGCCGCATCGACCTTCGCTAGGTGGATGGGCAACATCAGGCCTAGAAGCGCCTCGGTTTGTTCGCTCGTGTGCCAGGGAACGTCCTTCTCCATCGCGCTGGAAAAACTGGACGACCGGGATGGCGGGACGGGAAGGCTCCACCAGAGCCACGACGCCCGATCCGCCCTCTGAAGTCCCTTGTATGCCGTTACAATTCCGGCCGAATGAAACGGATGCTGCGGCCGATCCGAGACCAGATATGGATCGATTTCGACGTCGTTCCGCACCCCAACAATGAATAGGCGAGGGCGAGATTGTGGGACAAATAGCGCGGCGTCGATGACCAATGCGCCGGTGCGATAGCCTTCCGCTCTCAAGGCGCCAATCAGGGACCTAAAGTCCTCCCCGTGATGGGAGGTCAACACGCCACAGACGTTTTCGAGTACAACTGTCTCAGGCTGACGCCCCTCACGGCATAGCTTCCGAATGAGGCTCCAAAAAGGCCAAAACGTCCCAGAGCGTTCGCCTCTGAGGCCTGCCCCCTTTCCCGCTAACGAGAGGTCTTGGCACGGAAAGGAAGCCCAGGCGAGGCCGGGATGCCCTGGCAACTCGCAAGAAGCCACTTTCGCGACATCTCTGACTAGGAGCTCGCCCTTGCCCCAATTCTGCTCATAAGATGCGGCCTTCTTCTCATCGTAATCATTGGCGAAGGTGCATCTCCAAGAGGCTCCAAGCCCGGCGCGTACCATGCCGCTGCCTGCAAAGAACTCGTAAAATGAATGCGAGAACGCGCAAGGCTCAATCATTGGTGATCCTTCGGAAAAGTGGAAGCTCATCTGAAACGTATTTTTCCGTCGCATCGCGCACGACCCAAGCAAGAGAAACCTTCTTCTTCTTCGCGATTCTCTCAAGAGAAAGATAGGTCTCAGAGGGGAGGGTGACGGACAATCGAAGGGACTGTTCGCCTTTGGGAGCGACTGCCGAATTGGGCCTTTCTGTCATTTACATCACTTTACACCATAGCGGTGAAGCGGCCGGCGCTGTGTTGAGAAAATACATTGGGCCAAGAGCCGCGCCCAACCCCCAGTTTCGAACGGCAAAGAAATCCGCCGCCCCGCCAAAAATCGTTGCACTTAATTAACCTCCGTTGGCGCACAATTGTATTGGAGATCAAACAGGACATGAAAGGAAGCCAACTCGAAGATGCATCTCGCAGACATATTTGGAAGAGACAGGCCGTACCCCCCTACCCCCCTACCCGGTAGTAACCATGCGGTAATGAAGCATTAGTTACCCACCTCAAAGCGAAATAAAAAACAAACATCGTTTTTCGCGATCCGATCTCAAGAAGGTAAGAATAAAATTAATTAAATCAATAGTTTAACCATGGATTCCTCCTCAATTTCACAAGAAAAAAGCACCCAAATCGACTGTGGAACTGTGGGCCATAGCAGCTCCGCCAGGGAAACACCGATCGCGAAACTGGCCTTAGAACGGCGCCGAAGCGCGCGCCAGATAGCAGGTACCTCGCACTCGATGCAGCGTCACCCTGTCCAGGTCACGACGTGGCGTCGATATACGCGTCGAGCACACCGGTGAAGGTAGTGGCGTCGGTCTCGGGAAGGCAGGACTGCGGATACGGCTCCCAGGATTGAAAGAGCACATAATCGGGTTGGCCTCCGTTCACTCCTTGATAGTTCTCAAAGCGCGCTACGGCCTTTCCGGACCACTCAGCGTCGGAAGTATCGTTCATGTCGCCGATGTAGATGATGCCAAACTTCATTCCGCTTTGGTGGGTCTGGTTCTCCATGTCCTTGGCGAGCTTCGGCCACGCAGGATTGCTGAAATCCATATCTGCAATAAAGAACGGGAAGGGCGCGCCGGTGGTTGTCTGGTAGGTTTGGTGCCAGGCGCCCAGCGCGGTTACAACGTCGGGGGAGTAACCGCCGTCAACGATCGGCTCCACATCCCCGACCTCGGCGTCCGGATAGACAGTCTTCACCAGTTGCACGTATTGGCCCACCTCTGTAGCGATCTGCTCTGCGGAGAAATGGCACGAACGCGGATCGTTGACGACATTGCCGAAAAAATATGGCTCGTCGACTTTGATGAAGATCTTCTGCGCCCCAGCCTGCTTGAGTTGTCCCAGATAGGCCAACGTGAAATCGTGGACCGTTTGTCCGTAAGGCACGTAGCCTTCAACGCCCGAGCCGCATGTAGGGAGCGCTTGCATGGCCGGCGCTTCAATCTCGATGGCCATGTTGTGCGCATTCAGAAAATCTACAACCTGGTCGAGCGCCTGCGGGCTGATGTCCACGATCCAGCCGGCGTAAAGCCCGATCGCCTGTGTCTTCGCCATGGCGCGTGGCCACGGAGCGCTGGCCTGGAATAGCGAAAGAAAATCTGTCGATCCTCCAGCGGGCGACGCCATGGGCCAGTCCACCGCTGCCGGCTTGGGGTGGAACCAGATGGCCGCCGAGGAAGAAAAACTAGAGTTGGTGGGGTGCACTGATCCGCATGAGGTCGAGCCTAGAACGACAAGCGCGGAGCAGGTCAGAGCGGCAAGCTTCCGGTACAGAAAGGCGCGGCTAGTCATAGATGCCTCCAATGGACTGATTGCTTCCGGAAAACCGTTAGCATGTTCACGACGATTTGCCGCGCAGTTCCATCAGCTTTTTTTGCTGGGCATCCGTAAGCACATTCTTGATGCGAATCAGCAAAGAGAGCTGGGTCTTCTTGATCTCCCGCTCCCTGTCCAGCACCTTGTCCACCTGGGCAAGGACCGCGGTCTCATCCACAGGCCGGGCCTTGAGCAACTGGGTCAGCTTCTCGGTTTCAGACTGCGCATCCCACTGCATGTCAAGAAACTTGGCCTGTGCCTTTTGAATCTCGTCCTTGATCGCCTTCGATTGGACTTCGGTGAGGTTGATCTCCTGGTGGTACTGCATCACCAACTCCGGTGAGAACAGTTCCTGGCCAACGGGGTCGCCGCTGGGCTGGGGCGACTGCCCCCAGCACGCAGCGCAGAAAAAAAACAACACGAACAGCTTCAGATAAATCTTCACGAGCACTCCTCCTCAGGGCAAAACTTTTCTTTTAGCTTGCCGATTCTTGTTTTCCGGCGCGGGAGCCTTTGCATCCACACGCGAAAATCCAAGCTCCGGCATCGGGCGCAGCAGTTCGCTGCCCGGCGTCTCCAGCAGGAAATCCGTAGGCGACTTCCAAGCTGTAATGGAAGCGACCGGAGCGCGCTGTCCCTGCTGCGGCCTCCACGGTCCATGCACCAGCAAGAGCGCCGTCGCAATTGTTATCGCCAGGCAAACTGCAGCCGCAGCCACATGCGCTGGCGACCAGCGACGGACTCGCTCCTCGCGAGTATTGAACAAGCGCGCGAACTCTGGCGCCTGCGCCCCTTCTTCCCTGCGCAGGGCCGCAAAGCGGTCGTGCAAATCCTCATCATTTCCGTTCATGTTGAGCCCCCGGCCCGGCAAGCATTTTGCGGAGCTCGCGCTTGCCCCGTTCGAAGTGGGTGCGCGCGGTGCCTAGCCGGATTTTCAAAATTCGAGAAGCCTCTTCGATCGTCAACTCCTGATAGAAGACCAGGTGCAGAACTTCACGCTGCCGCGCCGATAGCCGAGCCAGCGCCTGCAGCAGAGCGCGGCTGCCCTCTGTTTCCAGCGCGACGGCCTCCGGATCGGGAGTAGCAGCCTGCGCCGGCCGGTTAACGACCCATCGGTCAAATATCTGATTGCGCATCCATCGGCGCCGGCTTTGCTCGGAAGCTGTCCGCCGGATCACGCCGAAAAACCACGTCCGCAGGCTCGATTCTCCACTGAACCTCGCCGACCCTTCCACAAGCTTCAGATAGGCTGTCTGCAACACTTCCTCCGCCTCATCGCGACGGTGATTGCAGCACAAAAGCGCCCAGCCGAAGCTGTTTGAGTGCATGAGCCCGAGTTCGCCCAGGAGATCGGCGTCAGTCGCTTCGCTCCGGGCTTCGCTCGTTCTGCGCATGAGTTCGTAGGATAAGTGTCCCCGGGGGAGGCGTTATAGGACAGGTGTGGGAAGAAACTTGGAGAAATCCACGACGAACGACACAGGCCAATTGCGAGAACGAGGCCGGGTAGCGCGTCTAATCCGTCCAATCTCAAAACGAAACGTCTACCTGCTGAGTGACGCGCAGGACCGACTGGTCGCCAGTCAGCTTCTTCCATGCGGTGCGGATGGCGTCCACCTTGTCGCGATTTTCTTTCGTGTCGGGGTAGTCGATGATGAGCATTTTGGAGCGGAGGCGCTCAGGTGTGTGCTGCTTTGAGCCCTGCCATTGGCCGTAAACATCGACGACGCTCAGGCCGTCGGGAAAGCGCGGCGTCACTTCCTTATCCAGAAACTCACGCCACTTCGCTTCGCTGACGCCTTTGTCCAGGTTATCCGCGGGGCCCAGGCCGAAGTAGAGCTTGGTGTCGACCCAGCCAGAGGTTTGACCTGGGTGAGCAGCGTCGCCGGCGAGCGTGGGCGCGGTGACGGCCGCAGGCGGCGAGGCGGGATTCTGGGGCGCGCATCCGATTCGCGAGAAAGCCAGTGAGCCGGCAAGGAATGTGGTGAGCAGGCGGGTCCGCATAAGGGGTCTGGCGTTACTTCTCCACTTCCACGCCCCGCCAGAAAGCCACGTATCCTTTGATCTTGCGCGCCGCCGGCTTTGGGTCGGGGTAGTACCACGCCGCGTCGGGATTGTCCTGCCCCTCAATCAGCAGGTTCAGGTAGCGCGCCTGGCCCTTCCACGGGCAAGTGGATGTGGTGCTGCTGGGGCGAAAGAACTCGCGCTTGAGGCTGGCCTCGGGAAAGTAGACATTTCCCTCCACCACTTCGGTTTCATCGCTTTCGGCAATCACCTTGCCGTTCCAAACTGCTCGTGCCATGGCCAATCCCCGATTGAATCCGCAATATCAGCGTTTCCCTAGATCCAATTTAGACGCAATGCAATGGAGGGAGAATGGCACATCGGACACGCCACGAGCAGAGATGCAGCGTCGTGGCGAGTCCAATTGCGGGCTAAACTGCTGGGATATCCCTACTTCGCTTCGGCGATCCCGGTGATGTGGACGCTCTTCTTCGTCGCATCGGCGGTCGCGGTCACGGTGACGTGGGAGCCGTAGAAGGCCTTCACCGCATCCGGATTGTCGATGGTCCACACTTCCTTCTTGGCCTCGTCGACAAATACCGGTGCTTCCCCGCCATCGATGCACTTTTTCACGCAGGCAGCGCCGGTGCCAGCATGTTTAGCGCCGCACATGGCGTCGGAGATCCATCCGTTGATGGTGGTATCGGCCGCCTTGGCGCCGATCGAGCCAAACACAAAAGCCACGGTGAGCAAAGCCAGAACACGTTTCACGAAAAACCTCCAGGGGTTGCAACTCCAGGGACTGGGAAAAACTTGGTCCGCATCCATCATCCTCCAAGGGGAGCGTTTCGGCAAGTGCTTTGCAAACGGATGCTTTGGTCCGGGTTAAAGGCCCTAATTTGCCGCCAACTCTTTGTCCGCCGCGCTCTTGGTCCGCGCCTGCATGTTCTTGAGGGCCACCTCGTAGCGTTGCGCCGCAGCCGAGAACCTGTTGATCAGCTCCGAAGTCTTGGTCAAGAACCCCGGATTCCGCGCCCGTATTTCCTCCAGAATGGGCGCAAACTTGGCCAGCAGGAAGAAGCCTTCGCCGTTGCAGTCCACAAACAGCTCGGCGGAAACCGCGCCGTGCAGCACCATAGCCGCGGCCATCTCCCAGTAAGTAATCACCTGCCGGAAATGCGCATTGTGCGGGTGGGCGGGGTTCGCCGAGACGGCGAAGAACTCCTCCGCAGTTGCCGGCCAGAACTCGCCCGTCATCCAAGCGCGCGCCTCGCGCATCAGCGCTTCAGTGCGCAGTTCATACAATCTCAGCACAATTTCAGCATCGGCCGGCGTTGCAAGCATCCGTTCCATTGGCATCTCTCCACTTGCCCATACTAACGGATTGGGCCGGGCAGCATTGACTTGGGTAGGATCCAGCTGCAACCAGGTCAGCGCTGCCTGGCGCAAATTTCCTCGATTGGAAATCCTCTCTCATCCGGCTTTTCTCAGGCTTCCAGCATTCCGGCGCGGTGCAAGAAGATGAGGCCCGGCTCAATGCCGGCTTCGAGTTCTTCCGCCGGAACGCCGGGAAACTCCGCCTTCATCTGCTTGAGAAGCTCCGTCCGGTCCCGAGTGCCGTCGAGCAATTGAAGAAACCTGGCCACGGCAGGATCGTCGAGTTTCAGCGTGCCATGTAAAAGAGTGGCCGCCCAGGTTCGCGTCCGCGATTCGAGGCGGCCGCATGCGCTGGCCCTGGGCCGCGCAGAAATCTCCGCGGCCACGGGGGCTCTCCATGCGCGGAGCTCGACAAATTTGCTCACAATCAACCGCAGCATCAGCGTGACTCCCTCGCCATCGAGCGCGAACCCGCTGCCCGCAAGCATGGGCTCGAGCTCTTCAAAACTCAGCGCGCGCGGCCAATTTGCCCCCAGCGTTTCCAATAGTGCAATGGCCCCAGCGTGGTTCGACTCCATCCTGATTCCGCCCGGCAAGGTAAACACCATCGCGCCCGGCGCCTCTGCGGGAGCCGACGTTGCTTGCGACGCAAACAGGAGTTTGCGAAGCTGCTCCGCGCTGAAATCGCGGCTCACTCGATGATCCTCCCGGCAAATCAAAGTTTCGCGGTACGCGCGTGCGCGCATGAAGTCCAGCAATTGCTCCTGCTTCACAATGTCAAAAGCCGCCGCGCTCTGCAGCGCCGAACGTACCTCAGCTCGATAGCACGGATCTGTAGGCGGCGGGAGTTCGGCCTCGCTCAAATACTGCAATCCATGTTTCGCGGCGTGGGCTGCAAACTCCGTGAAGAGCACCGGATGATACGCGTCGGCAAACTCGTCGTGATAGGTGGCCTCCGGGGTGCGCTTCTCCATGTTTCGCAACTGCTCTTCAATCACCATGCGGTATGCGTCGCCTTCCGGCCTGGACTCAGCCAGAAAGCGAAGGAAGGCAAGAGACTCAGTCACGCGCCGAAGCGGGTCTTCGATGCCTTCGACGTAGCGCAGCATCATTTCGCGGAGCATCTTGCGCAGATGTCCACCCGGCAGTACGTTGTAACTCACGACGGCAATTCCATTGGCCGCCAGCAACTCACCGCAAAGGGCCAAAAGCCGGTCGCGCACTGGCTCCGGAACCCACGCATAAACCCCGTGCGCAATGATGTAATCGAATTGGCCGAGTTCGACCCCCACCTCGAGCAGGTCGCTCGCAAAGATGCGCACATTGGTGAGGCCAAGTTCGCGAATCCGCTGCTGCCCACGCTCAATGGGCAAACGAGCCAGATCGAATCCGACAAACTCGCTGGTCGGAATGGCATAGGCCATCGGAATCAGATTTGCCCCCTCGTTGCAGCCAATTTCGAGCACGCGACATCGCTCCACCGGCGCCGGAGTGAGCCCGTGCAAAATTGCCATTCCCGCCAGGCGATCTGGGTGTGTTTCTGGAAACGAGAAACCGGGATAGACAAACGTGTTGTAGGATTCGATCTCAGTTTGCAATGCCAGGCTCCCCGCTTCCGGATGATATCAAGCGGAAGCGGAGCCGGGCAGCGGAGAAGCGTCAATGGGATGCGGCTTGTTTCTCGGGCGCGGACGGCAGGCCTTTAGCGCCCGTGGCCAAACCGGCTCGCAGTTCTTCATCTGTGTAGTACCGGCCCGATCCATCGAGTTCACCGGACTCCAGGCGACGAGAAACTTCAGCCATGCCGCTATCCATAGCTTCGAAGATTTCCTCAACCGTCATTTCGCTGATCGTCTTGGTGCTCATGGAATCAACCCTTCAAACTGCGCAAAAGCCCCATCTAAGTGAAAGTAGGCCGTCATTTTGCGTCTATGCAGACCTTCTGAAAGGATATGCCGCACACATCTCGTCGATGAGCCGGGCCCCGTCACACTGCGTAAGTCCGGAGGCAAAGACAAATGGCTTGCCATCGATATCTGCCACGACCTCGCCAAGCGGCTCGTGGCCAAGCCACAAAAGCCTGAACTGCGGTCCAACAATCCTCGCGCCTGTTCGTCCGTCCCCGAGTGGTCGCCCGACTTCTGGGAATTGCCACCGCAGATCTACCAACGCCGGGCCAGGGTACGTTGCTTCGCCGGTTAGAAAAAAATATCGAGTGCGCCGCACGGCGAGCTTGAATCTATCAATCGACAAGATGCTCCACGACCCGAGATAGCTTGCGAGGTGCGCTGACCGCATGACGACAATAAGTAAGGCGACCATGGACGTGAAGAACGCAAACATTGGACCGCCGGATTTGTCCCTCAAATCAAAACGGAAATGCCAAAAGAAAAATGCCAGAAACGCTGCGATCGCGCAGCCTCCAATTAATCCCAGGATTTCAGGCAGGAGATTGGGGAACTCTCTGATCCCGTGGCGCACAATGATTGTCGTACGCGCGCCCTCCGCCAAAACTCCGATACGTGCCATGACTGTCATTCGGAGCCATCATACCAGCCTGTCGGAGGCAGAAACCTTGAACGGCCCCGCCCAATTTAGGTCGGATTCAACTCCCTCTTCCCGCCCTATTTCGCCACCACCGGCCCGTGTGTCTCCGCCGTCGGCGGAGGCGGCGCATCCCCAATCCGCTTCGAGTAGCTGCAACTCACCGGACCATCAAGCACGGCAACTGCTCCTTGAGTCTTCGCGCCAACCGCCTTTTTCGCAGCGCGCTTCTTCGGCGCTGTTTCCTCTTCGCTGGCCTTCTTCTTGTTCGGGCATTCAAGGTAGACGCCCGAACGCAGCGTCTTTTCGACAAGATAGGGGCTGCCGCACTCCGGACACGCCTTCGCCACGGGCTTCGCATTCGAAGTGAAATCGCACTTCGGATAATTGGTGCAGCCCCAGAAAATGTTCCCGCGCCGCGCCTTGCGCTCAGCCAAATCGCCAGTGCCGCACTTGGGACACTTCATCCCCTCAATCAGGTTCTGCTTCACGTACTTGCATTTCGGATAGCCAGAGCAGGAAATAAACTCCCCATACTGCCCCTGCCGCAGCACCAGCGGCTTGCCGCACAGTGGACAGTCTTCGCCCGTGGGAACCGGCGGCTTCTGCTGCTGCTTCTGGCTCAGCTTGCGGATGGTCTTGCAGGGCGGATCCGCGCTGTAATCCGGGCAGCTCATGAACATCCCGAACGGCCCGCGACGCAGCACCATCACCTTTCCGCAATTCTCGCAGTACTCATCCTTCTCATCCGCTTCCTGCGCCTCCGGCGTGTTCATGTCCGGCTTGCCCGCGGTGTTCTCCTTGGTAAACGTGCAGCTCGACGGATCCTTCTTGTCGTAAGCCGAGCACGCAAAGAACGTGCCGAACTTGCCCCACTTCAAAACCAGCGGACTTCCGCACAGATCGCACTTCTCCTTCGTCACCTGCTCCATGCGCTTGATGTCGCGCATCTTCTTGCCGGCATCTTTGAGCTCTTCCTCAAAGTGGTCGTAGAAGCCGTTCAGCAGATCGGTCCACTTCTCCTTGCCGTCTTCAATGTCGTCCAACTCCTCTTCCAGCTTGGCCGTATACGCCATGTCGAAGATGTAGGGGAAGCTCTCCACCAGCAGATCGCAGACCACCATGCCGATCTCGGTGGGATAGAAACGCCCGCGCGACCCGCCATGCTTGACCACATACTCGCGGTCCTGAATGGTGTTGATGATCGAAGCGTATGTCGAAGGCCGCCCGATGCCGCGTTCTTCCAACTCCTTCACCAGCGAAGCTTCGTTGTAGCGCGGAGGCGGCTGCGTAAACTTCTGTTCGTGCTCCAGCTTGTCGAGCGTCAGAGCCTTCACGCCATCGAGATTCGGCAGCTTGTTCGCCGACTCATCCTCGTCGTCTTTCTTGTCGTCCGATATCTCGTACACTTTGAGAAACCCATCGAAGCGCAGCACCGAGCCAGAGACGCGGAAATCGTAAGTCTTGCCGTTTTTCGCGCTCACTGCGACGATCTTCGCCGTAGTCACATCGAAAACCGCCGGCGTCATCTGCGACGCCACGAAGCGTCTCCAGATCAATGTGTAGAGCTTCAACTGCTCATCGCTCAAATAGCGGGCAATCGACTCCGGCGTCCGCGAGGGATCGGTCGGCCGAATCGCCTCATGCGCATCCTGCGCATCCTTCTTGCCCTTGTACGCGTTAGGCGTTTCAGGCAGGTACCGGGAACCCAACTGCTTGCCCACCCACTCCCGCGCCGCTTGAATCGCATCCGGCGCAACGCGCGGCGAGTCCGTTCTCATATAGGTGATCAGGCCGGTCGTTCCCTCCGCGCCCAGGTCGATGCCTTCATACAATCTCTGCGCCACGCCCATAGTGCGACGCACGTTGAAGCCGAGCTTGGTTGACGCGTCGCGCTGCAACTGGCTGGTAATGAATGGCGGCAACGGCCTGCGCTGCTGCTCACGCGATTGCACCGAGACCAGCGACCAGCTTGCCTTCTCCAGAGCCGACACCACTGCATCCACGGTTGCCTTGTCCGGCAGCGCGTTCGAGATGAATTGATCTTTCCCGTCCTTGTCCTGTCCGTTGGCAACCCGCGAAGGCTCGCCATCGACTCCAATGAACTTGGCTTTGAAGCTTCTGTCCGCATCTTTCTCTACATGAAGCAGAGCATCCAGCGTCCAATATTCCACCGGATTGAACGCGCCAATCTCCCGCTCGCGCTCCACAATCAGCCGCACCGCAACTGTCTGCACGCGCCCCGCTGAAAGCCCGCGCCGCACCTTGTCCCACAGCAGCGGCGAAATCTGGTAGCCCACCAACCTGTCCAGAACGCGCCGCGTTTGCTGCGCATCTACCAGGTTCTGGTCCACATCGCGAGCGTGCTTGAAAGCCTCCTGCACTGCCTTCTTGGTGATCTCGTTGAAGGTAACGCGCCGAATCTTCTTCCGCTCTTTTGCCGAGGTTCCAAGCTGGAGAGCCAGGTGGTACGCAATCGCCTCACCCTCGCGGTCAGGGTCAGGCGCCAGAAAAATCTCGTCGGCTTTCAACCCCAGCTTCTTCAACTGGTCCACAACTTTTTCTTTGCCCGGAGACACAACCAGCTCCGGCTCAAACGTCCGGTTCTTCAGTTCCACGCCAATGTCGTTCTTGGGCAGGTCCATGATGTGCCCGATCGAAGCCCGCACCTCAAAGCCCTTGCCTAAATACTTCTCGATCGTCTTCGCCTTGGCGGGAGACTCGACGATCACCAGTGATTTGCTCATTGCCATCCTTGAACTCAGAACTACTCTACCCTGTCAGCCCTGTTTGACTCTTGATCGATCATTTCGATTCAGTGCAGGCCGTGCCCCAAATGAAGTCGCAGCCCGTGCTACCCTTCCCACTCCGGGAAAAACCACCCACAAATGTTGCACCCTACCACGGAACACCATTCTGTTTCCACTCCACTTGATGCATTTCCAGGTCCCCGCGTTCCAAGTCGATATACGCAAACGGCTTCATTGCGGTGCCAAAGCCCCGCAAAAATCTCGACTTAGTTTCCTGGAATGTTCGCCCGGAAAGAATATCCAAGCTGCGCAGAATTCACATCGAGACCCCGGATGAACTCCGACTTTTGCACAGTCCTGACCCACTGCCCGATCCGAAAACGGTCAGGCTCCGCTGGCTCGCGCAGCGCTCAGGCCGTCATCAACTGGCTGAAGATGTCAGGCAAATTTACGTACAAAGGCGTCCCGCTCACTTCCAGCGGCGAGGCTTCGATCCATTGCGGCCCCCGGCACATCCTCCCCGTTCGCGTCTTCGGATCGATGATCCATACCGTCTCGACTCCCATCGTCCGATAGTCCTGAGCGCGTTCCTGCGTATCGGAGTAGCTATCATCCGGTGACAGAATTTCGATCACCAGAATCGGCGGATCAACGATCACGTCAGGCTGGGCATTGAGCGGCAGCAACGCTACGTCCGGAATCCGCACACGCGAAGGCGAGACCTGAACTCTCTGTTCAGTGACCACTTGTGCGCCCCAGGCTCTTTCGTGCTGGCTGAACCACGCCGCCAGCAATGCCTGCACCCGCGCATGCTCGTATTTACCCACATTGCGCTCCCTGATCTCTCCATCCACGTATTCGCGGTCCGGCCGGTAGCTGGTTCCCAGATACTCATGCAGCGGGATTTGGAAAGCGGTTGCCATACTCTTAAAACGGTAGCATGAATTCGTTCAGACCAAGCTGCGGGGAACAACCGGCTTCAACTAGCCCAAGCACCGACTTTTCCCTATTTCCTGTTCCCTATTCCCTGCTCTCCTCACATCGTCCGCACATAATTCTTCCCCGGCATGCACCGTATACGGCCCGCCATCTCCAGCTCGAACAGCGCCGTAAACACTTCGGAGGAAGTCAGTTGCGTCTCCAGCTGCTCCAGCATTTCGTCGATCTGGAGGCTCGAGTCGCAGCGCAGAATCTCCAGCACCATGGCCTCTTGCGGCCTCAGCACGGGGTCCGGCAGAAGAGATGCGGTGGTCTCCACTTTGGATTCAGCCGGCCCTTCTGCCTCCAGCTCCAGCCGCACCTGCGAGGGCAGATCCTCCCACAC
>Ga0302325_10011228_pt1 | contig 19316 bp, 19 predicted proteins | sample Palsa_T0_2_FD_201948 | JGI IMG/M metagenome (GOLD analysis project Ga0302325, IMG submission 201948) | Peat permafrost microbial communities from Stordalen Mire near Abisko, Sweden - Palsa_T0_2 | ecosystem: Environmental > Terrestrial > Soil > Palsa > Peat permafrost | place: Sweden: Abisko...
TCGCGAAATCGAGCGCTTGCAGCGTGCGCTCGTCGGCGAGCATTATCGTTCCAGCTTTTGCTTCATCAGGCTGTTGACCAGCTGCGGGTCGGCTTTGCCTGCGCTGGCTTTCATCACCTGACCCACCAGGAATCCCATCACGTTGGTCTTGCCCGCCCGATAGTCGTTCACGCTTTTTTCGTTCGACGCCAGAACCTGGTCGATGAACTTTTCGACTGCCGCCGGGTCGCTGGTTTGCGCGAGGCCTTCGCGTTGCACGATCGCCTTCGGCGAGCCCTCGCCGTTCCACATGCGCGTCACCAGGTCTTTGGCAATTTTCGAGTTGATCGTCTTGCTATCGACCAGCGCAATCAACTCGGCGAGATGTCCCGGCGTCACCGGCGACTCGTTCACCGGCTTGCCCGTCTCGTTGGCCAATCGCGAGAGATCGCCCAGCACAAAGTTCGTCGCCTGTTTTGGGCTCTCGCTAGCCTCGACTACGCTATCGAAAAACGTTGCGAGCGCCGCATTGTCGACCAACTGCGTCGCCTGCTTGGCATCGAGTCCGAGTTTTCCCGTGTAACGTTCGAAGCGATGGACCGGCAACTCCGGCAGCTGCTCGCGCAACCGTTCGACCGTACCGCGCGCAATCTCGAGCGGCACCAAATCGGGATCGGGGAAGTACCGGTAGTCGTGCGCTTCTTCTTTACTGCGCATCGACACCGTGATGCCGTGCAGTTCATCCCAACCGCGCGTTTCCTGGATGATGCGCTCGCCCTTTTCGAGCAAGCCGATCTGGCGTTCGATTTCACTCTCGATGGCGCGATGCACCGAGCGGAACGAGTTCATGTTCTTGATCTCGGTTTTGGTGCCAAGCTTATCCGACCCAACCGGGCGCACCGAGACGTTGGCATCGCAGCGCAGCGAGCCTTCCTCCATCTTGACATCGCTCACGCCGAGTTGCTGCAGCGTGCGCCGCAGCGCCTCTAAATAGCCGACAGCTTCGTCGGCACTGTGCATCTCGGGTTCGGACACGCACTCCATCAGCGGCACACCCGCGCGATTGAAGTCCACCAGCGAGTAAGTGCTTCCCGCAATGCGGCCGTCGTCGGAACCCGCGTGCGTCGACTTGCCCGTATCCTCTTCTAAGTGAATGCGGGTGAGGCGGCACTCCTTGATCGTTCCGTCTTCGAGCCAATAGCGCACCACGCCACCCTGGGTGACCGGCATATCGAACTGCGAGATCTGGTAATCCTTGGGCATATCGGGATAGAAATAGTTCTTGCGATCGAACTTCGAGAACGCCGGAATCTCGGCGCCAAATGCCAACCCCGCGAGAATCATGTGTTCGATTGCGGCTTTATTAGCAACCGGAAGCGAGCCGGGTAGCGCGAGACACACCGGACACACCTTGGTATTGGGTTCGCCGCCGAATTCGTTTGCACAGCCGCAGAACATTTTGGATTTGGTCCGCAACTCGACGTGACACTCAATGCCAATGACAGCTTCCCAGTTGCTCATCGCGCGGGCTTCTCCTTAAGCGCATGCTGCGTCTTCTGTTCGTATGCGTGGGCGGCCGCCAGAAGCGGACGTTCGGCAAAAAGCGGCGCGCAGAGCTGCAAGCCCATCGGCATCGGTCGCTCCCCTCCCGGCGGCGTGACCCAGCCGCACGGCACCGAGAGCGCCGGCAATCCCGCAAGCGACATCGGAATCGTGTAATAGTCCATCAAGTACATGCTGTAGGGATCGCTCTTGGCATTGAACTGGAACGCCGGTGAGCTTGCAGCCGGGCAGGCGATCATGTCGCATGATTTCCAAGCTCGTTCAAAATCTTGCGCGATGAGCGTGCGCGCCTTCTGCGCGCGCACATAGTAGGCGTCGTAGTAGCCGCTCGAGAGCGCATACGTTCCGATCAGGATGCGCCGTTTGACTTCGGGACCGAAGCCGGCCGCGCGCGTGCGCTCGTACATCTCGTGCACATCGGCGCCGTCCACGCGCAAACCGTAGCGAACGCCGTCGAAGCGCGCGAGATTCGACGAGCATTCCGCCGGGGCGATCAAATAATAGGTCGCAAGCCCATGCTCGGCAGTCGGCAGTTCGACTTCGACCAGCGTTGCGCCAAGCGCTTCGAGGTCGCGATACGCCTGCGCATAGACGGCATCGATCTCGGCGCCGAGTCCGGCGGTGGCAAATTCCTTGACGATGCCGATGCGCAGACCCGAGAGGTCGCTACGCAGATGCGTGGCCGTCGTCTCGAGCGGCCGGTCGATCGAGGTCGAGTCCATCGGATCGTGCCCGCCCATGGCATCATAGGCGAGCGCAGCATCTTCGACCGTTCGTGCAAACGGTCCAATCTGGTCGAGACTCGACGCGAACGCGATCAAGCCATAGCGCGAGACGCGCCCGTACGTCGGCTTGAAGCCGACCAGATTGCAAAATGCCGCAGGTTCACGAATCGAACCGCCGGTATCGCTGCCCGTGCCGATGGTCGCTTCATACGACGCAACGGCGGCCGCCGATCCACCGCTCGAACCGCCGGGCACGCGCTGCGGATCGTACGGATTGCGCGTCACGCCGAGCGCTGAGTTCTCGCACGAGCTCCCCATCGCAAACTCATCCAAGTTCGTCTTGCCGATCGGGATGCAACCGGCGTCGAGTAGACGCGCGACGGCGGTTGCGGTGTACGGCGAAACCCAGTGTTCGAGAATTTTGCTCCCTGCGGTCGTGCGCGTACCGGTCAGACACATATTGTCTTTGACCGCGAGCGGAACGCCGGCCAGCGGCAGATGCTCGCCCGCCGCGACGCGCGCGTCGACGCGCGCAGCCTGCTCGCGCGCCCGCTCGTGCAGCACGGTCAGATAGGAGCCGATCTGAGAATCGGCCGTATCCACGTGGGCAAGCGTGGCATCGGCCACCTCACGTGCGGAAAGGCTGCGCGCATTCACGTCGCGCGCAATCTGCGCGGCGCTTCGTTCGATCAGAGGATTGGACACGGGTGTTCCTTTATTCGGCGATGATCCGCGGCACGCGGAAGAATCCGCCCGCTCGCTGCGGCGCTTGTGCGAGCACGACCTCACGGTCGAGACACGGCGTGAGTGCATCGTCGCGCTCGACGTTGCGCGACTCGACCACTTGCGCTGTGGCAGGGACGGCGGACACGTCGAGCTTTGCCAGCGAATCGACGTGCCCGAGCAGATCGTCAAGTTGCTCGCCGAACCGCTCGACCTCGTCGTCGGTCAGCGCTAAACGCGCGAGCTTGGCTACGTAACGGACGTCAATTTTCTCGGATGACAAAGTCGGGATACTCCGATTGGTTTTGGGCGAAGTCGTCCTCGGGCCAGCTCGGCGGCTCGATGTCCTCGAACGCCTTAGCCACGGCCCGTTCCTCGGCCTCGCGGTACAGCGTCACCAGCGTCTCCACGTGCCCAGTCTGCGGAAACATGTCGAACGGCTGCACGATGCCGAGCCGGTATCCATTGGCGGCAAGGAACTTCAAATCCCGGGCCAGTGTCGCCGGATCGCACGAAAGATACCAGATATACGGGGCCTTTGCCCGGGCAATCGCGCCGAGCGTCACCTCGTCGCTCCCCTTGCGGGGTGGATCGAGGAAGATGATGTCGGCGTCGCGCATCGCGGCGTGCGCCTCGGGGGTTTGCACGACGTCTTCGACGCGGCCGCAGCGAAAGCGCGCCCAATTCTCGAGGCCGTTGAGCGTCGCGTTTTCCTCAGCCTCGAGGATCGCTTGCGCGTTCTCTTCGACGCCGTAAACCTGACAGCCGTGCCGCGCAAAAAAGAGCGCGAAGGTTCCGGCGCCGCAGTAGAGATCGACGATGCGCCGCGGGTGTTCGAGTCCCGAGCGCATGAACTCGAAGATGCGCCCCACGATCTCGACGTTGACTTGAAAGAACGAACCGGCCGAGACGCGGTAACGCACGCCGTCGAGCACCTCTTCGATGTCGGAGCGCCCAACGAGCGTGCGGTGACGGCGGCCCATGATCGCGTTCTCGCTGCCCAGTTCGTAGGAGTTAGTGAGCCCGACCGCACCCGGAAAGACGCGCATCAGCGAATCGGCCGCGCGCGCTACTTCGGGAGCGAGCTTCTGCGTGGTGAGCGTCACGACAGATTCGCCGCTCGAGCGCGCGTTACGCGCGACGACGTGCCGCGTGACCTCGAGCGCTTCGTTGACCTCGGGCGCCGTCCGCGCGCGATTGAGGCGCGCAATCGAGTCACCCAATTGCGGCGTCACGATCGGGCACGAGTCGATCGGTACGATGTCATGCGAGCGCTGCTTGTAAAAACCGATGGTCGGCGTTCCGCCGCGATGCTCCACGACCAGCGACATCTTGTTGCGGTAGGCGCGCGGATGGGTCATGCCGACCGCGTCGCGTACCGCGGCATCGTGAAAGCCGCCGATGCGCTGGAGTGCACCGCGGACCGTGTCGGTCTTCCAGGCTAGTTGGGCAGGGTAGCTCAGATGCTGAAGCTGGCACCCGCCGCAGGTGCCGAACACGCTGCAGAACGGCGTCGTGCGGTAGGGCGAAGGCGAAAGAATCCGGACGAGCTCACCAATGGCGTACTTCGGTTTGACTGCCGTGACGCGGATGCGTGCGCGTTCTTGCGGCAAGGGGCCAAAGCAAAAGACCACGATTCCTGCGGCGCGCCCCACGGCCTGACCATTGGCCAATAAATCGGTGAAGGCAAGGTCGTACTCCGCGCCGACCGTAACCGCCGGCGCGCCGCTACGCGCTGCTTCTCTGTTCGTCAAGCGTCTTGAGCAAGTGGTTGGCCTCGTCGATGAGCTGCTGAATACGCTCGCTCGTGGGATCGGCCGGCCGCCGGCTCAAGAGCACGCGCGTTACCGTAAAGGCAAGCGCGGCGCCGAGGCCTGCGACACCGATCCAGATCAACGTGCGCGTGAGGTTCTGCTGGCGGCGTTCTTCGGATCGATCGAAATCGGGTTGCTGGTCCATCGTAGCGGTATCGTTCGCCTCGCCGGGAGGGGCTCCCGCCCCCCTCCTCCGGGGAAGTCGTTGCTCTCAGGAAGCATTACGTTTACGCTTGCTCTAATAGAGCCGGCTCTCCATGATCACCGAAACCGACGACCAACAACAGCTCAGCGATGATGACCGCACCACCTTGGTGTGGTCGCTTCTCGTTTCCGGCTTTTTCAATCTGATGGTGTGGATCGTGCTGGGGTGGGCGATCATCATGCACATTCGCACGCTTGCGCCGGTGCAGGACCGTCCCGAGATCCTTACCGTTACCACGCAGATGATGCGCGCGCCCATGGTCGCCTCGTCCTCACTACATCATGCGGCGCGCAGCCATCCGATCCCCCGGACGCAACAGGAGCCATCGCACCAGGCGCAGCCCGAGCCGCAGCACAAGTCGGTGGCGATGACGCTGGCCGCGACCCCGCGACCGCAAGAGCAGCCGACCGAGCTTGCGCGCACCACGCCGAACGGAACGCCGCAGCCACGCAGCGCGCCCAAGCGGACCGAGGCGCTGGCCGAAGAGCTCGCCCAGCAGCAGGCTGCGTTTCAGAAAGAAGCCGAGGCGCTCAACGCAAAGAACGGGCCGATCTCGGTTGCGACCATCGATCCGAACCAGCGCGAATCGTCGTTCAAGTCGTATCACATGAACCTCTCGGGCAGCATGGAACTGCAAGGTCAGGGCTACGGCTTCTTAGACCCGCTGAGGCGCTGGATCGACGGCGTGGGGCGGCACTGCTACACCGGGCAGTATCACTGGCTCTATCCGACCGGCGGCACCGAAGTGGCAAACATTCCTTGGCCCTTCTGTTACCCGCCGGGCGCCGACCCGATTGCGCACGGTTTGCGCCAATTTCCGTTCCCGCTACCACTCGACGGGTATCGTTTGCCGCCCGAAACGTATCTCTACCCGATCGAGAAGAGCGTCTACGAGGCGTGGCTCGCGCATCAGTGAACTAGCGACCGGCAACCCAATGATAACCGAACGAGACGATCAGCAAGGACAACGGGATGACCGCGCCACTTTGGCGTGGTCGCTTCTCGTTTCCGGCTTCGCCAACTTGATGTTGTGGATGCTTCTCGCTTGGGTGATCGCGTTGCGCACCCAGGGGATGGTCGTGGTGCAGAACCAGCCAACCGAAGTGTTCACCGTGACCTCGTCATCCTTGAATATCGCAAAGCGTACGCAGCCGGTCCCGGCACAGCCGCAGCACCAGCCCAAGCCGGAACACGCGCCGCAACAAGCTACGCCGAAGTCGCAAGCGCAACCGACCGAGCTCGCGCGCGTTACGCCGAACGGAACGCCGCAGCCGCGCAGCGCGCCGAAGAAGCAGGCGCAAGGAACACTCGCCGAGACACTGGCGCAGCAAGAGGTGGCGTTCCAGCACGAAGCCCAGCAGATTAACGCGCAGCATTCGGTGATCTCGGTCGCGACGATCGACCCGAACCACGCGCCGTCGGCGCAACAGCCCTTTCAAAGGGATATCTCGGGGCTGCCGGGCGAACCGCAGCGTGGGGAAGGAATCATTTTCCCAAATCCGATGGCGAGAGTGCATGGTGAGGACTGCTACAACGGCGGCAGATATGCGCTTCGGTACGATAATGGAGAACTCGAACACGGCGAGATTCCGTGGCTGTTCTGCTTTACACCCGGACAGGATCCGTTTCTTCAAAGGTACCGCAGGTTCGAGATGCCGGTTCCGGTGGCGGGCTATCGTTTGCCGTCCGGAGTTGAACTCCAGCCGGCGGCAAAGGACGTCTATAATGGATGGCTTTCGCAGCAATAGGACATCAATGAAAGTTGTGCGAGCGCACGCCGCCCACCACGCCTTCGTCATCGAAGACCCACGCTGCCCGCGCGAGCAGGTCGATCGTTCCCTGTTCTTTCTGTAAGACGCCTTCGATCACGAGCATGCTCGCGGTGCGAATGACGCGGCGATAGCGCTCGTAGACGTCGGGCCGCACGATCACGTTGACCAGGCCCGTTTCGTCCTCGATCGTCAAAAAGACGAAACCCTTGGCCGTGCCCGGCCGCTGCCGCGTAATCACCAGGCCGCCCACGCGGCAGACCAGATGATTGGACATCACTTCCAGACCTTTCGCCGGAATCACCCGAAGCGCGTCGAGCTGTGCCCGGAAATGTGCGACCGCTTGACCCTTGGCCGTCACGCCGGTCGACCACAGATCGAAGGCGGTCTCGACTTTGGGTCGCAGCGGCGCAAAGCGCACCACCGGTTCCTCGACGTCCATCAACTTCCCGAGTTCGCCACGCGCCTCGCGTTCGTCGAGCGCGCGCAACGCCCACATCGCCTCGCGCCGCGACGCGAACCAGGGTGCAAACGCGCCGGCGACCGCGAGATTCTCGATCGCTTCCTTTTCCAATCGCGTGCGTTGCGCGAAGGCGAGCAGATCGGTAAACGCTCCTCCGCGCAGCGCCGCTTCGAGCCGCTCCTTCTGCGCGCTGCCGAGGCCGCGCACGAGATGGAATCCCAGCCGCAACGCACCCTGCGCGTCAACGTGCGACCAGTATTCGCTTGCGTTTACTTCGACCGGCTTGACCACGACGTCATGACGGCGGGCATCGTTGACCAGCACTTCGGTGGAGTAGAATCCCATCGGCTGCACGTTCAGAATCGCTGCCGCGAAGATCGCCGGAAAGTGGCACTTCACGTAGGCCGACGCATAGGCCAGCAGCGCAAAACTCGCCGCATGCGATTCGGGAAAGCCGTAGTCGGCAAAGCCTTCGAGCATGTGGAAGAGTTGCTCGGCCGCCGGACGATCGATCCCGTTTGCAACCATGCCTTCCACGAGCCGAGGAAAGATTTCGCGCATCCGCTCGTGCGAGCGTTTGTGTCCCATGGCGCGCCGCAGCACGTCGGCTTCGCCCGGTGAAAATCCGGCTGCTTCGATTGCCATGCGCATCCCCTGCTCTTGAAAGAGCGGCACGCCCATCGTGCGCTCGAGCACCGGCTTCAATTTTGGATGCGGGTAGGTCACCGGCTCGAGCCCAGCGCGCCGGCGCAAGAACGGATGCACCATTTGTCCCTGGATCGGGCCGGGCCGGATGATCGCAACCTGCATCACGATGTCGTAAAAACACCGCGGCTTCATCCGGGGAAGCATCGACATTTGTGCCCGCGACTCGATCTGAAACACCCCGATCGTGTCGGCCTTGGTAATCATTTCATACGTCGCGGGGTCATCCGGCGGGATGGTGTGGAGTGCCAGAGACCGCCCCAAGCATCGCTTGTGAATAGAAAATGCTTCGCGAAGGAGCGAGAGCATTCCGAGGCCGAGGAGATCGATTTTGATCAGCCCGAGTTCTTGCAGGTCGTCTTTGTCCCACTGAATAATGGTGCGGTCGCGCATCGTGGCCCATTCGATCGGCGCAACACGAATGAGCGGATCGCGGGTGATGACCATGCCGCCGGAATGAATGCCCATGTGGCGCGGAAAGCCGTCGATGCGCCGGCAGAATTCTTCGAGGCGGTTGGCACGCTGCCCAAATTGGGCGGAGGCATCGGCGAGCGATTCGCGCGCATCGTATTCCTTGGCGAGCTCATCGGTTTGCTCGACGGTAAAGCCCAGCGCTTTGGCCACGTCGCGAAGCGCCGAACGCGTGCGGTAGCTGATGACTTCGGCCGCCATCGCGGCGTTGCCGCGCCCGTAGCGTTCGTAGATGTATTGAATGACCTGCTCGCGGTCTTGGTGCGCGAAGTCGATGTCGATGTCGGGAATCTCTTGGCGTTCCTCCGACATGAAGCGCTCGAAGAGCAGATCCATGCCGATCGGATCGACCGCGGTAATACCGAGTGCATAACAGACCGCGGAGTTCGCGGCCGAGCCCCGGCCTTGACAGAGCACACCCAGGCGTGCAGCGGCTTGCACGATATCCCACACGATCAGGAAGTAGCCCGCCAGATCCATCTTGGCGATAATACCGAGTTCGTATTCGAGTTGACGCTCGACGTTCGATGCTAGCGGCGTACCGTAGCGCTCGGCTGCACCGCGATAGGTCAATTCGCGTAAATAGCTTTGGCGCGTGTACGTATCCGGCACGGGAAAGAGCGGGAATTGACCAGTCAGGCGTTCGAGACGAAAAGTGCAGCGTTGCACGATGCCCAGCGTTGCATCGACAGCCTGCGGATAGGCGCTGAAGATCGCACGCATCGCAGCGGCGGATTTGAGATGGTACTCGGCATTGGGACGCAGGCAGTGCCGCGCGCGGGCCGCGTCGAGCGTGATCGTCTCCTTGACGCACGCAAGGATGTCGGCGAGCTGCGCATCCTCGCGATGCGCATAGACAACGCCGTTGGTTGCGACGTAGGCCACGTGCATCTCACGGGACAAGCGCACCAGCCGATCGTTGCGCTGCGCATCCTCCGGCGTGAGGTGATGCTGCAATTCGAGATAGCAGCGTTCGCCGAAGAGCGCGCGCAATGCGTCGATGCGTCGTGGATCCGGAACCTGCGAGAGCGCGACGAGCCCGCTGCTGCGGCCGTCGAGATCCTCGATCCAGAGGCGCGCGTTACCCTTGCTGCCACGCAGCTGCGCGCAAGAAATCAGCTCGCATAAATTGGCATAGCCGCACTCATCTTCGATTAATAAGGTCAGGCGCGTGCCATCTTCGAGCGTGAGCTCGCTGCCGATGATCGCGGCGATGCCCGCGCGTCGCGCCGCCCCGGCAAAGCGTACCGCGCCATAGAGTCCGTCCCGGTCGGTTAGCGCGATCGCCGTCAGTTCGAGCTGGACAGCGCGCTCGATCAACGTCTCGGGATGGCACGCTCCTTCGAGAAAGGTGAAGTTCGAATAAGCGTGCAGCTCGGCATAACTTATCTCCGTAGCCACGTTCGGAGCATCCGCAAATCGAGTCGCGTAACGATCTGCGGACACTCGGCGCTGCAACAGTGCAGCGCACGCAACCGTTCGCGCACGCGCTCCCGCGCGCAGGCGAACTCGGCATCGATCGCGGCACTGGCTAGAAAGCGTTCGTTCTCGATTCGCAAGTGAGCGAAGCGACGGTGCAGCGTCCGCTCCTCCTCGGGCTCACCGACGAAGCACGCACGCAATCGGAGACGTTCGCCGTAACGGAACCCCGCGCGCAGTTCTCGTATACGCCGCATCGGATGCTCCGAGTAGCCCACCTTCACACAGCCGCCGTCGAGCTCGAGCAAATAGACGAATCCGTAGTTAAATCCGGCGAGCTCCTCGAGCGGAGAGAGCAGATGATTGGTGCGGGTAATCTCGCCGCTGCGCAACCACGCCGATGCGACACGCTGAAACCGCTCGCACTCTATTTGGCCGGTGCTAATCATATGACCCTCGCAGATACCAGCGCTCACCTTGACGATAGATCCGGCAGATCTCGCCGGTATCGAGTTGCACGTCGTATTCGTCGCGCGCAACGTGGGCGGCGGCGAACCATCCTTCTTCAATGCGCCACGGCCCGAAGCACTGTTGCACGATTCGCTCGCCGATACTCGAGGGCTCTCCCCGGCGCAAGCGGACGTCGATCTCGGTGACTGCGAGCAAACGCAGTTGCGGCACGATACTTGGCACCGTGGATTCGGCTTCGCCGAATCTGTAGCGTTCGGCCTTCGGCCTATCCGCAGCTAGCGTAAACGGCTCATAGGTGAAGCGTTCCTCGAACGGATGCGCCGCACGCGTCTGCGCCCGGCGCACCGGTTCACCGAGCATCGCTTCGAGGCGTGCCAGCACTACCGCAACGCTCGCGCGATCGATCTCATCGCAGGCGAGCAACGGCACCGGCTCGCCGCCTTCTTCTAAACCGAGCGCACGCAGGCGCAGGCCACAGATTGGTGCGGGAAAGCTCGAGCCTTCCAGTTTGGCACGTAGCACGTCGAGCATCGCGCGCTCCTGCGAGGTCGCGGCGGCGAGCTGCACCTCGATACGCGCGGTATCCGCACTCTCGAGTTCGATCTCGACCTGTAATGCACTCGCGCGTTTTCCGCTGCGTTCCAAATCGCTGCAGATCCGGCCGATCAGCACGCGCAGCGCGAAGACGACAGCTGCTTCGCTCTGCGCCGAACCCTCGCCGAGCATCGCCGCCTCGATCGAGATTGCGTGTCCACGTGGCACGAACGGCGAACGATCGATGCCACGCGCAGCGTCGTGCCAACGCGCCGCATCGGGACCGAAGCGGCGCACGAAGGGTCCGTGCGGCAGTGCGGCCAGTGCGCCGAGCGTCGTGACACCGAGCAAGTGCAGCCGTTCGATGACGTCGGCGTCGCATTCCAACACCTCGAGCGGCATAGGCGCCAGCGTTTGCGCTTCGTGACCTACCTCGATCTGCGAGCCATCACCATTCCAGGTAGCGGCAAACGCGCAGAAGCGATTCGGTCCCGATCCGACACAGGGTGAAAGCGTATATGGGACAAGCGCGGCGCGGATGTTTGCGCTCCATGTTGCAAAATCGCCGCCCGCACCGTGCATGTCTAGCAGCGTGACGCCACGACGCACATCTTCGATCAGCGGCGTAACCGCGTCGAGCGCATCGAGAATCTCGTGCCAGACATCATCACTACGCACGTCATCAGCAATCCGGACACAAACGATCATTGCACCATCCCCAGTTTATTGACGACAAACGGAGTTAAAGATTTCCTGAATTTGTGTTTGCGCAGTTCTGCCCGCAATTCGAACCCGGTGAAAATGCCCCAGATTCCCCGCGTACCAGTGTGAACGGGCCGATCGACGCGGCATGACAGGCAGACCGTTGCCGCCGCCGAGAGTGCGGCGATGGCCCGCGTCGTTAGCGGTGTGCCACTGCACACCACTACGAGCACCGCTCCGGCCTTCTGGGCGAGGCTCGCAAGGCGGGCCCAGACCGCGGCGCGCAAGGTGCTACCGCACACCGCCATGACCACGACCCGTGCGGTACGCGAACGCAGAAGCACATCGGCAGCCCGAGCTGCCCGAACCGGCGTAGCGGCGGGGACGATCAAGAGCCGGTCCAAACGGACGCCGGCGGCTTCCAAGGCGGGCGGATAGAGGTCGCCGCCGTCGATGAGCGCGCCCAACCCATTGCGCGTCGCCTGGGCGAGCAACACCGCGGCAATGCTGCGGGCTCCGGCGGTCCCGCAGCCTTCGAGAGTGATCAGCGAGCCGCATGGGAGACCCCCTCCGAGCAGAGCGTCGATGTCCGTAATGGCGGTCGGAAAGAGCGCCTCGCGGCCGGCACGCGACGCGGCGCCCGTGGCGTGGAAGCGAGCTTTGAGCTCCTGGAAATCGGGGCGTGTCGGAAGCATGGGTCCCCATCCTAATCGAACATATGTTCGTATGTCAACTGGGTCAGCAGAGCTGACCCTGGCGTTCGGCCTTCGGCCGATCCGCGGGGTAGGAACCTCTAGCAGTGGTAATAGACGAGATGCCCGATGAGCGCATTGCGGAATGGGCCCTGGGACTCGTCAAAGCGGACGTGCATGCTTTTAAGCGGGCGCGGGCGCGCTTTTTGCGTCAGCCCAGCGCCAAACGCCTGCACGAGTTGCGCACCACCGCGCGCCGCTTGCGGTGCATTCACGAAGATTTGCGCGAAGCAATCCCGCCGTTTTCGCTCAAGCGCTTACGCCGGTTGATCGATCTGACCGGTGAAGCGCGCGATGCGGCGGTCATGCGCGAAGCATTACGTGAAGCGCTCGACGTGCGTGAGCGTCGTGCCGCTCGCAAGTTGTTACGAATGCTGCGCCGGCGTGAGCTTCTCGCTCTCAAACATATCGCTCGAGCACTCGAGCATGTCAGGCCGCAGCAGCCATGAAAGCTCGGCACGTCGATCTCTCCGACTCGTGTGGTGTTGATGATGCAATGCGCCGCATCGCGATCGTTCGTTTCGCCGAAGTGCTTACACTCGTTCCAGCGTTGCGCCATGGGCGAAGCATGGATCTGCACGATCTGCGCATCGCCTGCAAACGCTTGCGTTACGCGCTCGAGCGTTACACGCCGCGCGAGCCGGCGCTCCTCGAAGCAGCAAGCCGCTTGGGTCAGTTACAAGACGCGCTCGGAGATTTACACGATCGCGACCTGCTACTGCTTGCAATGCCGAAAGACTTACACGTGAGCGCGCAGCGCGTGCGTATGCAGCGCGACGATGCACTCTCGCGAGCACGCGCGCTGTGGCGCGACGCGTTCGCGACCTATGGTCCCTTCGAAGGGTTGATGCGCTTTACTGGGCTCGGCTACGGCTTCGGAGACGGTTCAGCGAGCTGAGTGCAATATCTGCTGGTCGCGATGATCCCGTTAGCGAGCGGAGCTTCGTCCCTTTTGTTCTGCTCTTGCGTCCACTCCACGCCTTTCTCAAGGTTACTGACGGGATTGTAACCAAGGGCAAGGCCGGGAATCTTGGTCGGATCGATCTCGTACTGATTGGGCGGAAGCCCAGCCTGCAGCGCGAGGTTGTCGTAAAGCTGCGGTTTGGTCGGATCGGGTGAGCCGCCGATCAGATCGGTCAGCGCTTGCTGGCCCTGGCTTCCTTGACTGTTGCCCGTCATCGCGGCTATATAGCCAAAGCCTTCGTGTTGCATCTGCGAGAGCTGTTGCGTATCCACGAATCCGTTGATGATGTCGATCGACGCCTGCTGATTGGCGAGCGCTTTGAGCGTCGAGTCCTTGAGCGCGACCAAATCCTTGTCTTCGGCGTTCTGCGGCTTGGGCGGAAAGACCGACGGGTCATCGAGCAGCTTCTGAAGCGCCAGCGTATTTTGAACCAGCGGCTGCACCAGATTCTCGAGATGCATCACCGCCATGTTCTGAGCCGCATCGCTGCCGGCCGCAGTCGAATTGATGTAGGCCTTGAAGAACGCCGGGCTCTTGGCAATCGTCGCGTCGTTTTGCATCAGCATGGCGATCGCCGGGCGAAACTTCGTCACAAGCGCGCTGCAGAGCGGATGCGAGACCGTGTGATAAATCTCCGGCAGAAAGGTCGGCGACGGACTCGGGGTCGCGCCGATCAGAAGCAACGCGAGCAAGGCGGGGATACGCATGGAGCTCATCTACGACAAGAACACGGCAGATTGCCTGCTGTGACCGTGCAATCCGCAGGATGCGGATGAAGTATCCGGAGCACAGGAGGTGCGTCCCGCCGAAGGCGGGCCGGATCGTCTAAGTCGCTACGGCTTCGTTGACTTGCTCGAGGGCCTGCTTCTCTTCGCCCGAGATTACCATCGTGAGATCGAGCATGATAATGAGTCGCTCGTCCATCTTGCCGACGCCCTGGATGTACTCAGTGCCGACGCCGGCGATCATTTCGGGCGCGTCCTCGACATTCTCGATTGGAATGTTGAGCACTTCGCTCACAGAGTCGACCACCATACCGACGCGCTTGTTGCCGATCTCAGTCACGATGATGCGCGTGCTCTTAGTCTTGTCGATGCGGTTCATCCCGAAACGCGTGCGCAGATCGATGATCGGAATCAATTGACCGCGCAGATTAATAACGCCCTCCATGAATTTGGGCGCGCGCGGGACGTGCGTGATCTCGACCATGCGGATAATTTCTTGCACTTGTGAGATATCGACGCCGTACTCTTCGCTCCCAAGGCGAAACGAGACGACCTGGACGACCTCGCCCGAGAACTGCTGCTTTTTCTCTTCCCTACCGTCTGCCATGTGCGTTCCTTAGACTCCCGAGTATTCTGCGCGAGCCACTCTTCCGCCGGCGTAGGCTTCGCCCACCAGCGAGTGTACGTCGATGATCAGCGAGATCGATCCGTTGCCGAGAATCGTCGCGCCCGAGATGCCGGCGATTCTGCCGACCACGTCGGAGAGCGGCTTGATGACGATCTCTTGCTCTCCCTCGAACTGGTCCACCACCAGCCCGACTTGGCGCCCCTGCAAGCCCACGATGACGATCATCACCTTGTCGGGATCGCGCTGACCGCCCAGCTCGAAGAACTCTGCGATACGCACTAGCGGCACGACCTGTCCGCGCAGGGTGATAACTTCGTTGCCGTGCACAGTCCGCACATCGACCATTTCTACGCGTTGCGATTCGATGACCGAATCGAGCGGAATCGCATAGAGTTCTTCGCCCACGCGGACTAGCAGCGCCTGGATGATGGCCAGCGTCAAGGGTAATTTGATCGTAAAGCGCGTGCCCTGCCCGGGCGTGGTGTCGACGTCGAACACGCCTTTGAGACGGGAGATGTTGCGCTTGACGACATCCATGCCGACGCCGCGACCCGAAACGTCGGAGACTACGTCGGCGGTCGAGAAGCCCGGGGTAAAGATCAGCTCGATGATCTCGCGATCGGAGAGGCGATCGTCGGCCGAAATCAATCCTTGCTTGATGCCGCGCGCGCGCACTTTATCGAGATTGATTCCGCCCCCGTCATCCGACACTTCGATGATGATCTGATTTCCTTCGTGGTACGCATTGAGCGAAATCGTTCCGACGCGCGCCTTGCCGAGCTTTTCGCGTTCGTCGGGCGGCTCGATACCGTGATCGACGTTGTTTCGCAGCAAATGCATGAGCGGCTCGCCGACTTCATCGACGATGGTCTTGTCGAGGTCGGTTTCGGCACCCGAGATTACCAGTTGCACTTCTTTGCCACGCGCCTTGGCGACGTCGCGCACGAGGCGTGGGAAACGATCGAATACTTGACCGATCGGAACCATGCGCACTTTCATGATCGACTCTTGAATCTCGTTGGTCGTACGGGCGAGCAGCGCCGCCGAATCGGCGAGGTCTTTGGCCAGCGGCGCGATGATCCCCGAGGATGCTCCGCCGGCGGTGCTGGCCTTGTCGGCCATCAACCGCTCGAGCGTGTTGGCGATATCCGAAATGCGGGTGCGATTGATCACCAATTCGCCCACGAGATTAAGCAACGCGTCCAAACGCTCGATGTCGACGCGAATCGTTTGGTGAATGGACGAACGCTTCTGCTCGGCGTTGGGCGATGCGGTGGTGCCGGGCGCGGCTTTGGGAGCGGTCGGTTCGGGCGGAGGCGGCTGCGCAGCCGCAGGCGCAGCGCTCGGCGTTGCGGACGCCTCTTCAAAGGCAGGCGCCGCACTCGGCACAGGCTCGTCGGCGGAAGCCGGTGCGGTCGCTGCAGCTGCAGTTTCCTTTTGCGCGGCAGCCTCGGCCAAGAGCCGTTGCACTTCGGCCTCGAACGCCTCGGCGTCCGTTGGGCTCGCCGCGGTCTGCTCGGCAGCATGCGCTGCTTCAAATGATTGTTCGGGTCCGCCGCGGCCCTCGATGACTTGTGCAGTCTGTTCGTAAATCGAAGTGAACTTATCGAGTTTTTCGATGAACTCCGCGACACCGGTAGGCGAAGGCTGATCGCCGATCGCCGCTTCGACCAGTTCGGTCAGCAGATCGCGCCCCGAGAAGAGTATTTCAAGAACGCTCTCGGAGAGCGGCATGCGATCTTTGCGCAGCAAGTCGCACAGATTTTCGAGCTTGTGGGCCAGACCCTGAATATCGGTAAACCCGAGCATGCCCGCACTGCCTTTGACGGTGTGCAGCGCGCGAAAGAGCGAGTTGACGATCTCCGGATCGTGCTCGCCGGTCTGGACGAACTCTTCGAGCTTCAGTAAGTCCGCGTCGATTTGCTGAAGCAGCTCTTCAGCCTCGTCGCGGAAGTACGAGATGAACTCTTCTCGATTAAAGAGTTCGTCAGACATGGTTTACTCTACGCCGAAGACCGAAAGAAGCGGCCCGAGCGATCCCGTCTCCGGGATGAGGATGAATTGCCCGGCAACTTCTTTCTCTTTATCAAGGAAGCTCGACTCGATGAGGAAGACGTCTTGATCGGGCAAGATCGACATCAGCGTGCGGAACGCGGCCTGCACCGTGCCGTACGAGAGCGTCGGCACCGAGGGCAGCAGGTTGGAGCCGGTGAGCTGGATGATCGCGGTGAGGTACGAGCCCGCGATGATGTTGCCCAGCTCCTTGAGCGTCGAGTCGGCGATCGAATCAAAGATCTGAATGTCGCCGATGACCCGATGCAAGAACTGGCTGACGAAATCGAGCGCCTGTTCGCGATCGAAGAGCACGACCATTTGGCCGGGCGCTTCGCCGCGCACGTACATGTGTAATGCTGCGACGGTACGGTTCTCGTGTCCAACGCGTGAGGCGAGGTCGCGGAACTTTATCACGTCGATGCGCGGCTCGGAAAGATTGATCTTGGTGTTGAGCAACTGGGAAAGCGCGGTCGCCGCGTGACCTGCGCCGATGTTGCCGACCTCCTTGAGCGCGTCTTTTTGGAGGTCGGTGAGTTGCATGCCGCCACCGCTCATGAGAGCACCTTCTGAATCGTTTCGAGGATCTTGGGCGGCTGGAAGGGCTTGGTAATGAACGACTTCGCGCCGGCTTGAATCGCCTCGACGACCAGCGCCTGCTGGCCCATCGAGGTGCACATGATGATCTTGGCGTTGGGATCGTTGGCGACGATCTGCTTGACCGCGGTAATGCCGTCCATCTCGGGCATGACCATATCCATCGTCACGAGGTCGGGCTGGAGTTGCTTGTACTTCTCGACCGCCTCAACACCGTTCTGGGCCTCTCCAACGACTTCATAGCCATTCTTGGATAGGATCCCTTTGATCATCATCCGCATGACGACGGCATCGTCGACAATGAGGACTCTCTTGCTCATCCAATGCTCCCAAGACGAAGTGCAAAAAACGCGACTCGTACCTTTGAACTCAATCGGCCAAAGGATAGGGGTACTTTATAGAAAGGTCAGGCCAATCCCCGGCTGCGCAGATCGGACTGGCGCCGGTTGATGAAATCGATGATCGCCTGATCTTCATCCGGCCGCAGCCCTTGAAAGCGCAGCCCATGCGAGAACTTCCCGGAACGCTTGATCTTCTCGTGGCGCATGACTTCGCCCAGTAGGGTCATTCCTTGGTTCTCGGGGTTGAGCTTCATGCGGACCTCGACAGTCGTATGAGGCTTGAGCTCCCGGTCGATGATCAGCGAACAGCCGCCGCGGCTGATATCCCGGACCGTCGCCTTGACGAACTCCCCGGTTCCGACGCCCTTGGGTGCGAAACGCCACTCCCCGGTGACAATGGCATCGAGCCGCACGCTCTGGCGCTTCTGCGATCCGCTCGCGGCCGCGATCAGAATCAGCCGGCGCGGCGGGTCGAACTGGGTGGTCGACGAGCTCACGGCCGCGACCTTGGTCTCCATCCGGTAACGCCCGGCCGACGCCGTGTAGATGAGGATCGCGACCTCGCCGACTCGGCCCAGCGCGTCACGTGTGGTAACCCCCTTGGCACCGACCGATTCTACCGTGACTGAGCGCGCCGGGCGGCCACCCACCACGGCGTCGACGAATGAATGGAGTTGGGGGAGCTTACTCGGGGGAACGGTTCCCCCTCGGCCCCCGAAAATCGATTTGAACATCAGCTTTTCGCTTCCGCAGTTTCCTCGGTCGCGGTGATCTGGCCAATCGACTCAACCCGTAGCCCCGGCGCAATCTCCGAATACGAGAGTACGACCAATTGTGGCGCCGCACGTTCGGTAAGCCTCTTGAGCGCCAAACGCACGGACGGCGAGCACAAAACGATCGGCTGTAAACCGGCATTCTGCGCCACCGCGATCTGACGCGTCAAGGACGCGTAGATCCGTGAGACGGTATTCGGGTCGAGCAAGGCAAACGCATCCTCCCCGCGACGAACGGCTTCGGAAAGGAGCGATTCGAGGCGCGGATCGACGGTGATGACTGATAACAGACCGTTCTCAGCATATTCGGCCGAAATATGGCGGGCAAGTGCCGCACGGACCTTTTCGGTGAGAAAATCGATGTCTTTGCTCACGCGCGCCGCATCGGCCAGTGTTTCGAGAATCATCACCAGATTGCGAATCGGGATGCGCTCGCGTAGTAGATTTTGTAATACGCGTTGCACTTCGCCGACGGTGAGCAGTCCCGGAACCAGTTCGTCCACGACGACGGGATAGTGCGACTTGATATTGTCCAGTAGTGCGGAAGTCTCTTGACGGCCCAGGAGATCCGGCGAATGCGCCTTGATCAGTTCGGTCAGATGCGTTGCGATCACGCTGGTGGGATCGATGACCGTATAACCGGCCATCTCCGCCTCGCTGCGCGCGTTCTCGCCAATCCACAGTGCGGGAAGACCGAAGGCCGGCTCAGTCGTCGGAATGCCGTCGATCGGCGCAGTTGCCGTTCCGGGATTCATCGCCAGCAATCGGCTGACCATGACCTCAGCCTGCGCGACCTCCAGCCCGTAGATCTTGACCAGGTAACTGTTCGGACGCAATTGCAGATTGTCGCGCACGCGAATCGGCGGAACCGCAATGCCGAGATCGCGCGCCGCGTGGCGGCGAATCAGCGTAATGCGCTCGAGCAGATCGCCGCCCTGATT
>Ga0302325_10011230_pt1 | contig 19315 bp, 13 predicted proteins | sample Palsa_T0_2_FD_201948 | JGI IMG/M metagenome (GOLD analysis project Ga0302325, IMG submission 201948) | Peat permafrost microbial communities from Stordalen Mire near Abisko, Sweden - Palsa_T0_2 | ecosystem: Environmental > Terrestrial > Soil > Palsa > Peat permafrost | place: Sweden: Abisko...
ACGCATGAGCTTGCAGCTTTCACGCGCGCGAGTGCGCGAGAACGAAGCCAAGCTCGCCCATGCGCTACGCGTTGAATACCTTGCTTATCATGATGGCCTTACGGCGCTGCCCAATCGCAGTCTCTTCAACAAGCTTTTGAGTCAAGCCGTCAGTCAAGCCCAGCGCTACCGTAGACAACTGGCTGTGGCCTTCATCGATCTGGATCGGTTCAAACAAATCAACGATACCCTGGGGCATGAAGCGGGCGACCAATTACTCCAGGAAGTCGCGAACCGGCTGAAGGCGTGTCTGCGCGAGAGCGACACCGTGGCACGCCTTGGGGGCGATGAGTTCGTCGTGCTACTGACGGAATTGGAGGAAGAGAAATACGCCGCGACGGTGGCCCAGAAGATCATTACCACGATCGCAAAGCCATTTATCCTGCTGGGCCAGGAATTTCGTGTCACCGCGAGTATCGGCATCAGCACCTACCCGCTGGACGGAGCGGACGAGCAAACGCTGACGAAAAACGCCGACATCGCGATGTATCAGGCCAAGGAGGACGGCAAGAACAACTTCCAGTTCTATTCCGCGAAGTTGAACGCCAACTCGCTCGAACGGCTCACCTTGGAGTCGAGCTTGAGGCACGCGCTCGAGCGCAACGAGTTCCGACTTTACTACCAGGCCAAGCGGGATATGGCCAATGTCCAGATAAGCGGTATGGAAGCACTGCTGCGTTGGCAGCACCCGGACTTAGGGATGGTCACCCCCATGCAGTTCATTCCGGTGGCGGAGGAGACCGGGCTGATCGTGCCGATCGGCAAGTGGGTGCTCCACACAGCCTGCCTACAAAACGTGGCCTGGCAGAAGCAGGGTCTGCCACGTTTGAAAATGGCGGTAAACCTCACGTCCCGCCAGTTTGGCGACGAACATCTGTTGCGCGATATCGCCTCGATACTTAAATCCAGCGGCATGGAGGCGTGCCTGCTAGAGCTTGAGATCCACGAGAGCCTGCTGATGCACGATATCGAGAAGACGCTGCGGATTCTGACCGATCTGAAAGCCATGGGAGTTAAGATCGCGATCGATGATTTTGGAACGGGGTACTCCTCGCTTGCGACACTGCAGCGATTTCCGCTCGATACCATCAAGATCGATCGCTCGTATATCCGGGACATCACGAGTCGTGGCGAAAATAGCAATCTGGCGGAGGCCATTATTGCGATGGGCAAGAGCTTGAGCCTCACCGTCGTCGCCCAGGGCGTGGAGACGAGGGAACAGGCCGAGTTCTTGCGTGAGCACGCCTGCGATGAAGTTCAAGGGTTTTATTTCAACAAGCCCATGTCAAGCGATAAATTTACCGACCTATTGAAGGCGCAAGACATGGACATCACGCTGACTGGTTTGGGCGCAGTATCAACGGGCTAGCCGACGTGGCGCGCAATCCCGAGGCGTAGGAACGCACTCGCGTGCGTGCGAGCGAGCGAGATCAGGCAGCGACTATTCACCGCTGGGCAACCCGGTGCCTGAATTCCTTCGAGGCTACCGGAGGCGAGTTCACAAGTTGGTGACCCGGTGACAGGGAGTGGATTGAACACCACGCGCTCTTAGGCGGCCGCAACAGGTTCACACCCGGCTTGTGGGACTTCATAGCAGGCTCGATCGGCGGCTACTGCGCACGGCAGTCCTCTGCGAAGTTGGCGGTGACTTTCTCGCGGTGCTAGAGGGCCTGCGACACGAGGAACACTCGCGCAGGCTTGGTTGGAGAAGCGGATCGCGCGACCCGCTCGCGTTCAGCATCACCGATGTCAGCGAACGCTTGGCAACTGAGCGTCAATACGGCCTGCGCATTACGCGTACTTAGATACGAGTGGGGCAGTTATATGTGCGCTAGCGATCCAATACAACAGTCAAAATCTACCAGTCACTTGATGGCCTTTCGAGGTGCGCGGAATATGAGATCTGATTAACACAAGCGGCAATATGTCCGTAAGAAAAATCTCAGTCAGCTGAGAAAGCTCGTGCCCGGTCACAGAACGGGCAGTCTGCGGTCGAAAACCTCGGCGATTGCCCGATACTCCGGTCAGCCACCCGTTTCCGCGACATCAACCTCTGGAGAGTTAATCTATGTTTGGCAAGAAAACACTCAAGTCGAATTCGCGCATACTGCTCGCGCTCACCTTAACGGTTATGGCGACTGCTCCAATCTGCAGTCTCGCTGACGAGTCGGAACAAAGCGCGGTGCACGTGAAGTACTCGAAATCTGACCTAAGCACCACGGAGGGCGCCCACCACATCTATTCGCGCATTGAGGCGGCTGCTAATGCGGCGTGCGGCACTTCGAGTACCGATATCGACTTCATAATGCGGGGCCCAAGCCCGTGTGTACGGCGCGCCATTGCCCGAGCGGTAAATGCCACGAAGAGCTCAAACCTCGCACAGGTATACATCGACGTGAATGGTGCCTATGTAGCGCGCGAGTTTGGTGTCAGCAGCGACGTGCTTACCACGAAGAATTGAGCCGCTCCTATGGAAGAGCGACCGAGGGCCTTGTTCAAGGCCCTCGGTCCTCAGCGCAGCGTAATGCGGATGATGTCATCCCGTCGATCGCTATCGGTGGCAGATCGAAAGTTCGACAAGCAGGTCGCTTGCTTCCCAGCTTGGTCAACGAACACACCGCGCGCTGACGGCCACAGGCCGCGAGAATCAGCGCTCGGGCGGCGCTGAGCAGGCAGCTAAGCCACGGAGTGCCCGTGGCTTGCGCAAGCGAGCCGATAGAGTCTCGTCGTGTCTCTGGAAATCCTCGGTGCGTTAATTTCTGGCGCCCATTAGCCGGTCAGGGTGCAACACAATCTTCCAGGTCTTCCCGTTCTGATCGGTCATCTCGACATCCGCGGACCCGCCGTAGGGCGCTCGTGCCGGCGCCGATTCTGGCGACCACGCACTCTCGAGGGCATACGGTATTTCAGCTGTCGCGGAAAGCGGTACGTGCTGAAGCCGTACACGAAGGGTGACCGCATCGGTAGCGATCTCGACCGGCGTGATCTGAACATGAACCACGCCGAATGGATTCTTGAGCGAGCATACGGTGACCGCGGGCGAGCCGGCCTTCAATGCGAGTAGTTCGGTCGGTCTTGTCATTCCCTCACCGATGACGTCTGCGTAGACAAGCAGAGCGTTGCGTCCCGACAGATCGACTTTCGAGGGATCGGTGACGGGCGAATCGGCCGCCAGCCATACAAAATTCACTTCGGGGGCCCATTGGCCGTGCTCGCCGTGGATCATGGTGGCCTGGAAACCATCGGTCCGTATTCCGGGGTACAGCGATTCAACGTAGAGCTGAACGTCCCGGCCACTCATGCCGACCCGACGTCCTGTCGTCAGCACCTTCCCCTGGCGATCGAGCAGCACCCACGGGTCGGCCCTTGGCCACTCCTTGGGATAGGTATATAGGTCCGGGAAATAATGCTCGGCAATCGCGCGGTTCACCGCCGGGTCATCGTTCGCGGCGGCCGCGGCCGGTTGCTCCGGTGGCTCATCTTTCGGCTCTGGTTCATTCGGCCGACGCGGCCACGCGTAGATCACCCGTAGACTCTTCGAGTCGCGCTCATTCATGAAGTGTCCGGCGAAGATCTCGGTGGTGCCGATCGGCCCGATCCGCTCGGGTGCCATGCCCATTGCAACGAAGTGCTCCGGCGTCGCCAGGGTCTTGGGATCTATATTTGCGTCTTTCAGCACTTCCACTTTGGCGCGGTCAACCTCCCCGGCCTCGGTCATGAAGACGGTTAGCACACTAGAGCCTTCCCTGATCACCCTGGAACCGTCCGCATGCGTTGGCTCAAAGAGCGCTGCGTAGCGCGCTTTCACCCTTGCGCGCACCGTGGCCACATCGCGGCTGGGATCCGCCGGTGGTGTCAGGTACCACGCGCGAACGTCGATGTGATTTCCTGCGGCCGGCCAGCCTTGCATCCGGTCCTTGACGCCGTCGCCGCGGTGCTCATAGTCGACGCCCAGCGCATCGAATGCCCGAAGAGAGTTGGCGACCCACGGCCTGGGTTCAATCTCTTCCTTGAAGCTCTTGTAGAGGGTTCCGTCCTGATTGAGCAGGAGTGTGACCAAGACCGCGCCGGGCGTGGCGGAAGCATGAAACAATTCCGGATAAGTCGCCCGAACGAGATTTCGCACCTCAGCCAGCCGTGGATCTTCACCCACCAACGGCGGCTTACGAAGCGCCCCCGCCGCTGCTTCCCCGCTGACCGAGGCGGCGCGAAGCACCGGCGCTTGGAATTCCGCGGCCACCGCGAGGCACGCCAGCGAGAGACCGATGGCTGCCGCTACTGCCCAGTTGCCGCGCTTGGGCAGTTGCGCGGTCATGATACGAATCCGCCGCAGTAGTTGTGATGCCGGTTCCGTGAGGGCAATCGCTCCAACGGGCGTGAAGGTGCGCCGCTCACCGATAGCCAGCAGCACCTCACCATAAGCTCTGGGCTCCGCGCCGCGACCCAAGACTCGCGCGTCGCAGTCCACCTCGATCGCAAATCGAAGCCGCCGCAGCTGCCACCACAGCGGCACGTTCCACGGCGTGACGACCACCAGGATCAGTCCCAGCAAGAGCAACGCGGGATCGCGTGCCGCGATGTGTTCCTGCTCATGTGCAAGGACGACCGCCCTGGCGCTACTCGGGGCCTCGAGCGTCCATCGTGGCATCAGGATGACGGGTTTGATGAGCCCATAGACGGCTGGTCCCAGCGCTTCGGTGACCCACACCTCCTGACCATTGATCAGCTCGCGCGGCCAGCACCGCGCCGCCGTTCGCAATCGCATCCACAACAGCACGTACAGGATCACCAATCCTGCGGACGCCGCTAACCAGACAGTTCCAAGGGCTTGCTCAAGTGACGCGCGGGTCGGCAAGCGCAAATGACGCTGAGCAAGCGGGGACTTGACTTCGATAGGCGCGGCCGCGGCGGATGCACCAAATACCAGGGCCACGCTTGGCGTTGCGGCTGACGGAGGGGAGGGGTCGGGCACAAATGTGGCGGGTGCCATGGCTTGCTTCGGCGTCAGTACCGCCAGTGCGGGCAATGCCACTGAGAGCACCAGGGCGGCCGCCCAGAGGCCGCGGCGCGGTAGTCCGCGCCATGCCGCGACGCGTTCCAGCGCGACTCCGGCCAGTCCGATCGCAGGGTGACCTTGGTACCGTAGAGCATGAGGTCACTGATCATGACTTGTCTCCTGGGGCTCGCTTGTCGAGCAGCGCCCGGATGCGCCGGATTTCGTCATCGGAGAGTTTTTTGTCGGAGACGGCGCTTGTCATCAGTAGCTCGACTGAGCCCTTGAACAGCTTGGCGGACAGCTGTCGCAAGGCGCTGTGGCGCGCCGCGTCCCGGGCCACCCGAGCGACGTAGCGGTGTGCTCGACCTTCCTCCTGGTGTCCAACGTAGCCCTTCGTTTCGAGCGTACGCAGAATCGACAGCACGGTGTTGTAGGCGAGCTTTACCTTCAGCCGCTTGCGCACTTCGGCAACCGTTGACGGGCCATCGTCCCAGAGCACTTCCATCAGGTCCGCTTCGCGGTCGGCCAATACGATGCGCATGCTCAGGCTCAACTAACTACTAGTTGACTAGTTTTTACTCTCGAGTGACAGTGCTGTCAACTAGTGCTCTAGGAGATGAGGTTGCAGCGCGCTAAGGTGTCGATTCGGTGCTTGGCCGTTTCAAGAAGTGCAGGTGTAGGAAAGAGAATCCGTGGCGCGCAGCCTGCGCACGGCCACCTCGATTGACAACGCTGCCGAGTCCATACTGCAACACAACTGCAACCAGCTCACTCGATCCGCCTTCGGACAGGCATATGTGCCTCAGACTCGCGGGCCGGCAGTCATGGTTTACGAGCTCTCGTGTGTGCCAGCTCATGGGAAAGGCGGTACGCCATCCACGCAAGCAGTACGACGCCGACACCGAGCACAGTCCAAAGGGCGGTGATCCTCCAGGGGAACGGGTTGGGCGCAGGCAGCAGGCGCGCAGCGCCGCCCAGAGTCCGGGGGGCTCCTGGCTCTGCGCGTAGTACCGTGATACCGGTGAGGAGCGAGGAGAGCGTGGCATTTGCCGCACCGGCTGAACCGTTGCCGTACGCGAGGAGGAAGGGGCCGCTTCCGCGGGCAAGGAATACGACGTCCTGCGCGTTCCACGTCGCTTCCAGTTTCGGAAGTCCGTCACCGATTACACCATTCGGCTGATCCAACCGCGCCAGCCAAAAGCGGTCCGAATTCGTCGAGATCGTAATTGGATCGTTACGCCGCTCGGAGCCCGTGTTTCTTACCCGGTAAAACTCGCCGTGCGTGATCGGACGCCAGGGGTCTGTTGAGCGCGCACGTGAGAGCAACTGGATCTTTGCCACGCTGTTGGATTCAGGTAGCTCGATGTTTATCTGGTTGACCGGCAGTCTCGCCCCGAGATCGAAGGAATACTCTTGGCGTTTCTGGTTCGCGGGAGCGCCGAGTACGATCACACTCGAATGCGCGGCATCGCGTCGATCTGGTGTCGTATCGGCGGTGACAGAGGTCAGCTCGAACGGCGCGGTCTTGCCGATCCAGGTCAAGCGCCAGAACTTTGCCGTCGTCGCCGGTATCTCGAGGCGCCTTTGGATTAGACGTGCGGCGCTGGTGTGAAGGTTAAGCACCGGGGTGTCGCCTCTCACTGTGTGCCAAGACCCCAGATCATCGCTCGCTTCGACTCGAATGCTTCCGGAGAACTCCGCCGCGTCGTCTGGCCAGTGAAGCTGCAGAGCGTATAGGGGGAGCGTGAGCTCTCGGGCATCAACTACGTAGCTGCTGATAGCCTGCCGGTCGGCTGTTGCGGCACCGGCTTGCACATTGACGTCCGTGCCCTGCGACTGAATGGTGACATGAACGCCATCCAGGGTGACCCGGGCGTCTCCTCGCAATGGGAACAGAGGCATCGAGGGCCCCTCCAACCGAGCGACTGCCTTGAGCTGCGACTGCTGCAGCTCGTAGGGCACGACTTCGCCGCGGGCGTTGAATACGCGCAGATCGCCCAGATCATCGTGCACGACCTTTCTGTAGACCTCAAATGGAACGGCCACCCGGTACGCGGCGGCTGGAGCGGGCGTAGTGATCTGCATTCCGTAGGCAAAGTCCTGAGGCGACAGATCCGCAGCCTGCGCCCCAGGGGTCACACTTGCCGACAATAGCGCCAGAGGCAAATAGACCGATCGGATCATCGTGAGTCCTCTGCGGCAGGAGGGAGCGGCGAGAAATAACCCAGGATGAGCATCAGCAGTCCCACTCCGACGAACGAAACGATCCGCTCGATCGTACCGATGCTGGAGAGGTCAACGAGAAACAACTTGATGACCACGGCCACCAGCAGTACCGCGCCCGTTAGCCATACGGCTCGCGCTCTGAAGCGCGTTGCGATGAGCATCGTCGTGAGCGCCAGGAACGCCCAGAATATCGATAGTGCGGACTGCACGAGTGTCGATTCCAGCATGGCTCTGAGCTCGTACGGAATACCCGCCCAGTGGTGCATCGTTCTGAGCAGCATGGCGTTGAGCCACAGGAAGCCAAGGAGCGTGAGGGCAATGGCTACAGGTCGCTGATCCAGGTTCAACGAAGCGGGATGACCTTCGGCTCGCAGGCGCAGCCAGAACCGTATGAGGACGAACAAGACGAGACCCTGGATAACGTCCAGTGGGTTGGCCAACGGGAAGTAGGGCAGTGGCGCTGAGGGGCTGGAAACCAGCAAATTGCTTGCGACGCTCCACAGCGTCAGATATACGGCAAACCCCGAGCTGGCCAGGACCAGATACGCCTCGCCGTGAGCCCGAAGCGGCCAACCCATGCGCGTGCTCGCATGCGGCAACGTGGCCAGTACGGCGGCTGGAACAATTGCCCAGGCGACGGTTGACCAAGACCCTGTATTGCCGAGCGCCTGCGTGATCGTCCATGCCAGTTCCCAGCTCGCGAGCGCTGCCAATAACCACACGGCTACGGCATGCAGCGTGTTCGTCATGGGTGTGACAAGTGCGTCATCGTGCCGCCAGGCAATGAGGTAGAAGCCGACAAAGGCAAGCGGCCAGGCGATCCACCCGCCCTGCGAAAGAGGGTGCGCGAGCGAAGCTGTCGCCCACAGGGCGAAAAGCAGCATGGCTGGTAACAGAGCGAACGCCGGCAGCAGAGCAATTGGCATTCGGAATCGGCGGCCTGTCTCGCTGCAAATGAGTGCCGTGATCGTCGCAAACACGAGCGCCGAGGAAAGCATGTACGACTTGTCGATGTGCTGCGCCAGCTCTCTCAATCCTCCGACGCACCACCACAGCAGTCCCCATAGGAACAGCACTCCGGGGAAACCCCACTCGTAATCGGCCAGTTGCTCCTTGTGCGCATGCATCGCCTGGGCGGCGTAGGCCGCCGCTATGCCGACCATCAGAGCGGCGATATAGGTGCCGCCTGGAACTGCGCCTCCGGAGTTTAAGGTCAGCGCGAGAGCCCCACCCGCTGCGAGCTGCAGCAGGGCACCGAACGCCCGTGGCAGCCGCCGATTTTGCCGACAACCGACCCAGACGAGCGCTGCGCCTTCGAGCGCCCAGCTTGCTGCGCTCCAGCGACCGTTGAGGGCCAGGGGGACGGCAAGCGTCAGGAATGCGACACCTAAGGCGACGAACGCCTCAACGAGCAGCCGTTGGAACTCGCCGCGGCGCCGGTGCAAGAGCCAAGCTAGCGCGACATACAGGGCGCTGACCGTTAGCGCACTGTATGCCAGCGCCAGGCGGTTCTCGTGCAACATCGCGGCCTGTAAACCGAACGCCGTGATCGGGGTCCCGAATATGATCGTTCCGTCGAAGTAGCCGTGAAGCGTCGGGGGCTTACGGGTGCTGTAAAGGACGGCAATGGCCACGTAAAGCAGGAAGAACACCACCAGGAACGGTTCGGTGCTGACGAAATCTTCCGGTCGATAACTCAGGACGCCCCATACAGTGCTCAGCACGAAGGTGAACGCGAAGCCTGCCAGATTCAGCAATCGCCACGACCGGAACCACGCGATCCCGAGGATCGCAGCATTCAGCACGGCGAAGTAACTAAACAGGATTACGTGGTTGCCTTCGCCTGTGGAGGCGAGGAAGGGCGCGAGGAATCCGCCAGTCACTGCGAGAAGGGCAACTGCGAGCGAGCCTTGCAGCACGGCGAGGATCGCCGTGAGTACTGATAGCGCGGCAAGCAATGCGAAGGCTGCAATAGGCGCGAGTAGCGAGTAGAGGTGTAGAGCGGAAAATACGGTCAGGTACAGGATCCCGATTGCACCGCCCTGGAGGGCGAGGGCATAACCAGGGCGCGTCGTTCTAAGACGCCAACCGATGACGAGCAGCGCGATAGCGCCGCACGCAACTGCCGCCAGGCGAAGCCCGATCGGCACGTGCGTATGTTCGGCGAGGTAGCGAAGAAGGAACGCGACGCCGAAAAAGAGCACCACTACCCCGGCGCGAACCAGTGTGTTCCCGCCGGTGAAGTACTCTCGCAAAAACCGGATGATCGGGTTATCCAGCGGCGCGGATACACAAGGCTCCAAGGGCTTCCAGTCCGCTGGCGTGGACGTGGTCGACACCGTCTCGGTGCTTTGTTCCGCTGCGAACCCCGGGCCTCTTTGAGGCGTCGGCACAGCTACGCTCGGCGCAGCATCGCGAGTTGTTGCCGGCGGCCTCTGCGCGGCGGTCTCGGTGCGCTCGCTTGGCTCCGCACGCTGGCTGGCGAGTGAGTTGCGCACCTCTGACAATTCGGCGCGCAATCTTGTCAGCGAACTACGGACGTCGAGGACTTCCGACACAGCCAGCCCGGTCAACGCTCCCATGATGGCCGCAAAGAACTGATGGCTGCTGCTCGCGAGACTTGCGCCGAGGAGCGCTCCCACAATTGCCAATACGACGCGAAGTGCTGGATCCATTGCTGGTTCGATCGCCCGCCTCAGAGCCGTCGAGAACAAATTTCTGCGCGTGGGAAGCCTGAGCGGTTGCCTGCACGCGCACAAGCCGCCTGCTCAGTGCAAGCTCGAAACAATATGGGAGATGGTAAGCTATTGAAATACAAGAAGTTGGTGTCTCGGGGCGGGAGCGGCCGGACGCCTAAGCAACTGAGCACATGAAAGCTACCGCACCGCGGCCCCGAGCGTTGCTCGACAAAAAGCCGGCTGTGGCGATCCGGCGTGAGACGCACAGAGCCCCCAGGGGATCGCGGGCTCCTGCTTCGGCGCGCAGTGCTGTGACGCCATTTGAACGCGACTTGGAACGCGGAAGACGTCGAATTTCCTCCCCGAAGTACCGGAGCATTGTTCGCTTAGGCTGGGTAACCTCTTGGCGCGTTTGCGCGCCCAAGCATTCCCCGGCGCTCGGGTGCCTAGGTACACTTGGGAAAATCGCGACGCACACCGACCAGCGTCGTTTTTCATCAAAGTGCGGAAAGCTGGCAGTCGGTGTGTTGCCCGCGTACGCCGCCCACGGAGGATCTCATGAGCCGCGATGAAGTCGTCAAGAAGATACTGGCTACGAAGGTACGCAAGGCCCTGAAGTGGTCGGATGTGGCCCGCAAAGTTGGACTGAGCAAGGAGTGGACTACGGCCGCCTGCCTGGGTCAGATGACACTGAGCCCTGAGCAGGCTAGGGTGGTCGGTGAAACCTTTGAACTCACCGAGGAAGAAGTGACTTGGCTGACGATCGTTCCCTACAAAGGCTCCCTGCCGACTGACATCCCGACCGATCCATTGATCTATCGCTTCTACGAGCTGGTTAGCGTTTACGGCACCACGCTCAAGGAGTTGATCCACGAAGAGTTCGGTGATGGCATCATGAGCGCAATCGACTTCAAGATGGATCTGACGCGTGAGCCCGATGTGAAGGGAGATCGTGTGCGGATCGTCATGTCGGGGAAGTTTCTTCCATACAAAACATACTGACGGTCCGCCGGTCGGGGCAAATCATGCTGGCGGTTGCACTGCTGCGGGCAAACACATCGCCGAGTGATGGCGACATAGACGCAGCGCTCGCCGGTACCGATGCGCGCATTTGCAAGGCCGTCCACGGGGCAGTTGAACTGCTTCGGGAGACAAAGTCCTCATGAGCGGCCGATCGCGCGATGTTCACCGTGCGACTGATTGCTCGCGTCGCGGCTTTCTGCAGAGCGCAGCCCGCCTGGGCGGCGGACTCGTGCTCGCGATTGCTCTGCCGGGGTTTAGGACTGATTCGCGTGCGGCGGCACTCGCAAGCAGCCAGCTGAATGCCTGGCTCATAATCAGCAGTGATAATTCCATCACCATCCTCGTCGATCGCTCGGAAATGGGTCAGGGCGTATACACCGCCTTGCCGATGTTGCTCGCCGAGGAGCTCGAGGTCGATCTGTCGCAGATCAGGATCGCTGCTGCCCCGGCTGGCGAGGCATACGTGAATGCGCTCAACGGCGGTCAGATCACCGGCACCAGCAACAGCGTTCCGGAGGCCTGGGAGAAGCTACGCAAAGCGGGGGCGCAGGCCCGATCGATGTTGATCACGGCGGCGGCGCGGCGCTGGCGCGTCGCTCCATCGAGCTGTCACGCGAGTGACGGCAGGATCATCAGCGCCCAGGGCAGGATCGCGAGCTACGGCCAGTTGGCCGATGCGGCCGCGAAGCTGCCGGTTCCCAAGGAGGTACCCCTCAAGAACCCAGTCGATTTTCGCCTGATCGGCCGACCCCTGGCACGCCTTGACACGCCGGGCAAGGTGGACGGCAGCGCTGAATTCGGCTTGGACGTGAAGCTGCCGGGCATGTTGTACGCCACAGTCGAACTCTGCCCCGAACTGGGCGGCAAGGTCGGTTCGGTGGACTCGGACGCGGCGCGTTGCGGATCGTCTGGGAGCCGGGTCCCAATGCCGGTTTGGATAATACCGTGATCTGGTCGCGACTCAATGAGGCCGCCACCAAACCCGGCGCGTCGGCACTCACGAGCGATGATGTGGCGCCCGCGCTCAAGGGCGGTCACGCGCCCGAAGCCCTCAAGCGCGCTGCGAGGAGCTTTGCAGCCGTGTATGAGCTGCCACTTCTAGCGCACGCGACAATGGAACCCATGAATTGCACGGCCGACGTCAAGGCGCATGGCTGCGATGTGTATGTCGGCACGCAGGTCCAGCAGTTGGTACAGGCCGTTGCAGCTGAGGCGGCGGGATTGAAACCAAGCGAGGTCAATGTCCATACCACCCTGCTCGGCGGCGGCTTCGGGCGCCGGCTGGAGGCTGATTTCGTGCCCGCGGCGGTTGCGGCGTCGAAGGTGGTCGGCGCGCCGGTGAAGTTGATCTGGACCCGGGAAGATGACATGACTCACGATTTTTACCGGCCGCCGGCACGTGAGGCCGTGAGCGCCGGCGTGGATGAGCACGGCAAGCTCATCGCCTGGACGCTCCACATTGCTAGCCCCTCAATCACGTCGCGCTTCGATCCGACCAACAAGGATCCCTTCGATTCGGTGATCGAGTACGTGCAGAACTTCCCCTACGCCGTGCCGAACTTCGACGTCCGGTATACCCGCCAGGAGATCGGCATCGACGTCGGCTATTTGCGCAGTGTGAGCCACGCCCCGAATTGCTTCGCAATCGAAAGTTCGATCGACGAGATCGCCGCGCTCGTGTCCAGGAGCCCCTTCGACTTTCGCCTGGAGCTTTTGGCAGGCAAGCCGCGCCACTTGCATGTACTCAAGGTGATCGCTGGGCGCTCGGGCTGGGGCCATGCACCCAAAGGGCACTATCAGGGGATCGCCTTCATGGAAGGGTACACCTCGTACATCGCGCAAGTTGCTGAGGTATCCATCGAGGCCGGTGAGCTCAAAGTTCAAAGGATTACTTGCGTTGTCGACTGCGGACAGACAGTGAATCCCCGCATCGTCGAATCGCAGCTGGAAAGCGGCATCGTGTACGGACTCACCGCTGCGCTGTGGGGCGCGGTCACGCTGCGCGGTGGTCGCGTGCAGCAGCGTAATTTCAACGACTACCGGGTGCTGCGGCTAAATGAGATGCCCGTGCTCGACGTCCATGTCATACCGAGCGATGCGCGGCCGGGTGGCATTGGTGAGGTCGCAGTCCCTCCGGTGGCACCGGCACTCTGCAATGCCATCTTCGCGGCCACGGGAAAGCGTTTGAGATCGTTGCCGATTGTTGCTCACAAGCTCGTTTAGGCGCCTGCGTGAGGCGCGCGGGCGGAATGACCCAGTTCCGAGCCCCTTCGTCGGTCAGAACCTATATCCGACGAGGACGGAGATCACGCGCGGACGCAGCGGGATTTCCGCCTTGATGAACTGCCCCGACGAAATGTTGGTCGGCCCGTAGGCGTTACTCAGGTTGTGGCCCTGGAGCTGCACCGTCCAGTAATCCTTAGCAACGCCCAGCGCACCGTCATACGTGGTGTACCCGGGGATCTGGTAACGCAGCAGCGTACTGGTCGGCCACCCGGACGGTGGATTCTCACGCGCAGCGTTGCCGTCCGGGAAATTTGCCGGCTCGTTGCTCATCGAGGCAACGTGACTCGCACCGACCCAGGCAAACGGCCGGTACTCGGCGGCTGCCCAGTCATAACGCGCCCGCAGCTCGAACTGCCAGGGCGGCGAGAAGGCCGGCCGGGTGCCGAGCTGGCCGAACGGGTTCGGGTAGGGCGCACCGTTGACCTGCGTGATGCACTGACCTCTGGGGGTTGGGTTGTTCGCGGTGCTGGGATTGGTTGGGTCGACGCCGGCTGAGGTCAGGCAGGGCGTGCTCGACTGGCTCAGGCTGTTGACAGAGCTCGATCCCTGCACGCTGAGCCCCGCTGTGATTCGGGCGACGAATTGCGCCTCGAACCCCTTTATGTTGTAGCTTGGGCCGTTGACGATGGTGGGAACGTTCAGATGCATCGGATCGTACAGTGTCAGCTGAATGTTCTCCCATTTCATGTAGTAGGCCGACAGATTGAATAGCACGTGGTGGTCGAGGAATTCACTCTTGAAGCCGATCTCATTGTTGATCAAGTTGTCGGAGTTATAGCCCACGGGCTCCTCGTATTGGTCGGTGTTCCTGGCCGAGGAGTATGGAGCTGTCGTGGTTGCCCCAAGATAGGGCGGTTGGCCGGGAAGAGAGGGCGTACGGTTGAAGCCACCCGGACGGTACCCCTGCGAGAAGGTGTAGTACGCCATCAGGTCCGGAGTGATGTGCCAGGTCAGATTGCCGCGGCTACGATAACCGCTTTCGCTCTTGCTCAAGTTGATGGGGAATCCGCAAGCCCCGGCGGCAACGCAGGCCCCATTGGGGTGATTGATGAGCAGCGGGCTGGTGGTCTCGCTGTAGAACGCCGACCCTTCCTCGAACTCCTCGTAGTGGTAGTGGCGCGTCCCGCCGCTCAATGTCAGCAACTTGGGAATCAGGTCGAAATCGACCGACGCGAACTCCGCCGTCTGCTTGTAGCCGCGCTGATCGTCATCGCCGAAGGCGGTATGCGTACCCGTACGCAGGCTCGGATCGCCGGCAAACGAGCCCGGGAAGGGGCCCACGGCGGACAGGCAGTCCAGCCCACCGGCCAGAGCTGCCGCAAGTTTGGACGGATCACACTGCGGAATATTCAGGTAGTTGAAGTTCATCTCATCGTCGATGACGAACTTTTCCCAGTAAATTCCGACCAGCCCCCGCACCCGAGAGTCCGGGTTTGTGCTGACGCGCAGCTCGTGGCTGGCGTGCTGGCTCGCTACGATGTCTTTCCACTGACCCACCGGCGCGTAGCACTGCAGAGGCTTACCGGTTAACGCCGGAAAATTCCCCGGGTTGAAATATCCCGCACCCGGCCCGATGCAGCCGTAGTAGGCGCCGGGGATGTTGCGCAGGTAGTTGGAATAGTCCTGCTGTTCCTCGATTTGGCGGACCATGTAGCTGCCGGTATAGACGATGCTCAGATCGTCCAGCTTGCCGTTGAGCCTCCAGGCTGTACTTTCGTAGCGATCCTTGTTGTAGGCCGGCGCGAAAGCGGTGATTTGATACGGGTGAAGATTTTGCCCATCCGGGGCGGTCGGGTACGTGTAGAAATAGCCGTCCGCCCGCATGTCCTGGTAGTTCTGCTGCAGGAGCACGTTCCAGTCGTCGCTGATCTTATAAAGGGCGGCGAGCCGGATTCCTTCGTAGTCGACCGGGTTGGTGTTGGTTTGCAGCAGACTGGCGTTGTTGGCAGTCGGATTTACCCCCGCCAGAACTTGCGGTGTATTGGGCAGGTAATCGATCGTCCCGGGGACGTTCGAGATATAGCCCCCCTGATGATCGGAGAAAACCACCGCGCGCACCGCCAGCGTGTCCGTAATCAGGGGCAGGTTGAGTACCGCGTTGAGGCTGCTGTTCTGGTCGCCGCCAGCAGTGGTGCCGTAGCCCGCATTGAACTCGCCGGACGTGGCATCGAGCCGCGGCTTATTCGTGATGTAGTAAATGGCGCCGGCGCCATAGAGGGTGCCCTGGGGACCCTCCAGCACCTCGACGCGCTCCATGTCGACAAGGTAGACATCGTTGTTACGCGCCGGGAACTGCATCGACTGATCATCGAGATAGAGCGCGACATTCGGGAAGGGGGCGATCGTCGACTGACTCTGGTTACCGGAGCCGATACTCCCTAAGCCTCGTATGAAAATGTTGCCCGTGCCCGGGCCGTTTCCGCTATAGGTGACATTCGGCGTGTATTTCAGCAGGTCATATGTGGTGGCCACGTTGAGCTCTTTCAGTTGATCGCCGGTTATGGCCTGAACCGTGATCGGCACGTCCTCGAGGGTTTCCTCGCGGCGGTTGGCGGTGATAATCACATCGTCGCGTTCCTTCCCCGTGAGCAGCCGCGGCGTTGTTGCCGGCGGCGCAACCACGCCGGCAAAGATACGTATGCTGCGCACTGTGAGGTGCTCGAAGCGCAGTCCGGTGCCTTGGAGCAAGCGAGCGAGCGCTTCATCGGGCTTCAATCCCGCAGCGACCGCCTGGGATCTCTCGTTACCGATAACACTAGAGACATAAATGAGCTGCAGGCCGGTCTGCCGGCCAAAGGCTGCCAGCGCCTGGGCGAGAGGCTGCGCGGGAATGTCGGCGGCGAGCGCGGTCGATTCGGTACCCTCGGCTAGGGTCGCCGGAGCATTAAGGAGCGCAACGGGCGCGAAGATGGAGGCCGCACGGAGCACCCCTGACACCACTGTCGCGGTGTCCGCTGAACGGTGACGCCTGCGAGACCCCATGTAAGTTTTATTCAGACATCTTGGTGTGCCCCAAGCTGCAGCTTAGCGTAGCGCGGCCGCTCACCGCAGCCACGCCTACTCCTGGGAGACCCGAATCCGCGTCGCGGTCACTTCGATCCGTACGCCCTTGATGCTCCGCAGAAAGGCAATGAACGCGTCCGTATCGTCTGTGGCAAAGGACCCACTGATTTGCAAATCCCGTAGGGCGGGTGTGGAGATTTCGATCGGCTTCGGGGCGTAGCGATTGAATTCCGCCACGACGCGCTGCAGCGGTTCGTGGTCAAACACGACCTCGCGGTGCAGCCATGCCGTGGTGTGCTGCGCGTCGACCGCTATGGGCGTGGCCGGCCAGTCTCCCTCGGCCACTCGTATCTGCTGGTTGGCGCTCAGCTGGACAAAGCGTGGCGGGTGGCCGTCGCTCGGATTCGTGGGGGGAGGTTCCAACACCGGAGCGAGCCCAACCGCAACCCGCCCCTCGACCACCGTTACTACGCTCGAGCCGTGCTCCAGGCGCACATCAAAGTTGGTCCCGAGCGCAACGACTTCCGCGGCTCCGGCAAACACCCGAAATGCCCGCGCAGGGTTATGGGCGACTTCGAAGTCTGCCTGGCCTGCGGTGAGCGTGACGAGCCGTTCCGTCGTGCCGTAGCGGACAGTGACCGCACTATTGGTATTGAGGTGCAGTACAGAACCATCCGCCAGGCGACGATTCAGCAGATCACCGTGACCTGTCTCAAAGCGCAGCGCCATGGTGTTGACGGGTACCGACAGGGGCGCTGTGGGCCTGAGGTTCCACCACGAGAACAAGCCAAGACTGAGCACACCGAGCCCGGCCATTGTCACGCCCGCGGCGAGCCAGCCTCGTGAGGATATGCGCCTGACAGGGGCGATAACGCGCCCCCAGAGGGGTTGGACTGGAGAGTCGTCCTCGAGCCGCGCGCTCGCTAGAACCCTCTCGAGGAAATACTCGGGATCGGTGCCGGCCTCTCGAAAATCGCGCGCGATCACCGACACACCCAGGAACTCCTCGACGTGCACCGGAGAGGCCTTCAGCCAGGCGGTGAGTGCCGCAGAGTCCCGCGCATCCAGCGGCCCCTCGTCGTTCGCCACGAGCCAGCCAGCCGCCTGTTCGGCGATCGCGGCACGGACCTTCTCGTCGTTGGAGCTCATGGATTCAACCCAGCCGCACCATGCGGCGTCGACAATGACTCAGTGCCTGTGCCACGTACTTCTTCGCCATCTGCGGGGACACCCCGAGGTGAATCGCGATCTCCCTGTAGGTAAGCTCATGCGTGAAGCGCAGGACCACCGCGGCGCGGCATTTCGGGCGCAGCTGCTGGAGCACGACACCGAGCCGTGCCACCCGCTGCCTCGCATCGAGGTCGCCGTCGAAGGCGGGTAGCGTCTCGAGCTGCTCCTGGGCCGGAGCCTCATCGATGCCGATGCCGCTCGCCTGCCGACGATCGAGCACCGCATGTTCCTTTACGAGATTGTTGGCCACTGTGTAGAGGTAGAGGACGGGGTTGCGGATCGCTTCCTGGTCGCTGATACGCAGCATCCGTACGTAGACCTCCTGCGCCAGGTCCGGGGCATCGGCCTTGCTCCGGATACGCCGCCGGAAGAAGGCCTGCAGGGTCCCCCGGTGCTCGGCAAACAGCCGCTCGACCAGCGATGGTCTCGGGTCAGCCACGGCTCTGCCGACGCATGAGAATTCTCCCTTCCTTGTATATGAGTCTCCCAGGTCGAAATTGGCAACCAAAACTTGCGGGACATCCGAGGTGCGCCCGCCCTCGAACCCCCTGACACCCGTCATTCCGATTTTGAGGTGTCCAATTCGTAACTCGAGGACTCGTTGTCAATGAACCGAACGCTCAGTGCAGAACGATGAGGAGATTCACATGTACACCAAGACAGCCGTCGTGAGCGCCCGCTCCCTTCTAGGCGCCGCCGCCCTCGCGTGCACACTCATTGCCGGTAGTGTTGCTGCGGCGGATCACAAGGGTGTGGTTGCTATTCACGTGAGCACGCAGGGGCTCGATCTGAGTCAGCCGGCTGACGCGCAAACCTTTTATACGCGCCTCAAGCGAGCCGCGTGGGTGACTTGCACGGACGGCAACCGGGTCGACCTCCTGCCCTCCGACAATCTGCAGGGTTGCTACGAGAAGGCGCTTGGAGGTGCCATCCGCTCCGCCAGCGTGCCGATGCTCACCCAGATATATCTTGCCAACCACACGCTTCAGCAAGCTGCGGCGCTTGGGATCCTGTCGCCTGCCCAGATGGTGGCGAAGTGACAGCGGCTGCCTCTGAGTTCGAACTGGGGACAGCCGACACCCCACCGTGCGAGGCCGTTGATGCGGTACGGATGCATACATTGCCACGCGCCATTCCATACCCCTCCTTGCCGAGGGGCACCGGACCGTCGGTTTTAAATCACGAAAAGGAACAATCATGAGAACCTGGATTTGCAATGCAACCCTAGTCGCATCGATCGCACTTACTGGAGTGACCCAGGCAGGAGATAAGAAGGACTTATGCTCGCTCGCGACCTTGCACGGCTCTTACGGCTTTACGATCAGTGGTCAAATTCTCGCAGGCCCTGCCCCCGGGCCAGTTAACGGAGTTGCCCTCACCACGTTCGATGGGAAGGGCGGACTGATACAGACTGATTTCGTTGTCAAAAGCGGTGCGCCGGCGGGTCCGCTAGATGCTTTCCGAACCGGCGAGATTGGTACCTACACAGTGAATCCCGATTGCACCGGTACGGCGACCATCAATTTTCCTGACGCCAAGCCCGTGCAGCAGATTGTGCTGATGTTCGTGGTCGCAGATCACGCGGGTCAGATTCGCACCGTGGTCTCTGCGCTGTATGTCGGTCCAGGAATTGGCACGATGACGCCTACGCCGGCGCAGATCAGCAGCGAGGCCACAAAGCTCCGCTGGGAGTACTGAGGAAGCGGGGCTCCTGCGACACGAGAGCGCCGCCCGCAAAGTGGGCGGCGTTTGCAGATTCAATGGCTCAAGAGCGGATCTGGTCGCCTTCCGTCGCATATCCACCGGTAATGGCCACTTCCTTTGCGCTGGCTTG
>Ga0302325_10011234_pt1 | contig 19310 bp, 14 predicted proteins | sample Palsa_T0_2_FD_201948 | JGI IMG/M metagenome (GOLD analysis project Ga0302325, IMG submission 201948) | Peat permafrost microbial communities from Stordalen Mire near Abisko, Sweden - Palsa_T0_2 | ecosystem: Environmental > Terrestrial > Soil > Palsa > Peat permafrost | place: Sweden: Abisko...
GACGCGGGCGGTGACGGAGGATGCCGAGGTCTTGAACTCGGAGCACACGCCCATCACGTCTTGAAGAAGACCGGCGCGATCGATGGCTTCGAGTTCGATGTCGACCGCGTGCGAGGCGGTCTCGGAAGCGGCCCATGAGGCTTGGAGGATGCGCTCGGGCGTCGCGGACATGTAGGCGACGTTCGGACAGTCGGCTCGGTGCACGGAGACTCCCTTACCGATCGTGACGTAACCCATGATCGGATCCCCGGGCACCGGACTACAACACTTCGAGAGGCGCACGAGCACGTCGTCGACGCCGGCAATGCGGATGCCGCTCGCGTTGCGGGCGACGCGCCGTGGCGCGGGAGCACGCTGCACGGTCGTGATGTCGATGAGGTTCGAGCTCTTGGCTTCTTCCTTGAGTTTGGTGATCACCGAAACGGCCGAAGCGTCGCCGAACCCGATCGCTGCGAACAGGTCGGGGACGGTCGTGTAGTTCATGCGCTTCGCGATCTTCTCGATCAGTTCGCCGCGCGCGAGATCGGGTCGCATGTGTTCGCGGGCGAGCTCCCGTTCGATCGTTTCCTGACCGATGACGACGTTCTCGTCTTTGCGTTCCTTACGGAAGTACTGCTTGATCTTGTGCTTCGCGCCGGAGGTACGAACGATCGATAGCCAGTCGAGCGACGGCCGCGAGCTCTTGTTGACGAGCACCTCGCAGATGTCGCCGTTCTTGAGCTGGTAGTCGAGCGGCACGATCTTGCCGTTGACCTTTGCGCCGACGCAGTGGTTGCCGACGTCGGTGTGCACTTGGTAGGCGAAGTCGAGCGGGGTTGCGGCCGCCGTGAGCGGATAGACGTCGCCCTTGGGCGAGAAGATGAAAACCTGATTCTCGAACAGATCGAGCTTGAGGTTCTCCATGAACGCGCGCGAGTCGCGCATGTCGTTCTGCCATTCGAGCAGCGAACGAAGCCACGTCAGTTTGTGCTCGAACTCGTCCTTCTTGCCGCCTTCTTTGTAGCGCCAGTGCGCGGCGATACCGTACTCGCTCGTGCGGTGCATCTCGAAGGTGCGGATCTGAATCTCGAGCGGGTCACCGGCGGGCCCGACGACCGTCGTGTGCAACGACTGATACATGTTGGGTTTGGGCATCGCGATGTAGTCTTTGAAACGCCCCGGGATGGGCTTCCACATCGAATGCACGATGCCGAGCGCGCCGTAGCAATCTTTTACCGAATCGACGATGATGCGGACGGCCGTCAAATCGTAAATCGTCGAGAAGTCGCGGCCCTTCTTCATCTTCGTGTAAATCGAATAGAAGTGCTTCGGCCGGCCCGTAACGTCGGAGACGATCGCGAGCTTATCGAATTGCTCGCGCAGCGTGTGAACGACCGCACCGACCACGGCCTCGCGTTCGCCACGCTTCATCGCAACGCGTTCGGCGATATCGCGATACGCGTCGGGATCGAGGTAGCGCAGGCACAGGTCCTCGAGATCCCACTTGATTTTCCAGATGCCCAGGCGGTGCGCGATCGGCGCGTAGATCTCGATCGTCTCCCGCGCAATCGTTTGTTGCTTCGCCAGGGGCAAGTGGCCGAGCGTGCGCATGTTGTGCAGCCGGTCGGCCAGCTTGATAATGATGACGCGGATGTCCCTGGCCATCGCCATGAACATCTTGCGCAGATTCTCGACTTGGGCGTCTTCCTTGGACTGGTACGGAATGCGCGTCAGCTTGGTGACGCCCTCGACGAGTTGCGCGATCTCGGGCCCGAAACGAGCCGCAACCTCTTCGCTCGTGACGACCGTGTCTTCGACGACGTCGTGCAGAATCGAGGCGGCGATCGTCGCCCGGTCCATCTCCATGTCCGCCAGAATCCGCGCGACCGCCACGGGATGCTCGATGTAGTCCTCGCCGGAGGCGCGATGCTGGCCCTCGTGCGCCGTATCCGCAAGCTCGTAGACGCCGCGAAGCCACGACGCCTCCATGCTGGGGTCGTAGGTTTGGACCTTCGCGATCAGCTCTTCAATGTGCGGGGTGGGCATATGGATTCCGCCTATAATGCCATAGACCCGAACGGCATGTCTATCGCCCTTCGACGGGCTCAGCCCTTCGACAAGCTCAGCCCTTCGACAGGCTCAGGATGACATGAGGTGGAGGAGGTTAGTACTGAAGGAAGGCCGTCACTTCGTGGCTGCCGAGCACCGATCGCCCGCCGAGCGCGGTCAATTCGATGAGAAACGCAAACGCAACCATCTCTGCCCCGAGTTTTTCGACGAGCCGGCCGGTCGCGGCTGCGGTTCCGCCGGTAGCGAGCAAGTCGTCGACGATCACCACGCGGTGGCCCCGGCCGACGGCGTCCTCGTGAATCTCTAGCGAATTCGTGCCGTACTCGAGCGCGTACGATTCGGTGAATTTCTTGCCGGGGAGCTTGCCCGGCTTGCGCACCGGCACGAATCCCGCCCCGAGCGCGTAGGCGAGCGGCGCGCCGAACATGTAGCCGCGCGCTTCGATCGCGACCACCGTGTCGATCTTCTCGTCCTTGAAGCGTTCGACGAACAGATCGACGGCCGCGTGGAAGCCGCCCTTATCCTTTAAGAGCGGCGTGATGTCCCGAAACAGAATCCCCGGAATCGGAAAATCCGGGATGGATCGGATCAGAGATTCGATTTCCACCAAGGTGGCCTCCAGAAGCGGCAGTCGGCGCGCGAACGCCGAGCCGTTCGGTTACTGAGGAAACGGCCCTGCGCCGGGCAACTTGGAATTTATTTTCATCGACGTATTGTCGTCGCGGTGGAATGCTGCGTCGCCTCGAAGGAATGCGACGCTGCCGCGGAACGTTCGGAGTACGGTGAACGACGCTCGAGATCGGGGATTCGCGCGGCGCATCGCGATATCGTTCGCGCTCGCCTTCGCGCTGCACGAGATCCTCTTTGGATTCGTGCCCACGTCCCCCCAACCGGTCCCGGAGCGGGCCGTGGCCGAGGAACTGGTCACGATCAGCAAGCGTCCCAAGCCGACGCCGCCGCCAACCCCGCAACCGACCCCACCCACCACCCCGCGGCCGCAAGCGAGCCTCGCCCCACAAACGGCCGTGCTCGCTCCGGCCGCGATGGCCGCCGCTACCCCCGATGCCAAAGTCGGCGGTGCCGCGGCACCCAAGAAACTCGCGCTGGTGAGCCCCCCTCCGGTCCCTCCGCAGCCGATCGCACCGGTTTCGCTTGCCACTGGAACCCACGAGGGCGTTCAGAACGGTGGAACCGGGTCGGGCGCCGGGCCGGGCAACGGGACGAGCGGCCTCGGCGGCGTGGGCAGCGGAACCGGGAAAGCGGGAAACGGGAACGGCGGCGACGCGGACACGACGTGCGGTTTCGTGGATCTCGAACCCGGGAGAGTGGAATACAAGCCCGACGGTACGGTCCTTCAGTATGTCATCGCAAAGGTGACGATGCCGACCGACGTTTTGGTCGGCGTCTTCCCGTACCCGTTCGTCTATCCGGCGGAGAGGCAGAATCCATTTAGTCACGCGGACGTGAAGCTGGCAAATGACAACGGAGTGCCGGTGCAGCTGCCGCCGGCGGGCTTCGACGCCGGCAGCGCGCCGCCGGCGGTGGCGTTCGTCTTGAAGTACACCAATCCCGACAACGGGCACACCACGCTGCCCGAATGCTCGACCACCTCACCAAATTAGCGAACGCGTTTCCACCTGGCAAGAAAGCTTAACGCAGGAATGTTCTCCCGTTGTTACAGGGTGAACGTACAATGCTCTCAGTCAATTGGGGTGGTTTAGCTTACCTCGGAGGCTGGGCGAACAGCAATCTCTATATGAGTTTTGCATTTAGCTTAGCTGCCGAAGCATAGAGCGGAGCCGCCCTTCACAACCGTCAAGGAGCGACCCCTTCATGAAACGCCTCGTCGTTGGTATCATTTCCACTGGCCTCTTGGCCGCGTTCATCACGGGCTGTGGCGGCGGTACCTCGACGGGCGGCTCATTGCCCTCAACCGGCACGGGGTCGAGCGGAACCGGCACGGGCGGAACCGGCACGGGTGGTACGTCGCCTAAGGCGACGCCTACGCCGACGGCGGCAGCCACGGCCACGGCGACGGCGAAAGCAACATCAGGCCCGAGCTCGGTTCCGACCGGGACACCTGTCCCGACCGCTACCCCGGTTGCCGGCGGAGCCCAGCCTGGGCCGACCGCTCCTGCGAATGCGTCGGGATATGCGAACGCGACACCGGCGCCCCCGACAGGCACGTCGTGCCGGGCCGGCACGCAGTATAACATCGGCGTCACCTCGGGACCAACCGACATCTCGTCGAGCGGCACTACCGAAGTCTTCACCGTCTTCGAACCCACGAGCATCTGCGGCGGCAAGACGTACCCGATCATCTTCAACGGCCCGGGCTTCGGTGGCTCGCGCGACACGACGGCATCGGACTTCAGCTCGTTCCTCAACGCGGGTTACGGTGTCGTCAGCGTTGACGAAGCCGGTGAAGGTAACGACGGCGGAAAGATTCGCGTGATGGATCCCGACCAGGAGGGCGTCATGCTGCTCGCGGTCATGAACTGGGTTCAGGCGAAGATTCCGTGGGTCGCGTATGGACCGACCAACGACGGCAAGGATCCGCACGAGCCGATCTTCGGTACCGACGGCGGGTCGTATGGCGGCATGTATCAGTTCATGCTGATGAACATCGACACACGTCACCGCATCCGTGCGATGGTTCCGCAGATCACGCCGCACAATTTAAACTTCTCGCTCTTCCCGGGCGGCGCCATCAAGACGCTGTGGAACCTGGCGCTGTTTGGAGACGGAGAGTCGGCGGGCAGCGGCCTCGATCGCGGCAACTTCGATAACTTCGTCACCGAGTCGTTAGTCAGTGACGAAGCGGCCAACGCCGTCGACCCATACCTTCGCGATTTCATGAACTACCACAGTGCAGACTATTTCTGCAACGGCCAAACGATCGCGACCAATGGCGGTGCCGGTACCGCTCCGTGGCTGCCGCCCGCGACCGCGCCGCCGAAGGTCAACGCGATGGTCTGGATCGGCATTCGCGATACGCTCTTCGACTTCAACAACGGCTACAACAACTACAAGTGCCTGCAACAGGGCGGCGGCGACGTCCGGCTGTTCAGCTATCAAACCGGCCACAACGCGCAGCTCGAAAGCGGCCTCAACGGCGTGGGCGTCGTTCCGGATCCGTATCTTTTGCTCTTCCCGAACACCTATCCGAACAACGACAGCCTCGACGCACGCTGCGGCACCCTCTCCGAAGCGACGGCCGAGCTCGATTGGTTCAACGCCTATCTCAAGGGACAGACCGGGGCGCTCTCGGGCATCGCTACGCAGCCCTGCGTGTCGATGGTCGACGGCGACGGGGTGACGTTCCCGCAGATACCGACGATGGCGACGACACCGAACGTGTTCAAATCGTTCAACATTGGTTCGCCTATCGTCATCTCGGGTGACGCGACACAAGTTCCGACCTCCGTCTCGCTCTATACGGCGCCGGCAGGCGGGGCAATCATCGCGGGACTGCCGCACATCAACTTCGACGTTTCCCCGACCGCGGGCGTCAGCACCGGCACGCCGATCATCTTCGTCGGCGTCGGCATCCTTCACGCGAACAGCAACACGGTCTGGGATCTCATGGACAATCAAGTGTATCCGCTTCGTGGCGTCGGTAACTTCAACGTCGACATCATCGGCGGCGGGGCGCGATTGCTGCCGGGCGACCAGCTCGGGTTGCTGATCTATGGTCTCAACGATCAGTTCGCGGGCAACGGCGACATCTCGATCGCGAATCCGACGGTCGAGCCGATCACGGTCACCGGAAATATGTACCTCCCGATCCTTCCGTCGACGCCGTCGAACATTTAGCGGCGCGTCACCTCAGAAAGATACGACATTGAAACGGATTCACGGCGCCGCGCTTGCGGTGGCACTCGCAGCCGCGGGCTTGAGCGCTTGCGGCGGCGGAACCTCGACGGGCGTTCCGCTTCCGGCCAGCGGCAATTCGGGCACCGGCGGCAGCACGAGCGCGCCTCGTTCCGGGACCACGAGTTCACCCGCTGCGGGAAGCACGAGTACGCCCGCAGCGGGGAGCACCAGCACGCCGGGCGCTAGAGCAACGAGCACGGCGACGCCGGGCGCAAAAGCGACGAGCACGCCGACGACGGCCGGCACGAGCACGCCCGCGCCGACGTTCGAACCGACGAGTTTACCGACAACGTCGACCGGCGCGATCGCGCCGCCCACGTCGCCGCCATCGGCGCCCGGGTATACCGCCGCAGTCCCCGCGCTACCCGCTGCCGGCGCGTGCCGCACGGGCGAAACATACAGTGACGGCATTCTGACGCCGACCGGCGACACCGAAGTGTTCACCGTGTTCGAACCCGCCATGCTTTGCACCGGTCAAACGTATCCGCTCGTCATGTGGGGACCGGGGTACGCGGGCAGCCGCGATACGACCGACACCTCGACGAGTCCGCTCTCGCCCGGCAACATCGGCAGCCTCGTCAACGCGGGCTACGGTGTCGTCAGCATCGACGAACGCGGCTTTGGTGACGACACCGGCACCGCGCGCAGCATGGACCCGAACTTCGAAGGTCTGATGGATCTCTCGGTGATGGACTGGGCGCAGGCCAATCTCACGTGGATCAAGTACGGCCCCACGCTCGAAGGCGACGATCCGCACGAGCCGGTCATGGGCTCGATCGGCGGGTCGTACGGCGGCATGTATCAGCTCATGCTGCTCGATATCGACAAGCGGCATCGGCTTCACGCGATCGTCCCGCAAATCACACCGTACGATCTCAACTACTCGCTCTATCCCAACGCCGTGGTCAAGGACAACTGGGACCTCATCCTGTACGGCGCCGGCTATTCCGGCGGCTCGCTCGGCACCGGGTACGGCCACGAAGATCCGTTCTTGACGCAAGACGTGGTCGACAGCGTCGAAACGAATGTCGAGAGCCAACCCGAACATGACTTCTTCGGCTATCATAGCGACAGTTATTTCTGCAACGGAACGCCGATCGCAACGGATGGACCGGGCTACTCGCCACTCTTTGCGCCGAACCACCCGCCGAAGATCAACGCCATGATGTGGCAGGGCATGCGCGACACGCTGTTCACGTTCAACAACGCGTACAACAACTACATGTGCCTCAAGCAGGGCGGTGGCGACGTACGGCTCTTCACGTATCAGTCGGGGCACAACACGCTGCAAGGCGTCCCCGATCCGTACATGTACGAATTCTATTCGCCGACCGACGATCTCAGCTCGAATTGCGCCTCGACCAACGTCGATACGGCAACGACCGCGTTCTTCAACCAGTATCTCAAGGGGATGGCAGGAGCGGCAAACTCCGTTCCAACGGGACCATGCCTCTCGTTCAGTACTCCTCTGACGGGCACGAGTCAGGGGGTCTTAGTGCCCTCTGTAACCACGGGGCATGCCGGTACCCATTACTCGATTCCCACGACATACGCAGTCGCGGGCGCCGGCCTGGATACCCCGATCAGCGTTCCGCTCGGGAGCGCATTCAGCGCAGCGAGTGTCGTCGGCGGTCTGCCGCGGCTCGAAGTGACGATCACACCCGTCGTGGCCACCGGCGAACCGATCCTGTTTTTCGGAATCGGGCAAACGCACGCGAGCCAACCGGGCACGTGGGATCTCATCGACAACCAGTTGACCCCGGTGCGCGGCGCGGGGCCCGTCACCGTCGACATGACCGGAATCGCCGCGCAGATCGCGCCGGGCGATCAGCTCTCGCTCTTGATCTTCGGTTTAGAAGATCAGTACACGGCATCGGGCGACGTCAACGCCGCAAACCCCACGATCGTTCCCGTGACGGTCAGCGGCGATCTCTGGGTTCCCTTGATCAGCAATCCGGTGGCGGCACCGTAAGGCCCGCCGGTGTCACGCGAGATCGTGTCGCGCGTCGGCAACGAGTGGCGCGTCGAGCGCGCGTTTGGTGAAGTTCCAGCCGTGACGGAGGGCGAGGCTGACGGCGATGCCGTCGGCTTCGCCTTCCTCGATCGTCGTTGGAATGATTCGTGCGCTGCCGGACGCGAGGTGCGATGCAGAGATCGCGGGGCTCGCGAGCAACAGGTTCGTGAAACCCTTTGGGACGAGCGCTCCGAACGGGATGCCGTAGACGTGACGCTCCGGCGCGTAGGCAGGTTCGTCGCTGGGATCGATCGGGTGGAGGTCGATGGGATACGAAGCGAGACCGATGCTGTCGGCGGGAACGCGGCCGTCCCACACGTCGGCGGTCGTTAGGCGCTCCTCGCCCTCGATGTGGCGCGTCTCGCGCACGTAGACGTCGGGCGCGAAGATTCCGACGCGCGCGTTTGCGAAACCAGGCAGCCGCGCGCGCAGATACTCGGCGAGGAGCGGCGCTTCGATCTCGGTTTCGCGCTTTGCCGCATCGAGCGCTTGCGGGTCGAGGCCGTCGACACCGCACACGTCGATCGCGTTGACGCTGACCGCGCCACCCGGCAACAAACCCAAGTTGAGATCGCGCACGATGACGTTCGGATCGGCCGGATGGAAGTCGCGCGCGATCAGCGAGTAGCCCCACGCGCGGCGGCCGAGCACGCCGCCCGCACCATATCGCGCTACGTCGTAGCCGGCGGCGAACTGCGACCAGTCGACGCCCTCGAGCGTGAACATCTCGGTCACCGCTTGCATCCGCTCGTCGATGCCGGAATCTTGACGGCCGACATCGTAGCGCGCGCCGCCGAGCGCAGCTACGTCGCCGTCGTCGGTCGCATCGATCACCATCGGCGCGGAGATCGTCGATAGTTCGCCGCCGCGGGCATCGCGAAACGTTACCGCATCGACCGAACGAGCGCGCGCGTCGCCGCTCGTTGCGACGGCGACCGGAATCTCGTCGTAGCGTACGTCGATGCCAGGTTCTTCATCGACCATTTCGGCAAGCGCACGCGCCGCTCTGCGCGGCGTAAAGACGTCGCCGAGACGCGCATACATTTCGCCGAAGATCCCGCCCTCGAGTTCCGCACCGTCCGGCGCCAGGTTCAAGTCCCACTGATCCATCATCGCGTCGGTGAGAACGCCGCCGAGGTCGTCCTTGTCGCTGACGAGTTCGACCAAATCGCCCGCGCGCGCGGCGGTGATTGCGGCCGCCACCCCGGCCGGCGTTCCGCCGACGACGAGGACGGAGGGTTGCGTGTCGGGCTTGCTTTGGGCGAGCGCGGCATAGGGGGCGAGCAAAAACGCGACGGTGCTTAGCGCGGACATCGCTCGAATCTTGGGGTTCACGACACCTAAGAAACGTGCTCGGAAGCCTTCGCGTTTCCCAACCCCGTCACAGTATCCGCACGCCGCCGGTACGGACGCCTGATACGCTCGCCGCACTGAAAGGACCCATAGTGATGCGAACGATCCTCGCCCTCAGTGTTAGCCTGCTCGTGAGCGCCGTGCTGCCGGCGTGCTCCTCATCGAAGCCCGATGCGCAATCCGCGGCGGCCGCGGCGACAGCCGCACCGGTAACCGCGGTAGCTCCCGCGGACGCGACCGTGGCAACCTCCGCGCCGGCCGCCGCGTCCGGCGAGGCTACCGCAGCTGCAGTTGCCGGCGATTGCCCGCTGATCGGCAGCGATTCCGTCGCGAAGGTCATGCATTTGGAAGTGAAATCCGTCGAAGTGAAGAGCGATCCCAGCGGCTGCACGTTTCACTTCAAGGGCGACTATCACGGTGACATCGACGTTGCATACTCGACCTCAGGCGGCGCCGATCAGCTGAACGCAATTCGCGCCGCATCCGGTGCAGTGAAGTCGATGTTCGGAACCCTCTTGAAGGGAGCATCCGCACCGCCGGGTTCGATCGGCGCGATTTCGGCGACGCCGCCACCTGACGTGGCTAAGGTCGGCGACGATCAAGCCTTCGCGAACGAAGGCCCCGTCACGCAGTTCTATGCAACGCACGGTGACGGCTACGTTGAAGTCGACGGCGGCTTCTTTCCGGACGGAGTCACCGGTTGGACTGCTCTACCGGAAATCGCGCGCCAGATCATCGCATCGCGCTGAGCCCGCAGCAGAGCCTGCCCTGAGCCTGCCGAAGGGCGGGGACGGGACCATCGCTTCTAGGCCAGGAACTTGGCGAGGCGATGGCCCCAACGTCAACCGTCCTGCGGGAAGCCGAGGCGCCGCTCGACATTCGGCTGTTCGGGCGTGCGAGCGTCAGCGTGGCCGGCGTGCCGGTCAAGTTTGCGAAGCGGTCGACCACGCTTGCAATGCTCGCGCTCGTTTTGCTGCAACGCGGCCAATCGATCGCTCGTGAGTCGCTCGCATTCACGCTCTTTCCGGAACTCGACGAAGCGGCGGCCCTCGCCGAACTGCGCCGCTACCTGTACCTTGCAAACAAAGCGCTGCCCGGCCGCGACGGCGATCCCTGGCTCCTGGTCGATTCCGACACGATTCGATGGAACGCCGAGACCGAGGCGTTCGTCGACGTCGTTGCGTTCGAGCGCCTCGCGTCCGATGCCGAAACGCAGACCGAGGCGATCGAGCTCTACGCGGGCGATCTGCTCGAGGACGTCTACGATGACTGGGTCGTCGCCGAACGCGAACGGCTCCGCACGCTCGTTTTATCGATCGCGACCGAATCGCTCGAACGCCATCGCAGCAAACGAGAATTTCCAGCGGCAATCGCGTGCGCCAAGCGCATCTTGGTTGCCGATCCATGGCGCGAAGACACGCTGCGCGCGCTGCTCGCGGTCCGCTACGAGTCGGGCGACAGCGCGGGCGCGCTTGCGGAGTACGACCAGTTCGCGCGGCGCTTGCGCGACGAACTCGCGACGGGCCCCATGCCCGAAACGATCGCGATTCGTCAGGCGATCGTGCGCAACGAAGCCTTGCCGGGCGCGCCCGCGTTCGCACCGCAAGGCGACCGCGCGCACGTCCAACCAGCGGTACCGCTTCTGCCGTTCGTCGGGCGGCGCCGCGAGCTTACGGAATTACACGCACTATGGGGACGTGCCGCGCGAGGTGCGGGGACGTTCGTGCTCTTGGCCGGGGAAGCGGGCGTCGGAAAGACGCGTTTGACCGCGGAGCTGGCGCGCATCGTAGCTACCGAAGGCGGTCGCGTGTTCGTCGGCACGACCGCAGCGACCGAAGCGATGCCCTACCAAGCGATCGTCGAAGCGCTGCGTTCGGGCCTGCCGCTGTTGCTCGCCCGGCCGCCTGCGCCGGCGCGCCGTGCGGCGCTCGCGCGCGTCCTTCCCGAACTCGTCGACCCGGACGCGCACGACGTTACGCTGCCCGAGAAAGCGCCGGAAACGGAAACCGCGCGGATCTACGACGCGCTGGCGCATGCCGTACGCGCGCTAGCTTCGCCCCGCCCGCTGTTGCTCGTCCTCGAGGACCTCCATTGGGCGGGTTCCGCAACCTTGGAAGCGCTGGGCGAAGTCGTGCGCAGCTTGGCACGCGCGCCCGTGCTCATCGTGGCAACGTGCCGGGAAGAAGAAACCCCGGCAGACCATCCGCTGCGAATGCTGTTGCGCTCGCTGCGCTCCGTTCGCAACATCGAAGAACTCTCGCTCGCGCGCCTCGGGGAGGACGACGTCGCCGATCTGGTCGCGCACGTCGATGGGCTACGCGACCGCGGCGCGACGCTCGCTCGGGAGTTGTACGCGCATAGCGAAGGAAACGCGCTCTTCCTGAACGAGGCGATCAGCGGCGTTCTCGAACGGGGCGAATCGAGCCGCGATATGCCGGCAACCTCGATCGACGCCGTGATCTCCGGGCGGGTCGCGCGGCTGAGCGAAGACGCGCAAACGGTCGCGCAAATTGCTGCGGTCGCCGGTTCCGGGTGCAGCGTCACCTTAGTGCGCGAGGCATCGAACTTGCCCGCCGTAGCCGTCGCCCGCGGATTCGACGAACTACTCGACCGCCGGATCGTGCGCGAGGCGGGTGCGCGAGCGAAGCACGACTACGTGTTCACCCACCACCTGATCGCGCGAGCGGTGTACGACGGAATCGATCCGGCTTTTCGCGCGCAGCGTCATTCGCGCATCGCTCGAGTCCTCGAAACCGAGTATCGCGCGGGCATCGCGATCCCGGCACGCGAGATCGCGCGCCACCACGAACGCGCGGACGAAACGGCCGACTGCGCCGATTGGTATCTCACAGCGGCGCGCGATGCGGCCGCCGTTCACGCCTACGGCGACGCCGTCGACCTCGCGAGCCGCGCACTCGAACATGCAGAGTCCGCGGAATTGCGGCGACCCTGCCTCGAGGTTCGCGAACGCGCGCGCGGCCGGCGCGGGGATCGCGGCGGCCAGAGCGAGGACATCGATCAACTCGAACGGCTTGCGGGAGAAGACTCGCGGAGTCTGTTCGACGTCGTGCGACGCCGCGTGCAACTCGCAAGAACGCTCGGCGAGTCTGACGCCGAAGGGCGCTACATCGCCGAACTCGACGCGCTCGCGACCGCGCTCGACGACGACGCCCGGGCGCAGGCTTTGGCCGAGCGCGCAACGCACGCCGGCTTGCGCAGCCGGCAGTCCGAAGGTCTCGACCCCGCGCGGGCCGCGCTCTCGATTTACGAGCGCTTGGGAGACGTTCGCGGGCAGCTCGAGTGCTTGTACCTGCTCGTCGACTTTACGGCGAACACGGGCGACATCGACGCCTCACGCCGTTACCTCGCCGCGATGCACGAGCGCGCCGGCACCGTCGGCGACCAGGTCGTCGAGGCGCGGGCGCTCGTCGCCGCTTCGACCGCAGCCCTGTTGCGCAGAGACTACGCCGAAAGCTTCGAGCTTGCAACGCGAGCGCTCGACCTGCACCTTGCGACGGGAGATCGCGAAGGCGAGGCCTGGTCCCTCGGCCGGCTTGCGGTCAATGCGGCGTGGCTCGGGAACTTCACGACGGCCCTGCGCGACTTCGAGCGCGCGCTCGAAGCCTTTGAGGCACTGGGCAACAAACGCGGCTTGGCGCTGACACACACCAACCGGACGTCGTTGCTGCTGCGTCTGGGCCAGTTCGACGAGGCGCTGGTCTCGATCGAACATTCGAACGCGTTGTACGAGGTCGCTCACGAGCAGCGGACGGTCGTTGCGAACTGCGTCAACGCCAGCTTCGCGAAACTGCACTCGGGCGACGCCGCGGGTGCGAAGGAGCTGGCGCAGCGTGCGCTCACTGCGGCTCGGGAGATCGCCTTTCCCGTCTTCGAAGCCGCCGCACTCGCAAACCTCGGCAACGCCGAGCGCGTCCTCGGCAACATCGACGAGGCGATCGGGCTCATGGAAACCGGGGTCGAGATGCGGCGGCCCCTCCAAGAGCCGCGCGACTTTGCCGACGACCTCGCGGATCTTACGCTCTCGTACGCGAGTGCCGGGAGAAATCGCGAGGCGCTTGCGATCGCCGAAGAACTTTCCGAGATCGGACGGGTCTCGTTCGATGGAGCGCTTTGGCCGCACTACGTCTGGTGGGCGATCGCGCAGGGCCTGGCCGCCGGCGGCGAGCCCGAGCGAGCCGCCGCCGCCACGCGCCGCGCGCAAGAAGAGCTCGGCATGTTTGCGGCCCGGATCGAGGATGAACGCACCCGGGCCGCGTTCTTGGCGCTTTCGGTGAGCGCGGGCATCGCCGGCGCCGGATAAGCCTCCGTACGCTCGCCGCACGCGCCGCTGTTAGGATTGCGACGTGAAGACGAATCGTGGCGAGTTAGTTTTTCTGGTCCGCATGTGGCGCGAGGGCGACAGCCAAAACGAAGGCGATTGGCGCGGCTCCGTTCAGGAAGTCGAATCGGGCACGCGTTTCTACGTGTCGCAGACGCGCGACATTTCCGATTTCGTGGCCGCGCGTCTGGCCTCGCACGATAGCGGCACGCCACGTCGCTAGAATCGGGCCATGAACAAGAACCTCACCATCGCGGCTGCTACGGTCGCGCTCAACCTCAGCCTTTCCATCCAGCCGGCGCTTGCGGTGCAATATGACGGACAACTCCCGATGTATCCGCGCGGAGCGACGGCCCAAGGCATGGAGAGCATCCCGGCGGGCGCCTTAGCGCAGGGCGTGCCCTATCAGCAAACGACCTCCGATTCGGTGCATCTCGTCGACTTGTGGTACAAATCGAACGCACCGAAGAGCTGCACGCGGCAAGCGGCATCGGGCGCAGTGCAATATCACTGTCCCGGCGGATCGATCGTGATTCAAGTGCACGGCAACACTCTGATCTCGTTCGTCCCGGCGTTCCCCCACTTCTAAACCGGGGGGCGGGTTCACCGTACGTCTCGTCACGTCCGGGTGCGGGGCGGTTAGCGGTGCAGGAAGCCGGTTGAGAGCCAGGGGATCGCGGCGACCAGCACGAGCGCCACGGCGACGGCACCGAGGTACGGCGCGATTTTCCCGATCGCTTGATCGGTCGTCGCGCGGCCGATCAGCACCGATTGGTAGAAGCCGACGCCGAATGGCGGCGAGAAGAGCCCGATGCCCATCGCGAGCACGGCGACCATCGCGTACTGCACCGGGTCGATCCCGAGGGCGCCCGCGATCGGAAAGAGTAGCGGACCAAAGAGTACGATCGCCGGAATGCCCTCGAGCACGCTTCCGAGGACGATGAATGCGACGACCGATATCGCCATGAAGCCGTGAGCGCCGCCGGGGGTTTGTTCCATCGCCGACGCGAGCGACGCGGCGAAGCCGGCTTGCGTGAGCGCCCACGCCATCGCCGTTGCCGAACCGATGATCAGCAAGATCGCCCCCGAGAGCGACGCAGTCTCGACGAGAATTGGGAACACGCGCTTCCATTGGAATTGGCGGTAGACGAAGAGACCGACGAGGATCGAGTATGCAACGCCGACGGTCGCCACTTCCGTCGCGGTCGCGATACCGTCCAAGACCAAGTAGCGAATCACGAACGGCAGCGCCAAGCCCGGCAGCGCCACGAGGAACGCGCGCCCGATCTTACCGAGGCTAGCGCGTTCGCCTCCGGGCTTTTCACCGCGCGAACGAAAGAACGCGACGACGATCAGCGCGAGCGCCGCAACGATCGCAGGCATGATGCCGCCGGTAAACAGAGCCGAAATCGAAACACCGGTCACTGAGCCCAGGATGATGAGCAACAAGCTCGGCGGGATCGTTTCCGACATCGCGGCGGACGCCGCGAGCTGCGCGACGAGTTCGCCCGTTTCTGCGCCGCGCTTCTTCATTTCGGGAAACAGCACGGGTGCCACGGCGGCCTGATCGGCCGCTTTCGATCCCGAGATGCCGGAGATCAGAAACATCGCGCCGAGCAGCACGTACGACAGGCCGCCGCGCACGTGCCCGACGATCGAAGAAAGAAAGTCGACGAGAACGCGTGCAATGCCCGTCATCTCGAGCAAGAGCCCGAGCAACACGAAGAGCGGCACAGCCAACAGCTCGAGCGTGGACATACCCTGCGCCATCTGACCGACCACGACCGAGAGCGGCGTCGGCGCCGCGAAGGTGAGATACGTAATCGTCGCGATGCCGAAACTGAACGCAATTGGTACGCCGATCAACACGCAGATACTGAGGAGCACGAGGAAAAAGATCGGCAGATTCCACGCGCCCATCTCGCGCAGTGCCGGAGCAGCAAGCCACATTGCCGCGCCGATAACACCCGCAACGCCGGCGGCGAATGCGAGATCGCTCGGCGCGCACTCTTCGACAATGCGCACGAGGACGATCAAGATCATGAGGCCCATGCCGACACCAAGCGCCGACGCCCGGTATCCATCGCTCAGGTTGAGCGCCGGGCTTAGGATCGACGCTTGCATGTGTGCGTACTTGCTCGCCGGAACGATCAGCGTGGCGAGCACGATGCCGACGACGAGCACGCCGGTGGCCGAGAGCCGGCGCTGCCAGACGAGCGAGAGCCTTCCGATGAGCGCGGTCATGCGCATGTGTTCCGCGCGACGCAGCGCGATAACCGAGCCGAACATGACGAGCCATAAGAAGAGCGCCGCCGCCAGCTCGTCGCTCCAAATCAGCGGGCGACCAAGCGCGTAGCGAGCCACGACGCCGGAGAAGAGGATGACCGTTTCCACGACGACGAGCACCGCCGCTGGAATCTCGGTGATCCACCCGATGATCCGATCGAATCCCTCGAACCGCCGGATGGGCCGGCTTTCCGCGCCTATCTGCAGCGCTTGTTCGCCGACCACGAACGTTTAGCCGAGCTTCCCGGTGTACTTCTCGAGCAGCGACCATGCCTTATCGCCGAATTTGCCCTTCCAATCGTTGTAGAAACCGGCTTTGACGAGCTTGGCTTTGAACGGCGCGCGGTCGACCTCAAAGAACTGCAACCCGAGACCCTTGAGCTTACCCTCGAGCGAACCATCGAGCTTCTCGTTGTTGGAGCGCTGCGACGACGCGGCGTCGTTGAAGCCCTTGGCCACCGCCCCTTGCACGTCTTTGGGCAATCCGTTCCAGAAATCCATATTCAGGAGCAGCCAGTAGCCCACGTACATATGATTGCTGACGGTGCAATATTTTTGGACCTCGTAGAACTTCTGCTGCTCGATATTCGAGAGCGGGTTTTCCTGACCGTCGACGATGTGCGTCTGCAGAGCCGAATACAATTCGGCGATGTTGATCGTTGTCGGCGAGGCACCGAGCGCGGAGAACAGCGAGGTCGAGATCGGACTCGGCGGGACGCGCATCTTGAAGCCGTTCAGGTCGTCGGGCGTCTTGATCGGCTTCGTGCTCGTCGTGATCTCGCGAAAGCCTTCGGCCCAGATCTTTTCCATCGGCTGGAGTCCGGCGCCGGTAATCTGATCGCGCACGAACGCCCCGAGGTCGCCGTCGAGCGCCTTGAAGGCCTCACCCGCGTTCCCCCATGCGAACCCGAGATTGTCGATCGCCGCGGCCGGCACGAGCGTGGCGAGGATGTTGTCGCCGATCGCCATCATCTGCATGCCGCCCGATCGAAGGTTCGAGAGCATCGTCGTATCGTTGCCGAGCTGGCTCGACGGAAACATTTGGACCTCGACGCGGCCCTTGGTCGCCGCTGCGATCGCATCACCCGCCGCTTTTCCGGCAATGTTGGTCGGATGGTCGGCCGCTAGATCGTGTCCGAATTTGATGGTGAACTCGGCCGCATCACCTGGAAAACGCACATAAGTAACGGTTGCCAGCGTAGCCGCGCCTGCGACCGCGCTGCGAACGAAATTCTTACGCGACATCGATTCGGTCATGATCTATCTCCCGTGGTCCTGAAGTGCCGCTTCCCAAGCCAACAGTGCGCGGGCGCGGTTGGCGATTGGTACGTCTACCATTCGTCCGTCCACGACAATTGCGCCCGAGCCTGAGGCGTGAGCTTGTTCATATGCGAGAACGACTTGCCGCGCCCATGTGAGTTCGTCCTGCGATGGTGCAAATGTTTCGTTAAGGATTGCGACTTGCACGGGATGGATGCACGACGCCCCGCGCATGCCCGCGCGACGCGAACGTTCGACGGTCGCGCGAAATGCGTGAGCGTCGCGGAACTCTGAGATCGTGCCGAGCAAACCGAGCGGCAGCACGCCCGCCGAAGCCGCCGCGGCCACCAGCGTCATGTGGTGCGGTAAGAGTAGGTCGGGATCGGGTCGGATGCCGAGATCGGCGGCGAAGTCTTCCGTGCCGAGCGTCATTCCGACGATGCGCGGGTGCGAACGCGCGATCGCATCCATGTGGAACGCGGCTTCTGCCGTTTCGATCATGATGATGAAACGCGTGTGTCCTTCGGGCAAGCCGCGGCGCTGTTCGATCTCGGAACACAGCTCCGCGAGTAAGCGCACGTGATCGGCACTCGCTACCTTGGGCAACGAGAGCGCGATCACGTCCGGGCCGATCGAGGCTTCGATGTCCCGGACGGCAAGCGCGAGGGGCCGGTTGATGCGCACGATCACGTCGGTCCCGCGTCGCGCGATGGTCGCGGCTGCGGCCTCGACGCGCGTTCGCGCTTCGTCTTTCTCACTCGGCGCGATGCTGTCTTCAAGGTCGAGCTGAATTGCATCCGCACCGCGCGCGTGTGCCGAATCGACGAAGCGCGACACGTTGACCGGCACGTAGAGCAGCGAACGCCAGATCGGTAACTCGTTCATGCAACCGTCCCCGCCGCAAACAAGCGGTCGATCTCGGCGCCGGTAAGGCCGAGTTCGTCCTCGAGAATAGCGCGCGTCTGCCCTCCAACGCGCGCGTGGCCTGGAGCCGGTACGGGCAGCGGCGTTTCTTCGAAACGCGGGTAGACGTTCGTCATCCGCAGCGGCCCCAGGTCCGGATCGTCGACCGTCGCAATCGAGCCGCGCGCGACCACTTGTTCGTTTTCGAGCATCGTGTCGATCGACTCGAGCGGACCGACGGCGCAACCCATGGCGGAAAACGTCTCGAGGGCGTCCTCCTGCGTTCGCTGCGCGCACCACTCGTCGATCAGCTTGTCGAGTGCGTCGGCGTTCTCAACGCGCTCGACGTTGCTCTTAAAGCGCGGATCGTTCACGAGTTCGTCCCCTCCGATCGTGCGCAGCACGCGCTCGGCCACGGCCTGCGTGCTACCCGAGAGTGCGATCCAGCGTCCATCGCCGCACCGATACGCACCGCGCGGAGCGGCGTCTTCGATTTGATTTCCGCGCCGCGTGTGCAAGGTTCCGTTACTATCGTACTCGAGCACTTGCAGCTCGACGGCTTTGAGGGCAGCCTCGTAGATGGCGAAGTCGATCGTTTCGCCGCTGCCGTCGCGGGCGCGGCGAAGCAGCGCGGCTAGCACCGCGCTCGACGATAAGAATCCGGCAAGGACGTCGGCGAGCGGCAGCGCCGGCAACAGCGGCGGCCGGTCTGCGAATCCGGTGACCGACGCGATGCCCGACATCGCTTCCGCAAGCGTCCCGAAACCGGCTCGCGTGCGGTACGGGCCGAATTGCCCGTACGCCGTCATCCGTAAGATGACGAGCGACGGATTAGCCTCGTGCAGGATGTCCGGGCCGAGATTCCAGCGTTCGAGCGTGCCGGGACGGAAATTTTCGATCAAGACGTCGTGGGTCGACGCAAGCCTGCGCACCAGATCCTGGCCCGCGGGATCGTGAAGGTCGACGGCGAGCGCACGCTTTCCGCGTGAAAGCGTCTTCCAATACAAGCCTTGCCCGTCGCTTTGCGCGCCGAAGCGACGCACGTGATCCCCGTGGCCCGGTTGCTCCACCTTGATGACGCTGGCACCCCAGTCCGACATCAACGAGGCCGCGAGCGGCGCCGCGATCATCGTCGACAGATCGAGCACGCGCGTTCCCGCGAGCGGCGCGGCCTTCATGGGCTCCTCCGATCCGGCATCTGCCGCGTACCGGTGGGGGGGTCGGGGGGAT
>Ga0302325_10011235_pt1 | contig 19309 bp, 16 predicted proteins | sample Palsa_T0_2_FD_201948 | JGI IMG/M metagenome (GOLD analysis project Ga0302325, IMG submission 201948) | Peat permafrost microbial communities from Stordalen Mire near Abisko, Sweden - Palsa_T0_2 | ecosystem: Environmental > Terrestrial > Soil > Palsa > Peat permafrost | place: Sweden: Abisko...
CCCCGCGCCGCCCCAAACGATCACCTGCATGGCCAACGCCGCGGACTACGCCGGCACGACCATTGCGCCGGGCGAGCTCCTGGCGGTCTTCGGCAATCAGATCGGTCCTGACCAGCCCATCGGCGCACAGTTGGACGCCGCCGGCAACGTCACCTCGAATCTGGGCGGTTTCAGCGTTTGGATCGGCGGCTTGCCCGCGCCCCTGCTGTACGCTTCCACTGACCAGATCAATCTGGTGGCTCCGTTCGGCATTCCGTCAACCGGCCAGGTCCAGGTGGAATTGCGCCAGAATGGAACGGTGCTCAGCACTTTCGATCAACCCGTGGCGCAGCAGAATCCGGGGCTGTTCACCAGCAGCGGAACGGGCACGGGCCAGCTGGCGGCCCTCAACCAGGATGGCTCGATCAACGGGCCGGACAATCCCGCGCATCCCGGCCAGATCGTGACCGTTTTCGCTACGGGTCTCGGCGCGATGACCCCGCAACCGATCGATGGCAGCCGCCCGTCGCAGCCGGTCGACACGCCGGTGGGCCCCGCGCAGGTGCTGGTGAACGGGAATCCAGCCGAGATCGATTACATCGGCAACGCTCCCAATCTGGTCCAAGGGGTGGTGCAGATCAATTTTCTGCTGCCGGCGGACTTCTCCCCGCAATTCTACGGAGTAGTCGTGGTGCTCCAGGGAGCGCCTGATGACGGAGGAGCTGGGGGATCCATCGTAGTAGAGTAGTCTCCAGTCTGGAAGGGCATCGGGTTCATAACTCAAGCTGTCATAACGATGTGCATCGGTAGTCAGCTCAACGTCGTTTGTGTGCAGTTGCAATGCGCTTCCGCGCTGCAGCACTGAGCAACCCCTTTTTGTAGTTGCCAGCCATACCGGTCGTCCGCTCCGCCACCTCAGGGGTCACTCCGAGCATTGCACGCAGTTCTTGAATCCGCCCTTCGAGTCTTTGGCGCTGCAGGGTCAGGATCGAGTTTGATGACGTCTGTCTTTGTCAGACCCGCCGGCAAGTTCGCGCTTGACCCATCTGCCAACCATATGCGGATAGGCACGCCTAGGGCTTGGGCCATCCCTAGCTCGTACTGTACCCAGGCCGACTTGGCAGCCCGATCGGACCATACGAGCACTACAGCATCTGCCCGTCGAATCGTATCGGTTATGACGCCTCGCACGTCATCACCGACAGCACCCCAGTTGGCTGGGTCGTCGACCTGGGCCCCGCGCAGTTCAGATTCTCGCAGCCAATTAAGAGCCGACTGCACAAGTGGCCGATCATCTGTGCTGTACGACATGAAAACTCTCTGTTCACTCATCGGATCCCCCTTTTCCGCCCGCTTCTTTGCGGCGTCCCTTTTGACACACCCTGATCGGGCATTTTTTTTGACACAACAACCCCTGAGACCATCTTCCAACGCCGGTCCACTGCATGCGTGCACTGACCCTGCAGTACCAAAGGAGGAGCACCTGGCTCCGCCCTCTTTAGCTCGTCAAAGGTCAAATGGTGCAAAAGAATGAACGCCGGAATCCCGAACGCGTCGGCATAGGCAAGCTCCATCCACTGGGTTGCGCCCGATTCGAGCGTGAATCTCGAAAGCAAAATAATGACTGCCGCGGATTTCCGAACGCGCTCCTTGATGCTCGTACCGACACTGCGTTGATCTCGGGCCTCGTTACGGCCGAAAGGCACACCGAGATCGTGGAGCAGCGATTCGATCGTCCTTGAGCAGCGTGGCTTCGAATGAGTCTTCGCCTGCGTACGACAGAAAAAGCTGTTGTGGTTCCATCAACCCATACCCTACTCCCTCACCCGCTCCACCGTGACATCCTCCCTCTCAACCACTTCCGGGCATAACTCCACCCCCAACCCCGGACCCGGCGGCAGTAGAAACTCCCCATCGACCGGCGGCAGCGTCTGAGTCACAATGCCGCGATACTCATCGAGGTAATGGCGCCGCACACTCTCCAGGATACAAAGGTTAGTCACATTGGCCGCCAAGTGCAGTGAAGCTACATGCAGCACCGGCCCCCCGCAGTTATGCGGCGCCACCGGCAGATAGTAAGTCTCCGCCAGGGCGGCGATCTTCTTAGCTTCTGAAATTCCACCGCACCAGCAGATGTCCGGCATGATGATTCGCGCGGCGCGGTTTTCCAGAAGCTCACGGAAAGCGAAGCGCGTCATCAGCCGCTCGCTCAGACACAACGGCAGGCGCGTCGACGCGGCCAGCTCACGATAGGCGGCCAGGTTATCCTGCGGCAGCATTTCTTCGAGCCACATCGGCGCGTACGGCTCCAGCGCCTGCGCGATGCGGATAGCGCATGGCAAGTTCCAGTAGCCGTGAAACTCCATGGCCACTTCCATCGAATCGCCGAACTCTTCGCGAATGAGCCGCAGCGGCTCGACGCCGCGCCGCATCTGGTCGGCGGTAATGTATTGCCCGCCCGTCTGTTTGGCAACCGGATCGAACGGCCAGATCTTCATGGCGTGGATTCCGGACTTCGCCAGTTCCCGCGCCAAGGCCAGCGGCTCGGTCATGAAATCGATGTGATCGTAGCAAGTGTTGTAAGTGCGTATGGAAGAGCGCGACGCTCCGCCGAGTAACTGGTATAGCGGCAGCCGCGCGGCTTTGCCGGCCAGGTCCCAAAGCGCAATATCCACCGCGCTGATGGCTCGCATTTCAGCGCCCGCCCAGCCGCTGAACGATACCGCCTGGAACATGTCCGCCCAAAGCCGGTCGATCTGCGATGGATCGCGCCCCAGCAGCACCGGCGCAAGCGTTCGATTGACCACGGCCTTTTCCGCTTCCGGATGGGGATAAGTTTCGCCCAGGCCGGTCAGGCCGCTGTCCGTGTGAAGGCGGACCCATAGCCACTGGATAGGTCCGGCATGCACGGTGATGCCGCGCCGGAGGTGAATCGTTTCGACCGCCGTGATGCGCATACAATAGAAGGTATCAGCTTGCTACCGGTAATTGCGGTTGTGGCGGTGCTCGCTCTGCTGATCCTGTGGGCCGCCGTAGCGCAGCGCCACTAAAATACAGCGCCACTGACATCTCGATGCATCTGAATCTGAATCTGGCGATTCTCAACGTGGCCCTGCTGTGGCTGCTCACCACGCCGCACGAATTCGCGCATGCCTGGGCGGCTACGCGGCTAGGGGACGACACGCCCCGGCTGCAAGGGCGACTCACGCTGAATCCGCTGGCGCACGTGGACTGGCTCGGTACTACCATTCTGCCGGCGCTTACGTCTCTGTTCGGCGGCGGCTTCATCGGCTGGGGCAAGCCGGTGTACACTAACCCGGCGAAGCTCCGCTGGGGATTGAATGGCCTGGCGCTTGTGGCCATGGCCGGTCCCGCCAGTAACGTGGTCTTCGCCGTGGTCCTGGCGGTGGTCGCACGCGTGGCCGTGACCGGCGCCCCGGCTCTCTCCCAATTTGCGGCGCGCGGGGTGTACCTCAGCCTCTACCTCGCTATCTTCAACATGCTGCCGGTGCCTCCGCTGGACGGTTCGAAGCTGTTGCTGGCCGCCCGAATCCCGCCGGCGATTTACAACGAGATTGCCCGCGCCGGATTCCTGCTGCTGATCGTCGCGGTCTCCATCTCGGACCTGGGGTTATGGATGTCCAACTGGAGCTATCAGGCGGCCGCCCATATTTTCGCATTGATCCGGTGACTCGATGAACTCCGATCCCAATGTCTTTTCGCTCTCGGGCAAATCCGCCCTGGTCGCCGGCGCCAGCCGCGGCATCGGCCTGGCTATCGCGCGGCACATGGCCGAGGCGGGCGCGCGCACTATTCTGGCGGCGCGCTCCATCGACAAACTCGAGGAGCATGCGCGGGCGCTCGAAGCAAAGGGCTGCCAGGCAAGTGCGCTGCGCATGGATATGGCCGACCCCGCGTCCATACGCTCGGCCATCGAGAATCTCGAGACGCCGGACATTCTGGTCAACGTGGCCGGCACTAATATTCGCAAGGGCTTCGCACAATATACCAAGGCGGAATATGACCACATCCTGCAGACCAACCTGCACGGCATCGTAGACCTGACCCAGCAGATTGGCGCCCGCATGGTGGCGCGCGGCGCGGGCGGCAAGATCATCATGATCGGCAGCCTGATGTCACTGCTGGGGCTGCCGTATCTTTCCGTGTATGCGATGAGCAAGGGCGCGCTGGGCCAGCTTACCAAGGCGCTGGCGGCGGAGTGGGGCCGCTATAACATCCAAGTGAACTGCATCGCGCCGGGCTTCATCGTGACCGACCTCAATCGTAAGATGTGGGAGGAGGGCCGCATGCTGGAATGGCTCAAGGGCGCGCAGGCCAACCCGCGGCTCGGTACTCCTGACGACATCGCGCCGCTGGCCGTCTTCCTGGCCGGCCGGGGAGCGGATTACATTACCGGACAAGTCATTCCAGTGGATGGCGGCTACACCACCACGGCTGTCTGGCCATTCGAGCCGGAGGGCTGACCGGTGCGCCGTCTGTTGTTGATGTTATTCGTGGCGGCGCTCGTCTGCGCGCAGCAGGCCATCGAGTTCACCTGCCCTATGGATCGCGATGTGCGCTCGAAGACGCCCGGCAAATGCCCGCGCTGCGGAATGACCCTGGTGGCGGGCATCCGGGAGCCTGTCGAGTATCCGATCGATCTGAAAGTCGATCCGCCGGCGATCCCCAGTGGCCGCAACATAACGCTGGAGTTTCGCGTGGCCGATCCCGAGACCGGCGCGGCGGTGAACCAATTCGAAATCGTACACGAGAAGTTATTTCACCTGTTCATCGTCAGTCAGGACTTACAGTACTTCGCGCACGTGCATCCGCTGCTCGGCGGCGATGGCGTGTTCAAGCTGGAGACCTCGCTGCCCAAGGCCGGCACTTACAGGCTACTGGCGGATTTCTACCCCAAGGGGGGCACGCCGCAGCTGGCGCCCCTGACGATCACCACCGCCGGTTACACTGCGCCGCTCGATGCTGGAGTGCCGAACCTCGCGCCGGACCTTTCTCCCAAACACGGCGAGAACCTGGAAGTGGAGCTGAAGCTCGATCCGCCGCAGCCGCTGGCCGGCAAGAAAACCATGCTGTTCGTCCATCTGTCGCCGGCGGAGGGCCTGGAGCCGTATATTGGCGCGTGGGCGCACCTTCTGGCAGTCAGCAACGACTTGGTGGACACCATCCACGAACATCCATTCATCGCCACCGGTGGTCCGGACATGCAGTTCAATATCTTCTTCCCGAGCGCGGCGCCCTACCGCGTGTGGATCCAGTTCCAACGTAAAGGAGTGGTCAATACAGTGGCGTTTACGATTCCGGTTACGGAGCTGCAATAGATAGTTGGAGCGCCGCTTGCGCCGGCTTTCCTGAGTAGGCCGCGATGCGCGTGCCCTTTGGCAACCGCATAGGATGCAGGAAGTAATAAGTTCGTTGCCACTCCGGTCGCCAGTTTCGCAGCCAAATGAGATGCTCGACCGCCCCGTCGGGCCGGTAGGCAGTCACTTCGAGTGACTCACCGGCGGACAGCCGGTCCGGACGGATGCCGGTCAGCTCGGCAGAGCCGGCCAGGGTGAAAGCCGCGCCGGTTGTGACGGTCACTTCGTTAGCCGGAGGTAGCGTGTTAGCCTTCGCGCTGAAATGCGGCGCAGGCGGTAAGTAGATGTCGTTGCCTTGCGGGGCGCCGCCCTCCACCCAGTTCACGATCATGTCGATTTCGATCTGCGACAGGCTCGGATCGTCGCGGAACGCACCCACGCCTTTCACCGCCCCCCACGGCGGCATGCGCCGCGCAATCACTTCGTCGCGAATGGCCTTGGCCCACGGCCGCGCTTCGTCGTACGTCATCAACGACATCGCGGCGCCGCCCTGGCGATGACAGGTCGCGCACCGCTTGTACACGATGCGCGAAATTTCCTGCGTCCAGAGCAGTTTGGTGGTGATGGGGTCGTGGGCCAAGGCACCGGCAGCCGCGAGCAAGGCCAGTGCGGCTCCGCGCACCACGCCGAACACAACGCTAGGCTGTCTCGCCGCGCACCAGATCCGCATAAGTCTCGCGCGCCCGAATCGTCCGGAATCCGCCGCCTTCCACCAGGATCTCCGGCGGGCGCGGCCGCGAGTTGTAATTCGACGAAAGGACGAATCCATAAGCGCCGGCCGTACACACCGCCAGGTAGTCGCCCGGCCCGACGTTGGTCATCTGCCGATCGCGCGCCAGGAAATCTCCAGTCTCGCAAATGGGCCCGACCACATCGGCGAGAATCTCCTGCCGTGCCGTCTTGCGCAGCGGCTGGATCTCATGGTGCGACTGGTAGAGCGCGGGCCGGATCAGATCGTTCATGGCGGCATCCACCACCACGAATTCCTTTTCCCCATTCATTTTGCGATAAAGCACGCGCGTCAGCAGCACGCCCGCGCGGCCCACGATCGAGCGGCCCGGCTCGACCGTCACCTGCAGCCCGCTGCCGCACAATTTCGCTCGAATCTGCTCGATAAAGCAGCGGATCCTAGGCGCCTGCTCGTGCGCCTGGTAAGCCACGCCCAGCCCGCCGCCCAGGTCGATATGCCGTATGCCGAATCCCCCGGCGCGCAGGCGATTCGCGAGCGCCAGCACGCGGTCCACCGCCTCCAGAATCGGGCCTGTGTCCATCAGTTGCGAGCCGATGTGGCAGCTGACGCCTTCAGCAACCAGGTTCGGCAGTGCCCGCGCGCGCTCGTAAAGAGCTTCCGCCTCCGGGATGGCGATGCCGAATTTGTGTCGGCGTAGTCCGGTGGAAATATAGGGGTGCGTAACAGCATCCACGTCGGGATTGACGCGTATGGCGAAGCTCGCCCGCACGCCGCGCCGCGCCGCCAGTGCATCGATCAGCGCCAGCTCCGGCCCGGACTCGCAGTTGAACGCAAGAATACCCTGCTGCAGCGCGTATTCAACTTCTTCCGCGGTCTTGCCCACGCCGGAGAATACGACTTTCGAAGCGTCCCCGCCGGCCTGCAGCACGCGGTACAGTTCACCGCCCGAGACGATATCGAATCCGGCGCCGGCCCTCGCCAGCAGCGCCAGAACGCCCAGCGTGGAATTGGCCTTCACGGCGTAACAGACCGCGTGCGGCAGGTCGCCCAGTGCCTCGTCGTAGGCTTTGTAATTCTCCAGAATGGCTGCGCTCGAATAGACATACGCCGGCGTGCCCGCCTGGCGCGCGATGTCGGCCAGCGGTGTGTCTTCGCAATATAGATCCTGCCCGGAATAGTGAAACATGCGCGCCTACTTTACCTTGAGCACCAGTACGGTCTGGTCGTCGAATGGCGCCGTGTTGAAGCGGTCGAGGTCCGCCAGAATCTCCGCCACCATGGCTTTGGCCGGCTGGTCGCACATGCGGCGGACCACCTGCGACAAACGGTGCCGTCCGTAGTCTTGCCCATCCGGACTCAAGTGGTCGGTCACACCGTCGGAATAGAGAACCAGCGTGTCGCCCCGGTGTGCCTGGAAGACCACCTCTTCGTACTCGCGCGTATCCAGCAGGCCCAGCGGCACGCCTTCCACGCGCGGCTTGAGGATCTCGCGGTTGCGGCACACCAGCGGCGGATTGCTACCGGCGTTGGCCATCACGAACTGGCGTATGTGCGGGGTCCACACCATCACCAGGAGGGTCACGTAGCGCGCTTCGACTTTGCGCTCGACCAGCGCTTCGTTGAGCGCCCGCATCAGCTCCCTCGGATCAGTCCGGCGCGGCGCCAACAATCGCAGCAGACCGCTCACCAGCGCGCCGTAAAGCGCCGCGGCCGCGCCTTTGCCGCTGACGTCGCCGAAAGCCAGCACCGCGCGATGATCCTGGGACTCGAAGAAGTCGTAGATATCCCCACTGATTCCGCGCGCCGGGCGCAGTCCCGCGGCAACCTCCAGACCTTGAAAGCCGGGATCTCCGGTGGGCAGCAGCACGGCTTGCAGCTCGCGGGCGGCCTGCAGGTCTTCCTCCATGCGCCGCTCCCGTATGGCCAGCTGCTCGTATAGCCGGGCGTTTTCGACAGAGCTGGCGATCTGCGGTGCCAGCAGCATCAGCATGCGCACGTGATCCTGGGTGAAGAACCCGACTTGCTCGCTCTCCAGATCCATCACTCCGGAGACGCGGTCCTGCGCGATCAACGGAATCGCCACCTCCGATCGAATATCGGGATGCGAGGCGATGTAGCGGGGATCTTTGCTGGTATCCTGCACGCGCACGGGCGCGCGCTGCTCCACGGCCGCGCCGGTGATCCCCTTTCCCAGCGGAATATTATCGAGGTCCACGCGCTGGTCGTAGCGGATGCTGAAGCGGTGCCGCAGCGACTTGCGCGCCTCGTCCACCAGCAGGATGTTGAACGCGTCGTAATTGATCAGACCGCGCACAGTGCTGGCGATCTTGCCCAGCATCTCGTTCAGATCCAGGATGGACGAGAATTCCTGCGAGATGGAAGCAAGTGCTTTCAAGGTTCGGTTCTGCCGCTCCACGCGCCAGTAGAGCCGCGCGTTATCGATCGAAATGGCCACGCGCGCCGCGATCAGCCGCAGCAGCGCGCGATCCTGCTCGCTATACGCGTTGAGCCGCGTGGATTGCACGTCGATCACGCCCACCAGCCTGCGCCGCGCGATCATGGGCACGGCCAGCTCCGAGCGCACCGCCTCTACGGAGTTCAAATAGCGCGGGTCGTTGCGTACGTCGCCCGCCATTACCGGCTCGCGAGTCAACGCGGCTGTCCCCGTGATGCCCTGCCCGAGCTCGATCGACCAGTTACGGACCACTTCATCGCGATGACCCAGGGAGTAGCGTATGCGTAAGTCGTGGCGCTTCTCGTTGTACAGAAGAATGGCCAGCAGTTCACAGGGGATCACCCGCTTGACGATCTCCGAGACGTTGGCCAGCAGCTCGTCGAGGTCCAGCGTCTCGGAAGTGACTGCCGCCACTTCCAGCAGGAAGTCCAGCAATTCGGATCGTTCGCGGAAACGAACGGCTTTGCGTGCTGCAAGCATGATCGGTTGGGACGGCGCCTATTGGCCGGCGGCCTCCACGATTTTTACGCTGGCGCTGGCCCCGATGCGGTTGGCGCCGGCGGCCGCCATGGCACGAAAATCTTCGATGGTACGAATGCCGCCCGCGGCCTTAACGCCCAAGCGTTGGCCAACCGCGGCGCGCATCAGGGCAACATCAGGGGCCGTCGCACCGGCCGCCCCGAAGCCGGTGGAGGTCTTCACGAAATCCGCTCCGGCCGCCTGGGCCAAGCCGCAAGCCGCGGTCTTCTGTTCGTCGTCCAGCAGGGCCGTTTCGAGGATCACCTTCACGATGGCGCCCGCTTCGTGACAGGCCTGCGCAACGACTTGTATATCCAGCTTCACCGTGTCCCAATCTCCGGAGCGCATGGCGCCCACGTTCATGACCATATCGATCTCACGCGCGCCGGCCCGTAATGCCACCGCAGCTTCGGCCACCTTTGCAGGAGTGCTGGTGGCGCCCAGCGGAAACCCCGCCACGGTGCAAACTCTGACTACCGAACCCTCTAGTTCGCTGACGGCCAGCGGCACCCAGTACGGATTAATGCACACCGTGGCGAAGCCATACTGCCGGGCCTCGCTGCACAGTTTGACAATGTCCGCGCGGGTCGCTTCCGGCCGCAGCAGGGTGTGATCGATCATCGCTGCAATCTCTGCAATTGCCGCAGCCATCGGCGCTTTGCGGACTGGCGGGGGCGCCGGCCGTACACCGGCGTTATCATGCCGGGCATTCCGTGCATACCGGCGCTCGATTCCGGCAATCTTCTCTACCCGCCCCGAGTGCCTGCCACCGGCGAAACCCGTAGCCAGCCAAGTGCGCAAGACGTCTTCCGCCTGGCTCGCCGTCAGCAGCCGCGCGCCAAGCGTAAGCACATTGGAATCATTATGTTCCCGGCTATTTCTGGCGGAAGCTCGATCATAACACAAGGCCGCCCGGATGCCCGGAACCTTGTTGGCGGCGATGGAGGAGCCGATGCCCGCGCCATCGATGACGACGCCACGCCCGGCCGCGCCACCCGTTACGAGCTCTGCCACCTTGAGCGCTATGTCCGGATAATCGGCCGGCTTTTCGTCGTAAACACCGACGTCGCGAGCCTCCAGCCCCAGGCTCGCCAGCAGCGGTTTCAGAATCTCTTTGAGATGCCAGCCGCCGTGGTCCGCGCCCAGTGCCACGGTCCGCTCGGGAGGCGCCGCCGCGTCAATCTGGTCCGCGGGTAATTCGACGATGCGAATCGCGCGCGCCTCGGCCAGATCGCGCGCCGATGGCGTAAATATCGCGCCAAGCGGCACACGCATTTCGCCGGACCGGGGCACATCCTCGGAAGTCACCCAATGCATAGAATCCGAAACCGTCGTAGAATTCGTAAAGACTATTGTAATGAAACCTTGCGCCTGGCCGCTGTTTTTTGCGCTCGCTTTATTGCTCACGGGCCGGGCATGGGCCCACCCCATGGGCAATTTCAGCGTGAGCCACTATTCCCGGATCGAAGTGGGCGGCGCAGGGGCCGAAATCCGCTACGTGCTGGACCTGGCCGAAATCCCCAGCTTCGAATTGTTACAGCAGTGGGGCCTCAGCGCCGACAGTTCGCGCGATCAGCTCGACCGCAAGGCCGAAGCGCAGGCGCGGGAATGGGTGCGCAACCTGTCGATCGAGTGCGGCGGCCGCTCGGTAATGCCGCATTTCGAAAGCGTCACTTTGGCTATCGCCAAGGGCGCGGGTGGCGCTCCGGTGATGCGCTTTACATCCAACTTAAGCTTGGCGGTGGCTACCGGATCGCTGTCTTACGAAGACCGCAATTACCCGGCGCGCGCCGGATGGAAGGAGATCGTGATTGCGTCCGGTCCTGGCGCCAACATCGAGCGCGCCAGCCAAAGCGACCTGGATCGCAGCGAGGCGCTCACCGCCTATCCCGCCGATCCTACGGTCGCGCCGCCGCAGGATTTGCGGGCGTCGGTGGATTGGGCCGCCGCTCCGCTCGCCGGGAATCCGGCGGCCGCGAAGAAGAAGCGACCCGCCACCGAGCCCCCCGCGCCGGCGCCTGTCGTGACACGCCTCACTTCTCCCGTGCCGCCGCAGGCTCCCGCCGCGGGGACCGTGGTGCGCGGCGATTTCCTTTCGCAATTGCTGCATCGCGGCAAGATCGGCGCCGGGCTCATCCTGCTGGGAATGCTGGTGGCGTTTGGCCTGGGCTCCTTGCACGCGCTTTCACCCGGCCATGGCAAGACCATCGTGGCGGCCTACCTGGTAGGGTCTCGCGGGACTTTCCGGCACGCCATTTTTCTCGGCGGCATGGTGACTTTCACGCACACCATTAGCGTGTTTTTCCTGGGGCTGACCACACTGTTTCTCTCGCAATACGTGCTGCCCGAAAAAATCATTCCGGTGCTGGGCGCCATCTCCGGGCTCTCCATCGTTTGGATCGGGGGCATGATGCTGTATAAGCGCGCCATGCGGCTGCGCGGCCATCATGAGCACGACCATCATCACCATGATCACGATCATGACCATCATCACCATGACCACGATCATGAGCATGGCCCGCACGGCCACAGCCACGTTCCGGAAGGTGACGTGACCATGGGTAGTTTGATCGCCTTGGGCGCCAGCGGCGGCTTGGTTCCGTGTCCCTCCGCGCTGGTATTGCTGCTCAGCTCGATTGCACTCGGCCGCGTGGGCTTAGGCCTGCTGCTGTTGGTGGCATTCAGCACAGGCCTCGCGATTGTGCTGATGGGAATAGGCGTGCTGGTGCTCTACGCCAAGGATCTGCTGCCGAATAGTCAGAAGACCGCCACGCACCCTGCATTCCGCATCATACCGGTGATCTCGGCGGCCTTGATCGTCTGCATCGGTCTGCTGATGACGGGTGTCTCGTTGGGGTGGATTCGGCCCAACCGCCTGATCGGCTGACCGCGCGAGTCTTGACAGGCTCCATCCACCCACCTTGGCTACTGCGAGAGAGCGAATTCGCCCGCAATCTGGTCAATGAAAGCCGCCTCATTCCGCAGAGCCTGAGCCACGACCGCGATCTGTTCTTGTGCTTCCTCGAAGCGGCCCTGCTCCAGTGCTTCCCGTACTCCAGGGATGGTCTTGGCGCCATAGCCGGTATATGTCCCCGGCGCATACAGGACATGCTTCACCCAAGGACGGCGGGGCAAACCCTGGTCGCTGGTGAGCTTACGCTCCGCGAGTGCCAACTCCGCATTCAATGCCTTGCGCTTCTCGGGCGAAAGAGTCGCGATCTTCGCCTTGGCTTGATTGAAGTTTGCGGCAGCCTTCTCCAGCGCGACTATGGAATCGTCGAGTGCTGAGAAATTCATCGCAGGAGGAGCGGACAGCGGTCCCGGCGAGTGTACCGGGTTGTGGGGATCGTCGGTCAAGGTATACAGACCCATGTCGATATTCCGCTTCCGCGTCGCCGCGTCGTCTTGCAGCGACTTCACCAGACTCTTCAGATCGGCGTTGTACCCCTTAACTGTTTCCGTGAGGATGGTGAAATCGTAGGGCAGGATGTCGGCGTCCGCCACCCGCATGACGAGCGTACCCACGGTCTGGGCCAGAACGGGACCATACACCTCATCCTTGTCGCCAAACCGATCTTCAAACCAAGGCGTGTCGTAGGCCGAGTGATACGTGCCGCTATGATCCTCTCCCCCGAATCCAAGACTGAGCGACGCAATTCCCAAGTGATCGATGAACGCGGCAAAATCGGAGCCGCTTCCAATCGCCTCAATCGGAAGTGTGCTGCGCGTCAACATGTCATTTCCGCCGCCGGTGCGTGCCGGGTTCGGCCTCCGTCCGCCCCGTATCAGAAGCGCCGCTTGTTGGCGCTTCCAAACCGACACGTGCGTTTCCGGATCGGTGATGTCTTTGGCGACGTCGTTAACCAGCAACTCGAGTGAATGTGATCCGCCGGCGCCAAAGAAGCCACGGCCATTCTCATCCGTGTTGACGTAAAGGGCGGCATGCTTCAGCAAATCGTCCGCGTGTGTTTCGGCCCATTCGGTTGAACCGATCAAGCCAGGCTCCTCGCCATCCCAAGCCGTGTAAATTAGCGTTCGCTTTGGCCGCCATCCCTGTTTTGCGAGTTCACCGAGCGCGCGCGCTTCCTCCAAAAGCGCCGATTGCCCCGAAATAGGATCGTCCGCGCCATTCACCCATCCGTCGTAGTGGTTGCCTCGAACGATCCAAACGTCGGGTTCCTCAGATCCCTTCATCGTGGCAATCACATCGAGAACAGGCTTCGTGTCCCAGTTGAATTCCAGCTTTAAGTGCACCTTCGCCGGTCCCGGGCCGAAGTGATAGGTAAACGGCAGCCCGCCACGCCATCCCGCCGGCACAACCCGTCCGTCCAGCGCCGCCAGCAATGGCTGGGCATCGCCATAGCCGATGGGTAGCACCGGAATCTTCATCAGAGTGGCGGCCTCGGAGATCTTCAGCCGCTTGGCGCCCGGCACGGAACCGATTCCGGGCGTCAGCGGATCGCCCGGATAGATGGTGGTATCCGCCACGCTTCCACGCTGCACCCCGTAGGGAGGGCGCATCGGACCTTTTGGTAGAACGTCGCCCTGAACGTAGCCATCGTCAGCCGGATCGGAATAGATGATGCAGCCGAGCGCGCCATGTTCGTACGCGAGCTTCGGTTTCAAGCCGCGCCAGCCGCCGCCGTAGCGCGCGATGACGATAGCGCCGCTGACTGAGATTCCATTTCGCTCCAGCTCCTCATAATCCGCCGGCATGCCGAAGTTTACGTAGACCAGCGGGCCGGTGACGTCGCCATCGGCCGAATAAATATTGAATCCCGGAAGCTGCGTCTGCTTTTCGTTGGTGTAGGGGTCTCCGGGGAGGGGCGGCTCGTCGAGCTTGGCGGAGAACGCCGTTGGCCCAACCATTTCCAGAACGCGGGTTTTGGGGGTGGGATAGAGAACATCGAATTGCTCGATGTGCGCGTCCCATCCCCATTCCTTGTAGCGAGCCACCAGCCACTCCGCATTCTTCCGCTGAGCCTCCGAACCGACGTTATGCGGATGGCTGGAAAGCTGCACCATATTGGCATGCACGCGCCGTGCATCGGGAATCGCGCGGAAGCGCTTCTCCCAATCCTGCTCGGTTACGGTTGACCGTGGGGTGAAGCCGAGCAATGGCGCGGAAGCGGAAGGCGGCTGGTCCGGTGGCGGCGCCGAGTGCTGGGCAAGGGCGCTAAATGCCGCAACAAAAAGAGCAATCAGGCTACGCAAGAAATCCTCCCCCTGAAAACGGATGTGTTCTTCGGTCGAAGCCTTTCACGGGCTGACAGGCGCACGACGATTAACTCAGCTTACTCTATGACGACCCCACGAAGCTCCCCATGACGGGCCACCCTGGTCGGCGCGACCGTGGGTTGAAGAAGGAACCCGGCAGCGTCGCGGTGATGGAAGGCAACTCGAGCAGGCCCTCATTGGTAATGATTTGACCCATGGTGGCCTTCAAGATCTGCAACGCGGCCTAGGCTCCTTGCAACCAAGTAAGGAATCTCCTAAAATGTAAGGAGGAGAGCCAAATGGCGGTAAGCACGATAACCAGTAAGGGGCAAATTACGATTCCGAAGGAGATCCGCGACCTGCTCCAGCTACAAGCGGGCCATCGTGTCGAATTCCAATTTAACGCCCGGGGAGAAGTGATCATGCGGCCTCGAAATCGCGACTTCCGCGCCCTGAAAGGCATGGTTCGCCATGCGCGAAAAACTCCGGTCTCCGTAAAGGAAATGAATGAGGCGATCGCGCGAGGCTTCTCGAAAACATGAGGGGTCTGGACACCAACGTACTGGTCCGCTACCTTACCGACGACGACGCGAAGCAGACCGCTCTCGCCGAGATACTTCTGGAACAAGCGAGCGAATCAGGCCAGCCTCTATTTATTCCTGTTCTAGTCCTCTGCGAGCTTGCTTGGGTTTTGGCCAGATCTTACGGGCAGGCGAAAGCTGAAATCATCCGCGTCGTGGAGCACATCCTGGAAGCTGAACAGTTCCGCATCGAAGGCGACCTAATCGTGCGCCGCAGCCTGGACGCCTTTCGCGGCGGCAAGGCGGATTTCGCGGACTACCTGATCGGGGAAATCTGCCGTAAGGCCGGGTGTGAGGACTGCGTCACGTTCGATCGCGCGTTGAAGAGCGCCGCGGGTTTTACACTGCTTTCCTGATCTTCCAATCCACCTGCACGATCGGCCCAATCACAAACATATAGAAGCAGGCGCCCGCCAGTACGATGCCCGTGGCTACGGCGAACGGCCAGAAAAATTCGTGGGTGCGCCGCACCAGCCATCCGGTCAAGGCCGGGGCCGCCACGCCAGCCAGGTTGCCCACGCCGTTTTGAATTCCCGTCCACTTTCCCGCCGCCGGCGGTCCCGCTAGTGTCTGGATCAGCGCCCAGTGATTGGAGCTCCACATCCCGAAGAAAATGCACGCCAGGAACAGCAGCGCCATGGAGAGATCCTTGTCATGCACGGTCACAACGGGCAGAATCACGGTGGACAGAGTCAGCCCCCCGACCGTAAACGTCTTGCGTACCCGCGTGGGCGTGCCTCCCGCGGCGATCCAGCGGTCCGACAGCCACCCACACAGCGCCGAGGAAAGCCCGATCGCCAGATACGCCAGCGCGCCCATGGTGGCCATACGGTCCATCGAAAAGTGGCGCTCCATCACCATGTAGGAAGGCAGCCACGTCAGCAGGAAGTACCAGAAATAGTTGCCGCAAAACAACCCGGCGCAAGAGCCCAAAGCGGAGCGCTGCTCGAGAATCTGACGAGCGCTGGGCGGATTCTCCACGCGCGCCACCGCGGTGCCTTTGCCGCGCGGCATCCATTTCATCCAGGGGATGAGCCACAGCAGGCTCGCTGCGCCGAGCACGAAAAAAAACGGCCGCCACCCGAAGCGCGCCATGAGCATCCCGCCCATCAGCGTTCCGAGCGCCGGTCCGAATTTCGATCCGGCATCGATCAGGGAGTTGGCCAGGCCGCGATGGTGCTCCGGAAAATGCACCGCGAATATCTTCGAATACGACGGATAGGCGACCGATTCTCCCATGCCGAGCAGCAGGCGCAGCGCGAACAGCGTGACGAAGCTGCCCGCCAGGCCGGTTGCTGCGGTGGCCGCCGACCACAGCAGGAAAGCCACGGCATAGAGCCAACTGACATCGAAGCGGTCGAGCAGCACTCCGACGATTCCCAGTAGCTGGAACGAAGCGTAAGTCCAGAAGAAGGCGGAAAGCAGGTAGCCCAGCCGGGCGGGGTCCAGGTTCAATTTGGGGTCCGCGGCCAGCAGCGGTCCGGCGATGGAAAGGTTGCCGCGGTCCACATAATTAATGAAGACGGAAAGAACCAGGAGGCCCAGGACGCCCCACTGCGCGCGCGATAATCCGGTGCGGGCCTGCATGGCTAATCCGTCGGCCTCGCCCTGGGCGGAGCCACCGTGGCAAAGTTTTTCTTCACCCGCTCGACATATTCCGCGAGCAGCTCCGCCACCCGCTCCGTGCGCGCCGACTTGACGATCAGCCCGACGTGATACGGTTTCCGCATACGCCACACGATCTCCGGGTCCGTAAAGGCCGAAACGTCCGGATATTCTTGTTTCGCAAGCGACACCAGCAGCGCCGCGTAATCCTTCCCGGGTTGCGGCGGAGCGTAGGGCAGCTTGCCGCCGGCGATTTCGATTTTGGCCCATTCAGCCCACAAATTCAGACCGGTGGCCGCCTCGACCAGTTCCGCGATATGCGCGCCGCCCACGCGCGCCGCGGTTTCCAGAAAATACAACTCGCCGTCGTCGCCCTTGATGAACTCGGTGTGCGATACACCCCGCAGCAAACCCATCGCCGCGCGCACGCGTTGGTTCTGAGCCAGCAGCGCTTGCTCATCCGGCGACCCGCGCTCGAGCAGCCGCGTCGTAAAAATTCCGCCGCGATGCGAAACAGCGAGCGGCGGATAGCCATACTGGCTCGCCGCGGCGAACACGATCTCATTTTCGTAGACGATGGAGTCAACGTGGCAGACGTCGCCCGGAACGAAGCGCTCCACCAGATAAAACGATCGCTGATCGCCAAGCTCATGGTCGAATGACTTCAGCTCCTGCTCGGAGTGCGCCATCCTGATCCCGATGGCGCCCGCCATCAGGCGCGGCTTCAGCACCCACGGCGGCGGCACGCGCCCGGTAAATTCGCGCACCTTCTCGTCGTTGAGCAGATGTACGAACTCGGGCACCCGCAGGCCCTCCTCCATGGCCCGCATACGCATGGCCAGCTTGTCGCGGAAGTAACGAGTAGTGGTCTCGCCCATGCCCGGCGTGCGGAGATGCTCGCGAATAGACGCGGCCATCTCCAGGTCGAAATCGTCCAGCGCCACGACGCGGTCGATGGCCTGTGCGCGGGCCAGGTGGCTGACGGCCAGCAACGTGTCGTTGCGGTTCCAGTTCTTGTCCCGGTCCGGCATGTAAAAGATATCGTCGATACTTTCCCTGGGCCAGTGCGCGGTGTCCTTGAGGCTCAGGGACGTGATCAGGAAAACCTTGCAGCCCTGCCGCTTTGCCTCGCGCAGGAAGTCGTGGCCTTTTTCGTAGCTTGCCAAACAGAGGAAGGTTAGCGGGTCCATGGCAGAATCTGGTTCTGCTGGGAAGCGACGATCAACACTACGCAGCCCTTTTCGGTGTGACTGGCGACGTGGGTGGTGGAAGCCATCGCGCACTGGTAGTCGCCCGGCCCCAGCGCCAGGTCTCCGAAATGCAAATCACCATCGAGCACGTAGCAATGCTCGATGTCCGCGTGCCAGTGGGGCGGAAACTGTGCGCCCGCTTCCATGCGCACCAGCATCGCCGCATTCCCCTTCGCCGGCTCCGCATACAACGGCTTGGCCATCACGCCCGGAACCATGGCGTGCCAGGCGCCTTCATTGGCGCGCACGACGCGAGCATCCGCGCCTGGCTCGGGATTTTGAATGCGGGCCAGCAGCTTGTCGCGCACCCGCGCCGGGGCCGCCACGCCGGTAGAAGTCAATGGCAGCCAGGTGACCGCTTCCCGAAAAGCCTGCGCCTCTTCCGCGCACACATCGCAGGAATTCAAGTGCTGGCGGAACTCGGCCTCCTCTTGCGGCGAGAGTGCGCCGGCGGCAAACATGCTGGCCAGCTCCCGTACTTCGTCATCGACGGACGGATGTTGCATAGTATCAGGCGCCCCCGAGTTGCGCGCGTAATTTCATCATACCCAGCCGGATGCGCGTCTTGATGGTTCCCAGCGGTTGTCCCAGCCGGCCGGCCAGTTCGGCATGGCTGTAACCATACCAGTAAGCCAGCTCGATCGCCTCGCGCTGTTCCGGGGCTAGAGCATTGAGGGCGGCCTCGATCTCTCGCCGGATACCCGGTTGACAGGACGGCTGCGATGCAGCTGTGGCGGGGTACTCGGTCAACGGCTGTTCCCGGCTTCTCCGGGCGACGGACCGCAGCCGGTCGATCGATCGTGTACGCGCCATGGTCATCAACCAGGCCAGCACCGAACCGCGCCGCTCATCGAAACTGGAGGCCCCGCGCCAGACCTGCGTATAGATGTCCAGGGTGACCTCCTCGGCGTCCGCCGGATTGCCCAGAATACGCAGTGCCATGCCGTAGACCAAGTGGTTGGAAGCATCGTAGAGCGATGCGAGCGCGTCCTGGTCGGCTGCCTTAATGCGGCGCACAAAGCCGCTCCAAGCGCGTTCGAGGTCCGTTCGCGGAACGCCCGCGGGCTCGAATGCGGCCATGGGAGTAGTCAAGATTGGCCAGTATAACAGAATTGAAGCTCAGGCCGACACAGCGAGCGGCAGGGGTGTCGCGCATCGTGGTGCTCGTCCGGGAATTACGAAAACCAATGAAAGATCATTACGATTTCAGCAAAGGAAAACGCTGCCCAGTGATACCCACGCCGCCCGGCAAAGGAACGCATTACCATCCGGCTCGACTCCGACATCTTGGATTACTTCCGCGATCAGGTAGAACGGGCCGGTGGCGGCAGCTACCAGACCGCCATCAACGCGGTGCTGCGCGAATACCTGGAAGGCAAACAGAACGCCCTCAGATCGAAGATATCGTGCGGCAAGCAATCCGCGAAGAATAACCTAACAGCCCGTGGCAGAAGTCACTCCCTGACGGTCGTGGCTCCGTAACGCACTGAATCTACTGAGCCGCGCACGTAAGTGAGCGGTGTTTTGCCACTTCTGCCACGGGCTGCTAAGCTAGGTTTGCCAGAAGCGGCCACCCGCTCCACTTCCCGCATTGACTCGCAGCGTATTACCGCCCAGGATTTTCAATATGTCGT
>Ga0302325_10011236_pt1 | contig 19308 bp, 19 predicted proteins | sample Palsa_T0_2_FD_201948 | JGI IMG/M metagenome (GOLD analysis project Ga0302325, IMG submission 201948) | Peat permafrost microbial communities from Stordalen Mire near Abisko, Sweden - Palsa_T0_2 | ecosystem: Environmental > Terrestrial > Soil > Palsa > Peat permafrost | place: Sweden: Abisko...
AACCCAGACAGTACGCCAGCCGCCGCGCTCGCTACCGTCTAACCGTCAAGAGCCCGTGAGGACCGCCGTCAAACTTCCACGACGATCCGGGCAACCTCGAACCCGGCGGCCGAGTCCGTTGGTCTCGACGTCATTGTTTCGGGGTCGGGCTCTGGCCTGTCCCTGAGCCGGAACTGCGGCTCGCTCTTGCTGGCGCGGGCCTCGACCTCTGACTCGGCGGGTGCGGGGGACGGCGTGCCTGTCGAGGGTGAGGATGATCTTCTGCCCGTCTGTTTGGCGCACAAGCCGGGTCAGGAAGTCGATGAACACCGGGGTGGCGAAGCGCCTATTGAAGGCTCTTATCTCGTCGCACCGAGTGAGCTCGGGCCTGACTGTCGAGCCTCGCTGGCCGTCCCGGCGACCAAGACCTCACTGACACCGTCGACCGCGACCGCTTCGAGTGCGCCCGCACCAGCATCCTCGACAACATGCTTCGGTACGGCCCCGCGGGAGGAGTCGTCCACCTCGACTTCGGACAACGCTGCCTCGACAGCCGGCCTCGCGCTCGCTATCCCAAGACGCCTGCTCGAAAACCAACACGCCACCGTCGCCGCCACCATCCCACCTCCAGCCGGTCGTGCGGCGACCCCTGGGGGAGCTTGACACCTGAGCGAGCAGAGGATCCCAAAAGATGATCGTTATCCCGACCGCGAACTTCACGGTGTTCTCGAGGCCGTTCTCGAGGCCACGGGGGAGCCGGGCGCGGACGGCGCCCCCGGCGCTCGACGACGAGGACAACTGGGACGGACGCGCCGAGTGCGGCGAGCCAGATGTTGCTGTGGGCGCTCCCGAAGGGTGAGCACGATCAACGCGACCTCGGGCCCCTGGAGCGGGACGCCCTCGAATGCGAGCGTGACTCGTACCCCTCGAACCCTCCGGGCCCAGCGCGTCCGGCGCGGCGTGCTTGCGCGAGTTCGCGGGGAAAGGTCGCGCACTCGTCGGGGAGCGCCCTGAAGGGCCCGTACGGAGGATCGCCTTGCGCCAACCACCATCGCGCGACCGCGTGGCTTCACGACGCGTCATCCGGCGCGGCCCGGTAGTTGAATGACGCTCAAGGGGTATCCGGCCAGGGGGGAAGATTTTACTGTCCTCTGATCGGGGGTTTAGGAGCCTCACATGTCCTGTGTGCAGCCTGAGTGAGTCAAGCAAGCCGACATCGCCTATGCCGCCACACCTTCGACGACTTGGACCAGGAGGCCCAACATGGAAGCGCCAGTATCGCACCCGGCCCAGCCTGATTCGGCCGCGCTTGCTCGTCGGCGTGACTCGAACCTGATGCGAAGCGTCAACACAGATCTGAGACGACATTCGGAAGCGCAGGCTGCCGAAGAGTCGATCGCATTCTTCTGCGAATGCCGGAGCCCCAACTGCTATGCGCCGATCTGGATGTCGGCGCCGGCGTTCGACGCAACAACCGAGGATCAGTCAGCTTGGCTGCTCCATGAGGGACACGAACCATCAGCGCTCTGGCAGCGACGAGAGCCACTACCGACCCGGACATCGCTGCGCACAAAGCTCGCTGCCGCAGACGGCGACGCCGCCGCTCAGGGGCGGGGGCCCTCCAAGAGCGACCCGGGCCAGCCGCGTCATCTCCGACTCGTCGCGCTCGGTGCCCTCTTGCCGATTCGTGAGGCCCGTCGGAGCCGCGTCAAGGCGCACGCATGACAGCTTCTTGTTGAAACACCCGCTCGGCGACGGCCAGTAGATGCCCGTCCGGAGGAGCCGGACCCTAAGCAACGAGCCCGGCTTCATCCGACGCGTCGAATCGCGCGCCTCGTTCTCGCTGACACGATCGACGGGTCGATTTCCGCGACGCGCGTGGGCGTCTCGTGAGGCCGCGGCGACCCCTGGAAGGCTGTCTGAATCGCTCGCCTGGGGGTCGCGCGTCGGGCAGCGGCACTCATCCGTTTGGATGAGTCGAGGCTCATGCTCATGGCCGAGGCGGTGTCAGGGGCGACGCGGTAACTTGGGTTCGATGGCGAGGACGTTGGGCGTGGGACCGGTGTTCGCGTCCGAGGGAACGATCGACCGGAACTCGTCACGGCTTCCGGGCGTCCGCGGTCGGTCGGAACCCGGCCCGCGCTTGCCGGGACAGTCGCGCGGGCTCCGGTGAGGCATCCCCCGGCGTGAAGCACGATAACCACCATCGTCGATCTTTCTCGACGGCAGACGTCGAGGGCCTGGCAAGCAATGCCCAAGTGCCGGTGATCGGCCGCTTCTTTCCGACGCCGGTAGCCGCAAAGGTCCCTGAGGTCATCTTCCTGTTCTGGGTGGTGAAGATCCTTACCACGGCAGGCGGTGAAGCAACCTCGGACTACCTGAAGACGTACGGCAACTTCAAGGGCGGTGGCGCCGAGGTCGCGCTGTTCGTCGTCGGGCTCATCCTGCAGTTCGCGACCCGACGGTACGTAGCGTTCGCCTACTGGTTCTTCGCCTACGCCATCGCCGTCATCGGGACCGGCGTCTCGGACTTCCTCCATCTCGACGTGGGCATCCCCTACGCGGGAACGACGCTGCTCTGGGCGGTCGTGCTGATTCTCATCTTCTTCATCTGGTACCGCCGTGAGGGGACGCTCTCGATCCACAGCATCACCTCTCAGCGACGGGAGGCGTTCTACTGGGCGACAGTGTTCGCCACCTTCGCCCTCGGCACCGCGCTCGGCGACTACACAGCGACCTCGCTGAACCTCGGTTACCTCACCTCGGGCGTTCTCTTCACGGTGGTGATTTTTATTCCGGCGCTCGCGCGCTGGCGTCTCGGCCTGAACGGCGTCGCCGCCTTCTGGATGTCGTACGTCGTGACGCGTCCCCTCGGCGCCTCATTCGCCGATTACATCAGCAAGCCGCGGAGCATCAGCGGCATTGATTTCGGCGACGGACCGACCGCCGCTGTGTTCGCCCTGGCGGTCCTCGCCCTCGTTATCTACCTCGCGGTTGTCCGCCCCGATATCCAGCGGCCCCGCCGCACGTCTCCCGCGAACAGCTATTCTCCGATCACCGCACCCGGGATCCTCACGGTCGAACCCGAGCTGGACGTGGAATAGCGGAGCGGTGTACACGTCGATCATCGGCATGACCCGCTGAGGCTCAGGCGGCCGCGGCCCCGGCATCCCACGTTCACGCCATTTCATGATCGCGCGCAAGTCGCGCCAGCTCTACCCGGGAGTTGATCGCGAGCTTGGAGAACACGTGTCGGAGGTGGCTGTTCACAGTGTGGGTGAGACGAACAGGCGCTCGGCGACCTCGCGGTTTGTCAGGCCTTGGGCGACGAGCCGGGCGACAGCGAGCTCCGCTGTCGTCATCGCTGCCCAGCCGTTGGTCTCGGCCTCGGCGGTGACGAGACGGCGTCGGACGCCGAGCTCGCGCAGGCGGCTGCGGACGCGGCGGGCGTCCCAGGTCGCTCCGAGCTCCGTGTAGAGCGTGAGGGCACGGTCGAGAACCTCGACGGCGGATTCGCGCTCGCTCGCGGTGAGCTCCGCGCCGAGGTCTTCGAGTGCGGCCGCCATTTCGAGCCGTCGCGGTGCGCGTTCGATGAGATCGACCGCGGCCCGGAGATCTGCCGCGTTCCGCCCGAGAAGTCCGCGGACGTGGGCTGCGGTTGCCGCGATCGAATGGATACCGGGGTTCAGCTCCGCTCGCCGCCGGCTGTTGGAGAGAGCCAGCTGCGCGAGCTCGCCGTCTTGTGTCGTGAGCGCGATGCGCGCGAGCATCGTTTCGTCGGCGATGTCGAGAGGGAAGCAGGGGAGGATCGCTCGGCTGTCCGAGTCTGTCGGCGCGTGCAGCCATCCCCGCGCCGCTTCGGCGTCCCCTTGGGCCATCGCGAAGAGCGCGAGCAGCCAGCCTGCGTGGCGGCGTACCGCCGGCGTGCCCTGCTCGAGCATGACCTGCGCGATGTCGCCGAGGCGGCGAGCCTGACGTGTGTCCGCCGTATGGATCGCCAGTCGCCCGAGAGCGACGATGCCGGCGGCGTCGAGCACCGCGGCCGCGTGGCTTCCGTCCTCGAGTGCGAAGCCGCCTTCGAGCACAGCGAGAGCCTCCGAGAGGCGGCCAGTCCGCAGGAGCATGCGGCCCTGCCAGGTCTCGAACATCTGATGGGCCCAACCCTGGCGGTCGTGCTGGGCATCGGCGAGGGCATCGGCGGCGATCGTCAGGGCGTCCTCGTAGCGGTCGGCGACGCTCAGCAGCTCGCCGTGCCACATCTGCGCCAACCGCAGGCGCTGGTCGTCGCTGGCGAAGATCCCGTCGCGGTAGGCCGACGTGATCAGCTCGCGTGACGGGCCGAACCGGTCGTCGGTGTACTCGAGCGCGCTCTCGGCGACACGGAGCGTGGACGACGCACGAGCGTCGTCGGCGGATGCGACGGCTGCGCGCGCCTCCTCGAGGAGTACACGCGCCTCGTCGATGCGACCGGTCGTGACGAGGTTGTGGAAGAGGCAGGCGAGGTGGCGGGCGCGGAGGCTCTCCGGAACGTCGGGGAGGCTCAGAGCGGCGCGTCCCGCCCCGATCCTGATCTCCGGCGAGATCGCGAACATGCCGGCGATGCTGAGCCGGACCTCTGCTTCCTGCAGGGTGGGGAGCGTCTCGCGGAGGGCGCGGTCGGCGAACGCGATCGCCTGCTCGCTGTTGCCCGCGATGTGCAAGGCGATTGCCGTGGTCCCGACGATCTCTCCGCGGTGCGGATGGTGGATTGGCGCGATCTCGATCGCGCGTTGACCGAACTGTGCGGCGGTACCGGGATCGGTTGTAACCAGCGTCTTTGCCGCATCGAGCAGCGTCGCGATCGCCACCTCGTCACCGACCTCGGCGCTCGCGGCGAGTTGCACGGCGACTTCGACGGGCAGTGCGCCGGCTTCGAGCAGGACAACGGCGGCCTGACGGTCGAGTGCGCGCCGGGCAGTGACCGGGACGCTGGCGCGAACGGCCTCGCGGGTGAGGTCGTGCTAGAAGGCCAGCGTCTCGTCGCCCTCGACGAGCAGGTTCGCCTCGAGGAGATCGCCGACCGGGACCAGCAGGTCCGAGGCCGGCCGCCCGAGTGTGCGCGCCAGCTCGTCGAAGGGGAACGTGCGGCCGAGCGAGGCGGCGACCGTCACGGCCTCGCTCGCCTCGTCCGAGAGCCGGCCGAGCCGCTCCCGCATCTTCTGGTGCAGACGCCGGGGAAGCTGGCCCTCGATCAGCTCCGCGCGGCCCTCGACGACGCGTATCCGCTCCTCCTCCTGGAGTCCGAGAAGCGTCTCAACGACGAGGAACGGGCTGCCGTCAGCCTCGGCCAGCTGCGTCAGGATCGAGTGATCAGGCTGCGCGGCGAGCACGTCCCTAGCCGGACGATCGCATCCGGGTCGAGTGGCCCGAGGACCATCGTGCGAGCGCGGTCTCGCTTCAGCTGTTCGAGCGCATGCACGAGCGGCGTCGCTTCGCGCGGCGGACGAAGGGCGATCACCCAGGCGATCGGCAATCCCATCAGCCGCATCGGCAGCGTTCGAAGCGCCGCGACAGTACCGGTGTCCGCCCAGTGGGAGTCGTCGATCGAGATCAGAATTGGCGACTCGAGCGCGGCGCGCTCGAGCAGTTGCTGCAGGTCGCGTAACAGCCAGAACCGTTGCTCGGGCTGGACACGAAGATTCGTCAGCTCGCCGGGATCGAGTAGTGGCTCGGCCCCGTCGAACAGCGCCCCCAGCAGTGCCGCAAGCTCGACCATCGTCTCGCTCGGGTCGGCGGCACTCCTGCCGACTTTGATACCGAGGCTGCGCGCGATCGCTGCTACCTCCGTGAGCAGTCGGCTCTTGCCCATGCCTGCGGCGCCCTCGACGAGGACCACGGATTCGGCCCCATCGGAGAGACGTTCGAGCTCACTCCGAATCTGCGCGAGTTCCGCGTCGCGTCCATGGAACTCCCGCGCTGGGCTCGTCGGCATCCGCTCCTCCGGGCGAGCATACCCCAGGCCCGCCGAGTCGCTTTCAGATCGCAGGATCGTGCGATGCGCATTGCGCCGCGTTTGACGACACTCGCCTTTCACAACTTGGCGAAGGGGGTGGGAGACACGTGAATGGCCGGCCGAACATCGTTCTTGTCCATGGCGCCTGGGCTGACGGGTCCTGCTGGAGCGGCGTCATTGAGCGCCTCCAGGCAGAGGGCTTCCAGGTCCGAGCGCCGCAGTTCCCGCTCAACTCGCTCACCGACGACGTCGCGCGGCTCCGCCAGGTGCTCGCGTTCCAGAACGGCTCGACGATCGTCGTCGGACACTCCTATGGCGGCCAGATCATCACCGCGCTCGGCGCGGACGCCCCAAACGTCGTCGGCCTCGTCTATATCGCCGCCTTCGGACTCGACGAGGCCGAGTCGCTCGGAGCGCTTCTCTCGCAAGGGCCGGTGACACCCGCACTCGAGCATCTCTTCACCGATTCGCGCGGCTTCGGCTGGCTCTCGGAAGACGACTTCGTCAGCCACTTCGCCGCCGACGTCGAGCCGATACGCGCACGGGTCTTGTACGCCGTCCAGCAGCCGCTCGCCTCCTCCGCCTACACCGACGTCATGGGTGCCCCGTCGTGGAAGTCGCTGCCCTCGTGGTACCTCGTCGCGCTGAAAGACGAGGCCATCCCGCCGGACGCCGAGCGCATGTTCGCGGCGCGGATGGGCGCGATCACCGCCGAGATCCCGTCCAGCCACGTCGCGATGGTCTCCCATCCTGCCGAGGTCGCCGGCCTGATCGAAAAGGCGGCCGAGGCGGTCACGGTCGGCGCCGCCCGCCGAGGCGCATAACAGAACCGACTCCCTAATGGCGAGCACCGAAGACGTCGGCCGTCCGATGGAAATCACAGAGCAGCGGCAGACGCGGGCCGAAACCCCGCTGAGATACGGCGACGCCTCGACTCGACGGGTCACGGCCGAGAACGCGATCGACTACGCCTACCGCGACCTCGGTGAAGGCGAGGTGCCGCTGGTCCTGTTGCAGCACTTCCGCGGCAACCTCGACAACTGGGACCCCGCGCTCATCGACGCGCTCGCCGCGAAACGACGCGTGGTCGCGTTCGACAACGCCGGTGTCGGCGCTACGACCGGCCGGACGCCGAACACGGCTCAAGCGATGGCACACGACGCGATCGCTTTCATCGACGCAATGAGCCTTCAACGGGTCGATCTCCTCGGCTTCTCGATCGGCAGCTTCGTTGCGCAAGAGATCGCACTGATCCGACCCCACTTGCTGCGGCGTGTCGTGCTCGCGTCCTCAGCACCGCAGGGCGCGGCCGGGATGCACGGCTGGGCACCGGAGGTGATCGCCTCCGTCGGTGCGCCGGAAGCGAACCCGCGGGGCTACCTCGACGTCTTCTTCGCCCCCACGAGCACGAGCCGCGAAGCAGGCCAGCAGGCCGCCGCCCGCATCTTCGGGAGAACAACCGACCGAGACGAACCAACAACGTGGCAGACCCGCCAGGCCCAGTACGACGCCGTCTGTGCCTGGGGCATCCCGAACGACTCGCTCCTCCAGCGAGTCGCCGCGATCGACCACCCGGTGTTCGTCGCCAACGGCGACAGCGACCCGATGATTCTCCCGCGCTTCTCGCACCTCCTCCCCGGGCTCCTCCCCGACGCGCGGCTGAGGATCTACCCCGACTCCGCCCATGGCTTCCTCTTCCAGCACCACAGCCAGTTCGCCGCTGATATCCACGCTTTCCTCAAGGAGGACAACTGATGCCAATGATCGACGTGTATGCCGCCGCAGGGACCTTCGCCGACAAGCACGCCCTCGCGTGCGATCTCGCGGCGGCGGTGATGCGCTGGGAGCAGGTGCCCGATCTGCCGCTGTTCGCGAACAACACGGCCGCGTTCATTCACGAGATGGACGCAGCTGCGATCTCCAACGTCGCTCGAGACAGCAACCGCGTCCGCGTCCAGGTACTCACCCCCATCGGCGTACTCGACCGCGACAAGCAACTCGGAGTCGTGAAGGAGCTCACAGAGATCGTCGCTGCTGCCGCTAACGATCCAGGCCTGCGCGAGCGCACCTGGGTGCTCTTGACCGAGTCGCCGGAGGGCGGCTGGGGAATCGCTGGCCACGCGAACACCAACGCCGACATCGCGGCGCTCGCACGAGCCGCACTCGAAGCGCGATGATCGCCACGGTAGAAACGGAGACCACCAACAAGGCTCGCCGTCTGACCGTCGCCGTGCCTGACGTCCGTGTGTTCCAGCGCGGCCACGAGGAGCGGTACGAGCTCGTTGGGGCCCCACTCGACGATCGCGAGGTGTTCCGGTGCGGCTATCCGATCGGCGCTGGTGTCTTCCTCGGAACCCAGCCGATCGCCGGCGCCACGTCGCGAGCGATCGTCTCGAGCATGGCCGTGTTGTAGTCGACGCCGAGCTGGCTGGGGACGGTGAGGAGGATCGTGTCGGCCGATTGGACGGCGGCATCGTTGGCGAGTTCCTCGGCGATCCGGTCGGGTTCGCCGATGTAGCTTCGGCCGAAGCGGCTGATCGAGCCATCGAGTCGGCCGACCTGGTCCTCGTTCGCGTCGGCGCCGAAGAGGCGCCGGTCGAGGTCGGAAGTGATCGGGATGACGCTCCGGCTGACCGAGATGCGCGGTTCCCGGGTGTGGCCGGCTTTCGCCCATGTCTCGCGGAAGAGGGCGATCTGCTCGTTCTGGAGTTGGTCGAACGGCACCTGGGTGTCCTCGAGGAGGAGGGTGGAGCTCATCAGGTTCAGGCCTTGCTCGCCGGCCCAGACAGCGGTCTCGCGTGAGCCGGAGCCCCACCAGATCCGGCGGGCGAGGCCGGGCGACTGCGGCTGGACAGCGAGCATCGTGCTCCCGGGTCGGCCGCCCGCGTCGGCGGGGACGACTCCGGCGCCGGCGATTGCCGCGCGGAAGAGCGCCGTCTTCTCTCGGGCGTCGTCCCCGTCGACGGAGTAGCCGAACGCCTCGGCGCCGTGCCAGGCGGGCTCGGGCGAGCCGCGGCTGACGCCGAGCTGGAGCCGGCCGCCTGCGAGCAGGTCGGCCGCTGCGGCAGTCTCGGCCATGTAGAGGGGGTTCTCGTAGCGCATGTCGATTACGCCGGTGCCGATCTCGATCCGGTTGGTCTTGACGCCGATCGCTGCGAGGAGCGGGAAGGGTGAGGAGAGCTGGGGCGCGAAGTGGTGGACGCGGACAAAGGCCGCGTCGATTCCGATCTCCTCGGCGGCGACCGCCAGCTCCACTGTCTGGCGGAGCGCGTCGCCACCCGTGCGAGTGAGCCCGCTGTCGGGATGCCAGGCGCCGAACGACAAGAAGCCGATCTTCTTGGGCTGCGTCACGACAACTCAAACGTTGTTGACGGCGCAAGTATTCCGGCTGAGAGGCCCACGACACCCTTTCACTCGCGACCGGCCTCCGCGTGCGGGCGCCAGCGTAAGCTCCTGCCTGATGGCCGGCCCGCGGCGCTCGAAATCGGTCAACTCATACCTGTGGGAGACGCGCGCGGTCGCCGCAGCGGCGGTGCTGGCGCTGATCGGCGGCATCGTCTCCGACAGCGTCGAGCAGGGGTTCTGGGATCGCCACGCGCTGCTCGCGGGGCTCGCCTCGAGCCTCATCATCGTGATGCTCACGGTCGCGCTCGTCAACGAAGCCGCCGAGCGCCGGCGGCGTCAGCGCTGGAGTGTGCTGGCCCAGTACGTGATGCTGCAGCTCGTTCGTGACGCACGCGGGATCTGGACCGGGCTGCTTGAGCTGGCGGGCCTGATGCCGCCCGACAACCTGAGTGCTGCGTCGATCGACGCCGGAGCGCAGACGGTCCGCGACACCGAGCGGCTGACCGCTGCGGCCCGGAAGGTCGTCGTCGAGCCGGATTGCCGCCGACGCCTCCACGAGTCAGTCGTGAGCACCGTGATACACAACGACGAAGTGCTCGGGCGCTGGGCCGGGGTGATGCTCAACACTGACATCTACGCCGAGGTGATCGACCGACACGTCGAGCTCGCGACCGACCTGGCCTGGCTCGGCAGCCTCCTCGACAACGACGATCCCCGACAGCGAGTCAGCCGCAGCCATCCAGCGGTCCAGATCGACGGAGCGATCGACGACGACCAGCTTGCCGAGCGGCTCGTCGCGATCACCCAGCTTGCCGAGGAACTCGACCGCGGCACGCTCGAGCTCGCGTTGCGCCTCGTGCCCGTCGAGTGGTGGGCGGCCCGACTCGGCACGACCGCCCCGGGTCTCGAGGTCGATCCAGGTACCCGCCCGGCCGACTGACGACGCCGTGCTACCTCGCGGAGTTGCTGCATCCCGCCCTCGCCTCAGCTGCTCGTCAAATAGACGCTGAGCGCTCCTCGCCGATGGCGGCGAGAGCACGGGGCTTGCGGTGTTGACAGGTTCGTTGCCCGTCAGGGACGACCGGCCGTTGAGATGAGTCGCGGGGTGGAGGAGCGTAGGACGCTCGCGCGGTGGGCCCGGGATACCTGGAGCTACTCCTGCCCCCAGCACAAATCCTCGGATCGGAGCCTTCAAATTTCCCAGGGCCCTTCATACACACCTCGCTCCACGTGAACCGTAGACGCGCCAAGCGAATGAGGGCGGTGTCGGCGGACCCGTGGGTTCATAAACTCGATGGCTCGGCCGCGCCGATTTGCAGCACAAACGCAACCGTGTGGATGCTGCACGAGTACCTCGTTTGTGTGCGGCTGCGGCCTCGCGACAAACTGATCCGTTTGCGCGACGACCGGCCAGGTGAACCACGCGCCAGGCTGACCTCGGCAGGGTCACCCGGCGCTCCTATGACGTCCGGGCGTGACCGATGACCCGAGGGACCCCACGCTCTTGTTGCGGGTTATGAACTTCCGGCTCAGCGGTACTGCGAAGTCGAGGTCAGGGCGGCTGTCAGGGGTTCGGGGAGGCTCGGCGAGGTAGGTGCTCCGGACCCCGAGGTAGCTTGGCAGGCGGTGGTTCTCGACGGCCCAAGTGGAGAGGCTGTCGGAGATGAGTGGCCACTGCGTGGTACTCACCTCGACGGTTCCAAGCGGGACGAACGCCTCTTCGTGGGCGGGTTCGGTGCGCAGGCTGAGTTCGGGGAAGCCAGCGGCTAGCTTGGCTGCCTGGTCGGTGGGTACCGGGCGGCACCACTCGACCGGGCCGTCGCTGTCCTCGTTCACCTCCCCGTGGTAGATCAGGAAGGCGGCGCCCGCTCTTCCGTCCATCAGCGGCACCGGCCGCTCTCTCATCAGCGCGATGAACTCTTTCCCAAGCGCCCACACTCCCGGGTACCCGTCGGCATGACACTTGAGGCACAGCAGGCTTCGTTCGGGGATCTCTCGTGTCTCGACTTGGTACATGGTTGACCTCTTTCCGTTGAGCCGATCAACGAGGCGGCGCACCAATTCCCTACGGTTGGCGTGATCCGATTCGATCGCGGCCCAGAACTCAGCGACCCGGCCGGCGGCATCACTCGGCTCCAGGCCCAGGATGAGCTTGATCTGTGCGAGCGGGACGCCGATCTGTCGCAGTGACGAGACAAGCCGGGCACGGTCGAGCTGGCCGAGATCGTAGAAGCGGTAGCTCGAATCTGGATCAACGCGAGCCGACGGCAGCAAGCCCAACTCGTCGTAGAGCCGCAACGCTTTCGGGCCGTCTCAGCTCAGCTCAGTGAGGGGTATTTATCCCGGGGCAATGGGCTGGGCGGCGGCCTCGGTAAGTGGTGCGTCGTCGTCGAGTAGGGCGTCGAAGTAATCGGCCAGCCGGTCTAGGACGCGGGCGGCGACCACCAGTTCCGCGTCGTCGAACTCCTCCAGCGCGGCGCGCCAGCGAGGCTCCATCTGGGCGTGGCGCGCCGCCACAAGTTGCTCACCACGCTCCGTCAGGGAGCTGAGTACGACCCGCCGGTCCTGGTCTGAGCGGATCCGTGTCACCAGGCCCTGCGTCTCGAGGCTTTCCAGCATCTGGGTGACGGTCGCCGGCATCAGATCGGCATGCTCGGCCAGATCACGGGCGGAGAGCTCGTACATCCCTGCCAGGCTGAACAGCAGCCCGTATTGCGCATAGCTGATCTGCGCTGGGCGATGGGTCTCACGCCCGCGCAGCCGGCGCACCGCGACCATCGCCCGCTTGAACGCAGTGCCGAGCTGGAGGTGGGGGGTCTCCGGTCCCGGACTTGGGCGGAGCCGGTCGGCGGCAGCGTTGCTCGACGCCGGGCCGGGTGGGCCGGTAGCACCGCCGGCCGCGTCGTGGGATATCGCGTTCACGCCAGTGCTTCTGCGATCGCGCCGGACTCCAGCAGCGCCTCGTCCGGGTTCTCCGTGTCGGTGAACTTGGCCCGCCGTCGCGCGTTGTGTTCGGCGCGCGTCAGGATCACGCAGGGCACGATCGCCAGTGCCGTGAGACCGGCAGACCACCAGAAGGCGGTGCCGTAGGCACTCGCGGAGGCGCTGGCAGTGTGGGCGCCGCTCAGGGCGCGCTGCAACACGACCGCCAGGATCGCGGTGCCGATCGAGCCGCCGACCCGGTTCAGCACGTTCAGCTGCGGTGTGGCGTGGGACAGCTCGTGGCGCTCGAGTGTTGCGAAGGCGGCCGTCATCGCCGGCATGAAGCTGAAGCCCAGGCCGACGCCGCGCAGCACCATCCAGACCGAGAGGGAGACGACGCTGGTGTGCGCGCCGATCAGGCCGAATGGGACGGTCGTGACTGTCGTCATAAGAACGCCGGCCAGCGCGATCGGGCCGCCGCCCCAGCGCTCGGTGAGCTTGCCCGCGAGCGGCATCACGAGTGCCATGCCTAGCCCCTGTGGCGCGGTCAACAAGCCGGTGTCGATCACGCTCTCGTGGCGTACCTGTTGCCAGTACAACGGCATCAAGATCATCGCCCCGAACACTGCTGCGCCCAGTGCGAACATCGCGATCGAGGCGGCCGTGAAGTTCCAGCGCCGGTAGAGGTTCAGGTCCAGGAGCGGGTTCTTCGCGCGGGTCGCGTGCACCGCAAAGGCGGCCACCAGCAGGATGCCGACAGCGATCGGCGCATAGACCCTGGCTGAGCTAAAGGTGCCGAGCGTGCCGATTTCCGCCAAGCCGTACGTGACCCCCACGAGACCGCTAGACATCAGACCCAGGCCCAGTACGTCCAGCCGGTCGGTCTTTGAGCCCGTGGAGTCCGGCAGGATCCGCACCGCCAGAGCCACTGCGACGACACAGACTGGCAGGTTCACAAAGAAGATCCAGCGCCACCCGAGCGTCTGGATGAGCACGCCGCCGAGCGTCGGACCCAGGATCGGCGCGAGCATCATCGGCACCGCTACCAGGCTCATCACCCGACCCATCCGCTGAGGTCCGGCCTCCTGGGCCATGATCAGCTGCGCCAGCGGCATGATCATGCCGCCGCCGACACCCTGCAGCACACGGAACAGGATGATCTCCGTGCTGGATGTCGCCAGGCCACAGAGGACCGATCCGACTGTGAACAAAATCAGCGAGGCAAGGAAGACGCGCTTGGCGCCCAGCCGGCGTGCCGCCCAGCCGCTGACCGGGATCACGGCGGCCAGCGACAGCATGTAGCCGGTCACCACCCACTGAATCTCGGACAGGGCAGCATGCAGATCGCGCCCAAGCGAGTCCAGCGCGACATTGACGATTGTGGTGTCGAGGATCGACATCACCGCACCGAGCATCGCGACGCCACTAACGATCCAGACGCGGCGGTCGATCTCCGAAGAGGGCGGAGCCGATGTCCGAGGAGCCATGCATCATACGGTACCAGATGATTAGGCACCGTCGGTTACACGGCGTCTGCGCCGACCTGGATCATCTCGTCTTCCTGCCGGTCGGCGACGCGGCGCTCACCCGCCGCGCCAAGCGCGCAAGAGGACTCTCGGCGGTGGTTGTGCGCTTCAGCCGCGTTCGCAGGCGGTACGAACGTCAGTGCCTTCTCGTCGAGGAGGAAACTCGCGAGCGCGCCGAGCAGGAGCGCCTAGCAGACGAGGAGGCGCGGGCGGGGGGACGGCTGCGGGAGGCCGAGCATCGCGAGCGCGATGACGGCAACCTGCGCGAGCGCTTCGCCGCGGAGATCGTCCACCTGTTTCCGCGCTGCCCCCGGGCGCGCGCCGAAGCGATCGCCCGCCACGCCGCCGCACGGGGTAGCGGCCGCGTCGGTCGCAGCCCCGCCGGTCGCAGCTTCGGACCGGCCGCCGTCGAGCTCGCCGTGCTCGCGTCCGTCCGGCATGAGGACACTTGCCTACGACGACCCTGATGATGAGCGGCGTCGATCGCCCCGAGGCGCGCGAGAGCGTCCGCGCCGAGGTCGAGCAGATGCTGGAGCGCCGGCGTTGACGCGACGGACCCAGGAGGGTCGCGGCCCAATGGCGCGCACGTGGCTGTCGATCCGGGTCGCCCTGGCGTCGGGTCGCGGTGAGGATCGTTGGCCGCTCCGATCCCGGTTCCGACGGTGATAGAGCAGATCGCCTCGAGCCCGCTGCCGGCGCCCCATCGCCGTTCAGCGGGCGCGGCGTCGACTTCGTGTCGAAGTCGACGGGAATCCCAAGCGTGGCGGCGAGCTACCCGACAATGTCGGCTACGCCCAGCCAGGTTTCGTAATGATTCGTCCCCACGTTGATGGCGGCCGGCGAACGTCGATTGGACCAAATGAGCCTGCTCTTGGCCGTCTATCCGGGGTTGTGCCTGAAAAGCTGCACAGCGCGAGTGATCGTTCCCTCCGGGGCTGTTGTTGGGAATCTCTCAGTCTCGAGCGGCTCGACTGAGCCCTGGACGGTTGCACAGACTATTTCGTGCCACCTGCTTCGATGCCGTCGCAGTCCATTACCGTTGTGATCTCCTGTTGGTAGGCGCTCAGTTCGAGATGGCTTCGCTCGTGGTGGGGTCGAAGAAGTGGACGTGTCGCAAGTCGATTTGGAAGCGTGCTCGGCTTCCAGTGACGATATGTGCCCGCGCATCGACGCGGGCAACGCCCTCGCCGCCTTTTACCAGCGCCCCGTCGGTGAGGCCCTCGGCATCTTCGTGTCTTGTGTCGGCAACCTCGACGGGGTGGGCGTCGGTGGTGAAGTGGACGAGCAGTTCGGAGCCGAGCGCTTCAACGAGTTCGACGTTGCCTTCGAATACCGCGGACCCCAGGTCTTTCCCGGCATCTTCGGGCTTGAGGAGTGGGAGATCCTCGGGTCGAATCCCGACGACCACGGACCGATTGGCGTATCCGTGCAGCGCGGGTCTCGCGATGCGGAGCGTTTCGGGCAGCGTGATTTCCTGGCTGCCGATGTGCGCAGATGCGGCTCCCTCGCCGATCTTGGCTTCGAAGAGGTTCATGGCAGGTGAGCCCATGAATCCCGCGACAAAGAGGTTCTTCGGGCTGTCATACAGCGTTTGCGGCTTGTCGCACTGCTGGAGGACGCCCGCACGGAGTACAGCGACGCGGTCGCCCATCGTCATGGCCTCGACCTGATCATGTGTGACGTAGAGCGTCGCCACGCCCAGGCGGCGCTGGATCCGGGCGACCTCGGCGCGCATCTGGACGCGCAGCTTCGCGTCGAGGTTGGAAAGTGGCTCGTCCATCAGAAACACGCTCGGCTCGCGTACGATCGCCCGGCCCATCGCGACGCGTTGGCGCTGGCCACCAGAGAGCTGCGCGGGCCTGCGATTGATCCACTCGCTCAGGCCGAGCAGCTCGGCGGTGTCGGTGACCTTCTTCTTGATCTCGGTCTTAGGCACCTTTCTCAGCCTAAGCCCGAAGCCAATGTTCTGGGCGACGGTCATGTGCGGGTAGAGGGCGTAGTTCTGGAAGACCATCGCGATGTCGCGGTCCTTCGGCTCAATGTCGTTCACAACGCGGTCGCCAATGCGCACGGTTCCCTCGGTGATGTCCTCGAGGCCAGCCACCATGCGCAGCGCCGTGGTCTTTCCGCAGCCCGATGGGCCGACGAGAACCATGAACTCACCATCGGCCACGTCGAGCTCGAGTTCGTGGACAGCCTCGAAGCCGTTCGGGTAGACCTTACTCACCTTGTCGAGAGTGATTGGCGCCATCGTTCTCCTTTCCCGATCAGGGACCGAGCATGGCGAGCTGCGGGGGGTTGCTCATTGTCCAACCTCGGTCACGAGCAAGCGGAGTGTGGCGCGCGCACCCTGCTCGTGCAGCGAGTGAAGCGCGGCGACATATGCATCCACGAATCGTTCGTGCTCGATAAGGTCACCAAAGAGCTCGCGGTTGGTAATGAACGCGAGTGGCTCCTCGTGCTGCCGCGCGGCCAGAGCCATGAGTCGTTCGCGTTGGCGATCAACGACGTCGATCGGTCCACCGTGCTCGTCTACCCCCTCGGCGTACCGCGCCCAGCTGGCCACGATCGCCGCGGAGCGCGCAAGCTCTCCTCCGTGCGACAGCTGGACACGGACGACTGGAAGTAGCCACTTCGGGATTCGGTCGGAGCTCTCCGCGCATAGTCGTGCGATCGTGTCGCGGACTTCGGGATTGGAGAACCGTTCGATCAATGTGCCCTTGTAGTGGTCTAGGTCAACACCCGGGACGGGCGGCAGAGTCGGGGTCGCCTCCTTGTCCATGTAATCGCGCAAGAAGGTTCTGAACAGCGGGTCCTGAGCGGCTTCGTGCACGAACTCGTAGCCGCACAAGCGTGCGAAGTAGCAGAGCCCCTGGTGGCTGCCGTTGAGTAATCGCAACTTCATCAGCTCGTAGGGCTCGACATCGTCGACGACCTGGACTCCGGCCTGTTCGTACGGCGGACGACCGCTCGAAAAGGAGTCCTCGAGCACCCACTGGACGAACGGCTCGCAGACCACGGGCCAGCGGTCTTCGATGCCGAAGCGGCTGCGGATCTGCTCGCGGTCGGCATCGGTCGTCGCGGGTGTTATCCGGTCCACCATCGAGTTTGGGAAGCGGACCGTTTCCTCGACCCACTCGCCCAGTTCCGGATCCCGCAAGCACGCGAACGAGGTGAAGGCCTTGCGGGTGAGTCCTCCGTTTCCTTGCAGGTTGTCGCAAGACACGATCGTGAACGCTGCCACCCCCTGGTCGCGGCGCCGACTCAGCGCCTCGGTGATGAGGCCGAAGATGGTGCCTGGCACCGCTCCGGGCTGAAGATCATGCGCCACTTCTGCCGTACGAGGGTTGAACTCGCCGCTCAGATCGTCGATGCTGTAGCCGCCTTCGGTCACAGTGAGCGAGACGATTCTCGTTGCCGCGTCGGCCAGTCGCTCGATGACCGCGTCCGGATCGTCGGGCGCGTAGAGGTACTCGATGATCGATCCGATGACCCGCGCTTCGTAGACGCCGTCGCTGTGTTTCTCCACCAGTGTGTAGAGGTATCCCTGGGCTTCGAGTGCCGCCTGCATCTCGCGGTCGGCTTCCATAACGCCGACGCCGCATATGGCCCAGTCGAACGCTTCGCCGGCGTTCATTAGCCGGTCGAGGTACATGGCCTGGTGGGCGCGGTGAAACCCGCCAACGCCGAAGTGCACGATTCCGACCTTGAGTCGGCTCCGGTCATAGGCGGGCGTCGCCACTCGACTCGCAAACGCGGAGAGTGTGGCGACGTCGAGCTGAAGCGCGGAAACCTGGCTCACCGCTTCACGGCTCCAAGCGACGTCGTTTCAGCGGGCTGCGCGCCGCAAGGACATCAGGGATCAGAGCCGGCAGTAGCCTTCGCGCGCGCAGGTGGAAACGAAACAAAGGCTCGCGAGGGATGAGAATCGGGACGGTCATTTCAGCGCTCCAAGCGACAGGCCGCGAACGAGCTGTTTCTGTGCGATCCATCCCGCGAGGATGACCGGCAGACAGGCGATCGTTGCCGCCGCTGCCAGAAGCGCCCAGTACTCGCCTTCGGTGGACTGGAAGTGGCTGAGGAACACGGGCACGGTCGGGCCGTTGACCGTGGTCAGGAAGTATGCGAAGAAGAACTCGTTCCACGTGAAGATCACGCAGATCAACGCGGTCGCAGCGATGCCGGGAAGCACGATCGGCAAGATCACAAGGGCGAGCTCGGTGAAAACGCCTGCCCCGTCGATGCGCGCAGCTTCGAGCATCTCCTTTGGGACCTCGAGTAGGAAGGAGCGGATCATCCATACAGCGAGCGGCAGGTTGAAGCCCGTGTACAGAATGACGAGCGCCCAGTCGTTGTCGAGAAGCCCCAGGTGTTGGGCGATGATGTAGATCGGCACGATGGCCGCGACATACGGAAGCATCTTTGTTGCGAGGAAGAAGAACAGCACGTCTCGCCAACGCTTCACCGCACGGATCGACAGCGCATACGCAGCTGGGATCCCGAGCGCGAGCACGAGCACAACGGTTATGACGGTCACGAACAGCGAATGCTCGAACGGTGCGCCCGCCCCGCCGGCGCCGCTCCCGGTCGAGAACACCTGAGAGAACTCGGTGAGTGTCGGGTGGAACACGATCTTCGGGGGATCCGTGTACGCGCTGCTCTCTGGCTTGAAGGCAGTGAGGACCATCCAAAACACCGGGAAGAACAGAATCAAGGCGATGAGCCAAGTGACTGCCGTCCAGAAATGCCCCAGCGCCCACTTGCGAGTGCCGCGCTTGTGCCGGTGGCGTCCGTCGAGTTCCGTTGCCATCTCAGCCCATCACCTCCGAGGCCTTGAATATGCCGGACACCAAGCGCAGGGTGATCGCGGCGACGATCTCCGTGCCGATGACGACGATGACGCCTGCCGCTGCCCCTTGCGAGAAATCGAAGGCGTTGATAACCTTGTCATATATGTAGAACGGGAGATTGGTCGTCGCTGCGCCATTGCCTCCCCCTCCATCAGTAAGAATAAAAATCTCCCCAAAGGCTTGGACGATATAGATCGAGCCGAGCAGAAGTCCCAGTTCGATATAGCGACGAAGGTGTGGAAAGGTGATCGAGACGAACGTCTGGAAAGCGTTGGCACCATCGACGCGTGCGGCTTCGAGTGCCTCGAGAGATTCGCTCTGAAGTCCTGCAAGGACGATCAGCATCATGAAGGGAGTCCATTCCCAGACGAGCACCACGACGACCGATGCCAGCGCGTGAGCGCCGATCCAATCCTCGTGACCCACGCCGAAAGGCGACAGCACGTAGTCCAGCAGCCCAAAAACCGCATCGTAGATTGTCGTCTGGAACAACAAGGCGGTCGCGACCGGCATCACGAGGAACGGTGTGATCAGCATCGTGCGGACGATCCCGCGGCCCATGAACTTCCGGTTGATGAGGATCGCGAGCGTGGTGCCGAGAAGCATTGAGAAGATCGCTGCTGACGCCGTCATTTCGATGGTGACGACCGCCGCTTGGCGAAATGCCGCATCCGATAGGACCGCGCGGTAGGAG
>Ga0302325_10011238_pt1 | contig 19305 bp, 14 predicted proteins | sample Palsa_T0_2_FD_201948 | JGI IMG/M metagenome (GOLD analysis project Ga0302325, IMG submission 201948) | Peat permafrost microbial communities from Stordalen Mire near Abisko, Sweden - Palsa_T0_2 | ecosystem: Environmental > Terrestrial > Soil > Palsa > Peat permafrost | place: Sweden: Abisko...
TCCGACCGTACTGGCTACATGGTAGAGGCTCAACACCGGGAATCATCCCCCGCCTTCGGCACGCGCGAGAACTGACCCACCTGTGCTTGCCAAGAATGACCCAGGCAGTCTGTAGCTGAGCCACATTCTCGCATGCAGCCGTGCAAAACGTGGCGCCGTTTCCGTTACAGTGTTGATTTCGTAATGAGCCGGAGGTTTGCGCCCTGGAGAGGAGTAGATTCCCCTCCAGGGCAGGAGCTTCTGGGAGTCATCACCTCCCATGGGCCCTACTGAGAATCTTACAGGTCCGCGCAAAAGGCAAGCGGGTGGGCGACGGAAACAATCCGGGCGTCGGCCGCGGCAGCGGTGTTGCCTGCTGAAAGGGTGCGAGCAACGCTTTCATCCCCGCCAGGCGGGCGAGCGCTATTGCAGCGAGGACTGCCGGAAGGCGGCGCGGAAGTGGTCGCGTTGGAAGGCCCAGCAACGATACCGGGAGACGGTTGCCGGCAAGGGGAAACGCAACCAGCAAAGCCGGTGTTACCGGCAGCGCGCGAAAACCCGGGAAGCATCAGATCCAGAGGCAGTTAAGCAGGCAGCGAGGGTAATCACACCGGAACATTTTTTTCGGGCGCGCCTGTGACCGGCCGGGGTGCTACGAGCGATTCGCGCCAGAGCGGCGAAGTCCCTTGCAGCGTTTTTGTTGCGCGGCCTGCCGGCGCGCGCTGGAACGGGTTGAGGAGCGGGAGCGGCGCTGGAAACAGGCGCGGATTTAATCCGGAGATATTGATCCCGCGGCAGAGGTGGCCGTACATTCAGCGTGTCGATGCAACTGGAGTTTCACCAGCTCGAGCGGCGGTGGGAGCACCTGCGAGTGCGCCATGCGGGGCGGCAGCGGCGACTGTTGGCGTCGCTGGCGGAAGGGGGCCAGCAAACGGCCATCGTGGTGGTGGCGGCGGAAGGCCAGGCTGATCGTTACGTGGTGATCGACGGCTACAAACGAATCGCGGCGTTGGAGCAACTGGGCCGGGACACGGTGGAAGCCGTGGTATGGCCGATGAGCGAGGCCGCCGCCGTGCTGTTGGACCGCTCGCTGCGATTATCCGAACCCGAAACCGCGCTGGAGGTGGGTTGGCTGCTGGCCGAGTTGGAGCAGCGTTTCGGTTACGGGCTGGAGGAGTTGGCGCGCCGGTTCGACCGTAGTGTGAGTTGGGTATCGCGACGGCTGGCACTGGTGGAGGTTATGCCGGAAGCAATCCAACAGCAGGTGCGCGAGGGCAAGATTCCGGCGCAGGTGGCATTGAAGTTCCTGGTGCCGGTGGCACGCCAAAGCCTGGAGGATTGCCAGCGGATGGCGGCGATCTTCGCCGAGCACCACTGCGATACACGGGAGGCGGGCCAACTATACGGCGCCTGGCGCAAAGGTTCGCCTGCTGTTCGCAAACGCATTCTCGACGATCCCGAGCTGTTCTTCAAAGCGCAGCGGCAGGCGCAGGAGAAAGTACCCGCCGGAACCGGCGCCGAACTGTTGCACGACCTGGAAATGGTTGCGGCGATTGTGAACCGCGCACAGCGGCGACTGGCGGGCGCAGCTGCCGCGGAACTGGATGACCAGCAATCTAAAGCCGCGCGGTATCAGATCGAGCGCATTCAAAAGCAGCTCCATCGCATCGACGAAGAAATCCAACCGGAGAAGAAACCGTATGTTGAGCCAAGCGCAACGCACTACGATTCTGGAACTGAACACGCAGCACGTGAGCAAACGCGAGATCGCGCGGGTGTTGGGAATCTCGCGCGTAGCAGTGCGCAAAGTTCTACGATCCAACTCGACAACCCTGCCGGAACAGCATCGAACCGAGAAGGCGGAGCCCTACCGGCAACAGATCCTGGAGCTTTTCGACAAGTGCCAGGGGAATCTCGTGCGAGTCCATGAGGAACTGGTGGCGGCGGGCGCGGAGATGTCGTATGCCGCGTTGACCTCGTTCTGCCGGCGGCATGGAATCGGATACGCGCCGCCCACACCGGCGGGGCAGTATGATTTTGCGCCGGGCCAGGAGCTTCAGCACGACACGTCTCCGCATGAGCTCGAACTGGACGGCAGGAAACGCAAGGTGCAGACCGCGTCTGCGGTGCTGTGCTACTCGCGCATGCTGTTGTTCCAGTGCTACCCCACCTTCCGGCGTTTCGACTGCAAGGTGTTTCTCACCGAAGCGCTGCGCTACTTCGGCGGTGCTGCAGCCCGCACCATGATCGATAACACGCACGTGGTGGTGCTGCGTGGCAGCGGACGCGACATGGTTCCAGTGCCGGAGATGGCTGCTTTTGGCGAGCGCTTCGGCTTTCAGTTCGTGGCGCACGCGATTGGCAATGCCAACCGTTCGGGACGGGTGGAGAGGCCTTTCCATTTCATCGAACATAACTTTCTAGCGGGGCGCACCTTCCGTAGTTGGGATGATCTGAATCAGCAGGCGCGGCAGTGGTGCGACAAGGTCAACTCGACTTACAAGAAACATATCCGCGCGGTTCCGCGAGAGCTGTTCGCGCTGGAGCGGCTGCATCTGAAGCCGCTGCCGGCGTGGATTCCGGAAGTCTACCGGCTACAGCAGCGCCTGGTCGATATCGAAGGCTACGTAGCGCTGAACAGCAACCGCTATTCGGTGCCGGTGGAGTGGATCGGCCGGCGCGTAGAGGTGCGCGAAACCAGGGACAAGATCGAGATCCAACTCGACGCCCGCCGTTTGGTGACTCATCGGCGCATCGCCGAAGCCGAGCACCAGCGCGTGATGCTGGCGGAGCACCGTCCGCCGCGCGGGCAGAGAGACGCGCGTCCCGATCCACATCCCGAAGAGCAGGCCATCGTCACCGCCGCGCCGGAACTGGCCGAGTATGTCGTGGGGTTGAAACAGCGCAGCCGCAAAGTGGTCACGCTTGCCCTGCGGCAACTGCTGCGGTTTGTGCGCGAGTATCCGCGCGAACCGCTGGTGGGAGCGGTCGAAGAGGCCGCCCGTTATGGGCTTTACGATCTGGACCGGCTGGAGAGGATGATCCTGCGCCGCGTAACGCGCGAATACTTTCTGCTCGACGAGGGGCCGAACGATGACTGAAGAGCTGGAACAACTGCTGAAGAACCTTAAGCTCAAGCGCATCCTGGAGATCTATGACGAACAGTTGCGCGCCGCCGACAAGGACGACATTAGCTACTCGGACTTTGTCACGCGTCTGGTGCGCGCGCAGTATCAGGCCTGTCAGGAGGGCGCCCTGGAGTGGCGCATCCAGCGCGCCAAGTTGCCCGAGCGCTGGACGCTGGAGACGTTCCCCTTCGCGCGCCAGCCGGGCGTCAACCGCAAACAGATCCGCGGGTTTGCGGAGCTGGAGTTTATTGCCAAGGCGGAAAATATCGTGTTCGTCGGCAAGACAGCCGTTGGCAAAACCGGATTAGCTTCCGGCCTGCTGATGAAGGCGTTGGAGAACGGCTACCGGTGTCAATTTATCAAGGCCCAGAACCTGTTCGATGAAATGTATGCGTCGCTGGCGGATCGTTCGACGCGGCAGCTGCTGAATCGTCTGGCGCGGCTGGACGTCCTTTTGATCGACGAATTTGGATATTTGAATCTGAAACCGGAGCAGTCGAACATCTTTTTCAAGCTGATGGAAGAACGCTACCGGCGGCGTCCCACAATCCTCACCACGAATCTCGTCTACGACGAGTGGCCCAATTTTCTGGGCAACCGGCCCATGGTAGAGGCCTTGCTGAGCCGGTTGCGGCATTACTGCCACACCGTCGTCATCGACGGCCCGCCATTGCGCGAACCGCAAGGCTGAGGACGCCGGCATGGACGGCCAGGAAGAATATGTTCGCCAGGTGCTGGAGGCGTACCGCAAGACGCCGGGCACAATGGGGACGGTGCGTCGTACCGACCGGCTGCTGGCGGCGCAACTGTATCAACGTGGCCTTTCGCTGAAGGTCATCGAAAATGCATTGGTGCTGGCCGCCACGCGTCGCCTGATTCGGCCGTCCGAAGCACCGCCTCTGGGTACGATTCGCTCGCTGGCCTATTTCCTGCCTGTCATCGAGGAAGTGCTGGAGATGCGCATCAGCCCGGAGTACTTCGAATATCTCCGGTACAAGCTCGCACGCACCGCGCCAACACGGTGAACGCGCCTCCGGCGCGGATGATGGAAAGCCACCCCGCACGCCTGCGGCGTGGATGATACTGCTCGTCCTTCCAGCCTAACCAACGAACACGCCTTCGGCGTGGATGATGCCCCGTATCTCCGTTCCCAGTCCTGTTCCCGGCCTGGGTCACTTCAACCACGCCCTAATGGGTCACTCTTGCCAAGCGCCGAAGCGCTGAAAACTACCTGGCTGCCATCCGACAGCCGCACGGCCGGAGACCCGTCGGCGGAACGGATATATATTCCATAGCGGGAACTGGCGCTCCGTCCGGCATTGGAGTGGCAACGACGTCCCTAAAGAACGTTATCCGCTAATATCTGCGGCTGCCGCGCGGCGACGCCATGCACGCCGAATGCTTGGCCCACTGAGAGTCCAGCGCTGGCAAGAAGGCCTCACCTCCTGAAGACCAGCATTTCCACGGACCGCGGCGCCACGGTCACAACCAGGCCCAGTTGGTCGCGAAGGCGCTGAATAAAATCGCCGGCCGCTGCATCCTTGACCTGGAAGTCGAAACTTCCTTTGATATTGGTTTCGTCGATCAGGGGACGATCCAGATGCGTTTCCAGACAATGGCATAAGTCGTCGATTGTGGCATTGTTCATCGAAATGCTACCGACGTCGCTCAATGGCGCAGGCGCATCGAAGAGCCTCTCGGGTTCGGAGTCGCCGGCCATTATGACCGTGGACGTACGGAACGAAAAGCTGATCCCGTAGTTCAACACACCGTCCTTCAGCCGCGGTTTGACAACGAGTTCCGTTCCTTCAGGAACGGTCATCACATAGGTATCGAGTGCACGATTTTCGCGAGTGACGGTCAGGCCGTAATGATCTTGAACGGCCTCCTGCAGTCTATGGCTCATTTCGCCGCGGCTAGCAGGTTTGGGCAGCACGAGTGCGAAGTCGTAACGTCGTCCATCGTCGAAGCCCGCGGGGAGATCCAGATGACTCGGACTAGTGGCATAGGCGTCGGCCATAAATGCGCCTACGCTGTATCCCATTCGGCTGCGGAAGTCGGGCCCGGAGAAATTGCCCGCGGCCGAGTCGTGCTGGGACGGCGAAACATGGAGCCTGTAGGAAGGCTGAAATTTGGGTCTGTGATCGCCGGGCTGAGGCCTGATGGTTGGCTCGGCCTGGAGAAGCACCCGGTCGGCGGCGGCGAATTCTTTGATCGCGGCCAGCCCCGGTTTCGGGCGTATGGTAGTGGTTCTTCCTTCGACTGCGGCGCGCACGGTTTGCTCCGAACACTGGAGGTGATCGTAACCGAGGATGCGGCAGTTGGGACCCACGATCACGGACTGCGGCGTCTCCAGTCCAAACGAGCGGGCGGCCCGATGGGTTGAATCTTGCAGGACCCAACCATCGACTGGATTCAGCGTGAGCCACGGCAACAGGGCCGATTCATCTTCAGCCGTAATCCACAAAAAATGAACGGGCTGAGCGGCAAACTGCTGGACCATGGCATTCCATCGTGCCACAGGCGCCGGATTGGCGGTCGTGTTGGGACAAAAGTTCAGGAGGGTGAAGTGGCCTGCAAAGTTGGCCGAAGTCCAGGCCCTGCCAACGGGAGAGTGGAGGAGTTTGCCGAATGTTAGCTCGGGAGCCAGGTCGCCAGCTTTCAGGCGACTCGATATCGGGCCGAAGAAGGGCGGAAACATCGTTCAATATGTTAGCCCGAATCCGTAAGCGAACAGCGGGTTAGTATCGCGGGCGCGCGGATATTGCTCCATCGACCTCGGCCAGGCGAACGATAATTTTCCGGTGGGCTTGTATGCGCCGAAAAGTATGTCGGCGATACCGTCGCCTTCCGTGCCGGGCAGCCATGCGGCCAGGAACGCGTCCGACTGATCCAACACGTCGCCAAGAATCAGCGGGCGGCCGGAAAAGAGAATCACCACCACCGGGATTCCCGCCGACTTCATATTGTTCACCGCGGCGACATCCTCCGGCGCGAGACTCAGATCGACCCGATCGCCCGCGCCCTCGGCATACGGCTTCTCCCCGATCACCACCACTCCGACGGTCGCTCCGGCGGCGCCCATGCCGTCGCGCGAGAAGGTGACGCTGCTGCCGGGCGCGGCTCTCTTGATGGCCTCCAGCACCGTCGTTCCACCGGTGGTTATGGCTCCGCTCTTGCCTTGCCAGTCTATGGTCCAGCCGCCGCATTGGTTGCCGATATCGTCGGCGCTCTTGCCGGCCACGTGAATGCGCGCGGCGCTCTTCGACAACGGCAGCACCTTGTTTTGATTCTTCAGCAGCACCAGGGATTCGCGGACAGCCTGGCGCGCCACCTGGCGATGTTCGGGAGAGCCGAAGGATTTCGCGAGAGCGCGGTCGGCCAGCGGCGAGCGCTTCGGGTCCATCATCCCCATGGCGAACTTCACGCGCAGAATGCGCGTCACGGCGTCGTCGATACGGGCCATGGGAATGCGGCGCTCGGTAACGAGCTGTTTGAGGTCGTCAATATAGAGCTTGTAATGGTCCGGCACCATCACCATATCCATGCCTGCGTTGATGGAGATTTCGATGTCCTTCTTGTAATCGGGATCGATCTGGTCGATGGCGTTGTAGTCGGAGATGAGGAAGCCTTCGAAGCCCAACTCGTCTTTGAGGACGTCAGTCAACAGGTGCTGGTTGCCTGACACTTTGACTCCGTACCAACTGCTATAGGACGGCATAATGGTGCCCACCCCAGCCTTGATGGCCGCGATGTAGCCTTGCATGTGGACCCGGCGGAGCGTCTCTTCGTCCACCCGCGTATCGCCCTGATCGAGCGCCGGGCCGGTGCGGCTCTTCACCGATCCAAACGTGGTACCGCCATCGCCGATGAAGTGTTTGGCACAGGCCAGCACCGCCAGCGGATTCGCCAGGTCGGCGCCTTGAAAGCCGCGCACCGCCGCGCCGGCCAGTTCGCTGACTAATTGCGGATCTTCGGAGAAGCCTTCGTACGTGCGGCCCCAACGCGCGTCCTGCGGGACCGTCACGCAGGGAGCAAAGGCCCATTGGATGCCGCTGGCGCGCACTTCTTCGGCGGTGACGCGCTCCACCTTTTCCACCAGCGCGGCATTGCGGGTACAGCCCAGTCCGATATTGTGTGGAAAGATCACCGCCCCGAGAATGTTGTTATGCCCGTGGACCGCATCGATGCCATACAGCAGCGGGATTTTCAGCCGGGTCTTCTGAGTGTGCTGCTGCAGCCGATCGTAAAGGTCGGTCCACGCCTGCAGGCTGTTGCCGGCTTTGGGATCGGAACTGCCGCCGCTGAGGATGGAACCGAGATAGAGATTTTCAATGTCCGAGAGATCTTTGATGCGCTCCTGATCGGGCTGGGTCATCTGTCCGATCTTCTCTTCCAGGGTCATGCGCGCCACCAACGGCTTCACCTGCGCATCGAAGGAAGAAAGCTTCCGCGGGGGCGTATCGGCCGCCGACAAGTAAATCGCAATGGCGAGGGACAACAGAGTCACCAGCCTCGTTTTCATAGATAATCCTCCCGGGAAGACCCAGCCCTACAATAGTGGTTGATGATCGCTTCCGTCAATCCCGCCACCGGCGAAACAATACGCACTTTCGATGCACTCTCCGATGCCCAGCTCGACGCGGCACTGGAGCGCGCCGCGGCCGCCTATCGCGGCTACCGGCACACTGCGCTCGCCGACCGGACGCGCTGGCTTTCCGCCGCGGCCTCCATCCTCGAAGCGGAAAAAGATCGCCTGGGCCGCATCATGACCCTCGAAATGGGCAAGCCGATCGGAGCGGCGCGCGCCGAGGCCGCCAAGTGCGCGCTCGCCTGCCGCTACTATGCCGAGCATGGCGAGAAACTCCTCGCCGACGAACCGCTCGATGCGGGACCGGGAGCCAGTTATCTCAAATTCCAGCCTATCGGACCGGTGCTCGCTGTGATGCCGTGGAATTTCCCGTTCTGGCAGGTCTTCCGCTTCGCCGCTCCTGCGCTGATGGCCGGCAACGTGGGACTGCTGAAACATGCCTCCAACGTGCCCCAATGCGCCGTCGAGATTGAGGGGGTGATCCGGCGCGCCGGTTTCCCGGCGGACGTATTTCAGACGCTTCTGATCGGCTCGAAGCAAGTGGCGCGCGCGATTGACGATCCGCGAGTGAAAGCCGTCACACTTACGGGCAGCGAACCGGCGGGCGCGCAGGTGGCCGCGCAGGCCGGACGTCAACTCAAGAAGACGGTGCTCGAACTGGGTGGCAGCGATCCATTCGTTGTGATGCCCTCAGCCGATTTTGACCGCGCCATCCGTACAGCGGTCGACGCGCGCACCATTAATAACGGCCAGTCCTGCATTGCCGCCAAGCGTTTCGTGGTGGATCAGACGATCGCAGAAAGCTTCGAGCAGCGCTTCGTGGAAGCGATGAAGGCACTGCGAGTCGGCGATCCGATGGATGAATCGACGCAATTGGGACCGCTGGCCACTCCCGAGATTCTCAGCGGACTGGATGAGCAAGTGCAGCGTTCGGTGGCTGCCGGCGCACGCCTGCTCACCGGCGGCGCGCGAATTGATCGACCGGGAAATTTCTACCCCGCGACGGTGCTGGCGGACGTCCCGGTGGACTCGCCGGCATATCGGGAGGAACTTTTCGGACCGGTGGCAGTGCTCTTCCGCGTGGACGGGATCGACGAAGCCATCCGGATCTCTAATGACACGGAATTCGGCCTGGGCGCGAGCGTGTGGACCAACGATGCGGCCGAGCAGCGCAAGCTGGTGGACGAGATTGAGGCGGGCATGGTGTTCGTCAACGGCATGGTGGCCTCGGATCCGCGTCTGCCCTTCGGCGGAGTGAAGCGGTCGGGCTACGGCCGGGAACTGAGCGCCTACGGAATCCGCGAGTTTGTCAACGTGAAGACGGTGCGAATCCAATAGCTGGTAGACTCCCCTAAATGGATTCCGTCCCGGTCGCTCCGACCCTATCTCCGCACGGCCGCCTCACGCTCGTCGAAAGTGCTGACGCGCCGCCGCTCGGCCCCGAGCTTGCTCGCCGCCTGGGGAGTGCCTTCGCGCGCGGATCGGGCCATGGTCTTCTACAACTCGGAGCGGCTGAAGCCGGAGCCGCGCTTCCTCCTGTCTTCTCCTACTGGAGGGAATTCGGCGCACAGTACGTGACCGTCCTCTGCACTCACTCGGATGCCGATGCGACACTGCGGAAGGTGCTCGTCCCGGCGCCTCCAGCGACAGAGTTGGAGCAGCTAATTCTGCCGGCGCCGCCCATGACTGGCTTGGAGTATCTCACCGTGGAGGTGCTTAGCGCACTCTGGCAGGAAATGGACGCCGCATTCGACATCGAACTGGCAGAATCGAAATGCGGAATCCAGGACTTCCTGAAGCGCCGCAACCCTGCGTGGAACCTGGTGGGCCGCGTACACTTCAATCTCGCCGAAAACAGGAAAGACCCGGATGCGCCGTTCGCCTTTCTCGCGACCTATACCACGCGTTTGTCCGCGAATGCCAAGGCCCAGCATCTTCCGCTGGGGAAGGCTCTCGGCGAATATGCCGGCGCGGCCAACAAGGAACGTCTGCTGTCGCTGCTGCTTCCGGTGCAGCGCGCGTCGGAGACGTGCCCATGGCTGAAGGTCCTGGTCGACGGCGGCGAGATCTTCCACCCACTCCGGTGGACGCCCCAGGAAGCCATTCAGCTTTTGCGAGACGTTCCGCAATTGGAAAGCGCCGGGGTGGTGGTTCGAATGCCCGCGACCTGGCGGGGTAACCGTCCGCCGCGCCCGCAGGTGTCCGCCCAAATCGGTGGCAAGCCGCCCGCGGGGCTGGGCCAGGACGCGCTGCTCGATTTCCGGATGGAAGTCACTCTCGGTGGCGAACGCTTGACCGCCGCCGAGATCCGCGACCTCCTGGCGAAATCCGATGGCCTGGCGCTGGTCCGAGGCCGTTGGGTCGAAGTGGACCAGGAGCGGCTGCGCCGCATGTTGGAGCACTTCCGCGAAGTGGAGCGCACGGCTGCGGAGAAGGGACTCGGCTTTCGCGAAGCCGTGCGTTTGCTCGCCGGAGCCGATGTGTCAGACGGGGATGCCTCCGCGGATGGCTACACCGAGTGGTCTCAAGTGGTCGCCGGCCCCTGGCTCGCCGAGACATTGAAAGGTCTGCGCAGCCCGGAAGGATTGGCCCGCGTCGACCCTGGCCCGGCCTTGCATGCCACCTTGCGACCCTACCAGCAGGTGGGAGTTCGCTGGCTCTACCTGATCGCGAAACTCGGTCTGGGGGCGTGCCTGGCCGATGATATGGGGCTGGGCAAAACCATTCAGGTGCTCTCGTTGCTGCTGGTGCTCAAGCGCCAAACACCCGGCAAGAAACAGCCAAGTCTGTTGGTGGCCCCGGCTTCGCTGCTGGCGAACTGGGCATCGGAGATCGAGCGTTTCGCGCCTGGGTTGAAGGCGATCGTTGCCCATCCGTCGGCCCTTCCGGCTGCCGCTCTCAAGATGGTTGCGCCGAAACAACTCGCGGATACCGACCTGGTGATTACCAGCTACGGCTCGCTGCTGCGCGTGCCGTGGATCGCGGAAGCTGCGTGGCAACTGGTGGTCCTCGACGAGGCCCAGGCCATCAAGAACCCAGACTCCAAGCAGACCCGGATTGTAAAAACGCTGAAAGCGCGGGCGCGATTTGCGCTCACCGGCACGCCGATCGAGAACCGCCTGGGGGATCTCTGGTCCATTTTCGACTTCGTCAACCCGGGACTGCTGGGATCGTCGAAGGAGTTCACCAGCTTCATCAAAGGGCTTGCCAACCGGCCGCACAATTCCTTCGGTCCCCTGCGCGAGCTCGTCCGGCCGTATATTCTGCGACGCTTGAAGACGGACAAAACGGTGATCGCCGACCTGCCGGACAAGACCGAAGTGAAGGCATTCTGCCAGCTCAGCCGCAAGCAGGCAGCCCTCTACGAGCAGTCGGTGAAGGAAATGTCCGCGCAACTTAAGGAAAAAGAGGGGATCCAGCGCAGAGGGCTGGTCTTGTCGTTCCTGATGCGGTTCAAACAGATCTGTAACCACCCCTCGCAGTGGCTGGGAGATGGCAGTTGGAGCGAAGACGATAGCGGCAAATGGGCCCGATTGCGCGATATTGCGGAGGTGATTGCGGCGAAGCAGGAGAAGATGCTCGTCTTCACCCAGTTCCGGGAAGTGATCGCTCCGTTGGCGGCGTTCCTCGGATCCATTTTCGGGCGCCCCGGGCTGGTTCTTCACGGCGAGACTGCGGTGAAGCAGCGCAAGGAAATAGTGCGCCGCTTTCAGGAAGACGAAGGCATTGGATTTTTCGTTCTTTCGCTGAAGGCGGGCGGCGCGGGCCTCAATCTGACTGCCGCCTCGCATGTGGTGCACTTCGACCGCTGGTGGAACCCGGCGGTGGAGAACCAGGCTACGGACCGCGCCTTTCGCATCGGCCAAACCAGAAATATTCTGGTGCACAAGTTCGTTTGCCGCGGTACTGTAGAAGATAAAATCGACGAGCTTATCGAATCGAAGCGGCAGCTCTCGACGGATTTATTGGAAGGCGGCGCCGACCTGCTGCTGACGGAAATGAAAGACGAGGATTTGCTCAAGCTGGTAGCGCTCGACATCAATAAAGCGCTAAAGGAGACCTGACTTCGATGGGATTTTACGGATGGAGACCCTATGTTTCCGCGGCGCAAAGGCGCAGGAAAGCGGCCGGCGAGACGGCCAAGCTGAAAAAGAAGGGCAATCCAGTCTCGCCGGTGGTCGTGGAGGGCCGCACGATCGCCAAGACCTTCTGGGGCAAGGCTTGGTGCGACAACCTGGAACGCTATAGCGACTTTGAGAATCGCCTGCCACGCGGGCGGACTTATCTGCGCAACGGTTCCGTGATCGATCTTCAGATTGCGCCTGGCGAAATCAAAGCGCTGGTGAGCGGCTCGGCGATTTACAAGGTTCAGGTGAAAATAACTCCGGTCGCGAAGGCGCGCTGGCAATCCATCTGCAAGGATTGCGCGGGAGCGATCGACTCCCTCATCGAACTTCTGCAGGGACGGCTCTCGAAGAGTGTGATGGAGCGGGTTTGCCAGCAAAAAACCGGCCTTTTCCCATCGCCTGCCGAAATCCACCTTTCGTGCAGTTGTCCCGATTGGGCCGATATGTGCAAGCACGTTGCGGCCGTGCTCTACGGCATCGGCGCGAGGCTGGACCAACAGCCCGACCTACTCTTCCGGTTGCACAACGTGGACGAGAAGGAGCTCATCGCCGGGGCCGGACAGGCGATTCCTCTGGCTAAGAAAGCGCCGGCTGCAAAGAAGGTTCTAGGCGGCGAAGACCTTTCCGCTCTCTTTGGATTGGACATGGCTCCGGACGCGAGCCCCGAGAAGCCGAAGCGCCAGAAGGCTCCGGCAGCATCTCAGAGAAAACAAGTGAAACAGCCAAGTGTCTCTGCGAAATCGCGCAGTTCGAAAAAGAAACCCACTCGCTGAGAAGGCGTAAACAGATCGAAGAAACCCACTCGCTTACGCTCGGGGCTCTGATGGGAGCGCAAACCAATCGGAGCCCCGAGCGTAAGCGAGTGGGTTTCTTCGATCTGACACACCTGTCCAGCGGGCGTCGAACACAGTCTCAACGCGGCACACACCGGCGCAAGCTAGGAGGCCGCTTTCGTCAAACGAGCGCGCTGCCGCACGCACGCACCCGCGAATGCGTTCACGAATCGGCTGGGCGTTTCCATCTCCGGCTGGAAGAGCGTGGCGGCAAAGAAGGGATGGCCGTCCAACTCCAGCGCGCGGATCTCATCCTGATCGTCGAGCGCGGTCATGTGCAGAGAGCCACTCTCCATCAGGCGGCGGTAGCGGCTGTTCAGCCCGAAGCTGCAGTGGTATTCCACCATCGCTTCGGCCGTGCCATAAGCACGCCGGATGGTCGAACCGGGAGTTAGCCGGACCCGCGCTGTAACGCCCGCCAACGCACATCCGAGCGGCGAGAGCAGAGGGGTGTGGGCTTTGGGGTTGGTCTTCTGATGGTCGGCATCGGCCATTCCCAATACGTTACGCGCATACTCCAGCAGCGCGTATTGGAAACCGGCAGAGGTTCCCAGAAAAGGTGTGCGCGATTCGCGGGCTTGGCGGATAGCTCGCATCACTCCGTCGGCACTGCGGTAGGGCATGCCGGGAACACACCAGATACCATCGAATTCCGCCAGGGAATTGCCTTTCAGAATGGTATCGGTGGGAACCCAAACCCCCTCCGCGGACGCTTCAGGCGCGGCCGCCAGGGCGCGCGCGATGGCTTCATGAGCCTTCTGTTGCTCGTTGTAATCGCCGACGAGGGCGATTCTTACCTGTTGCATGGCGATGAATTATTTCAGAAATGTTACTCGGATGCAAAGGGGGGTGGGTAATTCCGATAAAGAGGCGGTTTAATCATCCTCAGGCTTGCGCCAGCGCCAGCAAGGGAAAATAATCGCGATACATGGCGTACGTCAGGTAGAAAACTGTGGGAAAGCCCGTACCGGTAGTGGCCTCTTCGGGCCACGTTCCATCGGGATTGCGGCGTTCGAGCAGGAACTGAATGCCGCGGCGTGCGGCTCCGCTATCGCGGTCGTTGGCGGCGCGCAGGCCCAACACGGCCCAGGCGGTCTGCGAGGGACAACTGAGCGCGGACACAAAATGGTCGCGATCGTAGCTGGCGCAGGATTCGCCCCAACCGCCATCCTGATTCTGAATCTCGCGCAACCAATCGCCGGCGCGCTGCACCGCGTCACGGGCGCCGGGAGCGCCGCTCGCCGCCAGACCGCGCATCGCCAGGAAAGAGCCGTAAATATAATTGACGCCCCAGCGTCCGTACCAACTGCCATCCTTCTCCTGCGATTGCAGGAGGTAGGCGACCCCGCGGCGCACGGCGTCGTGACCGGCCAGCCCGCGGCGGCAGAGCGATTCCACCACTCGTCCGGTGATATCGGGACACGTAGGATCGAGCATCGCGTTATGGTCGGCGAATGGGACCTTGTTGAGGACCGCCCAATTGTTATCGACATCGAAGGCCGCCCACCCGCCGTCTTCCGATTGCATGGCCAGCAGCCAATTGATGGCGCGGCGTTCGCAAGCCGCCTGCGCTTGCGAGTCGGAAGCCTTGGCATGCAGCAAGGCCAACAGCACCATGGCGGTGTCGTCGATATCGGGATAGAATTCGTTGGCGAATTCGAAGGCCCAACCGGAGGGTTCGGTATCGGGCCGTTTTACGGACCAGTCGCCTTTGCGCCGGACCTCCTTACTGAGCAGCCAGTCGGCGCAGCGTGTCATGCGCGCATCGTCGCCGGCGCCGGCCTCACCGAGCACGAACGCGGTGATGGCGGTATCCCAGATGGGCGGCAGACACGGTTGGAAAATGAAGCGGTCCGGCGTCTCGATAAGCAGCGATTCGAAGTGACGAATGGCATCCGCCAGGTCGGGGTGGTCGCCAGGATAACCCAGGGCTTCGAGCGCCATGATGAAATACATCATGGCGGGGTAGATAGCGCCCAAGCCTTCGGTGAAACGGGTACGCTCGAGGATCCAGTGCTCGGCTTGGCGTATGGCTGCATCGCGAACGCGCTGTGAACCGCGCTTTTCCCAGACCTTGAAGACCCGATCGAGATGGTGGAACAGCACCGAGAGCCGGTTGCGTTTGGGCAACTTCATACTCACGCCCGGAAGCAGCAATTCGTCCAGCGTGAATCCGGACGGCGCCCGGCGGTTGGACCCGCGCGCCTGCACAATCGAGAGCGGCACGAGAATGGACCGCGTCCACGACGACATTTCGTACAGGACATTACCGGGCAGCAGCACAATCTCGGGCGGCACCGACGGGGCGTGCTGCCGCGGATACAGACCGAAGAGACTCAGGTTGATTTTGACGTAGCTGTTGGCCGCCTGCAGACCGCCCAGATCGAGAATGCGCGCGCCCGCGCGGCGCAGAGCGTCGCTTTCCACCGAGTGTCCGGCCAGTTTCAGGGCGCAATAGGCTTTAATGGTGGCGTTGAGTTCGGTGGGCCCGCCGCGGTAAATATTGAACCCGCCATCGGGTAACTGACGCTGCAGAATAGATTCCGCCGCCTTCGCGATTCGTGCCCTCGACGGTGGATCCCAAACGATGTCCTCCTCCGGCTGATGCATCCAGAGTTGCAATAGGATGTAATCCGATTCCAGGGTAGCGTCGGCCGTCAGTTCGCCGCACCAGAAGCCCTCGGGCGACTGGCGCGCGAAAAGGGACTCGCGCGCACACACGATGGCTTCGTCACGCGCCGCCATGATGCGTTGCGAATCCGTACTCGCTTCCCTGTGCGCTCTCACCGGCGCAGCCTCATACCACTCATAAGACATTTTGTTGTTTCCATGGTAACGCGGACAGTCACCACTCTTCAGTGAGGGAAAAGCCTGATCAATGAACGTCGTAGATGTAGAACGCGTGGCCCACGATATCCACGGGCGTGAAGCGGCGCAGCCAGGAGCCGCCGCCCTGCGCCACGGTGGCTCCAATGGCAGGCAGACGGCCCACCCAATACGCACTTACCGCGTAAAGACCGGGTGGCGGGTCAGCCAGGATGTCGCGAGCCTCCAACTTTTCAGCATGCAATCCGTAATCTTCCGGCGGCACAGTTCCGAAATAGGCCAGTTTGAGCGGGCGGCCGTTGCCATGACGGTCCATCCAGGTGCGCAATTGTTTCAGGCCCTGTCCCCAATCGACGTTGCTGTCGTCGAGCCATAGAGGACCGCAGCGGGTACCGCCGTCCCATCCAATTTTGCCGGGTGACTCCAGCAGACAGGCCGATTCGTTGAAATACGACAGGTGATCGGGGTAAATACCGGCCGCTGCCACAACTACCCACAGGCATAACACACCGGCCGCCCAGAAAATTCTGCGCGCCAGCAAAGTGGATAGTCCGAGGCCTCCCAGTAAGTACGCGAAGGGAAGCGCTGGAATGATATAGCGGATCCCCATGTCGTCGGCCAGGAGCGTGCAGGCAACCACAAAGACCGCGGGAGTGAGTAGAAGGAACATCTTGATCAACGCGGGGGTAGACTTAGTTCGCAATAAGATGACCAATCCCCCGATGGTTAGTAAGACGGAGGCTAGCGGCGTCTTGAGGAGGTAAGTGGCCACGAAGTAACTGTAAAAGCGCTTGGAGAGGTCGCCGTGGAAATAGGCCTGATAGCCTGCGAAATGGTCGGCATTTACTTTGTGGAGACCGGTGAGGTAGAGGAACGGATCGCTGGGAAAGAAATACAGCATCTCGATCGCTACCACGGCGATGACACACATCCCCGCGAAAGCACGGGCGTACGGTTGGAGCTTTTGCCAATCGACTCTCTGCCCCGGTCCGCCGGCTGGCCTGGCGGATCCGGCGGCGCCATGACATTTCTTATACTTCTTGCCGCTGCCGCAGGGACACGGACTGTTGGGCCCGGCTTTGGCCACGCGTTGCACGGGCGCCGCGGCCTCGGGCTCGGCTTCCAGTTTGCGGAGCGGCCAACGGATGGCCGCCAGCAGCAGAACGGCCGCGATGGGGACCAGAAACACCGCCGAAAATTTGGCACTTAACACCGCGCCCAATGCCAGGCCGCACAGCACCAGACGCTGCCAGGTGGGCCGTTGCAGGTATCGCCATAGCAAAAAGAGAAACAGCACGGTGAACGCGGCCAGGCCGACGTCGGTAGTCACCAGAAAGGAGTGCGCGATGATGGTGGGGTCGAACGAGTAGAGAAACAGCGCGCCCAGCGCCGCGGTGGAACCCACCAGTTCCCGTCCCCACCAATAGATAAGGAAACCTAAGAGCCCCGCCAGCAAAATGAAGGGGAGACGGGCCCAGAACATCACGCGATCGGGGTTGGAACCGATGATCTGGAATCCTACCTGCCATTCCCGCTTCTCGCCCGCCGGCCCGCCGCGAATTACCGCCTGCGCGTCGGGAGTATTGGGCCAGTGGATACCCGCCATCAAAAGGAAGACCGCGCTGATTTCTTTCAATAGCGGAGGGTGCTGCAAATTGGCATGAAAGACGCCCGTCTCTATGTACGAGAGTCCCGACGCTATATGTGGCGGCTCATCGAAGACGGCGCTCTTTTGCAGACTGGCGGTGAAGCTCTGCACCAGGAATGCGGCGAGCAGTAATCCGGCGATCGCTAAGTGGCACCTGGGGGGACGATGTGCGGGCGACATCTGCGCACATCGTAACACGTAAACTGGAGAATATGGATTGGCAACTGGACGCCACGGAAGCCCGCGTGCTCGGGGCCCTGATGGAAAAGGAGATCACCACTCCGGATTATTACCCGCTCTCCACCAATGCGCTGGTGAATGCGTGCAATCAGAAATCCAACCGCGAGCCGGTGGTTTCTTACGACGAAGGCACAGTAGAAGATGCCCTGGAGAGCCTACGCCATAAGGGGCTGGTCACGCGCGTGACAGGCGAAAGCCGCGTGGCCAAACATGAGCAGCGGTTCACCGAGAAATTCAACCTGGGGCGCCGCGAGGCCGCCTTGCTATGCGTGCTGATGTTGCGCGGACCGCAAACCCCGGGCGAACTCCGCGGCCGCAGCGAGCGGCTTTACACCTTCGACGATCTGGAAGCCGTGGAGGGGACGCTCACACGCCTGGCCGAGATGGAGTATGTGAAAAAGCTGTCGCGCCGGGTCGGATTCAAAGAACAGCGGTGGGCGCAACTTCTGGCGGGCGATGTGGAAGAATCGAGCGAGGGTGCCTCCCCAGTTTCCGCATCGGAACATGGTCTCAGCGATCGCGAACGCATCGCAAGACTCGAATCGGATTTCGCCGCGCTCAAGCAGGAGTTCGAAAACTTCCGCCGCAATTTCGAGTAGAGCTCCGTGGCGACGAAAGCGCAGACCGAATCCCGCAGTACCGCGACGCTCTCCACCGCGACCACCCCGGCGATGCGCGCACCGCGGGCCGGCTTTGCAGCTGCATTTCGGACTGCTGGTGCGCAACGCACTCAGCAGTCGGCATTATCGTGTGGGGGAACCGGTGGGCGCGGGCGGTTTCGGTGCGTCTATGCGTGACGCACGTGGCCGGCGGGGAACCGCTGCCCACAAAATGTGTTCTGAAGGTAGCCGGCGAACGGCGGGCATGGCACCGCGAAGCCTATTTCGGTGACCTGCTCAAGGAGGAAACCGGCGTGGTGCGCATCCACGAATCGTTCGCCTGGATGCCTCGCAGCGCCGCCAGTCCATTGTATTGCCTGATCTCGGAACAGGTGGAAGGCGGCGACCTGTTCCAGTATCTGCAACGCCATCCGGAGCCGTGGCCCGCGGCCAAAGCGCGGCGCGAGATCATCCGCTTGCTGCGCGCCGTTACGCTGCCGCATTCCACCAGCGCGGTGCACCGCGACATCACTCCGGCCAATGTCTTCGTGACCGTCGGCCGCGTACTGAAGCTGGGCGATTTCGGGATAGCGCTTGCGCAGCGTGGGTGAGAAGGATGTCCCCGCCGACGCATTCGCGCGCCGTTTCGCGCCGGCCGCCATCCGCCGAGGCCAGACCAGTTCCTGGCGCCCCGCCGACGACATTTATCATGTCGGATGCCTGTTTGTTGCGCTCCTGTGCGGACCTGCGGAGTGGCCAGGCGACGGCAGCCAAGTCAAGAGTCTCGAGTATAGGGCGAGGCGAAGTCGGTAATCCAGCGCTCGATCGGTGACCGCCGAAAGCGTTTTGCCGATTCGCGCGAGATGTTGGCGGGATTGGAACAGCAGGAATCGCAAGCCGGGCGCGCTGACGATTCCGCGAGCGGAGGGCAAGCGCCTGGTGCGGCACGCCGGCGGCACGGCGGAAGATCGCGTGAGTCACCAGACGGACATCGTGGTGGTGGGCGGGCAATCTCCGCATTGGAAAGCGGAAAAGAAAGGGCAGAAACTGCTGGACGTGGATTATGAACGCGGGCTGGGCATGCCATCGCGATCGTTAAGGAGCGGCGGTTTTTGACGCTGGTGGGGGCGAAGGTGTGATGGCAGTTAGGCTCAAACAGACCGGCCGGTCAGTCCAAAGTAGGAGGCCGATGCCAGCATGTGCCGATCGTTAGTCCACACATCGTGCTCTCCGGCTTCGAGTGCGGTCGATAGATGCACCGCGTCTGCCGTGCGGATGAAGAGATCTGGCGGATCGGAAACGATCAGAGTGCTGGTTCTACGTAGCAGCGATTC
>Ga0302325_10011239_pt1 | contig 19304 bp, 13 predicted proteins | sample Palsa_T0_2_FD_201948 | JGI IMG/M metagenome (GOLD analysis project Ga0302325, IMG submission 201948) | Peat permafrost microbial communities from Stordalen Mire near Abisko, Sweden - Palsa_T0_2 | ecosystem: Environmental > Terrestrial > Soil > Palsa > Peat permafrost | place: Sweden: Abisko...
CCGGCTGCCGCAACAGGGAACGTTTTATACCGTAGACCCTGACATGGTGGGCATTACCGATGCCGTGCCGTGGGAGTTCAACCGCCAGTGGCTCGATGTGCTGGCCCGCAGCGGAGCGGCCACCATCGTGGCCGCGGGACCGCCGGCGCGTGGTCCGGAGCAACGTGCGGCGGTGCTGGAGGCTTTCAGGATAGCGGCGGCAGGGGGCCTTGCATCCAGGCCGGTCGATTGGAGAGATAGCAGCACCCCTGAGCGTTGGCAGCCGGTTGGCAAGGGCGGAGCAGAGACGCGTTATCGCTGGAGCGGGTTGCAGGGCGCGTCCGCGTTCTTGAGTGGCTAGTAGACCATTTACTTGCCTCGCAAAGAACGCGAGATATGGGGTACCCGCATTCGTCCCAGGGCAAGATTAGGAAATGCTCTGAACATCTCCTCAGCCCTGGCTTGAAGTCCGGGCGAGCCTGGCTGCCTTGGCTCTGTCGTTCACCTGGTCTACCGCACGCAGCGCACTCAGGGCCGCTCCTTCTTGCCATGCGACCAGATGGCTCACGTGATCACCCGCGAACATGATTGGCCCGTCGGGCTCGATCAATGTCTCGTAGCCAGGATTGGTATGCGTCCGTGCCGCTGCGGGAGATCGCTGGTCTCCTGTCTGCCGGGTCAAACCAAAACGTTCCCGCTCCTGGCCCGGTCCATAGCTATGGATCCATGAGCCCTCATTGTGCGCTATCTTTCCCCAGCTCACATACATTGGCTTCTCCAGTTCCTTGCCGTGGCCAGGGTGCAGCCGTTCGATCGATTTGCGACTCTCCTCAAATTTCTGCGATAGAGTCATTGCCTCCAAAGGAGTGCGCGACTCTTCGCTATATCCGCTCACCAGCACACCTCGTTCGGTAAACATGCCCGCGGAGGGGAACCAGATTGGGCTGCATCCTACCTTGACGAACTCCAATCCGCCGTAGATGTGGTAGTCCTGTTCCCAAAATCGCCGGCTCTCCCACGCGATCTTGTAGGCGCTGGCATAGGCACACTCGTCAATCACTTTTTTGTAGGGGCCGCTGAAGTCGTTGGGCGTCTTCTTCAAGATGGTGAGTGGCATAGCGCAGATGCAGTAGTCCGCCTCGATCGCTTTGGCCGAGCCATGGCTCATATAGCCGACCCTGACGCCTTTGGCGGTCTTGCGAATCTCGGTGACGGGCGAATCGTACTTCACCACGCTGCCCAGCGCTTTGGCGAACGCATAGGGAATGCGATCCATCCCACCCACAGGCTGAAACATGGTGGCCTGCATATCGAACTGCTCATCGAACAGAATGCCCTGCCAATAGTCCTCGTCCAGGAGCGTGTGCATATCGATCGGCTGACTCAATACACCAGCCTGGTCGCCTGCGCCCGCCATTTGGGAATACCCTGCGCGATCGCTGCCACGATACTTGCCAGCGTTGTCCAATGGGCCGTAGGTTTCGAGGAAACTCAGCATGCGCTCCCGATCTTCTTGGGAGAGGTCCTGGTCCAGAGCCCCCTGGTTGATGGCCTTTTCCAGCAGCTCGCTTACGTGACCGCGGGTGTCATTTTCTGCTTGCCGCAACACCATTGCCTGGCCGCCGTTGGCGTTGTCGTTTTGCAGCAAGGCGGAGCGGCTCATGTTCACTTCCACCTCCAGCGCCACGCCTAGTTTCCTGCAGTAGCCCAGTATGGCGTGATGAACAGACGGAAGCCGGGCCGGCCCGAAATTCTGATAGTTGCCCTGATCCCACGCGCAGGTCTGCGTCGTCCCGTCGAGAAAGGTCACCGTGTCGCCGCCGCGTACCGTCCAGTTCCGTCCTCCTGGCCTTTGCCGCGATTCCAGCAGCGTGCATTCGTATCCCAGGGCCCGAAGCTCGTAGGCGGACACCAGCCCGGCAATGCCTCCTCCCAGGATCACAACCTTCACTCCTTTACCCGACCCGGGAGCAGCCTTGACCGGCGCCTGCACGGCCGCCGCATCCATCAACCCCATGCCCTGCATCACCAGGAACGCGGCGCTGTATCCACCAGCGCGCCCGACGCCTCTCAGAAAATCTCTTCTGCTTGTAGCCATCGAATTCACCTTTTCGAGAAAAGAATCAGTTGCACCAGCCGTAGTGACAAACCAGTTTTTACGGAAGGGGCCGACGAGACGGTGTGCCGGCCCGGGGGCGGCAACAACTACCACTCGGATGACTATGGCCTGTGGGCAAACGATAGGAAAAGGGACGAAGACTCAGTCTAACGCATGATTCGGGCAGTCCGAAGGCGCTCCGGTTGGCTCGCGCTAAGATTGCGCATCGGGAATTGCCGCGGTCTAAAAGCGGAAAACGGAAAGGGCGCAACCGCGCAGGGTTGATAAAGGGGCTTCGGGTAGATATAAGCTTGGGCGGCACCCGGGGATGCACATTATCCTGTAGATCATCAGGACAACGGCAAGGATAAAGGCGGGCGACTCTCCATGCGATTTACACGGCGCGACACATTGAAACTGCTGGGCTATTCGGCAGCTTGGGCAGGGACAAGAAGCGCATTTGGCCAGGCACCCGATCTCAGCCTCACCCCGGGGCCTTTCAAGGCCAACCGCGGCTCCCTCGACGCCTACCGCGTTCCTGATTGGTTTCGCGATGCAAAATTCGGTATCTGGTCCCATTGGGGGCCGCAGTCCGGCGTGGAAGATGGTGACTGGTACGCGCGGAATATGTATATCCAGGGCAGCCCGCAGTACGAGTACCACGTCAAAACCTATGGACATCCGTCGAAGGTGGGCTTCAAAGACCTGATTCCTCTGTTCAAAGGCAGCAAGTGGGATCCGGAGCGTTTGATGGGGTTGTATTCGAAGGCAGGCGCGCGGTATTTCGTCAGCATGGGCGTGCATCACGACAATTTCGATATGTGGAACTCAAAATATCAGCCTCGCTGGAACGCGACCGCTACCGGCCCCATGCGCGACATTGTCGGTCTCTATAAAGAAGCAGCACGGGAGCGCGATATGCGCTTTGGCGTCAGCGAACACCTCTCCAACAGCTTTGACTGGTTTGCCCCATCCCACACCAGTGACACCTCTGGCCCTCTGGCCGGAGTGCCCTACGACGGGGTGGACCCGAAATTCGCCGACCTCTATCACAACTATGTCGATATGCCCGCGGACTTTGCCAGGACCGCGAAGGCCATGGGCCGGGTCGCACCAGACGATTGGAAGCAGCAATACTTCAACCGCATCAAGGACCTGATCGACCAGCATCAGCCCGATCTGCTTTACACCGATGGCGGCATCCCGTTTGATGAGTATGGGCTGAGCACGGTGGCTGAGGTCTACAACGTGAGCGCCAGCCAACATCAAGGCAAGGTGGATGCGGTGTATTGCAGCAAAGTAGCCAGCGACTGCGAAATCGGCACTTGTCTGGTCGACCATGAGCGGAGCGTTGCCGACGCCATCTCGGAAGTTCCGTGGCAAACCGACACCTGCATTGGCGATTGGCATTACAAGCGCGGGCAGGAATACAAGACACCGAAAAAGGTAATTGATATGCTGGTCGACATCGTCAGCAAGAACGGCAACCTGTTATTGAATTTTCCCCTGCCCAACAGCGGGGAACTCGATGCTGAGGAAATGACGGTGCTCGAGGGCATCACCCGTTGGATGGATGTAAATAGCGAAGGTATCCATGGCTCGCGTCCATGGAAGATCTACGGCGTAGGACCATCGACGGAAACGACGGTGGAGCAAACCGGCTTCAATGAAAGCAAGCAGCCCGATCTGACAGCGCAGGATGTGCGTTTTACCACCAAGGGCAAAGTTCTCTATGCCTTCGCAATGGGCATACCTGTGGGTGAATTCGTGATCAAACCGCTCGGCACCAAGAGCCCGCAGCAGCCGGGAAAAATATTGGACGTACAATTGCTTGGTTACCGGGACAAGCTGCGTTGGAAGCAGGACAACCAGGGTTTGAAGATCCGGGTCCCCCCGGCCCACATGTCTGACATTGCCATCACCTTCAAAGTCATGATGGCTTGATTGGGGCAATGCGAGAGGTTTGCATGCGAATGAAGTTCCTGGCAAGCGCTGTTTGGCTGGCCGCGGGTGCAACAGGATTGCTCACCGGCTCTCTTCCGCTCCGGGCGCAGGGAGTAGACAGCGCTATGCTGCTGAATCCCCCGGCGAACAGCTGGCCTCTCTACCACGGTACGTATGACGGGCAGCGCCATAGCAAACTGGAACAAATCACGCCGCAGAATGTGGACCGTCTTGGCCTTGCGTGGGCTTTCCAGTCGGACCAGCCAATGGAAATCAAGTCCACCCCGCTGTTGGTGGACGGCGTGCTCTACTTTACTGTCCCCGACAATGTGTGGGCGGTGGATGCGCTGTCGGGTCAGGAATTATGGCACTACACGTACCCGCCGAACCACGGTTTGCATATCGGCAGCCGTGGTGTAGGGATATACAAGGATTGGGTGTTTTTCCTGGCCCCGGATGGGCACTTGGTGTCGCTCAACGCCAAAGACGGCACCGTCCGTTGGATCGTCGAGGTTGCCGACGTCTCCAAGGGTTATTGGACCAGCCTGAGCCCACTGATCGTGGGCAATCATCTGCTGGTGGGGACTTCGGGCGATTTCGATAATCTGGTGGGCTACATCCGGTCGGTCGATCCTGAGACGGGGAAGACGCAGTGGCAGTGGAATGCCACGCCACCCCTCGGCACGCCGGGGGCACCGAGCGGCGGCAATACATGGATGACCGGCACCTACGATCCGGAACTCAACCTGCTGTACTGGGGAACCGGGAACCCCACGCCGGTGCTGACCGCCTCAACGCGCCCGGGAGACGACCTATATACCTGCAGCATCGTGGCCCTGAACCCCGACACAGGAAAGCTGGTGTGGGCCTTTCAGCCTTCGCCCCACGATACCCATGACTGGGATGCCGCCGAGACGCCGGTACTGGTGGATGGAGTATTTCAGGGCAAGCCGCGCAAGATGCTGATGCAGAGTTCGCGCAACGGCTATTTCTTCGTGATCGACCGAACAGATGGGAAGAGCCTGCTCACGGTTCCATTTGGTCCAGTGAACTGGACGCTTGGAGTCGACAAGCAGGGCCGGCCCATCTCCAATCCGGCGAAGGAACCCGCGCCCGACGGCCGTTTGATTGCGCCTGATGAAGGCGGGATGACGAATTTTCGCTCTCCCAGTTTCGACCCAAAGACCGGGCTATTCATCGTATCGGCCCACCCCAGCTACAGCCTCTATTTTGCCAAGCCGGCCGATGGTACCTACGGATGGGCGGGCGCCGACTATGACTTGTGGAGCAAGGGCGCGATCGAGGCCATCGATTACCAGACAGGAAAGATCCGTTGGACGCATGAGCTGGGAGAGGGATCACCATCCGCGGGTATCCTGACTACGGCTTCCGGGCTCGTTTTCACCGGGGATATCAAAGGGAATTTCCTTGCGCTTGAGACCAGCACCGGCAAGACCCTGTGGCACGCCGCCTCTGGCGGCAGGATTGGCACCTCACCCATCAGCTATGAACTCGCCGGCCGCCAGTATGTTCTAACCAGCAGCGGCGGCCTGCTTTTCGCCTGGACCCTGCCTCAGGGTGAAGCGCAACGACGGCCCACGGCGCACACCGGCCAATAGGTCTATAAGTAACTTTAGATGTATTGTTTCCGGTTATTGTGTCGCAGGCGCTGCGTCGTTATAGGAATGCCAAGCCCAACCCAGGTAGTGTGGATTGCCTTGAGACGATTGCTCGAGGACCTTGAGCATGTCAGGAAGCCGGCTCTCGTAATCGGGAGTGCGCAGACCGATCGTCATCCTTGCTAGATTGGATCCGCTCAGCCCGTCATAGGCCATGGTTAGATATTTCTCGCTTGCCTGGCGAAGTTTATCGGCCTGAGCGGCGGGGCTGTCTCCGTCGCTGGGGTTGCTCAGCTCGTAGAGCATCAGCGTCAAGCGTGGTAACGCAGACATTAGCGCCTGGCGTTGGCCGGCATCGCCTTTGAGAAATTTATTAGGAATGTCAGCATTCACCGTAAGCCTGTTCTGCTCAGTCAGAACGCGCACCTGGCGATACGTTTCCAGAAGGTCGGGAAGAAACCCCAGATTTCCCGGTCCCTTATTCTCTGGCCGTTGCTGCGGTTCTATGTCGAGGTGGATGCCATCGAAAGCATTCCTCGAGTGGTTTCGGTTAAATGCCAGCACCGCTCTGACGTGGTCGAGCAGCTTGTCGCGGTGGCTGCCGGGCTCATCGGCGTCCGCGCTCGATAGTAGCGCCTCCACGCGGATTCCCGATCCATGCAGGGAAGCAATGAGCGCGGCGATTTGGCCTTCTTCCGCCGCATCGATTTTGGTGGGCGAGAACGACAGGTAGACCTCATTGGCTGTTTGCGACCGGCAGAAATCACGCAAGGTCCCGGCGCTGCCGGGTGCTGCGAGAACGGAGGCCGTTTTCCATACCCAGACTCCATGCACGAAGCTTTTCTGGGCGGATGCGCCAATGCTGGATGCGGCCATCGCAGCCCAAAGCAGGTAAAGCGCGATCCGGGCCGGCGGGCTGCGCTTCATCGCGTTCCTCACAAGAAAGCGCACCCACGCTACCATGTCCGGGAGCACCGTTACAAGTTTCGCACTTGTACACTGACCCTGGGCTAGGTAGGCTGGTTGGCACTGGGAGGTAGGGAGAAAATGTTGCGGTTGAGGATGATGTGTGCAGTGACTGGGTTGATGATTGCGGGGGTGGCGCTGGGGCAGGCAACCGGCAGTCCGTTCGCGAGCGAGGTGCAGGGAAACTACGCGCGCATCAAGGTAAACGTAATCAAAGCGGCGGAGAAGATGCCGCCAGAGGATTACAGCTTCAAGCCAACGCCGGATATTCGCACGTTCGCGCGGGTAGTGAACCACGTAACAGAAGCGCAGTTGCACATCTGCGGCGCCTCCAACGGCACCGCCGATACGCCAAAAGTTCCCGCGGAGACTGCAGATAAGGCAGCCATCGTGGAAGCGCTCAAGGCCTCGTTTGCGGAGTGTGACAAAGCCTATGCCGGTGTGACCGATGCCAACATGGCTGAGTTGCTCTCACTCGGACCCAACAAGCGGACGCGGCTGACCATGCTGTGGGGAAATGTCGCCCACGACAATGAACAGTACGCAACGCTGTCGTTGTATCTGCGATTGAAAGGGATCGTTCCCCCCAGTAGCGAAAAATAACACCAATTTTGGGAGTTCTCCCTGCCACAAATCCGGGGTATGGGGCACCCGGGTTCGTGGCAGCGAGGATTTCTAAAATCTAGTTCACACAACCTCAACTGAGCGCGGCGATATGTTACGGCTTCTTCTTCTCGGGCTTCTTGGCAGACGATTTATCGTCAGAGCTGCTGGCGGCATCCGAAGCTGCAGATTTGCCGGCGGGGCACGATCCATCCACTGGTTTCACAGCGACCCGCATCGTTGCATAGGTCAGACCGGGGACAGCATCGTCCTTCCGCGTTTCCAGGGGTACCGTGGTTTTTGCATCCTTGCGAACGAGCCAGCCCTGGGTCAGATCAAGGTTCGGCAACTCGTTGCCGAGTTGCTCGGTATCCTTCTTCGCAACCATCACGTAATCGCCATTGAGCATGCCGATGTACGAGTCGTCGCGCGAGGGTTCGGCGTATGCCTGCTGGGTGGCGACCGCGGTGGTGAGATTGCCGTTCATCACAAAGCGGGTGCGGTTTTCCCAGTAGCCAAAGGCTTCGCTAAAGGCACTCATGGCGGGCACGCTGACCGCCGGCAACACAACCAGCGGCGCAATCAGCTTGGCGCCGGTAATCATGACCTTCAATACATTCAGGAACTGCGAGTCGTTGGGAGGTTGTGTAACATTCACCGCGAGCTTGCCCGTCCCCTTGGTGAGCAGGATATTGCTGGTAGCGCTCATTGCCTGGTCTGATTTGAATCCAAGTGCGTCGAGGTTGGGGATCTTGCCGCTCGCCGACGGCTTGAGAGAAGCGATGGCGGTCCACGCAAGGGGCGCGAGAAGGTTCATGTAAGCGTGGGTCTGGGCAGCGTCGATACGCAATTGTTGCCCTCTCGATTTGTCAGTGGCCGATCCCGGCCGGAACTGCGAGAGTTGGATACTCAGGGCTACATCTCCGTCATGGTCGAGCAGCTCATCGTGACCAATATCGGTGGCGTAGCGCAGCAACTGAGTGTCGGACTTGTAGTGCAGATACTGCGTCTCCGCCGTGGGGTCCGCTAACCCTGCAGTGCCTGCCCGCGCGCCCTTATGATAGCCGGCGCCGCCGACATTGACGCTATCGAAAAAACCATTCCAGAATTCGTATGCGTCGTGCGGCCCGTCTTCGCTCATTGCCTGACCCGACAGGGCACGAGCACCTTCAGGGTTGAAAAGAGCCGAGGCAAAAGCGAGCGCAAGCGCGTTGCCCGAGAACGTCCGGCGGGAGATCGACATGGGAACTCCTGATACCGCTTGAAATGGGGCCTGGCCAGAAGGGGGATAAGCTCATAGCAGCATACTCCAAACGCGGCTAAGTGCAGCCGGATTTGCATGCTACAATTTGGCGATTTGTTGCCCGGAGTCAAATCGCATGTTTGTAACACGGGCTCTTGTTGTCTCTTTCTGTCTTTTGGTTCCGGCGCTCCAGGCGTCAGGACAAACGAAGTATGCGCTGCTCATTGGCATCGATACTTACCAGCCGCCCAACACGACCGTAAAACGTCCCACCGGCGTGAACACCGGCCGTTTCGCCCCGGGGGCACCTCTGTTTGGTAACCTGACGGGCCCCACCTACGACGTAGCTTCCATGCGTGCCGTGCTGACCAGCAGTAAGTTTGGCTTCCCGGACGATGACCAGCACATCCACATTCTCGAGAATGGCGCGGCGACGCGGGAGGGCATCCTGGGGGCCTTGAATAAGTACCTGGTGGAGCAGCCGCAAAAGGGAGATATCGTCGTTCTTTACGTCGCCGGGCATGGTTCCCTGCGGGTGAACACGAAGTCGAGCAAGCAGACCTTCGATCTTGCGGGAAAGCCTACGCCACTGGATAACACCATCGTGCCCGCCGATGCATATCTCGGCGCGGAAGATATTCGCGATCGGGAGATGGCGCGCATCTTCAATAAGGCGCTCGACAAGGGCGTCCGGCTGACAGCAATTTTCGATACCTGCCACTCCGGGGGCACGGCACGCGGGGCCGTGGTGGGCGCCAGAACCGTGGCGCGCATGCTGGCCTACGATCCTCGGGATATTGCCGAGGCCGCAGACGTCAATGCCGATGGCACGCCGGTGATTGCGCCCGAGGATCGCAAAGACAACGCCGCGTTGGTTCTGGCGGCCACCCAGGTGGATCAAAAAGCCCAGGAACTCCCTGATGCGTCTCCACCGCACGGCGTCTTCACCATGGCCCTGGTCGATGCGCTACAGGAGCTTCCCGCCAACATTCCTGCGATCGATCTTTGGAAGCGGGTGCAGGTCGACCTTGAAGTCCAGGGCTTTTCGGATCAGCAGCCCGCACTGGATGGGACCAAGCTGCGGAAAGAGCAGCCTTTGCTCGGTGGGGAAGCGGATGGGGGCAAAGTGCGTGCGGCAGTTCTCAACGTCGATGAGGATGGGGTTGTGCTCGATATCGGCTCGGTTTCAGACGTTGGGCTGGGCAGCGAATTTGTTGCGCTCGCACAGCACGCGGGCGAAAAAGCAACGTTGCGCGTGACAGCCGCGGTGGGAATCAACCGCTCCACCGCGATCGTTGTTTCGCCCACGGGCGCTAAGGTGGCCCCCAGGGACATTTTTGAACTGGCCAAATGGGTTCCGGCAGAAAAACCGAGCCTGTATTTTTGGGTACCGGCTTCGAATCTGACTGCGGCCCAGATTACCGCTGCTGTGGGCGAGGCGCGATCGTCGGGTATACGACTGGCGGATGATCCCTCGCGCGAAACGTGGACCGATCTCATCCGTTGGGATGGCTCGCAATGGACTTTGCAGAAGGCCGGTGTTCGCGGCACGGAGGCCATGGGAGCCACGTTGACGGCTGCGGCCTTGCAGCGCAAGGTAGCCAAGGACGCGCTGGTTTGGTTCAACGTTCCGCCGCCTGCTGATCTGGCTGGTCAACTTTTGATGAATAGCCCACAGAGCGCCGCGCAAAGTACCGCCAAAGACGATCAGGCAATGTATCTGCTGGCGGGCATAGTGACCGACGCCGGACCAGCCTATGCCTGGTACAACCGGGCCGACTTTATAGCCGGCCGGCAAACGCCTTCCGGTTACGGCAAGGGCTGTTCGCCAGATTCGCCATATCCCATTCGTACTAACTGGGTTGCGGGAGCCGATGCGGCGGTGACCCTCAAGCAGGTAGCCGTGAAGCTCGCCAAGCTCAATGGATGGTTGCAGCTCAAGTCCAGTGTGAACAGCGATTCCGACTACCCGTATCATCTGGCCCTGCTACGGGAAAAAGATTCGGCAACGCCGGAAGACCGAGGGAAGAGTTACAAGGGCGACGGCTACCAGATGCTGCTCCAAGCGCGGGGAGACACCCGCGTCAGCCCGCGCTGGGTCTATGTGTTGGCGATCGACTGCCAGGGAAGCGGGCAACTGATGTTTCCGCGGCAGGGCGGTGGCAATCGCTATCCCCAGGAGGGTGGCCGCCTTGACCAGATTTCGCTGCCGGGCGCGAAGTTTCTGGTTACGCCGCCGTTCGGGACCGACACCTATATTCTGCTCACAACATCGACACCGCTATCGGACCCCGATGCGCTGAACTTCGAAGGCGTCGTGCGGGGAGGAGAACGCGGAGTTGCTTCTCCACTCGAAACCCTGCTGGGGTCGACCAGCGCTGGAACGCGGGGAAGTATGGCAGAGATGCCTACCGACTGGGGAATTGAATATTTGCAGATGCACAGCCAACCGGTAAAAGCGACGGAGGGTGTGGCCGGGAACCCTTAACAGACTTCGGAAAGGCTCACTCTTTCCGAAGTGCGGCCTTTGGAGGGTGTGTGAACCCACATCTCGCACGAACGCGAGATACCCGGATTTCCTGTACGCAGTGCCAGCCAGTGCAGCGTGTGCGGCTTTCATTAATGAAAGCCGCATGAAGCGAGTCGACTCAGTCACACTTCACAGGAAATCCGGGGTATGGGGCACCCGAGTTCGTGGAAGGGAAAAATCCAAAGTCTTGTTCACACACCGCCTTAAGGCGTCTATCTCTTGAATTCCAGGTTTGTATCCCCATAGAGCACATAGGCGAGCGCCGTAGGATTTTGGGTGTCCTCGTAGACATCACGACGGGTGCGCTCGAGAATTTCACTCACGTCCGCGGGACCAACCTGCATCTGTTGTTGCAGCAATTTATAGAAGTGGATGGAGAACTTGGCGGCTATCTGGTCGTCGACAGGATACAAAGCGCCGATATAGCCACTCGCACCTTTGCCCAGCACAGCGGGACCCCAGCCGTCGACAAAGTTGCCACTACGTCTTGCCTGGCCTACATCGCATGCGTTGAAAAAATAGAACGTGTGGCTCGATGGGTCATCCTGGGCCATACCTTTCCAGGCAGTCGTATCCAACTCGCCGTCTTCGAGCAGGATTTCGTAATCGCGGTTCGCATTTAATTCGCCATGCCCCGCGAAATGGACAATCCCTTGCGGCGAATTCTGAAAGAGTGTTCGCAGCCCATTCATATTTCCATTCACCGCGCTGTACCCTGCCATTTGGGCAAGGGCCTGGGTCTCGGTGGCCTCGGCATCCAGAGTGCGCGCTCCGGTGTAATGGGGAGCAATCACAAACATCTTTTGCATGGTCTGCGTGAAGGGAGGGCGTTCTCTCAGTCCGTCGGTCATGTGCCAGCGCGCTACGGAGTAGCTAAGACCAAGAAAAGGTAGCCGGTCCTTGCCGTTGTCACGAACCGGTTTCATCAGCTCCCACGGAATATCCGGTTTGTCGGTATAGATCTGGATGGTACGAAATTTCTCGTGCCGTGCATCGACCAGCATCCAGAATGCTTTCTTGAAGAGGCTGGGGGCGTAATGGTCATAGAGATCCTTCCCGAACCCTTCTGCGGTATCGTGACTCTTCGTTTGTTCCGCCAATTGCGTGCCGCGGCCCGCGTTACCCGGGGAGTGCTGCGCGAGCCAGTCTGCAAACCCTGTTGAATCCGGCAGCACGCCGGTCTCGGACCCGAGATAAGGAGAAAGAACCTCGATTCCCTCGCCCTTGATGAGGACGGTAAGGTCCGCCGGCACCGGTGCGTGGTTAAATTCTGCGGGTGTGTCCTCCACCGCGCCGGACAATTTGACCGTCCGCCTCATCACTGGAGCCTCCGAGGCAAGCGCGGGTGTGACGCCCTTGATCTCAATATCGCGTCCGATGCGAGCGAGATAGGTTCCGTTGTAGTTGAACGTAGCTGTGAGGTGAACCACGCCCTTTTCTATAGCTTTTGGCCCGGGTTTAGCCCAGAAGGTTACCGATGTGGCGTTTCCCTTTCGGGGCAGGATGATAGAGCCGTCGGGTTGTGTACCGCGGATAAATTCCAGGCCGGGCGCCATCAGCACGACCTCGAGTTTCCAGGCGTTGTCCTGGTTGGCCGGGAGTGAAAAGACCAGTTTGCCGTCGGCCGTAGTTTGCCCGTCGGTGAATTTCAAGTCGGGGCCTATCTGCTGCTCGGTCAGGGAGACCTGGATGTGGAACTCCTGCTGCGGCGCCACTTCATCAGGCGAGTCCAGCATCGGATATCTTTCGACTTGCTCGTCCTGGCTCTCTGAGGCCTGAGAAGGGGCCGGCCGGGCAGCACTGTTGGAAGGGGCCGACAATTCGTTGGAGACACCGCCGGGAGAGGGCGCGCGCGCCACGGTCGAATCCTGAGAGACAGTTGGGGGCGGTGGTGCTGCACCCGGCGCTGCAGTCGGAGCATTTCCTCCACTTCGCTGGGCGATATACCAGATAAGAACGCCCGCGCCGACCAACACCAGCAGAATCTTCTTGACTCGGGCCCCTTGTGTCTTTGGCACCGGTTCCTGGTTCATAGCTCAAATGCCCATGATGTTCCGTGAGCGGAATATATAGCATTCCGTTGTGCTCTGCCAGTACTTCGCTGCGGAGTACTCGGCTTCGGCCGCTAACTCTCTGAGCAGAAAGCGGCGGCGTCTGACGGACTGGGTGAATGTGCCCATGATCTAATGGCTCGGCACAGAATTTCTTGCGCCGGGGGCCTGGATGCGAATCAAATTCTCTCTTGTGTCGATTGCGATACTTATGTCGCTCGTCATTCCGGGTTGGGGCGAGGAAAGCCGCCAAACGTATGAGGTCGTTATCGAGCGCGGAGTTAAGGCGACCATGCGGGACGGGGTTGTGCTGCGCGCAGACATTTACCGTCCACGGAGCGAGGCCAAATTTCCAGTTTTGCTCCAGCGCACGCCCTACGATAAGAGCAGCAGCTTCGACTTCGGGATGAAGGCGGCGGCCAAAGGCTACGTCGTTGTTATCCAGGACGTCCGCGGCCGTTATACCTCGGATGGCGAGTGGTACGTATTCAAACACGAATCCGACGATGGCTATGACACGGTTGAATGGGCTGCCTCGCTGCCCTTCGCAGATGGCCGGGTGGGCATGTTTGGCGGCTCCTATGTGGGAGCAACACAGATGCTCGCGGCGATCAGTCATCCACCCCATCTCGCGGGTATCTGCCCCATCGTCACCGCGAGCAACTACCACAACGGGTGGACGTACCAGGGAGGTGCCTTTGAGCAGTGGTTTAACGAATCGTGGACGTCGGGCCTGGCCCAGGACACGATGAACCGAATCCTCAAGGCGGCTACCAACGCCCGCATGGGGGTGGATGTGCTGCCGCTGAGAAAGTACCCGCTTTTCAATTCCTCTTCCAGCATGCAGGAGCTGATTCCCGTAGCTGCCCCCTACTTTTCAGATTGGCTCGACCATCCCAACTATGACGATTACTGGAAGCGTTGGTCGATTGAGGAGAATTACTCATCGATCCAGGTTCCGGCGCTCACCGTCGCAGCGTGGTACGACATATTTCAAGGGGGAGCTCTCAAGAATTATGAAGGCATGCTGGCAAAGGCCGGCAACCCCTCCGCCCGCAACAAACAGAAACTGCTGGTGGTGATTGGCGGGCATGCCGGCACAGGCAGAAAAGTCGGTGATGTGGACTTTGGCCCCGCTGCCGAGGAGTTCAACGAAAACGACGTCATCCTGCTTTGGTACGACTATCTTTTCTACGGAGTCAAGAATCGCTTTGCCGGCGATAAGCCGGTCCGCCTCTTCGTGATGGGAACCAACGTCTGGCGCGACGAAGATGCATGGCCTCTCGCGCGCGCGCAAAAGACGAAGTATTTTCTGGCGAACGGAAACGCCGCAGGGCCGGCCGCTGGCGGCCTGCTATCGCCCAGCGTCGTTTCGGAAAAGGTTTCGGAGAGCTACATCTACGATCCCATGAAGCCTGTGCCGACGACGGGCGGACCCCTGTGCTGCGACGCGGAGCATCTTGCTCCCGGTCCCCGCGATCAACGCCCGGTGGAAGCGCACGAAGATGTGCTGAGTTACTCCACCCCGGTTCTCGCCACCGATACCGAAGTTACAGGCCCGGTTACGCTGCAATTGTATGCCGCGTCTTCCGCCGTCGACACCGACTTCACCGCAAAGCTGGTGGATGTCTGGCCCAATGGATTCGCGCAAAACCTGACCGAAGGCATTGTTCGGGCCTCGTATCGCGATTCGGCGGCCAGGCCGCAGGCGCTGGAACCAGGAAAGGTCTATGCATTCGATATCGATTTATGGTCCACCAGCAATGTCTTTCTCAAGGGGCATAGGATTCGACTTGAGGTCAGCAGCAGTAACTTCCCGCGCTTCGACCGAAATCTCAATACAGGCAAAAGCGCCGCAGATGATCAAACATCAGTCAAAGCGACAAATACGATTTATCACGATGCTAAATATCCGTCGGCATTGATACTTCCCGTGGTTGCGCCTTGATTTTTTTCAAGAACCCCCGTTCGCCTTAACTCAGGATCGCGACCTTACCCTCCGGCGTTCTGGTAAATGCATGCACTAAGCGCCCCTGCCCGTCCAGGTGCCGCAAAGTCATCTGCCGGGCCGCAACCGAAATATGGCTAAAACCATAAACCTTTTGCGCATAGGGGCCTCGTTGCGCAGGCTCGATTTTAAGCGAGTACAAATCGGCCCCGCCCCCGCCGGAAAGAAAGAAGCTCGTCGGATGGCCCGCGAACTCCAGGTGCTGCAGGTCGTGATCGTGGCCAGCCATAAACAGGTCCACGTGGTATTTGCGAAACAGGGGATCCCAATCGCGAATCAATACTGGATGGTCGCCGTGGGGTCCGTCGGAATACACCGGATGATGGGCTATCACGGCGAGAAAGGGAGTTGTTCGAGGACGCTTGAGCTCAACTTCGAGCCATGCAAGTTGTTCGGCTTGTTGCTGTGGGGTGAGGGTAAAATCTCGCCCATTCTCTTTGCCGTCCGCGCGTGGCATGTTGCTGTCGAGCGCGATAAAGGTGATCCTCGGGTCTTTCGCTGGAAACTCAAAACGATACCATCGCGCCGGCATCGTCCAACGCGTTGGCGACCCACCGGGCCGTCCGGTCTTTGCATACTCCAGCTCCGCGTCGACTTTACTTTCCGGCCATCGTTGGTAATCGTGGTTCCCCAGCACCGCATACGCGGGACAGGGGAAGTCGCTCACCGGGTACATCTGTTCGAACTGCGTTTGCCACCGCGGAGAGTGGGCGCCTCCAGCCAATTCTCCGTACCAGTTGTCTCCCAGCAGAAGCAGCGCCTGGGGGTGGACTACATGCTGCTTGACGTATGCGCGCAACCCGGAAGCCACCTGGGATTGCGCCGCGGGGTCGTCGTATCCCCAATCCCCGAGCACCAATACCTCCGCAGCCGCAGGCTCCGAGGGGACAGAAGCCGCGAAGCTGGCTAAAGAGCCGAAACCTGATTCAAGGCCGGCCAACGCACTGAAAGCAAAACTTTGCCGCAGAAACCGGCGGCGGCTGAGGGCATCCGAAGGGGAAAAAGGTATATGCATACAGGCGGGTTATACCATTTTCCCGAGAACGCGCCCATGAATGGCATGCGAATCTCGACGGCCCGTCCCTTCGCCCGCCCCAGTAGCAGCCGAAATGCTCTAAAATCCTCCTTTGTCCGGAGGAGCTGTGCAAAGACGCGATTTCCTGACTTCTTCCCTGGCGGCTGCAGCGGTTGTTATGACCCCGAATCAGTCACCGGCGCAGGCGCCTGCAGGCAAAGCCCGCGAGTACTATGAACTGCGCAAGTACAAACTGCAAAGCCCCCAGACCAAGCTGCTGCAGAGTTACCTGGCCGACGCCCTGATTCCGGCGCTCAACCGGCTCGGGTTCTCACCCATCGGCGTATTCAACCTGTACCTTGGTCCCGAGACGCCGACCATGTACCTGCTGATTCCTTCGCCCAGCGTGGAATCGCTGGTCACCGCTGAGCTGCAATTGGCAAAAGATGAGGAATTCATGAAAGCGGCTGCCCCCTTCTGGAATGCGCCGGCGACTTCTCCTCCGTTCATGCGGATAGAGAGCTCGCTCATGATCGCGTTCGAAGGCTGGCCCCGGCTTGTCGTTCCGCCGGTCACCGCGCAACACGGCAAACGAGTGTTTCAGCTCCGGACCTACGAAAGCCCCAGTAACCAGGACCACGTGCGCAAGGTGGAGATGTTTCACAACGGGGAATTCGAAATCTTTCAACGCGCAGGCTTTTGGCAGGTGTTCTTTGGAGACACGTTGATCGGCCCGCGCCTGCCACAGCTCACGTATATGCTGAGCTTCCCTGATCTCGCGGAAATGGATCCCAAGTGGGACGCATTTAGCAACGACCCGCAATGGAAGAAACTGACAGCTTTGCCCAGATACAGCTTCGAACCGACGGTGAGCGACGTTTCCAACCTGGTTCTCAGGCCGGCGTCGTTTTCCCAGATATAGGATCGGATGCCGGAGCGACGGGCTTTTCTTTCAGCCCGAGTTCCTGGAGGCCTTTGCCTCCATGTTTTCCTAAGTCGGCCAACAATCCTTCGTCTGTGAGGTCCAGCGGATGAGCATTCTTCCAGTCGCGACGTACCACCTCGTGCAGTCGATCGACGATGTGCTTATCGTCGACCTCGATCGCTAATTCGCGCCTGCTGTCAAAACTACCCGGCGCCAGGTTAATGGAACCAATAATGGCGCGTTCTCCATCAGCGAGCAACATTTTTGCGTGCAGCTTCAGGCCTTTCAGCTTGCGCACTTTGATGCCGATGTCGCTCAAAATGCGGAGCCCGCCAACGCCCTCGATCAACTTATCTTTCTTGAGTGTGTGCGCGGGCCGTGCCATCACGTGGACCTTGACTCCGCGCTCTCTTGCCCGCACTAGGCATTCGATCATCATCTGATCCTGGTATCGTTCATTTTGTAACCACAGCGAGTGCTTTGTCTGGTTAATGAACCGGGCGATCCGCTCCCTCCCGTTGCCGCGGCACCAGATAAGATGAGCCTGTGACCCACATCCGAACTCCTGGCGGCTCCAATCCGCTTCGAAGCCGCTGATCACCTCGGCGACTTCGTGGGTATGCTCGGTGACGATGGCGTAATCACGCGTGTCAGTCAGGTTCTCAGTATCCCAGTTGAATGACTCGACGAACGCGGCTGTATCGTCAATAGCCATTGACTTTTCGTGGGTCAGATCGAAGGCCGGATTGCTGTCGCGCACTTCGACGCCGGCGGCCTCCAGCTGTGCACGGCTTTCATCATTCTCGGAAGCTCCATTCCGGCGCCTGGGATTCAGCATGATGCGTACGTGGACGCCGCGGCGATGAGCTTCAATCACCGCCTTCAGCATCGATGGATCCGTAAAGACGAACATCTTGATGCGCAGCGATTTGGTCGCGCGGCCGATCGCGTCCAGAATGGGCTGGGCGGAGTCATCAGGGAGAACGATTAAGCTACGGGACATAAATGCTCTCAGGGTGCCCTAGGGCGCGGCCTTCACCGCTGTTGTATCGAACTGTACACTATACAACTCGGCATACGTTCCACCCATCGCCAGGAGCTGATCGTGTGTGCCCTGCTCCGCCACCACGCCGCCTTTCAGCACGATGATTTTATCTGCATCGCGGATGGTGCTCAGCCGGTGGGCAATCGTGAGCACAGTTCGCCCCTTCATCAATCGTTCCAGCGCTTCGATGACCAGCCTCTCCGATTCGGTGTCGAGGGCCGCAGTCGGTTCGTCGAGAATAAGAATGGGATTGTTGCGTATGACCGCACGCGCGATGCCTATGCGCTGGCGCTGGCCGCCGGACAGGGTGTCGCCGCGGTCGCCCACGAATGTCTGATAGCCGTTAGGCATGCGGGAGATGAACTCATCCGCGTTCGCCAGCTTTGCGGCCGCTAGGATCTCCTCGTCGGTGGCGCCTGCGCGGCCGTAAGCAATGTTGTCGCGCACCGTTCCCCGGAACAGCACCGTCTCCTGCAGCACATACCCGATCTGGTCCCGCAATGCCTGGAGGCGAAAGTCGCGAACATCCACGCCGTCCACCAGAACTTTGCCGGCGCTGGGATCATAAAAACGCGGAATCAAACTCATGATCGTCGACTTGCCGCCGCCGGTTGGCCCAACCACCCCGACCATCTGCCCCGGCTCGACCGTGAAGCTTACGTCGCGCAGCACCGGAGTGATTTCATCATAAGCGAAGGCCACATGATCGAAGGCGATTTGCCCGCGAATGGTTGGTTCCCGGGCTTCGGGCTTTTCAGGCAGTATGGAGTCCGCATCGAGAATCGTGCGAATACGCTCCACCGCCACCGCCGTAATGGCGATGGAATTATTCATGCTGGCGAGATCCTTGACCGGCTTGAAAAAGGAGGCGAGATAGGACAGAAAAACCGTCAATTCTCCCGCGGTCATCCCCCCGGCAAGAATGAGCAGAGAGCCCCGCCAGAGCACGAAGGCGATACAGCAGGAGACGATGACAGTAACAATAGGCGAAAGCAGTGCTTTGACCTGGCGCGCTTTGAGCGCTGCGGCGACCGTTGCATGGCTGACAACCGCAAGCGCTTCCTGTTCGTACTCCTGCCGCCCGAAGGCCGTGACCACGCGGATCGATTCCAGATCCTGTTGCACCACGGCGACGATATTGCTTTGCTGCTTGCGCACCTCGTGGGTCGATTTCTTGACCGCCTTCTTGAACCGGGAGGCCAGAAGGAGCAGCAAGGGTGTGATCGCGACCGCGACCAGCGTAAAGTCCCAGTTCAGACAAAACATCACCACCAGCAT